>Ga0065720_1019099_pt1 | contig 38108 bp, 36 predicted proteins | sample Thericmetagenome_FD_59107 | JGI IMG/M metagenome (GOLD analysis project Ga0065720, IMG submission 59107) | Thermophilic microbial communities from the Joint Bioenergy Institute, California, USA of rice/straw/compost enrichment - eDNA_2 v2... | ecosystem: Engineered > Solid waste > Grass >... | reverse complement strand
TTCACACCCACGGAACAACTCCTTCTCTCCGCCGCCCTCAAACACGTGCCTACGCACGGCTGGACTGCTGAATCACTCGCCCTGGGCGCGCGCGACACAGGGCACCTGGATATCTCCCCCGCGGTGCTGGCCGACGGGGAGTTCGGGCTGGTACGGTGGTGGCTTTGGAGCCAAAGAGAGGGACTGAAGGAGAGGGTTAAGGCACTGGAGAAGGAGTTGGAGGGGCTGGGGGTTGAGGAGCGGGTGGAGGTTATTACGTGGGAGAGGTTGAAGGGGAACGTGGAGGGGGGTATCGTGGGGAGGTGGCAGGAGGTATGTTTTTTTTTTTTTCTATATATATCTATATATATGACCTGCTATTATTGTCTTGCTAGATCAAGTCTCGGGACATCAATCTCCCTACTTGCGCAGAAAAGACAATGCTAACAGCCCCAGGCCCTAGCTCTAATGGCCCTCCCCTCCTACCTGCCTCATTCCCTCAAGGAACTCGCCCTCCTAGCCGACGAAATCATCTACCTCGCCGGCGACAAGTCGGTCGATCCCTCCTGGTACACCAAGCGCGCCTCTCTCTCAGCCATCTACGCTGGGACCGAGCTCTTCCAGACGACAGATACTTCTCTCGACCAGCGCGAGACCCGGGCTTTCCTGCGCAGGAGACTGGACGAGGCGCGCCAGGTCGGCGGTGCGGTGAGGAACGTGACAGAATGGGTTGGGTTCACTGGGGCTGCAGTGGTGAATATTTTGAGGAGTAAGGGGGTAAGGATATAAGTTTAAGGGGGTTGTTGATTACTGTTGGGGGTCTAAGAGGGGAGGGGTTGACGATGGTATAACTTAGACCATTGGAGACGGTGTACAATATTTGTAGAAAATGTAAATACCACTCTTCATTTACAGGTACATGCTTTTAGCATTTAAGTTGATACGTTGCGGCTATGTCATATATACATACCCTATACATTACATAACCTTGACATACCTTTTCGTTCCGCAACTCCTATCATGAGCTTTTTTTTTTCATAGGAATTAGTCCGTATTATCATTAGAGGAATAGAGGCAACCATCCCAGCCATGAAAACCCCGTTTGAAGAGCGATAGATCCAATTCAGAGTAGAACAAATAATCCGACACCGTTATGACGCCAGCCATCCTATTGTCCCTCCGGTTCCCAAGTGCCCAATCCAGTCCAGATAGGAAGAATACCGAGCCGCACCCACACCGACCCTTCTATAACTAACTAACTTAAAAAAAAAAAAAAACTATAAACTCTGTATATCTAAAAGATACGTGAAGCGGACAGCAATAAAAAAAGATACTCCGACAAGGATCAACAGGTAAGGCGAACATGCCGTTGGACACAAGCCACAGACGGTAGAGCAATTTGATTGCTCGGCATCAAGAGCGCGAGCGGAGTAAGACGAACAAAGTAGAGCCGCAGAAGCCAAGAGAGCAACTCAACCACACGACAACGTTCAGCGGTGATTGGTAAGAGTGCGCTGGCGTGGATCGGTCAGACTGCACGGTCAGTTAGCACGGTGTTCAAAGGAAACTATTACTATAAGGATTCATGTGGGCAACTTACCGAATAATCTTGACATCCTTATCGAGCGTATTCCTCCCCTCAATGGCATTCGGCGTGATGAAGATGTATTGACGATTGACCGAGCGACGGGCCGCCGTGATCTGTATAGACGTAAGTCAGTTTCAAACCTTCTATCACTTTCGTTAGGAGGAGTCCTCACCAGCATGTTGGTACTGATGGCCCTGTTCACATTATCCATGAACACGTCAAACTCATCCAGACACCTGAGCGGCGAGCCCATGGCTTCCCATATGGCCAAGAGCAAACAGATCGACGAGAAACTCTTTTCACCACCCGAAAGGGTCTTGGTACTCCGCGCAGCAGCCTGCTTCTGTGTCTGGTCGGGCTCAACAACCAGGTCAAGAGCCTTCCGTTTGTGGTCAAGAAGCAGCTTGCCACGGAACCCGCGTTCGCTGAGCAGGTAAATGAAGTTGGCACGGGATTGAGAAGAGATGTAGCGCTGAAACTTGCGCCACTTGGCAAGGCGCTGAGTAAGGGACTGCTGCAGGCGCTGGTTGATGAGCTTGGTGGACTCAAGGCTCTGCACAGCCTTCTCGTACGCCTCTGTTGCTTTGGCGTATTCTGCATGGATTTCCTCTTCCGGTTTACCACGGTCTTTTTCAAGCTTGCGGAGGTGTCGATCCAGAGAGGCATACTTCTGTTCAAGGCTGCTGTGTGTCTCCCCCGGGGGAATGGCAGGGCGCTCAGCTGCGACCGTCCGGGCCTCTGCGCTCATAGCCTCGAGTTTGCGTGTCGTCTCTTGGATGACATCCTCCAGTTCGGCCTTGTCCCTGTTGAGCTTGTCCAGCCGCTCGTGGAGATTGTTCTTTTCAATCAGCACGACCTGCCGGATGTCCCGCCTCTTTTGCAATTTCGTTTCGGCCTTCTTAAGCTTTGACTCCACTTCTTCCTCTTCTTTGCGACAGGCTGCACGCTTCTTCCTGGCATCTTCGACTTCGCGGTTCTTCTCTTGCTTTTGCAAGGCCAGCGTGCCGAACTGCATGCCGACAAGCTCCCGTTGCTTTTCGAGGTCCTTCAGAACCTGCTCGAGCCCGTTTAGATGTCCCGTGTCGCCGCTCGTCAAATCTTCCAGCTCTGCGGTCAAGGTCTCGACTAGAGCTTTGGCATTACGAATCTTCCTCTCTAGGTCAAGCCGCTCCCTCTCGAACTGGTGTAGGGAAGCTGTGGCATGTTGAGATGCCTGTCGGAGACGCCGTTGCTCGCTTTCGAGGGCATTAAGCTCGGCCCGGAGCCGCTGGAGCGCCTCTCTCTGTAGGTTCAGCTGAGCGTCAGAGTCTGTTTGGATTCTCGGCTTCTGCCGCATGTCAGGCTGGACGGGAGAGGTCGAAGGCCCTCCGGTGTTGACCGTCAACCTGATGCCTTCGTTAGGCCTCGTATCGTGCAACGCTAGACAAGCTCTCGCGTTCCGCGGCCGGGCGCCATCGAACATTATTTGCTCGGCGCGAACGCGCTCTGGCACCAGAAGAATCTGTTCAATGGCATGATTGATGATCAGCTGGTCACGAACCATGATGTTGTCGATCCGAAGCACGCGCAAGATCGTGTTATACTCTGGATCGGGCTCTTTCCCGGTCAGATCGAGAGGACGCGGATTGCAAATGAGAATAGGGCAATGCCGGACATTCAGTTCATTCATCATTGCACTGAGCCTTTTTTGATCTTGGTTGTTTGTCACTAAGAAGGCATTTAGACTGCCCCCGAGGGTCGCTTCAAGGATATATGACCACCGTGGCTCGGTAAGACGAAGGTAAGCACCAAGAGGCCCAATCGGCTTGTCCCTGAAGCCATTGTCCTGATCGATCCGCTTAACCAAAGCTGCGACACCACGCTCGTAAGCGTCGTAAGGGGAACCGCGGGAGGTCTCAAGATTCCTGATACTGTTTTCGACCTTGTCTATCTGCACCCTCTTTGATGTGACATCTTTATCAATCTGCTCAAGTTTCTTGTTTGTCTCGTCGATGGCTTTGATAAGTTCGGGCCTCCGCTCATTGACTTCCTTGAGCTTCTGCCCAAGGTTGGCTACCTCGACTTTTGCCTCTTCTAGCTCTTTGAGCTTAGCAGCGTGCTGCCCATTGTTCTTGCTTTCTAGACGTTTTCGTTCCCGACCAATTTCTTCCTCTTTCTTCTGAATGTCCTCTTCGATCCGCTTCAAGTTCTCGTTGGCGTCTCGCTCGTCACTATGAAGCTTCTCCAGCTCTCCTCTTAACCTATTGAGCTCGTCACGTGCCTGCTCTGACCGGCGTTTGACATCGTCCTGTTCTTGCTTGACCTCGCTGATGAGCTCCTCCGCTTGCGCGATCTGCTGGTCCGCCCGGGCGAGGGCCTCAGCCTGCTCCTCAATCTCGCGGTCTGTTTGCGCGATATGCTCGTTAAGACGATTTAGCTTCTCCTCCTGCTTCTGGAGCTCGCGTTCTTCGTTCTCCACCTGAATCCACGCCAACTGGGCACGCACGACCTTCGCTTTCGCTCGGATCCGGCGAGCGCCTTCGAGCGACTCTCGCAGGCGTTTGGCCTTTTCGAAATCTTCACGAGCACGGTTAACCATTTCTTCCTGGTCAGGAATCTTGGAAACCATCATATCGAGGTTTTCCGCAATCAGGCGGTAATCGTTATCCAGTTGCTGAAGCTGAACGCCCTCGATGAAGAACTTATACTTCTGATACTTGTTGGCAGAATTGAGGAACGAACGTGCATTATCCTGTGAAAGGATGTTGAGAGGATTGTCGACTTGTAGAGCATAGTATTCAACCAGCTCCTCGACCTCCTGCTTCTTAGTCGAAATGGTGACGCCGGTGGCGCTCTTCACCTTGAATCCACTGGCTCCGGACTTGGAGAAGTGACGCTCGACGATGACAGAGTCGCCGTATAGCTCGGGCTTGAAAGCATCATGGCCGCGGTTCTTGATCTTAACCGCCAGCATGGCGCGCTCCTGGCCTTCTTTGACAAAAGCCTTAAGACTACCGCCGCGGTTGGTTGAGCTTGCCTTGCCTCCGAGGCAAAGAGTAATTGCGGTCAAGATAGCGCTTTTCCCACTACCGTTCTCACCGACGATAAAGTTGAGAAGAGGGCCGAGCTCGCAGTGCAGGCGTTCGTGACACATAAAGTTGACGCATGTGACGCTCTCAAGGATACCGTTCTCGGCGACCGTGTTGTGGCTAAGGACGTTGGTGCGGGAGCGCAGCCGTTGGGTGGCACGCTGGTCGTCCTGGGCTTCATATTGAAGGTGCTCGAAGTGGCCGTCGCGCATCAAGTCGTATTGGGTCCGCGGGGGAGAGGATGGGGGTTCAACGGCATCCCGTGCGTTCACAGAGTCTTCGCTGCTATCCTCGCTGGGCTGGTGAGTGAAACCACTTCTGCTCGGCCCTTCCTCAGACAGGCGCATGCGCTTCCTCTGGTAAAGCGTAAGCATTCATTTCTATTATCCATTACAGACGGAACGGTGCAATGCGACTCTTCTGTCGCGAGTAGATTGACCTACCAAAGCCGGTCTCTGGTTCCCGTAAGTGTTCCTAACCTCAACGACATAACCGTTATCGTCACCATCGTGACCGGCGGCGCGCCTGGCGCGCTTCCTCGAGGACTCCGCCTCGGGCGAATCGACAACCCCCGGCATGTTGGCAATCTGGAAACAAACAACGGCTCAAACCTCCAACAAGAGAATAGTTGAGCGTTGTCTGCCGCTTTCCAGGGCTTGCGGCTCGCAGTGGGCGTGGTTAGAGGATAAAATAAAAAAAGAATAAATAGCCTATATCTCAAATCCGGGGTCTCCCAAGTCGCACACAAACAGTGACGGGGATAAACAGCGAGAGAAGAGGGGTTTGGATCTTGGACGCGTAAATGGACACGATTGGGACCAAAGCGCGTCCAGTACCAAAATTCCCCACTCTTTTGCAGGAAAAAACACGACGGGGGCGACCCACCCCCACCGTTGCACCAGACCCACTGCGGCCTGGTGCAGTCATCTACGCCGTCACGGGACCAAGGATATCTGCTTATGTAATTCAAGCCAGAAGAGGACCGCAGTTCTTGGCATCTTCTTGGCATGAAATCATCGCTGATGAAGGTGCAGAGAACGCTGAAGTCAAGGCTGGATGAATAATAGAGACCGGCTTCGGAAATGATGAAATGATCAGTGCTGAAGTGATTCAACTTTTGTCTAAAACCACACAGTTATCCAAAATATGCCTGGGTTTCGGTCGAAGTGAACCCGACCGAATCCATTCCCTCCAAACTTCCTCAACGTTTATGCTAGACCAACGAACAGTGAAGGGCTCAAGAGTCAAACACACCCCTTTAAGGTTTGATCAGACTCGAACAACTTTATAACGTATTTTACAATGGACAAAAAATCAAAAAGGATCCCAAACGGCACCCTGAAAAAAGTCCAGTCCCGCGAGCTGGACGTGGCGTCTGAACCGCGGCCTGGGGACGACAACTTTGAGGGCTTTCGCATGACCCTCCCCGAGGACTGCGTTGAGTACATGCTCTTCATCATCGGCGACAAAACCAACAGCAGCCTACCGAGTCTGGAACAGGTCCGGCGGGCGGCCTACCAGAAGCTGGATAAGATCGCCAAGGACTACATCTGGCAGCGGGACCCGTTCAAGTTAGAAACGAGGGTCCAAAAAGGTACGTCACCATTAGAATGAGATCTAAGTGACATGTGCGTTCAAGCTAATCCACACTCAGGCCTTGGAACACCCTACCTCTACGGTGTCACGCACTACGGCGAGAATGTCGAAGACGAATGGCTGATCGTCTACCTCCTGCGAGAGCTCACCAAAACCTTCCGCAACCTCTGGGTCCGCGTCAGCGATAGTGACGGTGAGTTCCTCCTCATCGAGGCCGCAAAAGAAGTCAAGGCTCTGAAATGGCTCTCCCCGGAAAACGACGCCAACCGCGTCTGGATACACAACGGTCAACTCCGCATCATCCCCCCTCCCCCGACGATAGGGGATCTCGCCTTGACTACGAAACCCCTCCCCTTAGCCGAAGCCCTCACCACCATCCGGCTCTGCCCAACTTCCTTGTTTCATATCCCAGCTCTCGAGGCAGAAGCTTTTTATCGCCTTCAAAAATACCCCGCCCATTTAACCACAGCAACATATCATTATGCACAGGCCACAATCCCCCGCAAACTGGCTGGCCTGCTCCACGACCTCCCGCATTCCATCGCCCCAGCTGTTGAAGCGTTCTACCTCCGTGATGCGCAATCCCTGCGCTCTCTGTATGCGCCTAGCACATCATCACAACTCACATTCCCTCCAACAGACCTGGTCACAGTCTCCATCCGCTTCACACGTACCCTTTACGCACAGCTCAAGTCGCAGCGTTTCCCCAATGTCCCGCCGGCATGGAAATCAGTACTTGATGCGGCCGAGGTGCATGCCGCAACTGCGGCGCCTAGCGCAACAGCCGAGGCAGCGAAGAAGTTGGCAAAGCTGGAATTGGGCATCAAGTTGACAACGGGTTTCGAGTTGCTCGCCAAAGGAGCAAATGAAAGTGCGAGTAGAGCAACAAGAGAAGTGGCGATATGGCTGGAGGACTTTGAGGAAGATGGGGAAGGGGTGTTGCCTACAGATAATGACATTAGAGGATGGGACTGGGTTAGCAGGGAGGATGATGATAGCTGGATGGATGTGGATTGGCGCGAGTTTGAGAAGGAGCTTGATGGGAAGGGGAAGAAAGACAAGGGTCAAGGGTTTGGGGATGCTGCGATGCAGGCTGATCTGAGGAAGATCGTGGAACGGTTCGAGGCGTTTCTGAGTGACGAGCGCGCAGGGATTGATGGAGCTGAGTTTGAGGAGATGGATCAGGATGATGGCAGCGAGCTGGGGGATGGCCGTACCAGCAGTAGTTGCGACAGCAGCTTAAGTCAGGAAGAGGATGAGGACAAAGAGGTCCAGTTTGATGAACAGAAGTTTGCGCGGATGATGCGCGAGATGATGGGCCTCAAGGGCGACGTTCCTGAGCCTAGCGGCAAGGAGAAGGCTGTGAAAGAAACAGCTAGCGAAAAGAGTGAGGACGAAGAGATCCAAGAGCTCATGGAGCAATTCGAGGCGGAGCTTAAGGGGCACGGGGCGTTGGATTTGGACCCCAAGCCGAAGGACGACAGGGGGCAAAAGGCCATCAAGGATATCAAGGGGAAGGGTAAAGCGAAGGCTGTGGAGAGTGGAAGTGAGGAAGAGGATGAAAAGAGTGGTGATGAGGAAGTTGATATTGACTACAATCTGGCGAAGAACCTTCTTGAGAGTTTCAAGGGCCAGGCGGGCATGGCCGGGCCGGCAGGGAACTTGTTGGGCCTGATGGGCGTCGCACTACCAAGGGATGATGGCGAATCCGATGAAGAGTAACTTGATGGTATATTGTTCATATCCTCGTGTAGTCTATATGCTGACTGATACCCAAACCACCTATTCAAGGTCTATGACATAATATTCATGACGTCCGTATCTTCTTGCCCTCTGACTTCTGTTGTTTATTTCCCATCATCTTCATCATCCGACTTGACCTTCTTAGCCGGACTCATCTCTCCGCTCATCCTACGATGTTTCCTTAACAGCGTGTCCTTCTTATCCCCCTTTACTGATCCCTCCCCCAACGTTAGTTGCTGTTGCTGTATCAATGGATGCCATTCTCCCCAGTGGTGTTGCGGATATTGAACTCGCACTGCTTGGCGTTGTGATCCTAACTCCTGTGCTTGCACCTGTGGTTGTGATGGTGACACCAGAGGATAGTCCGACACCTTGGTTAGTTTCGCCAACACCTCGTTCAACTTTTTCCTTGCCTCAAGCTCACTGCTCGTACTGCCCTCTGCCCGCGATGGTCGATAAAACTCGGAGACTATGCGCGATACCGCATGGTAAACTTGGTAGAGGAGGATTCGAGTCGGGGCTGTTTCTGGAGATTGAACGAGGGAAGGGTCGATGGTCTGCATAAGGTCGACAAATTGCGTTGTAGTGCTGCCTTGTTCACTCGCCGATGTTGATGGCGGCAGTCCCTCCCCATTAAACCCTCTAACAAACCCCTCCCTCACACCCCCCTCCTTAACCAATGGATCACTAAATACCGTCGCCAACAATACGTCCCCAAACACGGCGCTACTCCAATCTCCTAGCCCTCTCAACTTATACCCCCCTTTCTCTCCCTCTCCCCCCTCTTCCTCCTCCTCCTTCTTCACAAGAACAACCCCTTCCTCCCCACCCCTAACAACAACCAACCTCCCCTCCCTAACCGCATCCAATACATAACCCAACCGTCGAAAATGCCTCCTTATTGTAGCATACGGTATCGCAACCGCCATATCCTCCCCATCCCTCAATACCCCTTCCAGCATGGAATGAAACGCAGTTGACCACGCCGCCGCTCCCCCCGTCGACATCAAACTCCCTCCTCCCGGGGCAGGGATCGCGGGTTGGAATCCCGGGGGAGAGCCGGTTATTGTTGGGGGCGCTCCGGGGGAGGAAGGTCTAGGACCTGGGGAGCCCTGTGCTGCTAGGACAGCGGGGACGGGCCCAAAACGGCCTGTTGGGGAGGTGAATTGGGCGAGGTGACGGAAGAGACGACCAAGTTGGAAGTCGATGTTGGTTTGAGCTTGCGGACTGAGGGGTTGGGGGAGGAAAGAGATTGGGGTGCCTTCAGTTGGTTGGTAGATCGCGTAGGAGGAGGGGGCAGTGTTCGGGAAGGGCGAGGGGGAGGGGCCTTGGTAAAGGAGGGTCGGAAGGAGGGCTGGGAGGGGGTTATCGTCGTTGGATCGGGGTCGTTGTAAGGAGGTTGAATGCTCTGGCTGCTGTTCTTTTTGTTCTCCTTTGCTGTCCTGGTTGTTTTGCTGCTCTCTTAGCTCCTGCTGCTTTTCAGTTTCCCTTTCCCCCCTTTTTCGACCCTCACTCTTCCCTCCCTGGTTCTCAGATAACCGTCTTCCCCTCGAACGCTGCTCAACTTGCCCCGTGATCCACGAAACAGCGGCCGCTTCCCCCATAATAGACTCCTGCTCTGACCGTAGTGGACGCCACACTGATGCCGAGGGAGGGAGGATTAAGTGTAATGTTCGGCCATCGGATATTGTGACACGATATATTCGATGTGGTCGGGGGGAGCGCAAGGGCGAGATGGAGGTGACCGTTTCTCCCGGTTTTAGAATTGGAGAGAGAAGGGGACTGAGGGTATCTTGGGAAGGGGATTGGCACATTGTGGTCGACGGTCGATAGTAGGCCGCGGGAATGTCCTTGGGATCAAGGGCCGTTAGAGTCCAGGCTTGTCGATGTCGTTTAAGGGGCTGTTGTCTAAACTGTCGTAGATTGATCTGGCTCGATGGTTGTGGTCTCCTTTTCCGGAACTGGTCGAGATATGCTAATTGATTTTCGAGAAAACGGAGGTATATTGCGTGGTCTCTAGGAAGGTCAGTATACCACGAGGTCAGAAATGACGAGGAGAACGACGTCGGCGACATGTTTCATGGCAGCTCCAGGCAAGATTCTGATGGAAGAAAAACAATACGCCACCCGCAGCCACTTACATCAACAGCATATATGACTCTACATAAAAACCCCGGATAACGTATCCGGCGTATGCAGGCGAGAGAGAGTTGCTCGCCGAGGTGTCAGTTCAGCGTGGCTAACTTAGGCAGGTCACCAAGTCATGAACGGCATAAGACGTCAGGCAAAACGACAACTCTTCGAGGCATATCTTAGCGACAACGAAGACAAGATCGGGTCCAACGCATTCATTTTCGACCCGTCAGACCCAGAATGGAGGGATTAGCCCAGAAAAAGAAGCGCACACAACACCAACACAACGGAAGAGACCGTCTATCCGGTCCATCTCTCGTTAGTTGCGGATAGTCTAACCCCATCAAGACCACTCTACATTGCCAACCCTACCATCTTCGTTGCTCTACCCTCCCGTTCTGAAGAACACCAAACCCCGTGGGGAGGCAAGGGAGAAAAGCGAGGAGCCCGAAAAGCTGGTCTTTGCTTGTCATGTAAGCCGTAATCAGTACGTCATAGCGTAAATTTACATAGGCGGCGTTCTGGAAGGCGCCGCCAAGCGACAGATCGTGGAGCAGGGCTGGGACGCGGACGAATAAGCGGCGGCGAGTAGCGAGCGAGCAGACAAGGCCTGTTCATCAGAGTTCCTTGTCTTAAGCCAAGAAGCGCGAGAACCGGCTGGGCGGTCAGTCGCCTGGCGGCCAGACTGACGGACGGTCGCCCGCCCGCCGGACGTTTCGCTCCTGGCGTGGGCAGCGGACAACAAATGAACGGACAGCGTGGGCTGGGCCGGCTGGGGCTCGCTCGCTTGTGATGTCCAGGATTGATGTTGCTGGCTTACAGAAGTGCCGGTGCGATAATACCAATATGGACCACTGCCGTGTAAGTCGTCAGCTCTTCTATGCGATGCCAGAATGTCGCACAAAAAGAACGTGGCACCAGCGGCGCGACGCATGTCTCTCGCCAGATTTACACTACAGCTATGCTGTCCTCAGGTACGGAGACAATGTGTGTGAAGCCTTTCATCAGCAAACAGGCATCCAGGACATCACCAAATGTAGGTTGGATGCGCCGCCGTTGACCCGTGCAACGCGCCGTCGTTCCCAGGGCTGTAGGTAGTCCTATCTGGAAGAAAATGTGGAGATGCGGCACTAGAGTCGAGCAAGGAGTTAAACATCGTCTTGACCTTCCCAATTGGCATCATCACATCATCATTCTGTAAAATCCTGAGATCCTTAGAGCTCACCCCTACACAGCAGCTTCAACTCAAATGCGTATTACCCGTTTGCCCACCGAGCATCCCATCGTCAGCTGTCATGGTACCGAGAGGTGGGCTCGCGGACAAGTGGTTCTGCAATGCTACCCTCCGCCTGTTAATCCGTAGTCTCGCGCTCGTTATATTTGTTGCCTTTGTTGCCTGTTTTATCATCTGAAAATCCCGTGCAACGTTCGTAACTTTCATGAGATGGATGTCCTGAAATCGGATTCGGGAACCACGCAGACACAGCTTCGCTCCATCCATCCACCCATCGTCCCAAGCCCAATATTGTGTTACTATAAAAATTCCCCGGCAAGTCTCCGTAAGGCAACGACAAGCGAACGAGCCAACGGTTCTCCCACTTGTCCAATCCAATGCGAATCGCTGCTTCGGGCAATTGACTCGTGCGTGCAGTCGCGCGAGAACGAGTCCGAGGTAATTGATCGCTCTCAGGTCCCGGTCAAAAAGACCCCGTCCATCTGTATGTCAGTTCTCCGGTCTCGCAGAATTTTTGCGAACTTGCTTGTGGTCTTGGGTACTTGATGCTGCATGCGAAGCAATGGTTGGTTGGATTGGCCGCAGCCCAAGGAGCTCCGGATTTTCGAGAGATCGGCTCACGATATTCCCACTCTCCCTCCTAAATCCGCACACCAGTGGACCTACAAGCGAGCGAAGCGGTCCATGATTGGCCAGCGCTAAGCGAAAGGCTGTGGGCCTTCTCAGACTTGGGACAGCGACTGGGAAACCCGCAGTCCCGCATTGGCACTTAATGGGGCTTTGACATGGCATGGACGTCTGGGGCCGGCAGGAACAAAGCAGAGTGTATGTGACCTGGAAGCATGGCAAGTCCTGCGGTCTGATACCGCGGACAATCTAGCCGTCATCCTGATGCGTTGTCTCAAGCCAGAATTGCAACCTGCTTCACGCAAACTTCTCCTTCCTGGGACATTTGCCCCGTGCTTGCGTGCCTGTATTATTACACAGCATACAAAACTGTCCCCACATATTACGGTAACTTTACACACCTAAGTAACCATTTCGTACCATTACAGCCACCTCCACGCGGCGCGAACAGGATCTCGATCGCCGGACTCCAGTCTCGATGGAGTCTGGTCTCCAGCAGACGACAAAACCGTTCGTTCATCACCGGCCTTCATCTTGACAAGAACGTCGCTCTAAAACTATCCAGTGGACCCCGAAAAGCTCCATCCGTTCTACAAACTCGCAACATACACTGGAGCCCGAAAACATCAACCATTCAACACAAATTCCACCTCAAGAGCCGGAAGCCTTGGTCTGTTGGTCTGTAGCTTTTGCCGAGTGCTGGCGTGTAGTGTGAGGGGCATCGAAAAGGCGACGATTCATCTGCATTCAAAAATGCGGCTAAATTAGCTTGACCAACCCCAAGACTTAGGACTATCACTGATCCCGAGGATCCCGGTGTGGTTCCGCAGTTGTCGTCCCGGGAACTTGGGACAATTGACTGAAAAGAATAGGACGGGTCCATGGTTCTTGGTAGAGTGTCTTCTGCCCGCTGCTGCCCGTCCGCACCGTTCCGGCCCGTCTCGTCAAAAATATCTGGAATAGGGCTTAGCGCTGCCCCTTGCAGAGTTGCAAAACAGGTGTCAAGTGATAAACGACAACACGACCACAAACGCTCATACTGCTTGCCCCGCGGGAAGGATGGATGACTAGGCATCATGCATCAAGGTTGAAGGCCATTGTGATATCTGGCGCCACGGATGGCGAGTGCAATATGCCATTTTTGTGATAGTATCAATTGTGATTAAGCACCCCCTTCTTTCTGCTCTTTCTCCTTCTTCTCCGGCCTCACACCGTACAGCTCGGTGAGGTTGTACTTCCGAAGAGCCTCCCAGTCACCATCAACGACACTCATACCGCAAACATTCTGCATGCCAGTTAGCCATGCGACCATAGCATAATGGTAGTGAGGAAGTAAAGAGAAACTTGACTTACCTGGTAGATATCGATCAAAATAACCTTATCCGGCGCCTTCAGGTTAACTTTATGCTTCTCATCATTAATCAGCCCGGCAACCGTATTGATAATCACATCGCGCGTCAACGTGCTGTGGTTACGGATGGTCGGGCGGATGGCGAACTGTTGCGGTCAAAGTCAGCGAGTCCCTTTGGTGAAGGTCTTGATCTACAACAGCATCAGACTCACCGTATACGGCTTCTTTCCCACCTGTTGCTGCTCGCCCTCTTGAGCACCGGCATCATCGTTCTTCTCTGCTTGCTCTAGCCCCTCCTTTTTGTCCCCCTCCTCTCCCTTTTGCTGCTGCTGTCCCCTCTTCCCACTCAAATCAAACCACTCCCCCAACACTTTCCTCGCAACTTCTATTAGCCCCTGCTCCGTCGCCTTGCCCGTCGCACTGACCGGCGTCAGTCGATTGACGTATCGGCACCGGAACATGGTCTTGGTCTCGGGATTTTTGCTGACCACAGCATCCCCACAGCCATTACTCTCAGAGGAAGCGCTCAGCTTAGCCGCATCCTCACAAATGCGCTTCACAAACTCAACTGGATTCACCGGCGGTTGGGTCTTTACGAACAGCAGGCAATCGACGTTGAGCCGGATCGGAACCATCCGGTTTGCCGTATTGGCCTGGCTGTCCTTTTGTGAGCTATCCGAAGAGGGGTCCGGCTTGGATGTCAGCGCAGCAACCTCCTTTTTGATGGCCGCTTCGATGTCGGACGGCTCCGAGTCGGAGTCATCTCCGTTATCTTTCTTAGCTGCGTCGTCCTTTTTGGGGGAAGAGCTGTCTAAGACAGATTTAATGCCGTAGAGCTTTTCGGCGTACTACACACGCTCATGAGTAAGATAGTAGCACCGAGATCGAGAGGAAGACACACACCTCAGCAAACAAGATCTGAATCTCCCTCGACGCCTTGACCTCCCGCTGCCTGGCACATGTCACCCAGACGCCCTGGTCACCCGGGTTGACTGTGTTGTACTCCAATGCCGCAATCTTGGCCAACTGGTGCGGCGTCTTCCACTTCCCTGCATTTCCTGTCTGTACACACAGAAACTCGGTCAGCCAGATTGTCACATGATTGTCAGCATGTTTTATCAGGTATCATGGTGTTTAAGGTATGTAATATCCGTAAACAAAGAAAGGACAAGAGAGTGATACTAAAGATAGCACTCCCTAGTGTAGGTAGTGAGTGCAGTAGTGTATGTAGGGGCGCCACATCACTCTGTTGGGGCTTGATGGCGGCTGCATGGTTCGAGTGGCAGCCAGACGGCTAGTCATCCCGGCCGGTAATGATGCAGCAGAATGTACATGTATGTATGTACGTCGGCAGTCGACGAATGTAATGCGCCGCCATGTGGTTGTCGATTTTTCAACCCGTGGCTGGTGTGTGTGGGTGATTTGCAGCTTGTGCGGCCTTTTCGGCTGCGCATACCTTTTTCTTCTTAGGTCGTGGCTGACCTGCCCCGCCTCCGGGTGCCTCTTTGCGCTTGACGCTGTCGGCCATGGTGTTTGGAGAGTTTTGTTGGCTTATTATGAGAGGGAGGTTGCGCGTTGATACTGGCGAGTGAGAGTCAAGGTCGAAGGCGGTGGGCCAATGGATCAATTGAAACTAGAAAAAAAATCCCGCTAGCAAAAGATAAGAAACACGGGCCGTCAGATGAGTTGCATTCACTTTTCGAGAAGTTTGCTCCCCCAATATGTTGAGTTTAGGAGGTGATTAACTTGTGAGAAGAGATGAAACTGTCGTCGATGAGCTTTTGAGCTCCATGCCAATCCGGTCACGTGACATCATTCAACAGCCCCTTGTTTGGCATGTCCTCCCTCAAGAACATGTATCACAACATTGGTAGAGCAAGACGAGGCAGCTTTATCCTGAATCCCAAGTCTTCTGATAGCACTATTTCAGTTGCATACTTCCTGGTAGAAATGAGGCACATGGTCTCGTTAACAGCGGATGAAGATAAAACCCGGACCCCGGAACTTTGAGAAATGTTAAACGGTACGGTAATGCCTCTAGGATCAATATTACAAGGTGCAGCTTTGCAAACAAGCGTCGCCTAACCCCTAGTTCCAACATTTTTGTTGAGTTCCTGAGACTCATGTATATAGTACAGTATTAATCTAATCCCTAACGACCTGTCAAAGTAGTCTGTCCGGCAATCACAATGAAAAGTCAAGTCCCTAAATTGCATATAACTTTACATTTTACATCTTCTAACCTGTACACTTCTTACTCCTCAACTAGCGCATTCGTCCTAGCCGCTACCTCCGTCGTAATCTTCAGTGCGCGCGGCGCATCCTCACGCGGCATCCACAGCTCAACAAGCTGGACCCCTTTGCCATCGCAGAAGGAAGGGTCCTTCAGCAGACGTTCGAGCTCGTCCTTCGTCTTGATGACGAAAGAACGGGCTTGCTTTTCTGTGGCTCCAAACACGCGTGGGATGTCGGCGTACTGCCACCGCGCAATATCGTTGTACCCAGCGTCCATGCCGTGGATGAAGCGCTCAATAGTGAAGCCTTCGTTGTAGAGGAGGAAGCTAGATGCAAATTAGCACAATATGTTCATTTTCATGATCTGAAGGGGACATACATGGTGATGTCAAGCCCCAGCCGGATCATAGTTGATAGTTCCTGAACAGTCAGCTGGAAGGCTCCATCGCCAACGAAAAGAACGGTCCTCCTCTTCGAGCCAGCATCTCGTGCTGCGAGCGCTGCGCCTTGAGCGGCTCCAACAGCCCAGCCAATGCTTCCCCAGAGAATCTGGTTGACGCCCGTAACACCTCTGGGGAACTTGGTCTCCCAGATACCGAAATTCGCCGTCCCTGTTTCCGTAACCACAATATCCCTTTCCTTCAAATACTCACCAATCCTGGGCCAAAAATACGCCTGCTTTATCTCCTGCCCTGGATCCCTATTATCCTCAACCTTATTGACCACCCGCGGCGGCAACTTTCCCTCGCCTTTCCAAACCATCTTATCGACATCTAACCTCTCTGTAACCTTCCTTAATACACCCCGCATCCTAACCCCCGGATACTCTGAGTACCTCACTGTACAATGTGTCGAGTGAAACTCAATCATACTCAACTGACTTGTCCGGTACGAGAAGCCTGTCGTGTTAAAATCACTTTTCAGCGCTCCCACACTCAGCACCAAATCACTCGACTCAACCTGTTGCGAAACAGCAGGATGTGACCCCGTACCCGCATACACCCCGCCGTAGGCATCGCTATCCTCATCCACAGCGCCCTTTCCCATGGGTGTGACGAAGACAGGTAGCTTCGCCTTCTCAACCAGCGCCTGAACCTCATCTACCACGCGATGACGCACCGCGCAGGCGTCGACCAATACAACTGGGGCTCTTGCAGCATGCAGGTACCTCAGCACCACATCCACAACATAATCCTCCCTCGCAGGATCATTCGGCGGCTCAGTCAAATCAATCGCCTGCTCTAACCTCGCCCCCTCAACCTTCTTCTCAACCATGTCTGTCGGTAGCATCAAATAAACCGGTCTGCTCCTGATATAACACTGCCTAATGGCATGGTCAATCTGATCAGGAATATTCGCCGGCGTGGTCAGCCGCGCCGAGTTGCACGCGATCTGTTCGGCCATGGTGTAGAACACTGTGAAGTCGCCGTTACCCAGCGTGTGGTGCAAAAGCATGCCGTTGCGCTGGGAGATGGTTGAGGGACAGCCCACGATGTGGACGATGGGCACGTGTTCGGAGAAGGCGCCGGCTATGCCGTTGATGGCGGAGAGCTCGCCTACGCCGAAGGTTGTGACGAGGGCTGAGATGTTCTTGATACGGGCGTACCCGTCGGCAGCGTAGGCTAAAACGGGTATTAGTCAAGGAGTTTGGGGAAGTCAGTATGAGAGTGAGGCTCACCCGCATTCAGCTCATTTACACTGCCCACCCATTTGAGACCGGCCTTAGGGATGTAGTCTAACGCAACGAGGTTGAAGTCTCCCGGCAGGCCATGCACAGAGCGGATGCCGATCTGGTGCAGGCGTGTAAACAGGTACTCGGCCACCGTGACCGGCTTCTGGAGGCTCTGTTGACGGATGCTGGTACCAGTCATGTTGAATATGTGATGTCCAAACTCTCAGATCTTGCCGAAGAATTCTGTCAGGTGCTGAGCAGGTAGCCTCCAGCCAGTTAAAGGACTTTAGATCTATAGTACACACTGTCAGAGAACAAGGAGATCCGGCTGCTATCACAGGGTGGTTGGTAAGCATTGCTTCCACAGGAGAACAGTCAACAAGCTCTTGACATAGATGTTAATGAATCATGACATCAATGACGTACGATGTGGGTTAGTTCTGTGATCTTGACTCCGCACGGCACGTCCCAGCCGGAGGGCTCGGCCGTGCCATGGCGGGTTTGCGTGGGTCAGGTTTGGAGATCTGTCTGCTCATTACTCACAGATCGCCTATAGCTGTTCTACTGTGTGTGTTTGACAAGTATAGTGTAAACTTGAGTTGTCAGCTTCCAGAAACATGATAGGTGAATCAACGAGATAAGGGTCTCGTGTCTTCTACAACTTACCCAACGCCTAACTCCGTCTATCGACTCTTCCAGCCTTTTATGTTACAAATTATTCTACATCACCCATTGTAGGGTCATCAACGCTGCCCATTGCCCCTTTCTGGCCCCAGTGGCATATTCAACCCCCCCTAATCACATCTCCCATCTTTCCACCCCGTCCGCCACCTCTCCTCCCACCGACTACAATCAAACGTCGGCTTACCCAACTTCCTGTTTACCTCATTATGCGCCTCGCACAGCCAAGTCCCGAACTCGTCCCGGCTACCCGTCTTCACTCCCTTTTCCTCCACATACTTCTGAAAATCCTCGGCACACACCCAGCACGGGTAGAACTTTCCGAACAACTTGATAAACCGCTGCAGGTCGGCCTGTTCTGTAGGAGACGGCTGGGTTGGGTAGGTCGCGGCAATGGAATGCAAAAGGGTCCAGGAACTACGGCCGAGTTGTTCCACGTCGGGGGGGCAGTCTTTGGGAGGGGCTTGTTGTTGCGCTTTGAGAGAAGACTTGGTTTGTTGGGCCCAGGCGGCGAAGGAGGTACAGGTGCGACAGCTGGGGATAGGGCTTAATGTTTGTCTTGAACAGCGGGTCTGTAGGTGAAGGGGGAGGAAGGGGGCTTACGGCTTGCCGTCCTTGCCCAGGACGACGCCCTTTGGGATCTTTTTTGGCGGTTCTGAGGTAGCAGTGCCAGCGGCAGCCTGGTCTTGCGCCGGAGCAGCAACCTGCTGCTTGTCTTGTGTGTCGTCCGCCATCCGGGCGTAAGAAAACCACGAACAGTGGAAAGGGATGGTGATGGCTTCAATTACAGATCGAGTCACCGGCGGCAGCTGGTGACGGACGTTTGCAGTTGATTGGACAAGAACCTGCCGATTTTTCTTATCGATAAAATTTGATATCGATAATATGGGGGTTGATATGCCAAGTATCGATAAGAGTGGGGCCCGATAGGATGAGGGGTTGAGCTCATAGGTTCATCAGGACCCAGTCAGTCAATGGAGGCCCTCGTCATCAACATCACGCATCACAGTTTTCATTATGCCAACTTCAATTCCAGTTTTCCTTCTCAAAACGCGATCCTCTCCAACAGACGCATATGAGGATCTCTTCGCCTCATCAACATCCCCGAATGGCGAACCCTTCTCCCCATCCTTTGTCCCCGTACTTGAACACCGCTTCGATGATACCGGACTTGCCCAAGTACGCTCATTGCTCAAACTGCGTGCCATCGGTAACTGTCAAGAATGTGCCTACGGCGGGCTCATTTTCACCTCACAGCGTGCTGTTGAGGCGTTCGCCTCGCTAGTTGCTGAGAAGAAAACGGCTGGCGTAGGAGGTGAGGGAACTTCAGTTGCTCACTGAGGGAGTTGACTGACAAGCCTGTAAGGAAAGTCGTGGTGCTAAGGTGAGCATTTTTTCCACAGGTGACAATGGGAAAAACCCTCAGAATGAACAAGTCTCGTGGCCCGATCTCGAGGATATTCCCGTGTACAGCGTGGGCCCGGCGACAACCCGTGCGTTGCGTGCTATCCCGCTAAATCCTCCGCTCCAAGTCATTGGAGAGCACACCGGCGCAGCCGATGAGCTGGCTCCCTTTATCATCGAGGATTACAGTAAAAGGTATGCGGACCGTGAAAAGAAGCCGCCCCTTCTTTTCCTCGTTGGCGAGAAGCATCGCGACGTCATCCCGCGCGTGCTGCGGGAACAAGCCGGCTGGCGTGTCGACGAGGTGGTGGTTTACGGCACGGCAGAGTTGGCATCGTTTCGGGAGGACTTTGCGCAGCGCCTAGGTGAGACGGTTAATTTTCCGGTCCGGTGGGTGGTCGTTTTCTCGCCAAGCGGGTGCGAAGCCATGTTGGCCGCGCTGGGGTTCCTTGATGAAAAAACGGGGAGGGCAAAACCGAAGTCAAACCTGGATGAGAAGACAACTACGAGTACATTTATTGCTACAATTGGGAAAACCACAAAAGCACACCTGGTGACGAAGTTTGGTTATGAGCCGGAGGTGTGCGCTGAGCAGCCAACGCCGAAGGCAATATTAGAAGGTATTATGAGGTTCATGGCGGCTCTACCACAATCTTGGAGCAGAACTTGATATCTGGTGACTTTGTGCTGTGTCATAGATAATCTATAGTTCCTTAGCATTTATCAAGTTTTGAGCCTCATAACTTATCGACTTATGGCAATGCTTGGGTCCATAAAAGCTGCAGAGGGCTGAAAGAAACCGCGCGAGTGATGCGAAGTTATTTCTGGAGTTCATGGTAACCAGAATCCCAGAGACTGCTGCCAAGTAATGGGGATAGATCCTTCTCAAAGTGCCTGGTTGCCCTGGAGATGACCTCATTGTTTACTGCCCCTAAGAGATTGCAACTTCCGAACACAGGACAAACACCACTGCTGATCACTTGTGATCTCAAACACATTGGAACAGGAGCTCAATGACAAAGCTCAAAATGTGACACCATAGGAATCAATAAGAATCACGTTCTTTTGCTCAGACACAGATGACCCCATCAACCAGGCAACTGTCTATCAACGAGCGATCTAGCTCCGCTTTGTTTTCCTTTCAAGCACATTTCATCCCTCTTCCCAAGCAGCCCACGCTGTTGCACCCTCAAACAACATGGCAGTGAGAATCCGAGATGCAGCGTTGAAGCGCCCGCACTTTAAGACTGAACGCTATGCATTGGATCAGAAAACCCTATAAACACCCTCCCACCCTCAGCCCTGGAAATACTCAGGACATTACAATTCACCACTCGAACATCTTGAAGAACGAACAGTTGCAACAGCATTCACACACACATACATCGATATACATAAGATATGTCAAGAACTTCACAGGCAGGAACCATACCATAGCTATCAATGCGTCCGATAACGCTCCCACCACCCGTGACGTCATTGAGAACACACCTGCCGCCACTGTCGTTGATGAGCGGGAGTAGAAGGCTGAGGAGAAGGAGCAGACTCTTGAGCAGCAAGAGTATGAGCCTAAGATTCAGGGGAGGCCTGGGGAGGAGAAGTAGACACTTCCTCCAGATTCAACTATTCCCTTGGCACACTCTAACTCTTTTTGTGTAAGTACTACAACCAAAACGCAATGATGGTCAAGGCCTAGAAAGGAGGAGCAGGCTGGGTGTAATAGTATGGAATTCACAAAAAGAGTGACCTTGGTTCAGTGTTGTTTGGTGGCCAAGATGATCTCTCTCTAAATGCGGAGTGCATAACCAACTTCAATGACTCGTTTGAAGAGGGTTTCTTTTGGCAAATGATCGCCTTGAGTTATACCTGAAATGTGTCTTACCATCCATTTTCTCGAGTAAGTGTGATGTTACTTTACTCCCTCGTTCACACAAGTTTCCCTCACCGTGGTGTGCAAGTGTCTCAATGATAATGCGATATCATTTTCAACCATGAAGCTCTATCATCTTGACCTAGCTACTTACATACTCAAAACTCCATCCAACTTGGTAGCGTCCCAAAGCCATATGGTAATTGAGTCGCTGGAACTATGGCATTGATTTCATTAACTGATCGAGGTGAACAACATGACTGAGGAGTTGCAGGTGGGTTATTTGGACTAAGAGTGTCATATCTCAAGTCACCACTCACTTGATTCCTGATATTCAAGCATTTCTTTGCATGTTGGTGGGTTATAAAATTTGGCTCATCTTCAAGCCGGCGTGATCGTGAAGACTAGATTCCTAGTGATGAGCAGGATCTCGTTACTTAGGTCGGTATTTAGATTATTCTTCAGCTCCATCATGTTGCTCATGCGCCCCTCCCTATAGGAAGCTCTCATTGACTCCAAGTCCAGCAACAACTGTAGAGTAACTTTGAGGGAAGAATTTCCAAGCATACCACAGTGCAGTTTTCCCTTCGTTGTCCATAGCATTGATGTCCACTCCTTTGTCAACTAGAATTCGCAGGTGATTGTAACGAGGACAACGTTGTGAAAGAAAAATGGCATGCAAGACTGTCCTTCCTTGTGCATCTCTCTCATTGAGTGTTTGGATATCCGCACCCAGTTGAAGCAATGTCTTTATGACCTTGACGTGACCCTTGAGTCCAGCATACCACAAAGCTGACTTGCCCTCGTTATCTTTTGCATCAAGTTCGACCCCTTGCTCAACGAGAAACTGTATCAAAGAACAGTTGGACTCGGCATCGTCATAAAGAACTGCAGAATGGAGTAGGGTCTTTCCATGGCTGTCTCTATCATGAAGAGCCTTGGTGTTTTTACACCATTCATGCATCACTTTCGCCGTAGATGCTGGCCCCCGCACACAAGCATTCCAAAAAGCCGTCCTTCCATCCTTATCCTGCGCATAGGCATCGGCTCCCGCCTTAAGCATTTCCTTTACAAGATTAGTATCTCCTTTGCGGATTGCAGAGAAGAACGGCGTCTCTCCTTCGAAGTCTCGAACATTGGGATCAGCTCCTCTCTGTAGCAGCTTCAGGGAGAACAAGCGCATGCCACTGTCAACAGCGATTTTCAAGGGAGTTCTTCCGTGTGCATCTTTTCCATCAATGTCGGCGCCCCCATCAAGTAGACAGTCCAGAATTCTAAACTCCTGACGGACTCTGACAGAGGCATGTAATACCAACTGTCCCTCATGATCCATTATTTCGGTATCTGCACCCAAATCTAACAGCGCTTTCACAACCTCTTTGCGTTCAGCTATGACAGCACAGAATAGTGCAGTCCTCCCGTAGTTATCCTTGGTATTGATCTCTGCCCCATTTTCGAGTAGGATCCTGGCAATATCAGGGCTAGGTGCAAGATGCAATGCAGTGCGTCCCGATGCGTTTCTTGCATTGACATCTGCTCCGTTGTCCAGCAGGCATTCGACCACGACAGGATGATTGAAAGAGGTAGCCAGATGTAAGGCTGTGCCGATTTCGCTAAGTTCCTGGTTGACCGCTGTTCCACTTCTGATAAATCTTCGCACCACATCAACACATCCCCACTCGACGGCAAAGTGCCAAGGTGTTATCGTCTTTGAGTCTTTGTACCGAACGTACATTTCATTGCCGTCCTGGAGCCGCAATTTTAGCACCGTTGTATGTGGCGAGTTGCTGATAGAAGACGAAGCTTGCGCAACGATCTCTACGTTTTCAATTGGCGGTGCATGGCCTACACCATTGGGAGAAGCACCGTTGTCGAGAAGATAATTGATAACGCGATTGTAATGTTCCAGTTCATAGCTAGAACACCATTCAGCCTCAAGCTCATGGGCCTCGTAGGCGAATCGCAACGGCGAAAAATGTTTCCCTGGTTCCGCAAGAGTCAAGTCGATGTCAGCACCCGTTTCAACAAGGAGCTTGACAATGGCCTCGTAACCCCTGCCTGCAGCCCATGATAGGGGCGTCCGTCCATCTGCATCTAGAATATTGACAGTAGCACCACCCTGGAGTAATAGCCTAACGAGTTCTTCGCTGTTTCTTAAGCATGCATAGGTTAACGGCGTCCGACCCCTATAATCCTTGATGTTCACATGGGACCACCCAATCTCAGCCACGGAATTCATCGCTCTACTTCTTTGGAGAAGCAGCTCCACCACGTCCTTATGACCGTATTCAACCGCATACGAAAGCGGTGTTCTTCCTTCCCCGTCTGTGCAGTCAATAACAGCACCGTGATCGAGAAGTAATCGAGTGACTTTTTCATAACCACCTCGACAAGCATAGGACAACGGCGTCATTCCCTCCAAGTCTTTTGCATTTATGAGAGCGCGGCTCCGGTCGAGTGTTGAATTGCTTGCGGTAAACCTTTTGAGAAGCAATTTGACAAGTTCCTCATGCCCCCGTTTTGCTGCATAACACAGCGGTGTCCTGCCTCTGGCGTCCGTGCAGTCAATTGCAGCACCGCTGTCAAGCAATAGTCTCACAATCCCTTTGTAACCTCCTTCACAAGCATAGGATAGAGGTGTTCGGCCGTTGTCATCCTGCTGATCAACAGGAAAACGCATGCTGTTGACAAACGCTGCCTTATCAAGATCGTGCTGATCCTTCAAGTTGACTTGAGGCTGAGATTGCTGACAGTTATTGAGCGCAATGATGAAAGCAATAACAAGCTCTAGGCCGACAATGGCTGCAACAGAGACGATACCCTTCTTTCGAACTCCTTCCCTCGTTCCCAAGTCACAACCACCACGATATTCAGAGGTATGCTTCTCCGAAAGAGCTCGGATATCAACAGGGAGCTGCCGAGTCCGTGTCTCGATTTCAAGTAGTGCTAAAATCGTATCATCAAGGTCAATGCCCCTTCCTCCGCGTCGCACCGCCAAACAAATCAAGGAGCCGTAAGGATGTCTATCTTCAAAGCAAGATCCGTCTGGTGGACTAATTCTAAGAAGATTTGCCAAATGCATCTCTGCAAAGATGACCGAAAGTTCCACTGGTTCCGTCTCCGGGTATATAACGTCGGCGGACTGATGAAGCGTATTATATATGCGTAGCCACTGTGAGAGAGGGAAGTCCACTTTTAGGAAAGTTGCCTGGTCAACATGCCGCTGAGCAAAATTGGCATGATGAAGGATATAATTTGCCGAATAATCAAGAAACGGATAGTTTTTGTGTATCTTCTCCTGCAGCTTTCTCCAGGTCTCCCGGCCATCATTACGAATCCTGGAAGCTTCATTGCTGATCGCCCTAACAAACTGATCGTCTACAGATCGCAACTGCTTGAGGCAGCAATTCTTCAACAACTCATCCCCGTCGATTTTAAAATCTCCGATGGCTTGTAACCAGAGGTGGTCATTGTCTTTGCCAAGGAGAAAGTCCCGGACAGACTCATGTATAAACTGAACTCTAGCATTCTCATGATTTAGAGTGGAAACCTCAGCCAGACCTTTAGAAGCATGTCTGACAAAGGCCGTGATCTCCTTCAGCGAGATATTGGCTTGATCCCAGCGACCAGTCCACTTTTCCTGTTCGCTGAAATGGACAGCAAAATAGAGTTCTTCTGGGGTAAGCGGACGGAGTGCACAGAGTAGAATCTTGAAACAGACTGCCGATAGCCTTCTATCCCTGTCTTCCCCAAGAATAGTTGTGAATAATGTAGAAAGCTCACCAGGTATATCTTTCAGTTTTTCACGCATCGCCTCAACAGGCTTTCCAGGGTACTCCTCATTCAAAATCTCAATAACAAGGACAACCCAAAGGAAGATTCGGTTGCTCTTCTTCAGGATGTCCTTCTTGAGCAGATCTGTTTTGTCATTCTCCAGATCAAGTGCTGAATCAATATAATGCTCAATATCATGAGTATGCCCATTTTCATCCTCAAGAACAAGTTCCAGGCATCTGCTTATCCTAATTTGAGGATAGTGTCGGCTTGATAGGCAGATGCGCAACGAAACGTTGTTAGACTGAGCAGTTGGGCAGAGTTTGCTGGTAAAAAAACGGATCATTGGATGTATCTCATTATGCATACACTCGTCCAAGGCGTCAATGAAGACAGTCAATGAACGGCCCCCCAATCTTTTGATAGCCTCGACCAGCGTCTGCTGTAATGGCACCAGCTGCCATCCTTGGGTAAGAATACTCTGTGCTCCATCCCCCATCCACATCAAGCTTTCATCGATAATATCTGGCTCAAAGTGGAAGAGTTGGTATAGAAGAGACCGATAGAGCCCAGTGGACGATTTCTCTTCCACTTCTCCTTGAGCAAAAAAGAAAAATGACAGAACAATTTGTAAAGGGTTGAGTTTGGCTTCTTCGCACGCATTCTTGAACAAGAAGTTCATGAGGATAGACTTTCCTGTGCCAGGATTCCCCCTGACCCATAAGATGCCACCGTGTTCTGTCAACTTCGCTGGGTTGCACCAACTCTTGTACTGGGGAGTGTCATAGAACCACTGGCAGGACTTCTCGTGGGCAGGAGGAAGGTTGATTCGACGGTATTCCATGGTGCTGAAAGAAAGAAGCGTCACCAACTTCTTCTTTAGTTCAGCTTGGAACCCCTGTTGGAGTTGTTCTGTACCCACAAGTAGCTGATAGCCGGTTCGGTCCATGTCTTTTGGTTGTGTCGCATCTTGGCTTGGCTGGGTGTCGTTGGTGATATTAACTTCAAGGTCTCTCAAAACCCACTGCAGGGCTGAAGCCACCTTTTCATACTCAGGATCATCCAGTCCAAAAAAACGACACATATCCATGTGGTTGCGATTGATCCGCTGCTTCGTCTCAACCATGGGGTCCTCAAGACAAGATGAACTAGCTTCCACCACCTCCTTTCCAAGCAAAGGGAGTGAATGGGCCTCCTGGAAGGACCATATGCGCCACTTTCTCTCATGACACATGACAAGAAATTGCTCCCTAAGTTCTGTCATGCGTTCTGATCCTAAGCAGAGGGTGTCGACGATTTGTTGGTTGACTTGCCAACCAAGTATTTTGGCGCCGGTTGAGACAATATTGTGCACGAGGTTCCTAGGATCTGCTCCTCGATGAGGCGTCCCAAAGAAAAAAACGCCGACTGTTGATTCGAAAATGGCGTGGAGATGAGGATGTGTCAATATGCAGTTTCGTGACTTCCACAAAGCGTGCTTGACAACAATACCACCCAAGCTGTGCACAACAAAGAGGATAGGTCGAGATTGTTCCTTGGGATCACGGCGTTGAGACTCCAAACAGACAAGCATATCCCACGCATAGTCGGATACACTACTGTTGTTTATTGGACCTTGAAAAACATGCCGGATATGAGTATCATATCCATATGTGAGCACTCGCGACCGCGGGACTGTTTCTGGTACCAAATCTGCAGGCCAAAATACATCTCCAACATTTTCACAGGCTGTTTGTGATGTCTGACCGGACTCAGTATTAAGAGTGGCGGTCATTGAGCTACGCCGACGGGTCTTTGAGCCGCGGAAGTACTGCAATGCTTTCTGAAACTTTGATGCTCTTTTACCCCTCAGGGGCTTATTATCTTGCTCGTACCGGATTGGCTGTTCTGTTAACTCTTCCCGCCGATGACGATGCCATACCCATGTTTTCTTGGGATGACCAGTAAATCCATGAACAAACACTAAACTATGTCCCTATGTTAGCTACATTTTTCGCCAAGATAATGATGGGGAAGAAGGCGAGAAACAGACTCGATGGCTGGTTCATGGTGTTCATAGACGACAGTGAATCCGGTTTCTGCAATCGTTTTCGTTCCAACTGTAGTAGGAATCTCTCTCACTTCCACCGTTGCCTTTCCCAGCATGGTTACCAGAAGTAAAAAGACGATCACGGGATTGTCTCAACACATATGGCCGTGAAGGAAGTAGAGCAGAAACTCCGCCTACGACAGTGTTTCAAGCATGATAACCGAAAAGACGTGATACCTGAAGCTTGTGACAGTGAAATCTCGAGAGCTCAACTTCAAACGTGCCACAGAAAACTATGTGAGGGGGGTAGAAGAAGGTTTTCATTTAGGCTATAGGTCCTTCGATCTTCAAGCATTTGCATTGTGGCAACGTGGGAGCCTGCAATCAGGCGGAGCCTCATGGAAACGTATGCAACACTGTGATTGGTCATACTAACTTTGAAACTATTGTGGGTAGGTGAGCGATCGTATGTGATTGAAACCTATCAGGTCTCCTTGAACACGACACACATACATAAGTAGGTTAGACACCACATACCTTTTTCTGTTTTCACACTATGCGTCAGTACGGATGTAATCCGTACTTGCGATAACAGATATGCAAAGGAGACATTTCGTTGTTTTCGTCGTTCAGGCATCAGTTCGTTTTGCCAATGATACCTAAGTGAGCTAAAGAGCAATACCATTCTTATCAAGCACTTGCTGGACAAGATGTGACACTACTGCGTATGTTTTTGGAACAAAGGCGACCAAAAAGGATAAGCGTCGGCGGCTAAAAACGGACCCCTTTGCTCCCACTGTTAGCGATACCGTTTACAAACGGAATCAAACGGAATAAATCAACAGAAGGTCCATTGACAGTAACGACCGTGTCATGAGTAGCATGGCAATGAAAGCGGACGGGATATTGAGGTTCTAACATCCATGAGCCCTTATTTATTACCTCTTCTACCGAGCACCTAGCTCTGCCACTCGGTCATCGACAAGAATACCGGGCTTCTACAGACCTGGCCAGCAGATAACTGAGGCCACACAACTATCAACGCGCAAGGAAAGAAAACTTGCATTCCGGTTCCTCTCAGGTTGGGGTGAACTGACCTGAACTCGAGTCAAAAGTTTCTAGGTATGACCTGAGTGGCTGGCGGGAGGGAGAGAGGTGGAGAGGAAGTCGGCAACAACGACGGCTGCAAGGAGGTCAGGTGGGTTGTCGAAAGGACACGGGGGCGCCAGGCTGTTCCTTGTTAAAAGCTTAAGTGAGAAATGTTGTTACTAAGTACTTAATCTGGGAGAAAAGCTGGGCAGGGTGGCATGGAGAGAGGATTCATCTTTCATCAATCAGCCTGTCACCCTGGAATCCTCCCCCTTCACTCCATTCTTTCCACTCCCTTTTTCGAAAAAACGCAGAAAACTAGTTGTTGGAGGTGAGTTAATTCTACAGTCTAACGGGTGAGGTAGGAGCGATATATAAGTGTGACCATGCCTGGCTGATTTAGCACATGTATATGTCAATGACGGATGAGGTCAGTGTTGCCATGGTTACAGGTCTTTTACTAAAGAGACAGTTTCTAAAAAAGCACATATAGCTATTCTTAGGCAAATCAGAATTCTAGATCATCATGAAATGACATTTCTGAACCAGTTGAGTTGATTCTTGAAAGAATTTGATTCGTGTAGTGCAATCAACCTCGTCACTGTAGTTAGATTCATCCAACTCCCAAGCAATCACATGTGGGTAGGAAATACCTCCTTACCTTAGGCACTAAAAACTGCATTGAAAGATCACCATATGTAAAACAGGGAAATAAAGAGTACGGAGAACAAGTGCACTTGACAGAGCACAAAACGACCAGAGAAGGAAGTATTCCCTAGCTGTAGGCAAGTATCCCGATGCAGACGTTCATCATTTCCGTACTTAGGCCTCTTTCGCCAGGTGTTATTGACCGTCTCCATTGGAACAATGCATGATTTCCCTTTGGTTTATTCATTAGCGCAAGACTTCGAGACCAGGGGTTGCGCGATAACAACACAACTCAACCACAAAGCACCACTTTCAAAAAAAGTGATCTCAATGTGCAGAGGATTTATTGCTTGACTACTCTGACTCGTTTTATACCACTAATAGTTTATTTTAAGTAAGATAATTGCGGCTTACATATAAGGGCTGACCAGGACCTTCTGTTCAAGATTTCGCACTAACAACGGGTGGACTGTAGACATGCCCTTCTTGGAAATACGTAACCACCTGTGTAACTTATATTACGCAAATTGGCAAAATTAAAGCCCCTTTTCACAAAACACCTGGAGAGGAAGCTGTCTTTTCGCTGTGTCTCCTATTATAGTCAGGCCCACGGATAATAATAGGGTCAGGTTCACATCATTATGGCCAGGAAATCGTTGTTCTTAGATCTCACACTCTTTCCGTTCATGGTAAGGTTGACACCTTTACAAGCATACCCAGCAGCGAACACATAAAAACCCATTTAAACATTAAGAGGCTAATCAGCTCTGTACAAGAAGAGGCAAAAAAGAGATTTGGCTAGTTTATACCTCAAATAGGAGTAAAGGGATAGTTCGCTAACATGGGATCTAAGTCTTGACATAACGGAATCTATCATATCATATGGACGACTAAAAAAAACCGTATCGCATATCTCAATCGCCAGGGAATTGTCACTTTCCCTTGTTGTTACGATATGTGGGCGAATCAAGGTGGGTGGAACAGGGCCAGTGCGAAACACTCTCCAAGGCCAAGAGCAGAGTTATGGGGGTTTGGCAGGGCGGCCAATCAGAAAGGGAAGCGTGTCGTTGGAAGTCATGAATATGATATAAATGCTTAGCAGGACTTCAACTCTGCAGTAGCCATAGCAACGACTTGAGTATTTACAAATAAAGAATTGCCCATTTCTAGAGCCACGATGAGGATCTCCTTAGTCAGAGATACTAACCGTTGAACCCAACAACTGGTAACCGCAGGGAGCATTCCATTTTACTGCGTGAGGACCCTGGTCCCTTAGATTCTGCGGACTGACCACCTACCTTTGAGCCCACCTCAGGAGGTCGTGGAATCGTCACACATATAATAACGACAGCTCCCGCTGTCTATATTGTTATGGGCAAACTATCATTATAGATCTGATAGTGATCCACAAGCCTGGCTGTATATAATTTCCCAATGTTTACCCCTTTCCAGAAAGGGAGCCTTACCCGCGTAAATCACAGGCAAATGTGCCTCTGAGAGCAACATCATAGGGAATGTGGATGGCAACAGACGTGCGGATAAATCCACTTTTACCGCCAAGTGTCAAATTATGTTTGTTCGATTGGCTTTGCTTCTTGTGTGATTGAACGGGGTAAGTAAGAGTAACTAGGTGGAGAGAAAAAACAAGAACGCCGTTTTCCACCACAGCCCTACAATCTCGTGCCATATCTCCTTGGCCTGTGCAGTGCTTTCAAACCTATTCCTTCATAATAAAACCATTAACTTGATATTCATACCTTGATTTCGCCAAGTAGACACGACTTGTTTTGCTGGTCTCACATCACTTAATTCGATGATCCATGTAATGGCACCGTCTCTAACGCAGCAGCACCTGACCTAGTCAATCAAAGACTCCAACGGTTTCTATGACCCGCCAGCATCTTACACCATTCAGAGAGCAAAATGAAGATGTCGGCGGAAGTTATCGTAATGAGTAAGTTAAATGTTTGTGATATAGTTCGTGTGTTAATTACCCCGACCAGAACGTCACGTGACATGACATTACGCGGCTGCCACTAATCACTACGCGTAGCATCCTTTACATCCATATACAACCACATCTATTTAAACGTCAGAGATGGTAGCCATAGTTGCAGAAAAAAGTAACAATTTGATACCTCTGAGCTTTAGGTAAGCTCTGGTTGGTCTGTGCAAGCCGTTCTTTGCACAGGCAGCACCGAAACAGGAGTACGGAATGACATGAATATTATCCCAAATCACGTGATCTCACAAATTGACTTACCAGCACTGGCTACACAGAATGATGTTCAAGCAATCAGCCATTCATTAGCATTACCTACGTAGGTACGGTAGCACAGGCAGAGTCTCTGAGGGCTGGAGCTCAGGTAAGTTTCGGGACATGATGAAGCAAGAAACAGGGGTCGGAGGAAGCCCCACCCGTAAAACCGCCGGGCGGCTGTCTCAAGTGTTCGTTGCGGGCCACTCGCCACTGTTTCAAGTTTCCCAGCAGCATCCAAACAAGCGACGGCGCGAGTCCGGGACCCGAGCCATAGAGACTCCGTTCCCGGGGGGTAACTGGAGAGTGGGCCTACCCCTGGAGTCGGGGATCCTGGTATGAACCCGACTGGACCTGCAGGCAGCTCTTAGGCTTACGACAGATGGAGGAGATGGGAGAAAGGATTTCTTGTTCTACGCTGTTCCTGCGCGGAGGGGGATTGATGATGTGCTGTTTAAAATAATCATCGCCGTTGGTGGGATTCGACATCAAGGTGAGAGTGACTCGGCTGCAGACAGCATGGTCATGGGCCCATAGTCGCTAATAGTATGTAGTATGGATGGCCAACCACACGCGCGGGCTTAAGCGCCGGCCGGCAAAGGCACACCGTCGGGTTAACGAATCTGAGAAAGGGATTGGATCGCTGATGACGGGACTGGCCATGGATGAACCAAGCCACGCGTGGATTGAATGGATCGAGGGCAGTTGTCTCGCAGCGCTTCACATGGATCGTCATCGTTGCCCGTACGGAGCCGACTGTCTGCTGTTTGTGGGAGCGAAGGTGGTGAAGATGACATGGTGTTTCTCAAAAAGTCTCAGTCGGAGTTTGAGTGAAGGTCGAGGGCAGATGAAGTCAGCAGCCACACTGTGACCGTCGGGTTGTCTGTTTGAAGAGCCTGAGATACGGGACAAGTCCCTGTTGGAAAGATATGGATGCAGGTAACATCGTTGATGTGAAGAACAGATAGGCAACATGAAGTGCAGGTGAAGGTGGTGCTGGCTGCCCCACCAATCGGCGTCCATCAAAGCCAACGAGTCCTGGCCGTTTCGAAGCTGGACGCTGGATTCGGCCGCCAAGCTTTGCTCACTGTGCTTGCACATTCAACGCTGCGACCCTGCCCTTGTCCAACCATTCATCAGCACCGCCCTCCCTCACTGCAGAAGCTTCCTATCAATTGTGGTTTTGATTCTTCCCAAGGTCATTTTTCTCGGTCCACTTTCGCCACAATTTGGCCAAATTATTGCTCTTTCCTCTTACCTGGTGCGTACTGGTACCTGGTTCGAGCTCCATCCCCTCGATCCGCTCATTTGGACAGCAGCCGCAGCTTACCCTCTGCACCCCTGCCCACTACCCCTCTGCTCAAGGAGAGCCCCTCTCTGCTCTGGAACAGCGGCTCGCCAGCAGCAGGCCCAGGCTGCCAGCCCCGGGGAACTAGCAACGCAGCGAAGCGGGGCAGTCGTCGCGCATCCTGTCGCACGACCGCCGTTCTTCCCCTCTCCACTCTTACTCCCCGCCTCTCGGGCTCTCTTGTATCCAATCTCTCCTCCGCTCCATTGCTGGGCTGTGTCTCTTCACCACTACTTCACCTTCATCCAAGTCACCGTCTTCGTTCCTATACCCTGGTCGTCTGCCTGCGTCCGATCTTACCTTCCTGACGACCAGCGACCCCCATCATCACTTGGTGATAGAACGGCCTCGACCTCAAAGGTACGTTTTACTCTCGGTGACAGCCTGTCTTTCCTCCCTCATCTGCTTTGTGTCCCCCGCCTCGTCCTGGGCATCCCGGAGCAGATCATACAGGCACACACACTTCCCGGCTGCCGCACTGCGCTCTCAACTTGTCGACCAACAAGCCAGATTCAACCGCGTCACCGTTGGTCTGGACGATCATCTGCAGCCGCCATTGAGAGAAACCCTCCTCCGCAACCTGTGCCAGGATACCTGGACCCCTTCATCCTACCTTAACTCCGGGCGGCCTGCGGACGGTGTCTGATCGCCATCCTGCTTCTGCTGCCATCGTTGGCTTGATCATCCCAAGCCCTAAGCCACTGTCGGCCGGTCAACGGTGGCGGTTGTTTCGGGGCTGGCTTCTAGAAGCCCAGGCCGTTAGGAGAAGCGTCCAGGAGACGGCTACTCGGCAGTTGACCTCCCCAACCCCTGAAGGCCACGACCTGGCCTCCTGATCGCCGCTTTCACATCACCACTGGGCCTGCAACTTTCTCCATTCGCAAAATCCCCTACCTCGTGTTGACGTCGCCAAGCGGCCTCTTTGGAGCCCAATCCTACTCTCTGTTGTGCCGGCGACTCCGAGTTTTGCTTCGGGGTGATTTCAGTTGCTCTCTTATTCGGCTGTCCCCATATTTGGTATTTGCTCTTTTTGTTGGCTGGTCGGCTCCGACAAACTGACGTGTATAATTGTTGTTTCTTTCATTAGACAGACGACCTTGAGTCCTGTGCCGCCAGCTCCTAGGCTCGCGTCCGACACACGACAAAGAAGTTCGACAGTTTTGTGGGTCCCATTTTCGGCACGGCTCTGAGCGGGAGGTGACAGGTCACGTCGACGGTGTCATAAAGAATCTTAGACGCGGCGATTTGGGTTGGCTTGACATTCGGCGACATCGAAATAAGAAGGCCTTTGAATCGACTGAGCTCAAACTGAACAACACTCAGTGATATCGGCGGATTTGATCGGTTTGTCGTCGCGCAAGACCGCGACACACAGCAGCCATGGCTACGCAAGTGAGCCGCGGTGGTACCCGCAAGATCTCGTTCAACGTCAGCGAGCAATATGACATCCTAGATGTCGTCGGAGAGGGCGCTTATGGCGTGGTGTGGTACGTAGATCGTTCGGCAGAGCATGCAACAAAGCTAACGACGATAGCTCTGCTATCCACAAGCCCTCGGGCCAGAAGGTGGCCATCAAAAAGATTACACCTTTCGACCACTCAATGTTCTGCCTGCGGACGCTGCGCGAGATGAAGCTCTTGCGTTACTTCAACCACGAGAACATCATTTCCATTCTTGATATCCAGAAGCCGAGGAGCTATGAGACGTTTAACGAGGTGTACCTGATTCAGGTTAGTTGACTTTCTGGACCGCACAAGATGGCTGCTAACTTCCCCAGGAACTCATGGAGACGGACATGCACCGCGTCATCCGCACCCAGGAGCTGTCGGATGACCACTGCCAGTACTTCATCTACCAGACCCTGCGTGCTCTCAAGGCCATGCACTCAGCCAATGTGCTGCACCGTGACCTGAAGCCGTCTAACCTGCTCCTAAACGCCAACTGCGATCTCAAGGTTTGCGACTTTGGCCTTGCCCGCTCCGCCGCCTCGCAGGAAGACAACTCGGGCTTCATGACCGAATACGTCGCTACTCGCTGGTACCGTGCGCCCGAAATTATGCTTACCTTCAAGGAGTACACCAAGGCCATCGACATCTGGTCCGTTGGCTGTATCCTTGCTGAGATGCTCAGCGGCAAGCCACTCTTCCCGGGCAAGGACTGTACGTTTGCCTTTCTGTGTTTAACATGTAGGACGTGTGGCTAATTGTTAAACAGACCATCACCAACTCACGCTCATCCTCGACGTCCTAGGCACTCCGACAATGGAGGACTACTATGGCATTAAGTCGCGACGCGCGCGCGAGTACATTCGCTCGCTACCCTTTAAGAAGAAGGTTCCCTTCCGCCAGCTCTTCCCCAACACCTCGGAGCTCGCGCTCGACCTGCTCGAGAAGCTGCTTGCCTTCAACCCGGTCAAGCGTATCACGGTCGAGGAGGCGCTCAAGCACCCGTACCTGGAGCCGTACCACGACCCGGATGACGAGCCCACTGCCCCGCCGATCCCCGAGGAGTTTTTTGACTTCGATAAGCACAAGGATACGTTAACTAAGGAGCAGTTGAAGAGGTTGATATATAATGAGATTATGAGGTAGAGGATTTAATTCGGTTGGGTGTCTTGGTTTTAGCTTGGAGGTTTGGCTGGAGTGAGGTGTTTTGGGTGATTGATCAGTGGATGAATGGATATCATCGCGGATGTATTACGGTTGATGGTTGGGTTTTGTTGAAGGAGATGTGATGTTGGTGATATGACGTGAGATGAAGGTGATTTGGTTGGAGATGTGATGGAGATGATTGGGCGGAATACAGGACGATATTCTTTTTTGTCAGTTTCTTCACTCTTCACTCAGTCATTCATGCAGGCAGGGAAGTAGGAGGGCAGAGAATCAGTTGATTTATTTTTGGTACTACCGCTGGGCTTGAAGTAAGGTGATTTGTGTGCTTGTGTTTTCGTTCCTGAGTGATGTGTGCCTCAATCAAATGGTGAGGGCGAGGTTATTTGGGTACATAGAGCCCCCAAGGCATGTTCTGCCCATTGGTTTTATCATCATTCAAGCAGAGACCTCGCCCTTGATGTTACGTGGCCTTGTTTTACTTTGGCTTGAACCTTGGCCTGTTTCTCACCGACTGGGGAAGGGACTGATTTTAACAAAGTCAGAAGGCCATCTTCGTTGGGATTGAAGGCCGCGATCACCGTCCACTTAGGGCACTTTAGGTATACCTCAGGTAACTATGAAGTGTTCGAACCAAAGCTACTGCTATCATTGCTGACCAGAACCCAGCTTTTACTTATTCTTTTGATAGTCCATAGATACACGTCGCAGAAAAGGTAGCGTACTAAGACAAAAAAGCACCCTGCGCTTGGATAAAAAAGTTCAGAAATCCAATGAATCGTGTTGACCTCGTACGCCAAAACTCCCTTTACCCCAGGTTCCCTCCACATTTTCATAGCTCGTTACCGCCGCTTATTTGGTTGCTGTTATTCATAAACGCCGTTGAACCCCCTTTCCTTTTGCTGCATTACGTAATGGTTCGTTCCATCTCGGGTTTTGGTCTGAGTCGAGTTGCATTTTTGGTTCAAAAAGACCTCCCAGTCATTCCGTACGCCGCAGGAAAACAAGACTAAGCAGAGTAAGTAGAGATGATAACGCACGTCGAAGTCTCCCTCGCTGAAGAGGTGTAGTGTGGGCTGGAGGGTCATAATATCAGCCTCCAATAACCCAAACCTCGACACCGAGAACATCAAACTTCTCTCCTTCATCGCTAAGTGGTTCGTTGCCAAACGTCTGGCTCCTTGAGCTGATGCCGCGCTCCAGACTGTCGTCCAGCCACAAGCCGTACTTGCCGTCGCCAGCGCCCATGCTCAGAAAGTGTGCCTCGCACAGCATATAGTACTCGTTCACGCCTGAATAGGGGAACGCCTTGAAGCGAATCTCAGGTTGCGGAGGCTTCTCATCGGAGTCATTAGTCCGAGAGTTGATGACCGCAACTCGCCAGAGGAAACACTCTCCCGTGCCGAAGTACTTGGGCGCTGGGTGAGGGTAGTCGGAGAGATAGGCGCCGAAAAGCTGAATGGGGTGTTAGCAAACAAGCAACAGACAAAGCGAAGGACTAGAAAAAGTGAAATAAGTAAAACGTACCCCTCCGCCAGCGTCCCGGACACACAGCACAAACCCAACCCTCTTTCCCTGATACCGCGAGCACTTGTCATACAACGTCGCCAGACTGGCTCCGTCCTGGTCCAAGCTATACACCAGTTTCCACTGCTCTATAATGCTCAACCTCGCCGGCACCATGATCCGAATCTCCTCCGCCACCTGCACCGTCAGCAGCCGCGCCGATGGCGCCGTATCCTCCGCAAATCCCACCAACTCTAGCGGTGGCAGCGGTGGCAGGGTTAGCTTGCCCCCCTCGGGCGAGGGCGTCCTGGTCCGCGACGACTTGGTGAGTACCGCATCTGCCGTACCATTGCGTCGGTGGTGTCGCTCGCTGCTGGTCTCGTAGTATTTTGGCGCTGATTCTCCGGAGAAACGACGGACGAGGCCGCCCCAGAAGCTGGAGAAGGCGGAGGGGGCGGGGCCCGGGGAGGTCGGCGTGCAGGCACCGGATGTGGAGCGCGGGGTTGAGGAGGAGCCGCCTAGCTCGGGGCTTTGCCGCGAGCGGAGGGGACGTTGGTGTTTGGCTGAGGAAGAAAGGTTCATGTTGTGAGGGAGTAAGTTTCAATTGGACAGAGGTTGCTGAGTTGGTTATGGTGATGGTGGTTGTACCTGAAGTGGTGATGGACTGTCGCAACGGGAGGTCGTCGCGGCCAATGGCTGGGGGTGAATGTGTTGGCCATCAATGTCCTCGGCGTCGAGGAGGAAGAATTAGGTCAAATGTGACAATGTTAAAAGAGATAAGAGTTTCCATGAATTGATGTTGAAGTTTGGGGAGGCAGATGGCTGAAGACCCAAGCTACATATGGTAACGTGGTGACGGCCAGCCCTCAAGGTACCGTGAGCCTGACGTCGGGACAGTGTGACACAGTGTGGCTTTGGGCTGAGGGAATGAATGGCCTGATCTGCACCCGTCGTCAGCTCAGTGCTTGTCTGCACTGTGTACGTCATGCTATGCGAAACTCCCACTTGCGGACCCACTCATGGCTTGTGGCTTACGGCGCTTAGATCTGGCACGTGATTCCTAACTTTCACTTTTTGATTGTCTTCCCATGATCTCAAGACAGGCAACCTATAACGGCTCACCCAACATGAAAATATCATTTCAAGTAATTTTATCTAAATATTCTCTGTGCTTGAAAAGGTGAAATACGTACGAGTAGGCTCGACAAGTATGGGGACAAAGCATGGCCGGAGACACCTATACCAGTGCCCACAGATAAACTGTGGTGGCCCAGGTTACCTTGGAGTCTCAGTGGAACAATCCACTAACAGCTATCCATTAAGTCTCTGAACATGCCTAACCGAACAACTCCTCCTGTCCAGACGACTGATCAAGCAGAAAAGCTGCTGTTGTGGACGGTGTGACCTTGCGTTCGAGCGGCGTGGTCTTTTTGCATGGGCGGGTCAATTGGCCGATTTGGTAGGCCCGAGGAGTAAGCCTCAGCGAGGCTCTTGGCTCTTAAAATATTTGCATGTCTTATAGTCAGTGAACTTTGCTATGTCTCCTCTACCTATTCTCTAGCTGCCATCTTCGTTTGTGATGATACATTGGAGCCCTTCTTGTTCAGAGCCATCCCTTCACGTGTTCGACAATCATCCCTTGAGGGCACTCAACCCCTCCCCCCCCC
>Ga0065720_1019098_pt1 | contig 38132 bp, 30 predicted proteins | sample Thericmetagenome_FD_59107 | JGI IMG/M metagenome (GOLD analysis project Ga0065720, IMG submission 59107) | Thermophilic microbial communities from the Joint Bioenergy Institute, California, USA of rice/straw/compost enrichment - eDNA_2 v2... | ecosystem: Engineered > Solid waste > Grass >... | reverse complement strand
TGTGTATATATATGTGTATTTAGCCCTGTATTCAAATAACAGCTGATTAGTCTTCTATTGTCCTAAATTTGTAATCCTCTGACCTGATATGTCACCATTTTGTTGAAAATATTTCGAATGCTGAAGAAGGCAAACAATGAAAACTTCTGGTAAATAATATCAAATCATTGGATATAAGCGCCTGAGTTTTGAAACTCAGTTTAAATTTTCATTCAGTGAGTGTCTATGAACTCTATCAGGAGTAGGAAATCATCTTCTCTAGAGTAATTTTGTTGAATTTAGTGTAAATCTTTATTCATCTTCAGAACTAAAATAGAAAACAATCAAACTGTAAAGACTCCTTGCCAAGGATTCATGTCTTGGCTCCAGAGTCTAGATTATAAATAATATTTTGTTTAGATAGAACTTTAAATGCATGCTTGCTTCTGTTTCTTGTAACTTTGATCTAGCTATCATAAGCAATTTTGACAGCTAAATTCATTTTTTCAGGTTTTTACGAATATTCATCATTTCTGTTTAGAATATGTGAAGAAATTTGACAGCAACGGATCATAAGACTTTACTTTAATAGAGATTTAGTTCACAGAAGTAAACTATTGACAACAAGTAATAAATATTTTCCCAACATCAACATTCAGAAATTTTTTCACAATTATTTGTGGTGAGAATAAGCATAGTGTCTTCCATAGTTATTGGAAGAAGTATATCGATCAAAGTTATCCTAAAAATGTTTTAAAAAAATTCTCATTTCATTACTTCAGTGCAAGCCCAAGGTGCTCCACCAAAGAATTCTCTATTTTTCCTTTGCTGGATTGCTGTCTTTTGATCCAGTTCAGTGACCTTAGCCTTTGTTTTATTTAGTTGTTCATCAGTGATTCTAAGTTTATTTCTAAAGAATTATCCTCAATAATTTTGGAATATACTGAAGATCTAATAACTCTTGCTCTTCTTTGGTCATTTTTAATAAGTTATTGCCTCTCTTCACTGGAGAGCTAGGCTTTAGCATATTCTCAGATCCTTCCGAAGTATTTTTGCTTAGGTTCAAAGTCAGATTTTTCTGAGATTGGTTTTGGTTGGTTCTTCTAGCATAGTAATCAGAAGTTTCACCTACAAAATGTAAAAATAATTGATGTTATTACTGTCTTCATTTGCACGAAGGTAATTGTATCTTGAATTTGTCCTTTGGTGTGAATAATTAGTCTGAGAATTTTGTGATTGGTTTGTGGCATTTCTAAAGGGTTTTGAGTAATCATCCTGTTGTTCAGTCTTTTGACTTCTAGTATTTCTGGCTAAGTTAGCCTATACAAATTAGTATGATCAAAAACTTATGTTACATCCCAGTATGCATTGAAGATAACAAAGTTATTGTTTTGTGGGATATAACTCTGAAGCCCGTAGTGCTTCTTCAAGAAGGCAAAGAGCTTCGGAGAAGGCCTATCATAACTATTCTCATTACTAAAATGGAAAAATTGGATTACGCAATCAGGCGAGGCTCAATATTTTCCTTTTCAAGCATGTACTCAAATAGGATCTAAACTTCTCACTCAAAGCTAAAATATAATACCTTTCCTATTCCCGATCTCTGGCAGGATTCATGAACGTAAAAGTCCAAAACACATAAGGGTTTCAACTCCTTCATATTTCCTCTGTTATCGTGATAGAAAAGGTTCCTTTTTCCGACTTTCAAGATCCCGTAAACTCTCTTAGAATCTGCTCTTATATAGAGTCTATTCTCTTCACTGGTGACAAATTTCACGTAATTGGTGATGACTGACTTTAGCCCTTGGGCCTATAAGGATGTTAATTGAGAATATTGTGCAATATACCTTGCTGCTTGCTTCCCCCATTTTGTCTAGAATTTCGCTGAGTTTCTCTTGAGTAGGGTCCAATCTTGTATTTGGAGTGAATTGCTGCATGTAGAAAGGTGTAGAATTGTAAGTTCCACGAGGATTTAGTTTAGAAGAGTGGAGAACTGCAATTCCATCTTCGTTGAGATCGAGGACTTTATTTATTTGGAAAGAAAATTCCATTGTTGTGTTGAGATAGGATTAGTAACTGTAGGTTTTATTTCTGAATTTAAATAACAAATTAACTTAGATTCTTTTGACATAACTCCTAGTAATTGCGAACTACATTATTATAAGATCCCTTTAGTTCCTCCGTCTTGAAATAAGTTCCCTTTTCTATACAAGAAACGCTATTTTAGATCGAAAGTCATGGGACTAATATTGACTCCATGAGGATGAGGATACTCTGTATTAGAATGATTAGAGGTTCAGGATTCTAAACGAGTGTCTAGAGACATCACTGAAAGTAGACTGCCTATTTCTTTCTATTAGAATATATATGTTTTTTCCATGTGTTCCAAGACTTAGATAATTTTATTTGAATTGAATGCACAGATATTTCAAAGGGTACTATATCATCAACTTCTTATTGATCTCAGTCTATCCAGTAATGAGAGCTATGTTCCATATCTCTCCCAAATTGAAGCAGCTGGATACAATGGGCTACACTAGAGAAAGTGGAATTATATTCACTGGACTTGCAATGCTTTTTGTCCTCTGGAGAAAGAGCACTACAACTGATCACTTTTTATCCAATTTATTCTTCGTTGGAAAGTCAGTTTCAGCACTCCTCTTGGCCATCAACCACATCCGTATCGGAATGTTTTACCTCTTGGGATGTGTTAGTAAATCATCCAATTTTGACCTTTTAACATTGATAGTTTCATTCCTATTCTTCAAGCAGCCTAAATATTCTGGACCCACAAAGATAATCAAAATAAACAGCGTACAGCAATTTGAAGAACTTGTCCTAAAGGAGCACAAATCAGCCAAAAAATTAAGACCTGGGGAAGAAAAAGGTTATGAGCATATGAATATGTGGCTTGTAGAATTCTACGTTGACTGGGCAGATTCCTGCATTTATGTATAAAAGGAAAGTTACAGAGTTATTGTTTAGACAAAACCCACTTGGGCGGAGTTTTCTCTCAAATATACAACAGACAATATGAAATTCGGTGAAGGTAATTCTATGAATATTGGTTCTTAATGGCATAGTCAACCTTATGACAGTCCCAGACCTAGCTAAAAGATACTCTATTAATACTTCTGGAGTTTCAAGACAGCTTCCAACATTGATTTTATTCGAGGACGGAGTTGAAAAGGAAAGGTTCCCTCCTTATGATGAAAAGACAAAGAGATATATGAAAGTCCTAAAGTATGACAAGGTAAGAAGTTGAGAATAAATTGTGATATTTAGAAACATCTTGCAAAATATTTTGATCTTGAACAAAGATATTTGACAACCAGATTCACAGGAAGTGAACAAAAATCAAATGAAATTAAAAAGAAGAAGTGATTAGACTCCTAACTGTACCATGAATTAATTCGTCTCTATATGTTAATATGAGAGTTTTCTTTGCTATCTGAAAATTAATGTAATTATTATCAAAATTGTTCATAAAATACAATTCTTTTTTGTTAGTTCATCTAGGTTTAGAAAATCAGGAAAAGTCAGCTTCATCGTTTCTGATCAAGTTATGTCGGGTAAGGAGACCTTTTGATTGGGTTTAGGTAATATAAATTGAAATGTTAAGATTTTTGCGAATTAACTTTTCGAATTTTTATCTTAAGACAACCTATCGTATCTCTTTTAACATCTTTTATATGGAAGCACAAAAAACCGAAGGACAGTCATTCGTTCGTAGAGATAGACTCCTCAAAATAGAAGAAGAAGCTCATAAGGTCTGGGCTGAGCATAAATTCCACGAGTCAAACCCATCTGACAACCCTAAGAAATACATGGTCACATTCCCTTATCCTTACATGAATGGACGTCTCCATTTGGGACACGCCTATTCAATGACCAAGGCAGAATTCACCATCCGTTACAAGAGACTCAAGGGCTACAATGCCTTCTGGCCCTTCTCTTTCCACTGTACCGGTATGCCAATCGCTGCAGCTGCTGTCAAATTGAGAAGAGAATATGAACAACATGGAGATGGCATCAAGGAATGGGCTGACAAGTTGGAAGCTGAGTTCAAGGCTGAAGTTGAGAAGGCCAAGAAGGACCCCAAGTACGAAGTCAAGACTAAAATTCCCCAATACACCATCCTCAAAATGTGTGGCATCCCAGATGAGGAAATCCACAAGTTCAAAGATGCTGATCATTGGCTCAGATACTTCCCTGAACTCGGAAAAGCCGATTTGGAGAGATTCGGTGTTCATTGTGACTTCAGAAGATCCTTCATTACAACCGAAATAAATCCTTACTATGATGCCTTCGTCAGATGGCAATTCTGGAAACTCAAGGAAAAGGGTTACATTGATTTCGGTAAGAGACCCACTATCTACGCTCCCGCCGATGGTCAAGCATGTGCTGATCACGACAGAGCTGAAGGAGAAGGAGCTGCTCCCCAAGAGTACACCCTTATTAAGTTGAGACTGTTGGACTTCCCTGAAGAACTCAAGCCCCTCGAAGGTAGAAAAGTCTTCTTGGTCGCTGCTACCCTCAGACCTGAAACTATGTACGGTCAAACTAACTGCTATATTCTCCCCACTGGTAAATACGGAGCCTATGAAATGCAGAACGACGAAATCTTCATCTGTTCTGAAAGATCCGCCAGAAATATGGCCTACCAAGGACTAACCAAGGAACCTGAAAAGTTCCCCGCATTGTTGCAAATTGAAGGTGCTAAACTCATTGGTTGCGGTCTCAAGAGTCCTCTCACCAAGTACGAAAAGATCTACTTGTGGCCTATGACCACCATCAGCATGGAAAAGGGTACTGGTATAGTTACCTCAGTCCCAAGTGACGCTCCCGATGACTGGGTCAGTCTCAGAGAACTTCACAAGAAGCCCGAATGGAGAGCAAAGTGGGGCCTTAAGGATGAACAAGTTCTTCCTTTCGAGCCCATCCCCATCATGGAAGTCCCCGAACTCGGAAACTTGTCTGCCATTAAGGCTTGTGAAGAATTGAAGATTAATGGACCAGGAGACAGAGACAAGCTCGCCAAGGCTAAGGAAATGTGTTATGATGCTGCCTTCTATAAGGGAGTCATGACTGTCGGAAAGTACGCTGGACAAAAGGTCTTTGACGTCAAGAACCTTATCAAGCAAGATATGATTGCTGACGGAGATGCTGTCCAATACTATGAACCTGACTCAAAGGTCGTCTCTAGAGGAGGAGGTAATATTTGACTTTATTTGTCTAATAAGGTTTAGAGGTCTGTGTTGTTGCCTTCTGCGACCAATGGTACATTAAATACGGTGAACCCAACTGGCAAAAGAGCATTAAAGAGCACGTTCAATCCAGCAACTTCAACACATACAACAAGAGTATTTTGAAGGCTTTCGAAGAAGCTATTGATTGGCTCAAGGAATGGGCTGTCTCCAGAAACTTCGGTCAAGGTTCTAGACTCCCTTGGGATCCCCAATTCCTCATTGAATCTCTCTCTGACTCCACCATCTACATGGCCCTCTACACCATTGCTCACTATCTCCAAGGTAAATATCTCGTTTAGAAGACCTAATAATTAGGTGATATGGAAGGAACCAAGCCTGGTCTTCTTGGAATTGACCCTAAGGACTTGACCAATGATGTCTTCGATTACATCTTCTTGGGCGCTCCCTACAAGCCAGGAAATATCCCCGAAGAAAAGCTTAGAAAGATGAGAGAAGAATTTGAATACTGGTACCCAATGGATTTGAGAGTTTCCGCCAAGGATCTCGTCAGAAATCACTTGACCATGTCCCTCTACAACCACGCCGCTATCTGGGAGAACCCCAAGTACTGGCCTAGAGGTTTCTTCTGCAATGGTTACATCACTGTTAACGGAGAAAAGATGTCCAAGTCCAAGGGTAACTTCTTGACACTCAATGACTGTATCAACACTTACGGTGCTGATGCTACCAGAATTGCTCTCGCTGATGCTGGTGATACCTTGGATGATGCTAATTTCGTCCAAGATACTGCCAACAGCGGTGTCCTAAGACTCGCTAACCTCGAAACCTGGATCAAGTGGGCTGTTGACAACCTCAGCAAGATGAGAGAAGACTCCACTGATGAGTACTACAAGTGGATTGACCATGGATTCTCCAACGAAATTGATAAGTGCATCATTGAAACCGACAAAGCTTATGACAGCATGAGATTCAGAGATGTCCTCAAGTATGGTCTTTATGACCTCAGCAGTATGAAGGAAGAATACTTGCTCCAATGCCAAGAAGACCCCGCCAACATGAATAAGAACGTCATTCTCAAGTACATTGAAGCCCAACTTATCCTCCTTTATCCCGTCTGCCCCCACTTCTCTGATATTGTCTACAACAAATACTTGAAGCCTCACCTTCCCAACAAACCTGATTACATCTCTCTCCATAGATTCCCTGAAGTAATAATTTCGATATTTTCTTAATAAAACTAGATTGACCCCACCAAGATTGATTATGCCGCTATCAAAGCCCGTGCATATGTCAAGACCCTCTTCAAAACCATCAGAGACTCTCTTAGCAAATACCTCGCCAAGAAGAAAGGACAACAACCCAAAAAATGCACTTTGATCATCGCCTCCAAGTACTTCGACTGGCAACTCAAGGTCTTGGACGTTATTTCAAATACCCCTCTTACCCCTGAAGGCAAAGTTCCTGATACCTGGAAGGCTGAATTCAAGAGCATGACTGACAAGGCCCTAATGGCCAAGTGCTTGAAGTTCGGTTCTTATATTATTGTAATAAAATATAAAACATTGTCTTATCTAAAAGGAACAATACCAAAGTGTCGGAAAGGACGCCTTGTCCAAGGAATTGCCCTTCGTTGAGAAAGAACTTATTGAGAAGAACATGGCTAACTTGAAGAGAGAATTCAAGATTGAAAACTTTGAAGTACCTAAATTAAGATATCTAAATGATAATTTCTAGATCATTGAAGCCGTTAGCGTTGCCGACTCCAAGGATAAATTGATTGCCACTGCTGCTGGTAACACTCTTCCTGGTCATCCTGAACCTATCTTTGAGTAATTCTAAGTAGTAATGTATCTCGATGTATGTCCGAATTAATAGAATGTTTAAGATTACCTAATTGACCTAAATTTTCTCGAGACTTTTTTTTTCTGACCAGCTATTGTAAAGCTTGAGTCAATAAATTACTCATAAATGAATGAACCATCAATAGACATACTTCAAATCTTGTCAAGTTTAAATAGAATCTCTTAATATCTGTATGTATCAGGCTTGAAGGGTCCTTGGATGTCAATGTGGAGGTATTGAGATTGTTCTTCAGTCAAGGTGGTCAATTCAGCACCAAGGGCCTTCAAGTGGAGTCTAGCGACCTTTTCGTCCAAAACTTTAGGCAAAACGTAGACCTTGTTTTCGTATTTTCCACTGTTTCTCTCCTTATAGAGTTCGACTTGAGCCAAAACTTGGTTGGTGAAGGAGTTGGACATGACGAAAGAGGGGTGTCCAGTGGCGCAACCTAAGTTGAGGAGTCTACCTTCAGCAAGGATGATAACACCATGACCATCAGGGAAGACCCATCTGTCAACTTGGGGCTTAATGTTAATCTTCTTGATTCCTTCAATAGCCTTCAATCCAGCCATATCGATTTCGTTATCGAAGTGACCAATGTTTCCAACAATAGCGTTGTTCTTCATTCTCTTCATGTGCTCAGCAGTGATAATCTTCTTGTTACCAGTGGCGGTAATGAAAATATCAGCTTTTTCAACAACGGTTTCGATCTTAACAACTTGGAATCCTTCCATGCAAGCTTGGAGGGCGCAAATAGGATCGATTTCAGTGACGTAAACGGTGGCACCGCATCCCTTCATGGCAGCAGCACAACCCTTACCAACATCACCATAACCGCAGATGACGACCTTCTTACCAGCAATCATAACATCAGTGGCTCTCATGATACCATCGGGTAAAGAGTGTCTGCAACCATAGACGTTATCGAATTTGCTCTTGGTGACAGAGTCGTTAACGTTAATGCATGGGCAGATGAGCTTTCTTTGTTCAGCGAGTTCATAGAGTCTGTGGACACCAGTAGTGGTTTCTTCAGAGATACCGACGAGGTTCTTGGACAAGTCTCTGAATCTCTTGGGGTTTTCAGGGATGATCTTTCTGAGTAAAGCAAGGAGGGCTTCTTCGTCTTCGCTTCCAGCCTTGGATGGGTCGGGCAAGCTTCCATCCTTTTCGTAGGCTTGTTCCCATTCACGACCAAGGAGAATCATCATGGTAGCATCACCACCATCATCGACAATGGTAGTAGGGCCAAGTCCATCAGGGAAAGTAAGGGCTTGAAGGGTGCATTCCCAGTACTCTTGAAGAGTTTCACCTTTCCAGGCGAAGACTGGAGTTCCAGCCTTGGCAATAGCAGCAGCAGCATGATCCTGAGTGGAGTAGATGTTGCAAGAGCACCATCTGACTTCAGCACCGAGGGCCTTGAGGGTTTCAATGAGAACGGCAGTTTGGATGGTCATATGAAGAGATCCCATGATTCTGCAGCCCTTAAGAGGTTGAGAAGGAGCGAGTTCTTCACGGCAGGCCATCAAACCTGGCATTTCGACTTCAGCAAGCTCAATTTCTTTTCTTCCCCATTCGTGGAGATTGATATCAGCAACCTTATAGTCCATATCCTTCCAGAATCTTGTTTAATAAAATTAATATAAATTTAGGCGAGGCTTTGATTAAGTAAGAAAATCCGCAAATAGATCTTCAGAAATAAAAATTCAGTTAGCCACACCTCTTCATGAAAATGTTCTGTCTAATTGAAGACAGAAAGATCACTTGGGATTCTTAAGTACCACAGATTGATATTCTGGGTTTATGTCAGAGTTCTGTTCTTAGAGTCTAATTTCAGGCTCAAAATTTTTGTCAAATGTCCACCACTATACGTGTAGAAATTGTATTTTGGAATCTACTAAAATTTTTCTCCACAGAAAATGAAGACGAAGAGATTCGACTTAGATTTCACAAGACATTTCTAAGCAGCCCTCTCGTTTCCAGTTGTACAAGCAGTAGAAATCTTTTACATTATGACTTTTCTGTTATGATTCAATTGATGATTCCCAATATTATGAGAAGATATTAGCAGAGTTTATCTTCAGAAGAACTCATAAGTAAAAGTGTGTTTAATCTAGATATTGGTCTATTTAAATAAAAAATTTGTTTAAACGATATAAAGAAGTTTGAATTCAAACATGAACCAAAGCAACAGAGACGAATCCGGAGAAAAGGAACTTAACGCTTTCGTTCAAAGCCTTCTTAAGCAAATGCAGGATAGATTTGAGGAAATGTCAAGCTCTATTGTTAACAGAATTGACGAGATGGGTAGTTAACTCAATCATCATTTATAATCCCTTAGGAAAGAGAATAGATGAATTAGAAAAGTCTCTTGGAGATGTCATGAAGGATATTGAGGGCGCTGGTGAGGAAGTCGGAGCCAGTAAGAAGTTTTTCTAACTATATTTACCGTTTTTAGGTCCTTCAAAGTTCAAGTAAAATTTGTTTTCAATGACCTTATCTAAAACTTTTCCTTGTAATATTACATATTTATTGAAGTATGATAAATATATGCAAAGCAGCATATGAGGAAATATCATGCTGAATTTTCCTTTGAAATTATTTCCCATTTCGATTCAATTCCAACTCAAATTCTTAATTTTTATTGAAAATCTTCAAAATGAACTCTCTGATAAATCACAAAAAATCCCTCGCAATAGGTATTCTCGCTCTAGTTATTAGTTTGATCATCAGAAGATATTGCAAAAGAATCTTAGCACGGAAATTAAAGAAACAAAGCTTACTTGAAAATATAAAAAACAAGACTAAAATGAGAGATCTCACATTTAATTTTCAGAAAATTCATGGCTTAAAGGTTTCCCCCGAAATAAAGAGAAAAGTTTTAGAGAGTGGCATCCTTGAATTGCAGAAAATGCTTACCAGCAAGATAGTCACTTCAGAACAAATAACGTTAATATTTTATGAAAGAATAGTCAAAATTGGGAAGAGTTTGAACCTAGTCACAGAAATAATGTTTGAAAGAGCATTAAGACATGCTCAGCAATGTGATAAATTAAGGGAAGAAAACCCAGAGAAATGTAAGGGATATTTATTTGGAATTCCTTTTTCGCTACAAGATCACTTCTTAGTCAAAGGTTATGATTCAACTTGTGGAAATCCCAATCGTTGTTTCCAGCCTGCTCAAGAAGATTGCTTCTTAATAAAATTATTGGAAGAACAAGGGGCTTTCCCGTTAGTAAAATCTAATATTCCCTCTGACTCGACAGTGAAAGAATGCCATAATATTTTCTGGGGAAGGGCTAAGAATCCAATAAATGATGCTTTCTCACTGCAAGTAGCTGAAGCTGGTCTCATCGCAGCTGGATGCTCTTCTTTTGGAATTGCAATTGATTATTTTGGATCCCTAAGAATTTCTGCTCTTTCTTGTGGGGTAGTAGGATTCAAACCGACTACAGGGAGAATAATTGACTCTGGATATGTAAAGGAATATTACAAGCCTTTTACCAAGGAGTATCTCCACAAGTCACCAGGGATATTGGCTAGAGATGCTAGTGATCTGAATTTGATCATGAAGTCTCTAATAAATAATTCTTTATATGATCAAGAGAAGGTTCTCTTGGAATGTCCCACCTACATGAGAAAGGAATGGAATGAAGCCAAAATTCTTCAACAGAAACTCACCATTGGCTATATTAAAGAGTTTAAATCTCATCCCATAAGCCATTGGAATCTAAAAGCAATAGAGCGGGCTATAGAGCTCCTAAGGAAAGAAAATTATCAAGTTATAGAGATAGATACCTCTAAAATCACGGAAATTTTGAATATAGCTGAGGAGATAATTTCAAGAAGGGAAATAGAATGTCAACATTCTTCCGAATATAATACTAATATGAGTATTCATTGCAAAAAGTCATTATCTAATTCAAAAGCTTGCTTCTCTTCTGCTGATGAACTGAAAAATAAAATTCTCAAAGCAGAAGGAAGCTTCTTTGAAATTTGGAAAGAAAAGAATCTTGATGCAATAATCCTTCCAGGTTCTGTCGTTCCTGGGTTCAAGCATGGCTACACAGAGACAGGAAATGACTTCTATACAGTTGTCTTTGAAATCTTCAATTGTTCCTTTGGAGTGGTCCCAGTTTCCAAAGTTCAAGAAGCTGATGAGAATAGCAAGAACTTAAATCTTCCACAGTCCCTAAGAGAGAACATGGATGGAATGACTGGGCTTCCATTGGGAGTTCAGGTTGTTACACCTCCATGGGAAGATGAAAAATGTGTGAATGTAATGATGAGGATTCAAAAATTAGCTCTATCTTAATAGGTAAAGATGAACAATTTGGTTGCTGTTCCACGTTTCGTTTATTTTTAACTCTGGCATCTTATTCTTAATGTAATATTTCCTAAATAAATTACATGTTGACGCAAGTTATCTTTTTATCAATTCTGAAACCTAACAAACCCTCCATGAATCAAAATATAACAATGACCATTCTTACAATCTGATGCTTAGAAACAATTTGAACACATGTTCCCTATCACATTTTCTTTTATTTATATGTATTACACCTCTTAACCCAATTAGAATTATTACTAGAGAACTTTTCTGATCAGAGTTCCTCTTAGAATTTCTTAGATATATCTCAGGAAACTTGATTCTATCCACCTCAGAAATAAAGCACTTAGTCCATAAGCCAGACACCCCTCTAATTATGAATTTGATTAATTAAGAAAATCTGCGTTACTTTGAGCCTTTAAAGTTCTTCTTCTAATACTTAACTTCCCGATCCCAAACCTCGCTTTTTAAAATCGAGGATTAATCTCTTCTCCTCGGTTGAGACCAGAAGTGTAAATTCAACTTAATATAAGTGAAAATTTTCGTCTTTCTAGGAAAGTCCGATTTAGAGAGAAGGTAAAGTATTTGATGCTGTTCTAGTTCATCTCCACTTTTATTGGACTGACTCGCCTAGGATTTTATAAATATTTTATTGTAAATTTCTCATTTAGTATGAGAGGAAACTAAGATGGAAAACTCTAAAGACCGAGAGCCTAAAATAACTTTCTTTGGAATGAATTTTCCTGCTTTCTGTTGCTGTGGCGATCGCAAAGCAGACTCTGTTGCTTCTTTCGACAGCGGAAATTATAGTCGAGACAATGTGATAGAGAAGAAGAAGAGGGGTATGGCCGTCGAAGACAAACAGCCTTTGATTAGTGGAGATCAACTGCAGTACGACAGTCAAAGCAAAGTTTCCAATCAAGAAAGTTGGATCGATATTGATGAATTTCCAATTCCTCCTGATGCAAGTCTTGATCTAAATCTCGGTTATCCTCCAGGTACCGTAGAAGACCCCAATTCAAACCCTGAAGAGTACTACACCAAGGACCCAATTGATTTTGATAGTACGAAGCTTATTTTCGAAAATTTACTTTCTAGTCTTTATATCGACAAATAACAAGGAAGATAAGGAAGAATCAGCCCGATCTGAGCTCACTATAAGCAGTCACTCAAAGAAAATTATCAAAGACAAGCCTACTAACCGTAAAAGAAATACCAATCTTAAGAAAGATGTACAAAAGGCTCAACAAGGAGCAACTGGAGTTAAAAAGAGGAACAAGAGGCAGCCCTGGCTCCCACATGAAGATGCAAGGTTATTGGAACTGATAGCCAAGCATGGCCAAAGTTGGGCCTTAATTGCATCACAGATGGAGGGAAGAACCGGCAAACAAATAAGAGATCGGTTTTTAAACAAACTGAGGCCAGGTGTGAAGAGTGGCGACTGGACAAGTGCTGAAGATCAGCTATTATTGTCATTATACTATCAAATTGGTAGCAAATGGAGCAAAATTGCTACTCACATGCCCGGAAGAACAGAAGGGCAAGTAAAAAATCGCTTCTATTCCCATATCAAGAAAAAGTTATTAAAGCTGGATGGGTCTGAGACGGCTGGGAGCCCAGATACGCTTAATCCAAGCCCAACCAACCGCCTAAATATCGATACTTCTAACCTAGGAAGTCCAACTAATGGGCAACTTAGACAAGTTACATCACCTAATAATCAATTCCAAATTCAGCCACAGATGTCAATGCAATCTGAGATCAATCTGAATCAGCCGACTTTTGGACAAGGAAACCCAAATGACTATAGCCCTTCATCTCAGAACATTTTTAATCGCCCTCCAGTACAGTTGGCAGATCCCACAGACTTAATCTCATATAACAATGAACAATCATCTCAATACAGTAATTATGGCCAGAAAGGCTCAAGCAGCATGTATCCAGAAAATCCAACATCTCCAGACTCATATTTTGCCATTTTTAGCACCAACCATTCCTTAAAGAGTGAAAAAGATATAACAGAGGCCATTGATAATGTAGGGCAGTTCTTTGAGAAAGATAATAACATTTATTTACCACAGAAAATAGATGAGGATTATAGCCCCAGTAGTGACAACATGTCCACTAAAGAAAAGCTTGAGAGATATGAGCTGCTAACTAAGAGAAAGAGAAACCTTGAACTATTGTTGCAAAAGACCTTATATGAAATAGAGAGGATAAATCCTTCTTTCGAACAACTCACCACTAATGGTTACATTCATTAATAACTTATATGAACAATATTCATTTCCTCTTAGATTTTTATTTTCATATGGATTGTATTAGTTTGTTGCGTCCTCTCTAATCGTTGCACACATAATGTGTACATTTATCGTTCAAGTTACACAACATTCTTTTATCCAAAATTCGTTAAAGAATTCTCAGAGACTACGTATTGGGACCCTTAACAGTTAACTTGTAACCATAGTTTTACCCCAAGGTCTTACTCCCAGAGAGAGTTTTTTTGAAGGGACCGTTAGTTCCAAAAACGGGTATCACAAATCAAACTAAACAAGATTGTTAGATATGTACAGGTTTAAGAAGAAAGTACAAGTGAATAAATAGAAAATTCTGATTAACTACAGTTCCTCATCGCTATCATCAAGCCCTTCTGCTGCTTTGAGAGCCATCATTTTATCTGAAAACTCTTGTTTCATCAACTTGGTCTGGAACCGAATCTTTCACATTACACATAGTTATAAACACTTACTCTTTCATTTTCTCCTACCATCTCAAGGAGGTTCTTTGTTGTAGGATAATGAACTCCTTCTTTATAGTTGACCCTAGAAAATAAATTAAGATTTTTGATCCAATTTTACAAATTCCCTGACATTGGAATCCAGGCCTGGAATGGCTCTTCTAGATCGTTTTCAATAATTTTATCGATCTTCTTGACCGCTCTCATACTCTCTTCCAAAATGGACCTTAATAATTTATTATCCACTGCTGCTACAAAAAGTTCGTCTTTCTCCAACATTCCATCCCGATTGAGATCAGCTTGAAGAAAGATTGTATTGACTAATTGTGTTAGGCTAGGTGTTAAAGGATGTACTTGTCCTCTTTAATTTGGCTTTTTCTTCCTCATAAGCCATACTCCTCTTTAACACATCATATAACTCTTTCTTGGTGATTGTCCCTGATTTATCGACATCGCACAAGTCAAAGAAAACTAAAAGGTAAAATGAGGCCAAGGAAGACTCACTTTTTAACTTTTCTTCGAAACTGGTATCTCTGAAAATTTCAAGACCTGTAATTAATTCCCTGTAATCTATATCTCCACTGTTGTCATCGTCCAGAACGCTAATCATTAATTTTATCCCCATAAATGTACTAAAATAGCTTGTCAACAAGGTTCTTTTCTCCTCCGAGTCCAATTGAATTCATAATTTCTGCGAACTCAGCTTTGGTGAGGACAGCATTCTAAAGAAGATTATGTCCTGACACTATTTCTATACCTTAGACTTTTGGAATCTCTCTATAATCTCATCATATTTTCTACAAAGAGAGTTTATAGCCTCTAAATATTTTAGACAATTGCCCTGTTATCCCATACCTTTCTTGTAATCCATAAGCCATTGAATAGTCTTCCACTTGATTTTAAACCTTGCCTTTCTAGAAACTTTGCTCTTGAAATTAGGGGCAATAAATTCGGCATCCTTCCTCTGGACGTTCAACATCACAGAAATAGTTCCTCTATGCACAGGCAATGCTTGGCGATTTATTCTACTTTTTTCAGTATATTTAACAGGGTTCTGGGCTTTCTATGCAATTTTCATAATTATCATTATGGTTTTTACTTTTTGGTAAATGAAATTATGCATTCTTTCTCCAGTGGTCTTTGCTCTATGATCTAAGCGGTCCTGGAACTCTATCGTTTTAGGTTATTCTTGGATTCTTATACTTGCACGGTCGATTTCAAACTTTTCATTGGCTCTTTTTTGTATTTCTGGGTCGTTAAGTATGGGTAATCTGGAGGTATTTTGGATTTTAGACATTGATCGATGAGTTGACATCGAGTATGATCTATTACTAAGAGGCAATGCTCCCATACTGTCATTGACTACCACTTTGTACATAGGACTGACGCAAATGTAACTTTAATATTTATTGACTTTACAATAAAAGAGAAATATCAGCATTTTGATCTCTTTGATTTGATTTTGAGCTAATCCCTGTTTTAAAGAGAGATGAAGTGAATCATAGCAGCTTAAAATCTCAGTTTAATGTCAATATATATATATATATATAATTGTTTCATTCGGACATTGATTATCCTATTTATTCATATTTTTTCTTCTCAGGAAACTACAATCAGATAAAGGTAAATAAATATATGAATAACTATCTAAAAAATTAGAATTCATTATATAGAAAATGGTAATCTAGCATAAAAAAGTAATCATTTTAGATCAGCACGAAGGATGGTCAGAATCAACTTTAGTGTATGTTTGCTGGTATTGTCATTGATCGCAAAGAGCCAGCCCTTGATAAGGGAATATTATTATTCTGATCAGTATTTGTTATTTAAATCTTAGCTCAGATTCTAGCAGCAATTATTATAATTATATTAGATATAGTAAACTCTTAAAAAATCATTTCCTCCAATGCTGCAGAACAATCTCTTCACTGGAGATCCCCTTCTAAATTTCGCTGAGGTCCATCCTTCTTTTACTCTCGCTTACAGCTTCGCTAAAATGACTGACAGTCCTTTTAGCAAATTTATCCAAGGATCTTGCATCATAGACGGTCTCCCTGTAGCTGACTCAGCCAACAATGAATTACTCAGTAAAGCAGCCCTTGAAGGTGATCCCTTAGCCTGCTTAAAGATGTCTGAATTCTTCTCTACGTCTACTGATAAGTTGGGCTTCAAGGCTAACAAAGAGAAGTCATGGGTATATCTAACTATGGCAGCCTTCTATTCCTTTATGAGTCCTTTTGGACTAGAAATGGAAATCAGACCTATCTTTACTAAGTTCATTGAGAAGATGGGAGATGATCCTAAAAAGTTAACTAAGACTCTTGAACTAATTAAGCATACTGAGGAGCCTGTTGCTCAAAAATATAAGGAGCTTGTTTATGAGTTATTACCTCTTTTCTTTGATGACAGCATCACCGTAGAAGATAGTTTAGTTAAATTTAATGCAGCATTGGATTCTTTTACTCATATCATTGACTATAATTTTGTGGGGCTCTATATGATGAATGTTTATAGCGGAGAATATGAAAAAGATGCCCCTCTATACGAACAAAAAATAATAGCAGAGTATTTTAGCAAGAAAATCCCAGAGCTTTCCAACTTTATATGAGCACTTGGACCTTCGATTCAGAGCTTCACTGTATGGTAATTAATGGAGCTACCACCAACTGCTGGCAATATCTCGTGTGGAGAAGCCAGTAATACAAAGGTGAGATTGATAATTGTTTATTAGAAGTTGTAAGATTGTGCAACTTCTTCCTGGAAAATAGAGATTTTTTACCTCTTCCTCCCCAAGTTTTCTCCATTTATGTTACTATTTTGGCTTGGCTGTACAGAAAGGGCATATTGTTGAAGCAAAATAGTGGAAAAGCTTTATTTCTTTTAATGGAAATTCAGGATGATATTAATTTTCCAAATATTACTTATGAAATTGCTATTTGCAAAGAGAAGTTAGGACTCACTGATGAAGCTCAAGAACTCTATAAATCAGCATTGAATCATTTTTTGCCTTGGTTTGAAGAAACGCCTGTTAATGCTCGTCTACCCTACCTTTTGACTACTTCTTTCTTGGACAGTTGTACTTCAAGGCAAATAATGACATTCAAAAGGCAAGAGAATATCGGGAAAAAGGAACTGCAGTCAAAACTCTTCCATGCATGAAACCATTTGAGGCTTTAGCCTACCAAAGAAAATGCATTAAGAGACTTGAGAAAATCAAGAAACAAGAATAAAATTATCTATTATATTAAGTTAAATTATGGGGCCATTTGTGTTGTCATTTTCGTCTTTAATCAAGCATCATACAATAATCCAATAATCTTCTTATTCAAAGAAAATACATCACACAATTTAATTCAGGCCCAGCCACTGTACTGGCTGTCCCTTGTAGCCAGAGATCATGAGATAAATCCGACATTATAGAGCAGCGCTCCAAAATCGGAATGCAAAACCTGTATAATTTCTCTTGAGGGTTTGCTACTAGTTTTGTGCACTTAATTGAATTTTAAAATTTTTTTGATCAAACTTCATTGAGAAGAGATAAGATACACAACGGTGTCAATCAGACAATCCATACAATAATTAGAAAATAATTTTATATATTGCAATATTGGATAATTTAATAAAATATCCGTGAAAAATCCTCTCAAACTGAGATTTTAAAACTTTTCTCTTTTAGAACAGCACGAAACAGGATAATGCCTAACCTCTTCATATCCAAGATCAAGAGTCTCCCATCTTCGTGTTGATTTCTTGAAGACCTTAACATTCCTTTCTCCAAGTCTTGCATAAACATACTTCATTCCGGAATAGTTGACATCTCCTTGTCTTTCTTTTTTCCAATTATCAAGGACATTCTCGTACTTAAAGTCCCTAATCTCCTCAGTATGTGTATCAAAAATGTAATAAAATCCCTTGGTTTCCTTAGGCCCTCCTTCTCTACCAGCAGTACCACCTAAAATCATAAGATCCTTATCTGTAATCTGATAAGCTGAACAGAAGATGCTTGAAGGAATTGAGATATGCTTGCTCTTGTGCTGGATAATAGCCTCTTGCCAAGTATCCATCTCAATGGAGTATTTGAAAATACGAGGAAGATTGGTCTTTGTCGAAGTCTCAAAGATGTATATTGTCTCGTTATTATAACTCAATCCGCAGGGTTCCTCTAGATGGCTGATAAATCCAATATTGGATATGGGGGACCAGGTTCTTTTTTTGATGTCAAATTTGAGATTGGTTTTAGCAGGAATATTATTTTCTAAGTAACCACCGAAAACAAAGATATATGGTTTGGCGTAAATCAACAGGTGAGAGCTTCTGGCCTCGGGAAGAGTAGGGCAGGGCTTCATCTTTTCCAAATGGACTTCAAAGTTGTCATGCTTATTTAAGTTAATCTTTGCTACAAAATTTGTCATCTTTAGGGAGGTTGATAATGTTCCTGAGCCTAGTTGAAGGTTGGAAGGATCTTCATCATTTGTTCCAACCTGCCCTCCAACCAGGAAGATTGCTCCTGTGTTGGTGGAAATGGACTCTTGTGCATAGAATCTGAATTTCTGCCCGTTGTTGAAGATATCAAAGGAGATTATTTTATTGCGCCCAGGAAAATACACGTACAGCTTATTGTCATAGAATTTTGTGTAGTGAAGGATGTGAGTCTCGCCAAAGTCTTTTGAGGAAAAGACGCCCATTCTAAACGTATTTTTTATTTAGTAAATTAGTTTGATTTGAAAGCAAGTAAGCCGTTTCTCTATTTTCTCTATGTACTTAAACTTATTCCAAATGGAGTCAAAATTTTTTCTATAAACGCAGAAGCGGTTTCCTATAGTTTGAGGAAAGACCTCTTGCCCGAAATATATCAAAAGATACCAATCAACTATTGATACATAAAAACAAATACCCTTTATTAATTATCACAGCACAGTATGCCAAAACAGCTTAATTAAGTTCGGATACCTTCTTATTTAGAATCACTATCCCCTGCCTCACTCTTGTTACTGTCTGTACTACTGCTCTCCTCTCCTTCTTTATCATTTTCTGTCTTAACTTTTTTCTGGACTCCTGGATCTTCTCCTTCATTCTTAGGCTCTGTATTCTCATTCTTTGGTGGGCTTGGAATCATTGAGACAACTTCTTTAGACACTTCAGCATCTTTTTTGACACCAGGGATCTGACCAGCCTCTTTCATTTTCATGAACTGTTCAAAGAAGCTTCCATCATTGCTGAATTTATTCAGTTTGGAAGCTTCTTCTCTGAGCTTGGCCTCTTCCTTGGCTCTCTTTTTATTCTCTTTTTTCTGTCTTCTCTTCTCTGCCTTTTTCCTGGTCTTCTCATCAAAGTATTCTTGCCTTTCCTGTTTCTGCCTCTCAAACTCTGCTTGTGCGACTTGCTATACAATTAAAACACTTATTGTTGGTGTTTACTCTCTCATATTCTTTTTCCATTTGAATTAAACGTGCTCTTTCTCTTCTCCTCTGGATACGATATTGGTGGAAGTCACCACTACCTGCTCCAGCAGTCGATCCACTTACACTATCTGTCCTTGGGACTAAAATCTGAGTACCTTCTTTCTTCATCATATTCTGAAATAAAATTTTTGATTTGAATATTAGGTTGAAGAGGATTCTTAATAAGAAATGCAAGATAAAAGAGTGCTAAGACCTTTCCAACATGAACTTGTGAATTGTGATTATTGAGATCTAGACTAGGAGATGGCTTCTTTCTTATAGAAATTCAACCTAATGTAATACAGTCGTGCATTCAGCATTATACAAAGAATTATGCCAGTAGTGTGCTCAGTAGGCTAACCAGAAATATCTAGCAAAATTACTTTAAATAAGGTCATATCGTGTTATTAAACTTTATTTCAATCCTAAAATGTCATCTCTGTCAGTTCAAGTACAGGTTCTCTTCAAGAAGAGCTTTCGAATTTATGTCAGAAATCGTACCGCGATGCTAAAGGACCTTGCTCTTCCCTTAATCACAGCCTTAGGAATATATTCAGGAGGAGAAAAAGGAAATACTTTGTTACCTCTCGAGATATTATTCCCAATCTCATTACTGGGCCACGTCCGAGCACTGATAGTTGATGTAGTCAATGATAAAGCCGAGAAATACAAGGAATATCTAAAGATCAATGGAGTTTCGAGCTCAGCTTATTTTACTTCAACGCTTTTATTTGGCTATTTTAAGTGCATCGTCTTCACGGTGATCACATGTGCAGGATTCCTCTTCAGAAAGGGCACTGACCTCCCAACCGCATTAAGCTTCTTCTCATTATACTTCTTTGTTGGGCTGGCCTGCACACACTTTGCACTTTTCCTAACTACCTTTTTCAGCAATAAGCAGCTATGCTCTGATATAGGAGGTCTCCTCTTTACCCTCCTATCTTTCATGAATTACGCTGCTCTTCAGAAAGCTTCAAAGTTCTGGTACTACCTGTCGCTATTATTCCCTCAAAATATTCTGTCCTATGCCGTAAACACTTTGAATAAAGAGCAAGATATTAATCTGCCCTTGAATAATAAGACATATTATAGCTTTATCTTCTTGGATATGGCTTTATATCTCGTCTTTTTCCTATATTTGGACCAGATAATGCCGGACTCATATGGAGTGAAGAAAAAGTGGTACTTTTGCCTAGAAAAACTTTTCAAAAGGAGAAGAAATAATGAATATACCAGTGTCGAGCAAGTCTCTTTTGTCGCTAATGATTCCAATGCCAGACTGGGGCTTCTCGATAGTGCCGATATGAGCTCAGCTATTCATCACGAAAACTTCAGTAATCCTGAAGGCTATAAACGCAGTGTTATAATAGAACATATCTCAAAGTCATTTGGCAGTGAACAGGTAATCAGCGATCTTTCTCTGATGATTTATGAAAAGCAGGTCTTCTGTTTGCTGGGCCATAATGGAGCAGGTAAGACCACTACAATCAACATTCTAACAGGGATCTTGAGCCATGATAAAGGAGATGTTTACTATTATGATCAATCTTTCCACAAAAATATGGACAAACTGAGAAGATATATTGGCCTCTGTGGACAGCAGGATATTCTCTATGGAGACATAACCACAAGAGAACATCTAGAAATGTTTGGAAGAATCAGAGGACTTAGTGGACATAGTCTAGAAATAGCTATTGAGCACGCTCTAGAGAAAGCTAATCTAATGAACGAAGCTGACAAGCTTGCAAGGACACTTAGTGGCGGAAATCAAAGAAAACTATCTTTAGCTTTAGCCATTATTGGAGGATCAAGCATAATCTTCCTAGATGAACCTACTTCAGGTATGGATCCCTCAAGCAGAAGAATGATCTGGGACATAATCAAACAACTAAGGGAAGACGGAAAGACAATCTTATTGACAACTCATCATCTGGATGAGGCTGATGAGCTTGCTGATAGACTTGCCATCATGTCAAAGGGAAAATTGTTTGCCTTGGGAAGCTCTGAATTTATCAAAAAGAAATTTGGTGTGGGGTATCACTTGGTCATTACCCCCGATTATGAGACCTCAAATCTGGAAAAGTTTATCCAGTCTAGAGACTTGATCTTTGATACTATTAGCGAAATCCTGGATATAAGGAGAGAAGAACAAAAGTCTAACGAATCTCTTAAATTTTTGCTTCCCTTCACCCAGCAAAAGAACTTCTCAAGAATTTTTGAAGAACTAGAAAAGATAGAGGGAATAAAGCTAAATTTACAAATGAACAGTTTGGAGGATGCCTTTATCAATATCGGCCTGCAAGAAGAAGCATTATTTAACCCTGACTATGCCTTACAAACCCAGATACAACTCAACACAAAAATTCCAAACTATATGGTTAATACTCCAAGCTACTCATTCTGTTTCCAATTCGAGGCCATGTTCTTGAGGAAGTATTTCTTCTTCTTCAGAAATTTCAATAATGTTTTGTTACTCGTTCTTCCCGTCGCATTTGTCATCATTGGTACCATGTTTACAGCCATGAAGATCCAAAAAGAGGGCGGCTTCAGTGAGGACGATAGAGAATTTGACACAGTTAAGACTTTTCTCTTCCTCTTCCTAGTCAATTTTGCTTACAGTCTTAACATTACAATTTACTGCTCATTTTCAGTATATGAAAGAGAGAATAAGATAAAGTATGCACTGAGAGTTATGGGATGCAGAACCCTGCCCTATTGGCTTGGTACCTTTGCATTTGACTTTATTGCTATTCATGTGATCAACTTTGCTCTAATTGCCTTGGTCTATATTTTCAGTATTGATCACTTGATGGAGCAAGTTTATACCCTGGCATTCACTATCTTCCCTTATAGTGTTGCGCTCATTACATCGTCTTATCTCTGGGGTTTTGCTTTTGAAAAGTCATTAACGGTCTACAAGAGTTTCGCTGCCTTTTACTTCTTCGTCCTGTATGTTCTACCCTCAATTGTCTACAACTTGGCTGCAGTTTTCTCAAGCAGCAAAACATTAATCACGGCTATCCAATGGGTTATATATCTTGTTTGTCCTATCTTTGGGTTCAATGATGCTATCATGTACTTCATCTTTGGAGATGTAGCCAAAGATCTGCCAATCGGACTCTTCTTATCCTCTAATTCCAACTGCATTAAATGGCTCTGGATGATTGCTGCCCTATACATGGTCCTCACCATAATCCTTGAGATACAATATTACAAAATAAACCTTTCTAAGCTCAGACCCTATGACATCAATGCTGATTATGAGGCAGGAACCGATACCAGCGAAATCCTCAATGAAGCATCTAGAGTCCAAAGCCCTGGTAATAATGACAGAATCAAGGTTCTTCATCTAAGAAAAACCTACTCAAATGGATATACTGCTGTCAAGGACCTATCTTTTGGTGTTGGACCTGGAGAGATCTTTGGACTGCTTGGACCAAATGGAGCTGGTAAAAGTACAACTTTCAATATTACAACTGCCATGATTCCAAGAACAGGAGGTGATATTGAGCTGATGGGAACGAAGCTTGACGAGAACTTAGGACCTGTGTTCACTGAGCTTGGTATTTGTCCACAATTTAATCCTCTTTGGGATGATCTTAAGGTCGATGAGCATCTATACATCTATGCTAAGATAAAGGGTATCTCAAGAATCAACATCTCTGATTGCATAAACTTCATGATGAACTCATTAGGAATGAGGGAGCACATGAAAAAGAGAGCTAATATCCTCAGTGGTGGTACAAAGAGAAAGCTTTGTGTAGGTCTTGCTCTTATTGGATCTCCTCTCTTACAATTCATGGACGAGCCTTCTACAGGACTAGATCCAATGGCCAAGAGACATCTTTGGAGTTGTCTATCTAATATAGCTCATACCAGAAGATCTTCAGTCATGTTGACTACACATTCAATGGAAGAAGCTGAAGCCTTATGTCATAAGATAGGAATTATTGTTAATGGAAAGTTTATCTGCTTTGGACCTTTGAATTACCTAAAGAATAAATACGGCTCAGGATATAAGCTCACACTATCAAAATTCAATGCCGGCACTGATGCTTCTAATTATATCCAGCAATTGTTCCCAGATGCCCAGAAGGTCATTGACAATCAGACTCTTAGTGAGACATACCAGATTCCCAATCATAATTTTGTATTCTCTAAAGCATTCAGAGCTCTGGAGGATCTAAAGAGAAGCAAAATAATTCAAGACTTTTCAATTTATAATACTACATTGGAGCAGGTGTTTATCAATTTCTCTAAGAGACAGCAAGAGCCTATTTTCCCAGTGGATCTTGAATAAGAAGAGTATGAATTATAGCTATTATACATATTGATGTTTAGCAACATATATAGATAATTTAATACAAGAAAATATCAATATTTAATATAGTCTCTATCCTCTATTGCACGTTACACTCATTTCCATATTTCGAAGCATATTCATCGCAGATCTGGTCCATGCACTGAACAAAGTTTCTATTTAGTTCATCTATAGCATTTAAGTTATGCTGAGTTAAGTCCTTCACGGGTAACTTTCTCAGCTCATTATCATTAGCTCCCTTAGCTGTTTCTTTTGTTCTGTTATGTTTGAGAATTATCTCTATAGGCACTTCCTCACCTCTCACTGAAGAATGCAACATTTTCATTAGTTTTCTTGAGTGTTCGTCTGCTTCCCTAAGCTTCTTGCTCATTGATATAAGTGCATTTATCAAATCTTTTTCCTACAAATTCAACACCATATTAGCATGAAAGTACGCTGAAGCCTTCAGGTTTTTCATATTCTTTGAGTGCCTTAGATTTTTCATTTAACTGAGCTCTTAAATTATCATTTTCTTCAATTAGCTTATTTTGATATTCCTCTAGCTCTACAAGCTTCCTGTCAATCAAAGCATATTCCTTCATTTTTTCTCTATGGCTCTAGACTTGTGAGAGAATTTTTGTATAAAGTTACTTCTAATTCTATCATTGCCTTCCTAAACTCATTTTCATTTTTCTTGAGCTCCTGTTTCATATCTTCGATCTCATGGAAACATCTATTTCTTTCCTCTTCAAGTGCAGTCTTTTTCTCAATTTTCAGCTTGGCAACTTGCGCAGTGAGGTCCAATATCTCCTTGTTCTTCTCCTCAATTACTCCTTCCAGTCTCTTGATCTAACAATTCAGCACATTATACTTGAGATTACCTTCTGGCTTTCTATCATTGTCTCTGCTTCTTGTTTACTTGCTTCATGACTCTTTTTGGCCTTCTACCGATTTATCTCATTGAAATCATTTTATACCTTTAATGCCTCGATTTCTTTTTCTTGATTCGCTATCTGTTGCTTAAGTTTCTCAATACAATCTTCACTCCTTTTTCCTTCACTGATCATATCTTTAATTTGCAAGAGCAAGTTTTGATTTTCCATATCATTCTTCACCCTAGAGTTCTTGAGTTCCAGAATTTCCAATTCCTTGCTATGAATCTTGTTCTTAAGCTCCATTATAATATTCAACAATTCATTTTTCTCAGTAATCTCGCTAATTTTTTTATCAGCATGAGTCTGTCTAGGAGGGGCAGTTTCATAGTCCCGCAAAGAATCCTTAGAAGAAGCTCTTACTCCCGAACTAGATTCTCTCTCCTTACCATACCTGTCACCTGTCCTCCTCTCTTCCTTTTCTTTAAAGAAAGATTTATTTTCTCCGTTAGCAGGATTAACACTATATCTCTCAATTATTCTCTTTTCAGATGAAGATCTCATAGGCTTATGTGACACCCTGCTTTCCTCAGCCTTATCTTCATTGAATTCAAGCTTTCTCATATACCCTGCACTGTACTTTTCTAAATCAACATGAGGCAAGGGCTTCTTTAATGAAATTGGGCTAATGTCCTTATGAGATTGAGAAGTCTGTATATTCCTGCTTCCTGGAGCTGAGACACGACTCTGCTCCTTTTTTGCAGAAGGAGTGAGATTGGATTTGTATATTTTTTCTATTTCTTTGTCATTTTCTATGTCTCTTTGACTGATAAAGTTCATTAGATTGGCCTTGCTGAGTAATTGAGAGAAAATAGCTTGTGCAGGATTCAATATCTCACTCTTATGCAGTTGTTCCTGTTGTTGTGCCTTTTCTTTTTTTATGTTACTAACACTTAGATATGTTGGTTTGTTGGACTGTTTATTTTGGCTCGATGATAAAGAACTGTAATCTCGTTCAGACCCTGCTGCAATACGGGCTAAAGAAGATTTGTATGAACTTTGAGAATCAGGGTTCTTGTGGTTATTAGATAAATCAGTGGTAATGTCTTTAAGACCAGAGTTATAACTTTTATCAGGATTGGTTGGAGGCCTTTTTGATGGAGGATAGTCTTGGGTGAGGTTGCCTTCCCTCTCATGAGCCTCGCTATGATTTAGAATGCTTGAAAAGTTGTTATCCTTCTTGGAATGAGATTTTCTGATTGAAAAGTAGTTCTCAGGAAGCTGGTCAGTACTTAGATCAAGTCTCATATTCGATTTGCGGTTTTCCTTTGTACCAAGAATGTTAAATGAATCACCATTGATACGGTTCTTGGATGGGGAGGGTTTTGAATAGCCATTTTGGCGCTTTGAAGACGAATCTCTCGTCCTAGTTACACTACCATGCTTGAAAAATTAAGTAGGGTTAAGGGATATGTTACTCGGAAGCGCTCCAACTCTTGTTGGACGTCTAAGATCTTTCTCATAAGCATTGCTGAATCAGAAGGGTAATCTGACATTTAAATATTGCTCCCGTTATTTAAAGCTCGACAAAATAAATTTTAAATATTCATGTTCTCCTTTGCTATATTTCTCCCTGAGAGGCTAAGACACAAAAACTAGATAACATGTTTTTACACTTAAATATTCAGCTTTTCGTTTACTAGTTCTTTATTATTCAGGACTAAGATCAATTCATGAAAGGTAAGCCCTTTTCATGTTTTTGCTTCATATAAAATCGATAAAGTATTTTTTCTAATGAAGAATGATCATCCATTTTCAAATAGATCCTAATTATTCTCGTATCTTATATACGTAATATAAAAGTAATCTAAATTCTTAATATTATTTTCCTATTTCTTGCATACAAGAAATAGTCTAAATCGATTAAAGTTCACACCCTTTAGATTTAAGCAACTCAACACTAATATCCCAAAGCTTTTTGTTATTCTCAGGATTAATAAACCGATTTGTCACCTTGATAACTTGACAATCTCCATAATATTCACCTGCCTTGAGCTGATCATAGTCTAGCAAAGCACAGTACAAAATAGTTTGCACTCCTTGGTTTGGAGACTTCGTGAAGTACCACCAAATAGGATACAGCAACTTAGCAATTATCTTGCCAGGAAGGCTCTTACCAAGATAATCATGATTAGGCTCAGTTCTAACAACACCTGGATGCAAAGAAACAGCTTTGATTCCTGTACTTTTAAATCTTCTGTCAAACTCCTTACTGAACATAATTTGAGCCATCTTCGCATCACTATATGCCTGGATCCTATTAAATCTTTTTTCATAGTTAAGATCATCCCATTTCAATTCCCCCTGGATATAGATCAAGGAAGAAACTGAGATAATTCTGGCATTAGGAGCTGCCTTCAAGCAATCTAAGAGTAAATGGGTCAAGTAAAAATGACCCAAATAGTTTGTCATAAAAGTCTTTTCAAACCCTTCCTTATTTGTCTCTCTAATATTCTGTGAACAGGCTAACCCTGCGTTGTTGATCAATATGTCAATTTTGTCAAACTTCTTTTTAAAAGTTTCTGCAAAATTGCGAATAGATTCGAGATCTTCAAGGTCTAGCTTCATAAAATAAATGTGCTTATTGCTGGACTCTTCCTGCATTTGACGGATAATAGGCATAGTCTTTTCCTCATTACGGCACGCTAAAACAATCTTTCCTTTCATAGAGGCAAGGATTTTTGCTGTTTCTCTGCCTAATCCAGAACTGGCACCTGTGATTACAATAACTTTGTCAGTGAGATCTTTAGTAATCTTGCAGACTCCTCCATTGAAGTATTTCTTCCCGAGTCCTAATAGGAGTAGGCCTCCTGCGGCTAAAAGATATGACATACAATAATTTTTATTTAAAGATTTTGAGTTAAGTATTTATAGGACCATTTATCTAGGAGTCTGGGCTTACTTTCTTCCTAGAGTCCATTGATAGCATCATAAGTTAAGATAGCTTTGTTTCAAAATGATGAAGAGATAAAAGAAAAGGATAATCATCTCGTGCTGTCGAAATGTGGTCCAAGAAACTATGATACAGGCTGAATTTATACTATTTTTAGTTTCAAAAGAATCTAATGTCTTAGAGCAGACATTCTAGTCAAAAATAGGTATCAAGCCGTTTTAACTAGTTTCTGAGAAAATCTTAATTTTATTAATGTCTTTGGAATTAGTAGGAGCTCTCACTCTAAGTGCTTTCATATATGGGAAGTCCTTCTTCAATGGAGGAATCTACAAATTAGTCAAAGATCTCACAGGAAAGACTATAGTAATTACCGGAGCCAGTTCTGGCCTAGGATACAAAACAACAAGATTATTACCCACAATCATTATGGCCTGTTGGAATGAAAAAAAGAGTTTACCTCTACTTGAAAACCTAAAAAAGAGACAAATAACCCTATTATCCATTTGATGAAGGTCGATGTGACTGACTTGAATTTTATAAAATCATTTTCAGGTACAATACACTTGATATTTTGATAAACAATGCTGGGGTGTCTGGTTATGAAAGGGAACTGACTAAGGATGGATTTTAAAAGATTTTATGACAAATTATCTTGGCCCTTATTACCCAAGCAATCTTCTGTTAGACCCATTAAAAGCAACCAATAACTCAAGGATAATTTCAATATCCTCATGTTCTACAAGAAGGACCATAAAATGGGATGATATAAATTACGAAAAGAGTTTCAATGTCGCTGCAAATTGTGACTCTAAACTTGCACAAACAATGTTCAGTCAAGAATTCAATAAAAAGTATGGACACTTCGGGATCAAGGCTGTTTCGTTTCATCCAGGGATCGTACGAACTGAACCAAATAAAAACTATTTAGGATCTTCTACGATGGGAAAGGCATTGGCCAAACTTGGGTCTCCATTATTCTGGTATTTTACAAAAAATCCAACTCAGGGGAGCCAAGCCATGTTATATTGTGCTTTGGAGGATCATGAAGAGTTAAAAGGGGCGCACATTATGCGGACTGTCAAGAAGAACAATTGAAAAGTATTGCAACTAATGAAGAATATAATAGAAAATTATGTGAATTATCTAAAGAATTAATTCAATCTAAAGGACATCATATACGCTAAATGTTTCTTGGATAAGATATTTAATGCTAATCTGTTAGATTCTGGGGCCGTTCAAACATTTAAGAAATCGATCAACAAAGAGTCATTTCATTAGAGTAGAGTTAGAGGACATTATCAATACGCTTTTTATGTCAACAAGATGGATTTATTCTAGGTTCGGACTCTCAAATAAAAATTTCCATTTCTCTCTATTAAATTTATTGAAATGAAGAAACTCAGTTTTCAAATCTGTATCTTGCTGATTATCGTCAATGTGTCCCTTTCCCAAGCTCCTGATCTTGTGATTGAGCTCTTCAGACATGGTGCAAGAGCTCCCACCTCCAATACATACGATAAGACCTGGAAATCTTCTGAGACAGGAGAACTCACAGCACTCGGTATGAGGATGCATTACCTCTTAGGTAAAGCTGTAAGATATGAATATACTCAGAAGTACGGACCAGATTTTCTGCCCACTACATATAACTCAAGTCTTATCTATGCGCGCTCAACTGACCTAAATAGGACTATAATGAGTGCATATGCACATCTGTATGGGTTATTTGAAGGGGATGGCCTCAACTTGACCAGTCATGTTTCAACAGAGTTGACTAAGCCTCCATTCAATAAGAAACTAGTCGATGATATCACTAAGTCTTTGGATTCATATACAGCTGTACCTTATAATGTACTTCCCGTCCCGGTCCATGTCGTACCATACGCGTCTGATAGTGTTTTAGCTGCCGATGCCAACTGTAATAATCGTAAAAAATGGGAAAGTGACAATCAAAATACAGCTGAGTTCCAAAAGATGTGGAATAGTTTCCAATCCACAATCGAAGATATAAACAGCCGAAACTTTAGCATAACAGACTGGAATACTATGCATAAATTCTGTGACACTGTTATTTGCAATTACTATCAAAATAAGCCCCTTCCCGGCGGAATCATACCCAACTCATCCTTATTTCACAACATAACCTTTATGTTTTCTTGGTTTATTGCATACACCTCTTCTGCCCAGCCTATACAGACCCAAACCCTCCCTGTAGGATTGTATAATTACCTTTTGGACCAAATAACCATGGTAAAAAATGGAAGCAGCCAAATCAAGTTGATGGTCCTTAGTGCAGGGGATACAACACTGATGTCCTTTTTGACCCCTTTCAAGGTTGTAACTCCTCAATGTCTGTACCAAAATTACCTAAGCATGAATGAAAAGGGGGAATTAATTGACAAAACATGCGTATATCCTTGGTTCGGATCGAACATTAAGATTGAGTTTTATAATACAGAAACACCATATCTTTTGTTCTATTACAATGATAACCCAATAAAGATATGCGGGAATAGTTATGAATGCACTTATACTCAGTTTTCTCAGCTAATTCATACTGTTACGAATGGAAATACTATGAAAGAATATAATCAAAATTGCCAGAATAATCCCTCTCCTTCTTCCACGATTTTTACAAATATTTTTATACTGAATCTAATCCTTTTTGGCTTACTTATTACAGTTATATTCGGGCTGGTGAAGTCCCTGAGAAAACCAAAGAAGAAAGATATTGACACGGAGATTTATAGTACTTCCTCCATTGCTTATATCAATAGATCTTCTGACTAAATTAGTTATATGTTAAGTTGGTAACTTATATATCCTTCATTCTTAAGAAACATACCACAATTCTTAACTTGTGGATTTATCAAATAAGGAAAATATTCACTAAGTACCAGATATATAGAATATGCAGATTTATTCAATCATCTCCCCTCCAACGCTAGTAAAGTATTCCTTTAGATCAGAGACGAGCTTGGGCTTCAAGGGGTCAAGGGTATATAATCCATTGTCATCAATAATCAGATCTTTTTTAGGGTCGAAGTTATTATTTACAAGGATCTCCCACTTCTCATAGACCTTCTTTTCTCTCTTGGCGTTAGTCCAATACAATTTGATTGGCCCTGGAATACAAATAATTCCACTTTGGAAGGCCTCAGCAGCTCTTTTCTGCCAGGCCTTAGCAGCATCCTTGAATTTGTCACTCATTTCAGCTGGGATGTATTCTTCATATCTTTGTCCTAAGCAATATGCCATAATGCGGTCATTATTTCCAAGAGGACTGTAAGAGAAAAGTCCTCCGAGTTCCTTCCAAGCATCCAGTCTGAAACCCCAAGCAATTCCGCTGGCCAAAGTGCTAGTTTCGAATTGCTTCTTCTCTAATTTCTCAGGTTTGTTGTCATCTTCCCTTCCAAAGTTCAATAAGGCAAAGCTCTTCTCTTTTCTCAATTCTTCATTGACGGGGCCAAGTATAGTTACTTCTTCAAAGAGTTGAACAGCTTTAACCATGTTGAGGGACTTGATAGTCTCCTTGAGCCAATTAGGGTTCAAGAATTCGACCTCATAGTCGCAATAAATGACATACTTGGCATCGAGAGGAAGTCTTGAAACAACTTTGTTAATAATTTGTTCTTTCTGGAAGATGGGAGTTTTGGTTCTCAGTTGCATGTTATAAGGTTCGTAATTGGGAATTGTAATTGAGAAAGGTGAATTTTCGTAAGCAACCTCGACAGTTATGAGCTTAGCTCCAGCTTTCTCCATATGTGCTCTGAAATGATTGTAGAGTTTGATGGTTGTACGTGATCTGGCTGGATTGAAGACAACACAAATCACATAGAGATGTCTCTTCTCTTCGTCGTAGTTAATAAGACTCAGATCAGCCTCAGTCTGTTGTCTTGAATTGCAGATGCCCATCCTACTAGAAATTTAAATAAATATACGCGTCGAATATAAATGCCAAATGTACTTTAAGACTTTAATATTTTCTGGTCCCATAATTTGGGAGTGTTTATCAGAAAACGGTAAATAGTGCTGGCTTAGAGAAATTGAGACATTTAGAATTCCGTAAAATAATATGATTCTACGTGTTAACTTAATGAAAGGCTAGAGATATCATACTCAACGGAATTACAATAATGCATAGCATATAATCATAAAAGAAAATTCTCTAGAAATTCTCTTAATTTTCTCTCTTCTTAAGAATTTTAGGATCATAAGTATTCTTGTATTCTCTTCTATAAAGGGCTCCGACCACGATCTTGAGCATGATAACAGACCAATATGTATCCATCACCATGAGAATCAGAATCAGAATGAAAGAGAACCACCATCCAGGAGCTATCATGGGCCAAATCTCAGGCCAGTTACCAAAGTTCAAATAGCTTTGATAGATAGGGATAGTGGTAAAGCAGATAGTTCTACAGTAGATCCAGACCACAAGGCATAATCCGAAATATGAATAAAGCAAGATGCTCTTCAAAGAGGTTCCTTTGGGCTTGAAGAATGCCTCGAGTGATCTTCCAGAAGCGAGGAAGACGTCAGTCATATCGTGGGTGAGCAAGACAGTAGTACCCAACAATAATTCATGTTGCATATAACTATTCAAGATAAGGATAAAGGAAAGGAAATGATGAAGGAAATATTCATAGTACTTGGCTTCGTCTCTCTTGAAAAGAATCTGTTCAACAAGAGTGCACAAGTGGGCAGCCATTTGAACTAGATAATATTCCTTGAGGTAAGGGAACTCTTGAGGATCGGGTAAGCCTGGCATGTTCTTGAAAAGTTGAGTACGATCACCCTCACCAAACAACATAGGATCAATGAGGACTGTCTTTCTGTAGTTTACGTATAAGAAAATGGTGGTGCAGGAATAGTAAATAGTATCATGTACCCACTTGACTACTTTTTGGGCCCTCTGTTCTCTTTCTTCTCCAAAATATCTCCCTTCAAGACCATCATAGACAGGCTTGTAAAGGAGCATCCTGAAGAAGGATCTCACAAAGTAAATAAATAGTGCCAAAGTGGCAACATAATAAATGTCTGACCATTTGGCTGAGGTAGGGAGGTTCTTTGCTGACCATTCAGCAAAATCCTTCAAGGTGTAAGTAACCCAGAGACTTCCAGTCACCACGAAAATTGAAATTGTTCTCCAGATCTTCTCATATTTATCTAAGGAGATTTGATTCTTGCTTCTGGGAGTTTCGTCACCTTGTGGCTTTTCTGAACCATTGTCATGAATCAAAGGGTCCTTCTCTAAGTTGTCAATCTTGACATTTTTCTCTTTAGACTGATCTTGAACAGACCTTTTCACTTGGGACATTGACGCACCTGTATAATTTATCTCAATAATAATTAACAAGTTGAGCGCCTGTACAATTAAATTTTACTCTATCACAGGAAAGGTCCAATCATTCTTCAAGATTCGAATATATAGATCTCGTTGGAGCTCTCATTGAACCGGTTACCTAAACCAGTAAACCATTAAAGTCAGAGCATATATCTAACCAGAAGGTAACTAAACAGCTAAAAAATAGTAAATGTTTTAGGGCATCATATTTCTAGTCAATTGTGTAGTTAATCTCTTTAATAGTAGGAACAAGAGAAATATTATTAGCAAGACAAAATATTCGCCTTTTCTGATTTATTTGGGAAAATTTTCTCTAGTTTAATTCGAAGATTCTTAAAAGAGAATAACCTGGCTTATGCTCATTTTATTAAAAAAATACGAAGTGAAACTTTGCAATCGAGCAATGTCATGCCCTCAAGTTTATAGAACTTGAAGAAGATCAATATTATATTGAGGCTCATGGAAACTTTGAAATTTTACAATTACCTTCAGTCCTGGCTCTAAAATCAGGAATTGGGTAGAATTGTTAGGTAAGCCAGATTTCTTAATCTGAGATTAAGGAAGAAAAGACGAAAAGAAAAATTTCTTCATCAATCTCTCTTGTAGAGTTAAGAAAGTATTTAATACAAGGAGAGATGGGTCCTCTCCTAATTAGGAAAGCAATGAATCATAGACTTCTTAAATTGCCAAAAGTACCCATAAATATTTAATCATTGAGAAGAATACTTATTGAAACAATTAGACCTCAGCAACGTTGCCACCACTTTCAACACTTTTATATGACACTACTATTTCAGGCTCTTCAGGTAGCTTTGATTTTATATCAGATCTACAAATAGGACATACTGAACTCTGACTTAGCCAATTTTCTATACAATTTGGATGGAAGGCATGTTTACAGCCAGGAAGCCTTCGAATATCCTCTTCTTCCTCAAACCCTTCCAGGCATATGATACACATATCATCAACAGTAGGATAATTAACAATTGAAGATCGATACTTCTCTTTTTTTATTCTGCTAATTTCTTCAGCCGTAAGGCCATTGCCCTGTGGAGGGTTATAGTCTTCTGCAGTCATGATCAATATTCTGCGTAGTGTCTCTTCCTCATAGTCAATCAACCTCGCTAAAAGATTCTGAAGTCTCCTTCTGTACTGTATCATTGCATAGAGTTGTACAAGCTTGGCAATGGTGTAAATTATTATCACAATATCTAGGAATACCAGAAGCCCAATCCATTTATTTAAAAACTGTTGATCTTCATCACCAATGCATATAGGGGTATTTTCATTGTTAGCCATGTCCCATTGGATTCCCTGGACAGTCCAATAAATGAAAAATGGGTTGATTCCAAAGTAAAGTAAAATGGTTAGTGTGTTTCTAATGATTTTATAACGAAAGAGGTTTGACTTTGCAAAGTCAAGTGCTCTGTGAACTAAAATCATTAAATATGAAACTAAGAGAAAAATGTTCATTGGAGTATAGCAAGAATTATACATATCCCAGTTCTGGATCAGCGAGACCAGCAAGTATCCGATGAGAATAAGCACAAAAGGATCGAACGGATGAAAATGAAGCCTCATTCTAGGTTTATCTTTTATTTAGTCTAAATATCTATTCGATATTAATTTGAACTTGCAATCTAATTAGAACAAATTCTCCATGCCGTCAGAACAACCAGTCTATCTCTATAATTACCAAGAGATAATCAATATATACATAGTGAATAAGAAAGTTTAGTTTAGCCAGCAGAAACATATGAACCTTGGTTTTCTTCAGCCTCTTCCATATCTTCATCCAACTTCTGTATCATCTTTCTTAGCTGGTACCACTTATATATATCTGAAACAGCTTCAAAGAATATGTAGAGCGCCACTACGCATGTTATAACCAGCCATAAGTAGATTGACCATGGAACCATGCTTTTCGGAACACAATCTGGTGTTTCATCCCTGATTGTAGACTGCCAAATTATTCCCAATATAGCTATCCCTAACAGACCAGGTAGGCAAATGATGTAGAGTATCCTAGTCACATTCTTCTTGAATCCTGGAGAGTATTGTGTTGCCTTTAGGACTGAAAAAATTCTTGTTACTATTAATGCAGTCCAATCTACTATAAACCAGACATTCAGGGGTCTTGCACAGGTGTCGTATGAGTCCCAACCCTTAATAAGAAAGAAATATTGTATAATGAAGCCTAGGGTGAGGAAAAAGTCATATAACTCAAATGCTGGGAGTATCATCTTAGAAAAAAGATTAGAAGTTTGCAATAAATTTATTTGCGAAGTGGTTCTAGTAACAAGGAAGATTCGTTTTGAGTGCTAATCTATAATACAATTTATATCATAAATATATTCTGGAACGTGCTCAACAATTGCATCCGTTTTGGGACACAATAAGTGTGTTCCAATAACAATATGGTAATGGCAAGTTGATGGCTCATTTATTTCTTCAATCTAAAATATAAGTTTCTTACACCCTTTTCTTACTTCCATTAGCCTGTCAGATTTCGAGCACTTATACTGAACATCAAAGGATCTCGGTTTGTTGACAGCTTCACAGAAAGTACCATTTTTGTATGATACCCAATATGAAACATCATCTATTTGTTAACTCCTAAATTGAATTTGGCTTACCAATAGTCTCAAGAGTTCTATTCATAATTTGCAAGGTTTTGAGCATATCTTTATTGAGAGCAAAGACATTAACTTGTGATAGGACAATATTGAAAGAAAAGTCTCTATCAAAAGAGAAGTAGTTCAGTTTCTTGTAGACCTTTGCTTCAAAAGCGAGAAGTTGCTGTTGGATAGACAACTCATCTCCATATCCCACACGAACGGTCCCTATGAATTTATTGTTATGCTATTCAATAATACCATGGGAGTAAACAATCCAAATATCTAGGTTATTGAAATCTAGTTCAGTCCTGTTGATGATAATAGGGTGGGCTGTCGACTTAAACTTGGACTTTTCACCATAATTTGAAATAATGATCTGTTCCATGTTGTTAAAGTTGATTGCAATTCCTTTTTGAGTGCATTCATCTTCGGATAAATAGATCATCAGGTTAGACTTGTCTTTATTTCTATTAAGTTAGTGGTCTCGTATCGTGAATGATACATAAAAGCTGGTCTGAATCTCAACATCCATGAGTCTGTAGTAGGAAAACGGAATTTAGAATGACATAGTAAATGGCCCTTAGTTCTTGCATGGTAGATAAACACAATTTCATTAGGAACTTCAGCCTAGCTTTGTTAAGGGAGATTATACTGAGCCTACATTGACATGAGAAAGTTCAGGAGCAAAATAGCTCTTTCTGTTGTCTTTGTTTGCTTCACGTGTTCGAGTTTTATTTTCTGGTCTTCCAATGTAATATGAGGTGGGATTTCCTTCTGTTAGAGAAAATTTGTGAGCATCTTCAGTGATCAGAACTAGATCATTTTTTATTTCGACAACAGTTGTAGTCTTTAATAAATTCAACATGGGATCCTGCAATACAGATATGATATCTCCTTTCTAATAGATTATAAAAGAAAGAAATTTCTGAACCTTGAAGTCACTGAGGAACTTGGTATTGGAACCAGTAATAACTTTACCCCAAATCCAGAGTTGATTATCCCTCTTTATCCATGAAGTCTCCCCACCATGATTGATATCATGGCCACCCAACAGATCAAAGTTTATTATCTTGACAAAACGGTCATCACTTGCTATAGGAGAATCAAATTCTATAACTCTATCATCTAAAACTTGGACAACAGTTCTATTGAAAGTTTGTCTTCTAGTTGTCATCTAAAAACTTATACAATTTTGCTAGGTTCTTACTAAGAAAATGGTTGATTGAGGAGGGACTTCACTTAGGAAAGCTGCATTGGCAAGAAGGTAATTTTTATAAGAGTATAGATCAGCATCTAATTCAATTTCGGGTTTTTTCTTTTTATTCTCCTATACTTATTAGAAGACTTTCTTTCTATATAGTACTTGTGAGGTAACTGTAGCATGACTTGTTATAATATCGATAGGAAAGTCCTCTTCAAGAAGCCAAAGAGAGACTGTAATCATTAACTTGACATGTCTCGATATTTTTATATGCTCTTCACCGTTAATTTTCTTGACGAGTCCCTTCGGATCCAAAGTCTTATTATAGTCTCTCAGGAGATTCTTTTCAGGTCCCAGAATAGTATTGTCGGAGAGCAAGGAAGTTGGAACATAAACGTGGAGAGTAACAAGAGTAGTTTCATCAACATTTGGGATCTTCAAATGCTGGACTCTAACAATCTGCTTATAAATCTTGACATAAGGATAGGTAGGGATCAATCTTCTCACATCAGAGTCGAAATAACTTCTCTCAGGTTGGTAATCTCCCTGAAGAATGGTGATTGATTTTGTGTACTTGAGCTTGTCCTCATTATTCAAGAATCCCAAAAAGAATAATTCAAAATCTTTTTTGGCTGCTCTTCTCACAGTGTAAATATCGTCGTATTGACGTGCATATTTCTCATGACAGTATTCCCAGAGAAATTCTTTAGTTGAGTGTCTGGCACAGGCATCCTTTAAATGGATTAATACATTTTCTGCTTCCTCATGAGTTAGATTTCTTTTAACACCTTGTTTCTAGAGGTCTTAGGGTAGGAAATTTGGCAAATTACTGAGCTTGAAGATACATCGTAAAGAGGAACTCTACAATTAACGACTTTACCATTTTCAAGAACGATTTTTCTTGTTATAGTGTCGTAATAGTGACTTATGAACTCGTAGTCTTTCAACTAACAGGAGTTAGGTAAGATGGATTTATCAATACTGGGTTTGCAGGATACTCTGCCAGAATATCGGCTTCAGGTATCAACTTGATGTCTTCTGAGGCGATGGAGATGGTAATATTCTCGCTGTATTTCTCGGTGGCACTCCAACAGAAGATGAAGAGACTAAAGAGCAAGAAAATCCTTACTGACATTTATTTCTTAAATAATTGCGTGTTAGATCTGTTCAGCTCCTAGACTCAATAATTTGATTTAAAAAAAATTTCGCAACATGCCAAAGAAACTTGAAAGAAAGTTCACAAGACCAACACAGATTAGTAAACACCTTATATGCTCAATCTGTGCAGATGTCTTTATCGATGCCACA
>Ga0065720_1019097_pt1 | contig 38256 bp, 23 predicted proteins | sample Thericmetagenome_FD_59107 | JGI IMG/M metagenome (GOLD analysis project Ga0065720, IMG submission 59107) | Thermophilic microbial communities from the Joint Bioenergy Institute, California, USA of rice/straw/compost enrichment - eDNA_2 v2... | ecosystem: Engineered > Solid waste > Grass >... | reverse complement strand
GGGGGGGGGGCGTGTGCCACAGTGTGGGAATCACCATCTCTTCCAGCTATGGATGCCCGTGGATGTCCTTTTGGCTCTTCATGGTCCCCCAGATTGCGTTCGCTGCCAGTGAAGCAGGCGGATGGCCCCTCCCCCGCAGCAATGGGAGGGCGCATTTTCGGGGAAGATCCAACGTTGCCCATGGGGAAAGGGAAGGGTGATGGCCGTCATCGAATTCCCTTCGACCTGGGACAGGGCATTTCCAGGCTTGTCAATGCCAGCGACGGTCATCGCGACGGCAAACGGCCACGGACCCAGCACAGCACGCAGACCTCCAGAGGCAGGCCAGGATTTTCTCAACAGCAATCGACAATTGCCCGTGCATCGGGCCAAAAGCCATCCCTGGTCATCCAGCGCAAAAGCGCAGAAGTGCAGAACCCCACCTCTGGCATGTGAAGGTGAATGGATGCGTCATAGGCGCACCTCCAGACTCGGCGGCCTGGCGACACACCCAGCCGTCCAGCATCAACCGCACGCGACTGATCTTCGTTGCGGCTGCCCTTCCGAGAAAAGCCGCCTTTGATTGGCCAACCTCCCCTTGGGCCGTTTTGACCTCGGCTGCGGCTGCGCGATCGCGACCTCGAACATCCGACGCCATTCCCGACCCGGCTTGGGCGCATGGTGCGTCTAGCGGGGGCGCACAGTGTACAAGGCACTTCCTTGACCACTCGGTCTTCGCAACCGCGAGCCTCGTTGAGCGCGGGCGAACTTCGGTTTTCACATGTAGCTCGGGGTCAAGCGCATCGTCATCATCAGTGATACAAGACTTTTCCATGACTGTCAATGAAGTGAATCAGTTGAGGTCAGAACAAGGCACATGCATTCGGTAGGTAAGCACTTTGCACGAGATGAAGAGGGAGAATTCGGACCAGCAAAATGAGGAAGGAGTTCACCTGAGGGCTCGGAGACATCAAGACAAGCTTTTTGAAAGAACTAGCCAAAATAAGCCTGGGTATCTTGAAGTTTAACCAACCTGCCCAGTATGTGGGGTTGTAGACATCATTAGAGTTCATCGTCCTCGTCGTCGTCAGAGAGGAAGATCATTGTCGTCCGCCGCTGTTCTGTCTTCTCCATCCTGACAGCTGGGGTTGGAGCCTTTGAACTGAACTCCTCTGTATCTGCGAGTTTCTTATCTTGCACCTCCGCTTTTACGCCCTTTTGCTTAAGCGACCCCTCCTCTCTCATCTCTCGGTTTCCTTGCACTGTCGCATTGGGTCCCTTATTCGAGTCTTCCTCCGGCTTCTTCTTTGCATCCTCAGTCTTACCGTCTTTTACCTCCCTTACGTCGCCACCGGCCTCATCTTCAGCTTTCATCTGGGCCACTTCTTTCTCTAGCACCTTGACTTCCCTGATCTTGTAAAACAGATCTAAGCAATTTCGTCTCTGCTCTGGACTCCAACTCTCTACTACCAGCGCAAAATCCGTGGCACTCTCGAACCCAAACTCTTTGGCCATACTACAGAACTGCCGGAGCATCACATCTTTTGGGGGCTTAAACCTGTAGTGCATTTTCCAGGGATAATTAACATCCCCGCCGCCATGCCTGTCAGGGATGCCGGGACTGTGATGGACAGCCGTGAACAGTGCGCTGTCGCCCTCCAATACATCCGCAACTAGCTCGGCCTTCCGAGACAGTTGTGCTTCTACGCGGCTGCTGCCGATTACTTCCGAGTTCTCGTGCGTGTACTCGACGCCGGCCGATGCAAGGATCGCCGCAATGGCATCGGTCCGGGGCTTGGAGGCCTTGCGGGCCCGGATCAGCTCCTCTTGATTTTCGGCGGTCAGCAGCTTTGCCAGCTGCGCCATGCCGCCGTGCTCATCATCGCGACTGTTGTCCCCATCCTCCTGCTTGAGGAGGCTTAGCGCATCATCATCATCATCCTTAAGATTGACATCGATATCGCTGAGGAGGACACCCGCTTTTGCCTCAGCGATGTTGGTCTTGTTGACAATGTCACGCAGAACGACCTGATCAGCATGGAAACTGAACAGATTGTGGAGTCCAAAGATTTCACCACGGCGATGCTTGTCCTCCTGCACACCCTTGAAATAACGTCTCTCTGTTGAAGCGTTGTAGCCAATGTTGGCTTGCTGCTGTTTGTAGATTTGTCGTGCATAGACGATCTCTTCGATTGTGCCGGCTGAGACGAGACGGAACACGTCAACATCCCGCGACTGTCCGATCCGGTAGGCCCGGTCTTGAGCCTGCAGGTCATGAGACGGGTTCCAATGCGGGTCGAAGATTACAACCTTGTTGGCGGACGTGATGTTGAGACCCATACCACCAGCCTTAGTTGAAATCAAAAAGACAAACTGCTGTGGGTCCGAGTTGAAGTCATCAACGGCCTTTTGGCGATCCTCATAACTCAGCGACCCGTCTAGAAAGCTCACATTGTAGCTGGTATTTTGAAAGAGACATTGCAGAATGCGCAACAACCGAACGCTGTGAGAGAAAACGAGCACCTTATCGCCGTGTTCGTGCCAGAAACGCAACAATTTCCGCAAAACTTTCCACTTGCCACAGAACTCTGGATTTGCCAGGTTCACCATCGAGTCCCTGTTGCGGTACATTTCCTCCCACCCTTCCGGCAAGCATGTTCGCAAATTGGCAAGTTCCGTCTCCTGTTTGTCCCGAGGGTCTCCCGTTGTGGGCACAAGGAGCGTCAGATGGTTAGCAATCTTCTGCAACGTGACGATTGATGGAAACACCACGCTCCTCCACGACCGTCCATCTGGCAATGTCTTATGGCAACACCAGCCGCTCTTACGGCCTGAACCGCAGTCGCAGGGATCCGATGCTGAGATGATGTATTCGATCTGTTCACTGTCCAAGAAATTTTCGTAGGCTTCTCTCTGTAGGGTCGTAAGCGGACAGAAAACCACCTTGTCGGTTTTCTTAGGGAGTTGATCAGCGATGAGCGTCTTCATACGCCGCAAAAAAAAATCTGGCAGCAGGTTGTAGACCAGCTTTTTGGCAGTCGACCTAGCCAAACTGAGCTCCTTCAAAGTAGCATCATGGGATTGCCCAACTTTCAGCGGTTTCGAAATCGCATGGTCCCAGTCAGCACGCGTACCAAACTTTCCAGGGTTCGTCCAGTTCAAGAGTGTCCAAAGTTCTTCGTATTTGTTTTGGATTGCTGTGCCCGTCAACCCAATCCGACAGAGCGCGTTCACGCAGTTCATAGACTGTGTGGTTTCGGACTTGAGGTCCTTGAGTACATGACACTCATCGGCAACAACGCAATCCCATTCAACCGTGTTGACAGCCTGATGCATATTCTTGTAAGTCGTGTATGTTGTGATCATGATTTCAAGTCTGCCAGCCTTGGCCGCTGCGAGCACATCGTCCTTGCCTGAACCGTGATAAATATCAGCATGCCACCATCCCCACCGGCTCAGCTCGTTGTACCAGTTGCGGATCAGCGAGCCGGGGCAAACGATCAACACCCTTGGATACCAGAGATCGCCAGCTGCCCGGCGCATTTTCCGCATCCGTTTGGTGTCACGCTCGTCTCCCGTCTTGCCAAAGGCGGCTGCTAGAAAGGCAACTACCTGCACGGTCTTGCCCAGGCCCATGTCATCGCCCAAGATACAACCCTTCTGGTAGACGAACCGTTGGTGCAAGAACTTGACGCCGGCGATTTGGTAGTCACGGAGGTACTGAGCAATTGGGGCAGGAATAATACCGCCGGAGTATTCCAGCTCGATGTCTTCATAAGGGCGACAAGGCTTGATGCCGCTAGTCTCGTCGAATCGGGGCCGCACTTCGAGCGGCTCATCCCTTTCGTCATCCGAGAAGTATATCTCAGAATAGTCAGGAGGTAGCTTGAGAGCAGCGTTGTGTAGGAGTTCCCTCTTCTGATTAAACTCGCGCCGGCGCTTCTGGAGGTAGTCGGGGAGAAAAGCATCGCAATCGTCGTCCGAGATGTTTTGCTTGTCCGCCTGACACTGGCCGGAGCCTTTTTTCCCCGCAGCCTGGCCCTTGCCAGTAGCACGTCGCTTGCTAGCCCTTTGAAGATTTGACTTCACGCTTTCTTCGGGTTCATCTTCGTCTGTCCAGGTGACCTTCTCTTCAAAATCAGCGCTGGGTTTGCGCTTCAGACACTTGCGCGCAGGCATGGGGGATTGGAGATCATTGACGGAAGACGCGGTCGCATCATCATCCAGTGTCTCGATATAAGTGCTTGAACTTCGTGACATTATGACTGCAATATCGCATGGCCGTTGCTACACTGGGAAGCAATTGAAACCACCGGTTGCGATCTTGGAGGAAGAGGGGGAAATATGCAGACACGACGCGTATCGGCGGGGAACCGTGTCGCGACCAAAAGGCGGGATCACGTGGTAGTGGAGCACAACTCAGCAAGGACTAGCTGAACCAAGAACTCAGCCAGACGACCCAAACTGTTTCTCCTTTTCTTACTTAAACATGCTGATCTTAAATTCTGAAGACGAGAATCGACTGAAAAAAAAAATTGACTAGAATTAACAAACATCTACGGCCGTCTTCAACGAGAGGTTCAATCAATCGCTGGACGGCTCGGAGCGTGTTGGCAATCACAGCACCAATCGCCAAGTGCCCTCCACAGGGAGTTATCAGGGATCACACTGATTGACGCTGATCCAATAAAAGGAACAGTTAGGCTCCTCAAGCACGGTATTTCAGCTAAGCTCGACTCAGGCAGAACACAACCCACGCAGAGCTTCATGTTGGGTAGGACTTCCCCTGCCTTTAAATGATCCAGGACCCTAGCCCTTAGTCAAGCGCCTTGTGATGCGGACGCCTTCTCCTTACCCTTACCCCTCCCTTCCAGACCCTGTCCATTAGGCTGATCTCCTTTGGAACTGTCTCCTCCCTCTCTCCTGGACCTATCATTTTCATAATCGGCCATGGACGGAATAACCCTCTTACACCATCCACACCAGCTCCTCCTCTCTCGTCGTACCTCACGCCCCAAAATCTCGCCCTTTATAATCTCATCAGGAAATTCAGGAACACACGCTCCGACCTTGACAGTCCTCACTATTAGCTTCTTCACAACTCCGCCAATGCCTTCAACTTCATGCCGTTCGTATCCAGGCTTAAACGCCGGACTAGGAGTGCGTCGATTGTCAAGTAAGTGGCTGCCGTTAAATGGAGGAGCAGTACCATTGAGTGTTAAGGTTCCCTCTGGTGGGAAGGAAGAGAAAGGCGACGACACCGAGCCATTTGAGATGGTGCTCGGAATCAGCGGATTGTCCGAAGATAATTGCTGCTCGTGCATGTGCTGTAACTGCTGGAGTTGCTGCTGCTGTTGTTGATACTCGGTGAAGGTTTGAGCCCCCTTGGCATCTTCGGCATCGCCATCGGTTTCCTGTTCACGCTCGCGGGCTGCGCAGCATTCTGACTCGCGCCCGCACGGGACACCGCGGTCTCCTTCTCCGATACCAGTACCGAGACCTCCAAGTACATTTGTGTACTGATGGCGCCATCTCCAAATACTGAACCTCGTTAACTCCGGGGATCTTGTCAGTGAAATAAACAGAATCTTACCTTTTGTAATCGCCATCATCGCTACGGATGGACCTTCCACAAGGTTGACACAGCCAGACGCCTTCAGTACCACACTTGCAGATTGCCCTTTCCATGTCGTCTGAATTGACGGGTATCTCTGGCCCAAGAGGAGGCTTGACAAGAGATCCTAGCGAGGCATTTACACATGCCTGGCAAAGTCGGCGATGGCGGTCACGCAGGACAACAGGGGCCGGTTGTTTAATGGTACAATTCTGGTACGCCGATGAGCGCAAAGACTGGTAAAAATCATAACCAAAGGCTGAAGTCAAAGACTTACCCGGCATACAACGGTGCCGCAGCGGCGACACTCGGACACAAGATCCCTCGCGCAACGGCCAGACTTGCCATTGTATGAACTTCTGCTGACGTCCTCCATGTACCACCAATTACCTGCACGGGCGCGGTAACGAAGCGTTGACTCTGGGTCTACGGGCAAATGATCCCAAGAGCAGCGCAGTGTTGAACCGATCAGCGACTTGCGGTATTGCAGCAAGCTTTGCCGGATCTGGTGGCAGGTACGCGACAGATTGTCAAGCGTGTTGAGGTCGATGGACGAAGCCACCGCCATGATGATACTGAAAATGTGACATGGCAGTCAGTGTCAGCGCACCCTCCTGTAAGTTCAAACAACCAGAAAATAATGTGCAATTGACATCGTGCAGGGGTATGAGGTTAAAAAAATAAGGGTAAGAACCCAAATAAACAAAAGATGTTCAGTGAGGAAAGCGTACGGATAACAGCCCAGCGCCCGCGTTACAGCTTTGTTTTGGTTAGGGTCCTCTCTTGCAACCGACTCATGTCCACTTCGCTGGTTTGCCGCGTCTGCAGAGATGTTGACAACGTCTCCTGTTTCGCTATCTCGGATGGCCACCGTCGCAGGGTGAGGCTTCACGGCATCCACCCGGCCATTCCATGGACGATCTCCGTTCCTTTGGGCTCCATTCTCCTCCTCATCCAAGTCCACAAATACGGCCATTGTGGAAGATCCCGCGATATAGCGCTATTGGATATTGACAATTGGGTCAGGCAAGTCTCAGCGGTTGATTCGAATGATTGCTAGGTCCCCTGGCACTCTTCTTGTGTTTGATCAAGGATCGTCGCTATTTGCGTGTATGATATGGAGGACTTGATAAATAGGTGGACAGGAAGGTTTGTGAAGCTGATAAGAAGCGTTCGATCCGAGGTCACAATCTGCAAGCGAGATACGAGGGCCGCGATCGAGGGAGAAACAGAGGAAAATATAGGATTAATAGCTTAAGAGAGCTCGTACGAAAGAAATCATGTTAACCTTCTGGATACCAAGAAATGGCCTTCAGAAACCTGAATTGAGCTTTGACACTGTCTTGCCGGTAGCAAGAGGCAGGTACCTGTCCTTGCTGGCCATCCTCCTACTCGCAGCTTCCATGTCTGTCGTGTGCGGATGGACATGCATCGATGTCAGCAAAACCACCCCGCTTACCGCAATGAGGGGCTCCCACCTACGGACCTGGACCGGTCAAGCTCTTGGCGGGGAAGGCTGTGGCGCCACCAACGCCACCGGAAAGCCCCCACATAAAGGTGGCTGCTGCACCTTGGCCATGTGACATCTGGTGCTCTCGAGACTTCCGAGAATCCCCTTGCTTTCCTTTTTTATGTCTTCAGTCTGCCTTGTTCAGCTGAGATCATCCGCATGTTACTTCGTCACATTGTCATGTATTTGAAGAATTCGGACCATCGATAGCTTCAACTTCAACCGCCTGATGCGGGGGTCGTGACGCCTGTATCCTGTAAGCAGTTGAGGAGCAAGAAATAACTCGACCTGCGGCCACGTGGTGCAAAAGGAGGTAATGAAAAGGATGTGATGAAAGGCAAGGGGCTGCATGAGCAAGACCCAAAAGAGGAGACAAGAGGGCGGTGAATGGCTTGAGTGTGGTAGAAACAATGACCTGCAACTCAGATCGATAGATGCTCAATGGTAGAGGGACCGCAAAAATTAGAGATGATCCTGTTATAACAGCAAGAAATATACAAGGTACAATTGATTGCATTATACAGTGAGAGTGGGTGAGCCAGAACAAAGATGCCAGCCGCCCAATCTCGTCGTACACATATCCCCTGTCTACCGTGACTTAGGTATCCGTAATTTGTGAGATACCAAAAAACCCTCCATGACACGATCCATCCCAAGGTGCGCGGAGAACACCTTTTATTCCAGCCAAATAGTACAGTGGCGGCAAATTGCTCTTCGGCTAGCCGTGCCGCTTCGGCTTTAACTTGTCCAAGGAGAAGCAAGGGCTCAACGTCCGCGAGCACCTGCAAGGCCATGTAGTGTGACAGCATAAAGATTGTCGAGTCAACAATGACTCGAGAACCTCCATATACCTCGATCTGCACTGGCCAAAGCATGAACGGGGATTGTTAACCCCTTAGACGTCCCAACTTCGTATAACTGAAGTTGTTTTCAAAGGAACAGCTCATAGCTCCCCGCGCAAGATCATTTCCTTCCGGATCTGTCTCTCTTCTCTTGCCGCCCTCTTCACAGGGCCCCAGCGAGCGCGAATCTTCTCCTCCCGTTCCCGTATGCGCTTAGCGTGTTCGGGAGTTGTCTTGCAGCACATCAGCACGAACAGCTTGCTGCAGTTGAAGCGGCGAGCAAGGCTCAAGACGCTATTCTTGATAGGATCCTCGGCGCGCAGCCTCCGCATCTCCTCAATGTCCTCCTTGGTTAAATGATGCCGCGGGTTTGACGGCGGTTGCAGATCCTGTCGCAGAGGGGGGATGTCCTCAACGTTGAAGTCTCCCTTCGGGGGGTTCATCTGGTCGTACTGAGTAAGTATATCGGCTGGATTGCTCGAACTTTGTGTTTGCGTTGATGCTGATGGTTGGGAGAAGAGCTCTGATGCAAGGGCAGCACGACGGCGAGGGTCGGACTTGGGAAGGAACTTGAAGGGAGTATGGTAAACTGAAGGCGCGGAGGAGGGAGGGTTGAAGATGATCTGGTCCGTATCGGGCTTGGTCAGGAACGAGGGGTGCGGGGGGATCCGGAGCATGCGGCGATGACGTCTCGACGTCGACGCATGACGGACTGTGGCCGGTACTCCGATGGCATTTGTGTTTGTGAAAAGCAGCAGACGGGCCGAACTAGTCGTCGCTGCTGTCGCAGCGGGGTGGAGGGGATTAACGGCGCGGCTGGCGCAGGCGAGAGCCGGCCGAGAGAAGATGGCCTCCATAGCTTGTTTTGGTGTGATTTGGCCTTGATCCGGACTTTGACCTGAGCCTCAACGTTGGTGAAGAGCAAGAGGGTGCAATTGGCCGGCGGACAGGCGCTTCTCGAGGGTTGTCGGGCCGCCGTCCAGCTCCTTCAGGCTCGACTGGCTACACACTGAGGCCGCGATGTTGAATTCAACTTTTTCTCGGGCATTCAAGGGCGATGCTGTCACGTGGTAGTCCGTGCACAGAGGGGGTAAGGGCCAATCAGAGTCAGGGTTGGTCTGAAGGCCACTGCAGCCCCGTCTTTTTTTGACGTCCAATGGCTCCCATTCGCAGCATCGGCGAAGTGGAGTTCCCTAACGGAGAGCGGGGACCGCAGCAACGACGACGACTTTATGTACCTGTGTAGACACGGCATGCACCACATATGCTCCATTTTCCCATAATCAACAATCCTGAACAATCTCCCCAAAGTCATACTTTCTCTCCAAATTATCCCATATATCTTTCAAAGGTTGTTTCTCAAGGGACGGAGGATCCATTTCGAAAGGTCTTTCATTGAGACGAACGTCGGTCAACGTCATCAGCCAATCTCAGCCGTAGATGCCGCGATCCTTGTCACTTTCTTTGTTGGAAGTAAGCGTCCAGCTCTCACTATTACTGTACAAAGAGATTAGAAGGCTGTTTTGACCATTGACGTATACAAACTGGCTATGCTCTTTGATTTACGGTTAATGGCTTGCAGACATAGTTCAGGGGCGTGTTCCTTCGCTCAATTCATATGCTTATTGCAGCCGTGCCTCTGCCCTGCGCTGTGGATATACTAAGTAGGTGCTCAGGCCCGGTGCTCATTTGTGCCCATCATTTTTTTTTCCTATAAACCAATATATTCTCATTTGAGCAGTTCATTCCATCCATCTCTCTCAGCAATGGGAGGGCATTTGCCCGCCTTCTTGCCCAATCTAAAGCTGTTGTAACTGCGCATGTCCACGCCTACAATTTGACGCTATCAACAGAACTTTAGGAACCAGAAGATGCAAGTTTCAACGGGCTAATGGATGCATAAGACTGAAGCCCCGAGCTCGGGAGCCATTGCGACAGCTGCACACCGGACGGGCTTAGCACTGAACTTGGTTCAATCGATAGGTGTCCCTTCATGCAGGATTGGGGGATTAGGGGCACAGAATCAGGAACAGGCAACCTGTGCAGTCAGGGTTGCAGCGTGCCCAGTCAGCCTAGCTGTTGGCGCCTTAACAATTCATCCACATGCGTGTATGTAATTACTTGGTGAACATAGGTCATCGATGCGTTGCTTGTGATGGGACAGAGTCATGGTTGCGTCCCCACGTCGTTTCGAAGCAACCTCCCATTTTTTAACAACCTCCCAAATCTACCAACATGCACCCGTTTCGGATGGCTTTCCGTTTTCGTAAATCTTGCACTGTTTTAGGAAATATTTGAGTGCTTGACATACTTGGTTGCCGGAGTGCTCAGCGCGTCCAGTTGGGTGTTCAGATGGCTTACAGAGAATTTAATTGGTTCGAGGGCGGCACAGAAATGGGAAAACCTTTTCTCCGTCCGTAGGCATAAGGCGCGGACTTTTTGGGCGCCGGAAGGGGCACCGGACCGGGGGCCACCCGCAGGCGTCCCATGGGGTTCTGGTTAGCATACGAGGGTTAGGGTTGGCGTTAGAAGTTCGTCGCAAACCCTCCGTTCTTCTCTCCGAACGGAGTGACGGGCGGAGTTTCCCAATTCAGTATAGGTACAAGCAATGCCTCAAAGCAGGCTTCCACGAAGACGATTCCTCGCGTTCCTGTACGGGTGCCAGCACTCTCAACCTGGAGTGTCTGACCCTACGGAGGTAACGGAACGAGGGCAAAGGTCCTGGCCCAGCCTTCAAGATCGCCTTTGCCGCCTGCGATCCTCCAGTTTCAGCCTTGGCAGGCCCCTGTGCGCCATCGGCCAGTTAGCGCCTGGTGTAAATTATCTGTATATTTTATACCCCATCATGTATAACTAAAGCTTCAATACGACTCGGTCATAATGAACTGCACATCCTTCTTTTGTGCTCTTGTTGTGCAATTGCACAGACAGGAGGAGGTAAAAAAGGCAATGTAAGGTGAAGGTTCCAGAGTATATCATACCCTAAACGTAACATGGCTATATATAAGGCGCTGATGTGCATCGACCATTTGTGTAAAACCAAGCAGAAAGTTTCACCCTAATCTTCGTACATTCCTTGCTGTGTGATCGCTATCTGCGTGCTTGGTCATCGGGCCACTCATAACTTACTGTGTTGCCCTCTGAGGATAAAGCGGCACAACCAAGTCGAGTCACAAATAATCGCCGAGTACGTCATACCCCGCGCACGATCGCCGCATTTGCTGTGTTGCTGGCACAGCAAACTTCGTACATACAGAGTAATAGGTACTTCAATTTCATACTGGCTGTCATTGTGTAGCGTGCATAAATACGGACTTCTAGCCCCGCTCTCCACTTTCGCTTGTAAGCCCTCCACCAACCCTCTCTACTGCCCCTGTTCGCAGCCTGTTTTGTCACCACAACCTCAGGGGATCTGAACTCTCCATCGCTGCTGTGGATAGTACAGTGAACGCAGCCGAGGGACCGAATCCAAGTGCGAAAACACCGACGTAGACTGGAGCTGTCCTTTTCCGTTCCTCTGCGCATTCGTGGTCCATCGCACGTGCAGCTAGCTCCCAGCCGCCACAGCGGCCAAACCCGTGAAACCTGCTTGCAAACGATCAGATCACTTGCTCAGTCTTCTTCTCTGCGTCACACTCACACACCCAGCCCGCAGCTTCAAAGCCAGACGTGACAACCATCCTTCCCGCAACCATTGGCCCCAACCCTTAGCACTGCAGCCCTCTGACAGTGGCCGTCCATCCTTGAATATAACCGTAACAAATCATAAGGCCTTTGACCCGTCATACACACTATTTGGAGTTTTTCATGCATCCCTTGGCCGCGGGGCTGGCTACGTATCTGCGACAATACACCGGCGACAATAACTGCGGGCTCGTCAAGCATTGAGCGACACGACCTGTTCTCTCCTCCATCAACGTCGCTAGCCAGCACACCCTCAGTCTTAAGCTTAGTCGTGTTCGCGCCATGACTGCATCCGGTTCTGCGCCCTCGCAGGGCAGCCAACCCGCTCCCAAGGTGGCTGAGCCTTCAGGATCCGATTCTGGCACCGGCACCTCGACCCCACGTCCTGCTGCACCCGAAGCCGAGGAGAAGAAAAAGAAGCGCAGCCTGTTTGGCTTCGGCAAGAAGAGGGCCGAGGAGTCAACAAAGCCATCCTCGAAAGAAGCCGCAAAACCCACGAGCAATAAGCCCCCCTCTGCGCTCGCTCAAACGACAGCGACAACTAACCGGTCGGCCGCCACCTCGTCTGCTCAACCTGAGCACCCATACTTCTCGCCCTCGTCTCCAGGCCGGCCCGGCTTCCCTTCGTCTCCCCGTATCTCTTCGCCAGCGAGCAGCCAGATTTTCGAGCGCGACGTACAAGAGACGGGCTCGATCCTCATTCCCAACTCGCCCGCCATCCCCTCCCATATCCAAACCGAGAACTATATCCCTCCTGTGCTTGACGCATCCTCTGAGGCTATCACCGATAATCACCTAGACCCAGACAACGTCGAGATCATCACGCATGCCTCGCACCAGCCCATCGGAGTCGGCCTAGCGGCCGCAACATCCTCCGCACTCAGCAGCCCGCACGAACCTCCCGCACACTCGTCCTGGACCGACGAGCTTGCCGCTTTTTCGGCCCGCCGGTACCCCGCCGACAGCGCCTCCAACTACGGCAGCCTGGCCGACACGACTGACGTGCGCCGTTTGAGCTTCATCTCCTTCGCCGACGTCGTGCAAGCCGAGCAGCAGCAGCTCCGCGAGCAGCTGAGCGGCGGCGAGCCAGGGTCCCGCGAGAGCACACATCTCATTGCGGGTCTGACTTCGCTGAATATCAACAGCAGTAGCAGCCCGCGGAATCGCTCGCCCTCTCCTGTACGCTCGCCAGTCTCTTCGGCCGGTAGCAAATCCGGGTCTGTGACAGGCGTCGATCTATCTCCTCGGCTGCACCCGACTGTTCCAGCCGCGGCCGGGAAACAGTCCCTAGGCAGTCCGACCAATCTAGGGCCAGGAGGCTCGGGCCCGCCGCCTGTCCCTGTGGTTACTGGCGAGATCGCGGTTGAGACTATGGCGCAGGCGCTGAGGAGGACTGGGAGCGGAGACTTAAGCGGATATCCACATGTGGCGAGCGTGAGAAGCTTTCCCGTGAGCCCTATTTGAATCTTTCATGGAAAAGGTGGGTGGTTTTTGTTAGTAGCTTGTGATGATGCTGGATATATGGTATCATATAGTTTTGGGTGACTACAACACTTAGCCTTAAAATGGGCTCAGACCAGCGCGAATGGTTTTTGGCGGTACAAAGGATGATGGCTAAAGGCAGGGGTGGTGAGAGTGTTTCATACAAAGCTGCGTTGGAAGATGGGCGTACGCAGGTACTTTGTCAAAGTGGCAGAATGCAGGATACCCAGCTGTTTTCTTGTTGCGTTTCTTTCTCTGTTGTCTGGCTTTTCTTCCTCAAGCCGACTTAGGACTGCGGCGGGCAGTGACTGTCAAGATGTACTCGGTATGAACTTTATTTGATCTTTTCTACTCTCTTATTCGCTTTGATAAGAGTAAATGCTGGGTGTTTCGGGCGCCTGCTTTTGTCGTCGTCACTTTATAACCACTTTGTCTTGGCTTGGTTCTTGAACTAACATTCGTTTGGCGTATGTGTTGGCCTTCAAGATAGAATACAATGTTATGTCGACACGTTTTACCTAACCTTACAGTGGTCTTCTCAGTTCCTATTTCCGCTTTATGTTATGGCGGCTCAATGATTGTGGTATATATCATTAGCCTTGGTCTGAGCTAGTGCTACTGGCTGGCTGGCAGGAAGTAAGGCAGAAAAGAGAAGCAGAAAGATGATAAGAGAAATCAACAGAGCCCATTACCAAGGCGTTGTTGTTAGTTCAACCTCGCAAGTCGTTGCTCTCACAAGCCATCTGACTGCGCCACCCTCAACAACAGCGGTAGTTCATGCTTCACGACCTGCTGGTCATCTTTACAGCACAATAGACAACTTTATAACCTTCTCGTTAACCCCTCTCTCCCACAGAAGCGGGATTCGAAAGCTGGTTGCATGGTGGTTGGCCGCACACCGTACCTGCCTTCTGGATCACCACAACCTGTGGCTCATGTGCAAGTCACCCACTTTCGAGCCTGGCTTCCAACACTTTCCCTTTCCTGCTTACTGGTCCTTTTCATCCTCCCAGTTCGCAATTTCAACATTACCAAATTGCCCACGCTTGTATTGAAACAGAAGGCCTTGTACTCTGCCCCCATCCCTTCCAACAAGGTACAAGTCCTACTTAGAGCACACTCAGTTGCAAAGATCCTGAGTGCTTTGGCAATTTGATCATCAACTACCGACTCAGCTTCTACTTGCAATCAAACACCTTGATTTACTTTCTTAAACAGCCATGCTATACTCCATTCAATGGCAAACATTGGTTTCGGAGTTATTACAGAAGTCACCCCGTTATCACGAGCACACCTGGGTGCATGCTCGAAAGATACGTTTACAAATTACGGCCGCACCGGCTGCTGATTATGATGGGCGTGAACCTTCAAATGGAATATAACCGTCAAGTAAAGCAAACAGTACATATTATAAGTATCACACTCCAGACACAGTCTGATATGTTGCCTTTGCCTGTCCATAGTAACGCAAATCCCTGTCCTTCATACACATATTATCATGTTCCGCCAGACGTCAAGACAAATAGTTGGTATCAAGGAATTGGTATTGACCCAAACTCTTACAAACCCCAATTTCATCAAAACGAGACCTTAGAGTAAAATATGATTATCAATATGTGTCACGAGGGCTCGTCATCTACGCTTGAGCCTTCTCTACGTGGACACAGTGCTAAGGAACAACAAATTCTTTTTAAGCCTGGCTCTTGTCCGACTCCTTAACGGTCTCAACCGGTACCGCAGCAGCCTGGTTTCCAAACTCGCCGGTCGGAAGCATGTTAAGCTCATCTTCCTGCTCATCAAGATGGCGGAACTGTATCCAGAACATGGTGCCACCAATGGCAGCAAGAACAGCGACAACGCCATAGTTCCAGATCAGGTTCGGGTCGTCGGCCAGGGGAGCCAGCGCGAAGCCGATGGCCGACGAGATGGCGTTCATAAAGAGCGCAACTGACTGGACCATGGAACGCATGTTCGCTGGAGCCTTCGAGTGGGCGTACTCGAGACTGGTAATGGAAGCCATGATCTCGGAGAAAGCGATTAGGATGTAAGAGCCAGATTGAGCCCACATGCTGATGTTGACGGGGTCGCAGTCGTTGGCGTAGTGGCCGCACTCAGAGCGCTTGTAAATATAGTATTGGATGACGCAGGCCCAGATCATGGCGGCGGAAGCGACGAAGTAACCGACAGTGATGCGCTTGAGAGGAGTCGGGTTGATACGCAACTTGCGGAGGGCAGGATAGACGACGGTGTCCAGGATGGGAATCATGATAATCAGAGCAAAGGGGTTAAGGTTGGTCAACACGTCGTTTGGAACACCATCAACACGCATGGTGGCAGCTTGGGATATGAGGTTGTTGTTGACTGAGAGAGTTAGTATTTTACATATAGATATCGGGGCAAGAGTCCTTACTTTGGTTGTAGCAGATCCAAAAGAGAGGATACCACAGGAATACAGCGCAGGCATTGAAGCCACGGCGGACCTCGTCAACCCCTAGTCTACATTAGCACTGATATCCACTTCTTTTTTTTTTTTTCTTTTGGTATAACTCACAAGCATCGTTGAAATCCATCCACTTAGGCCTGGTAGCATCGTCAAACTTGGAGGGCTTGACGTTCTCCCAGAAGGTTCCGTCATGTAGCTGCTTCCATGTCTTTACAGGATTGAGAGACCAGCGGCCCTTATTGGCAAGCCAGAACAGCTTGAACGACTTGCCGAGGGTCGACGGCTGAGGCGGGACACGACGGTACCGGCGGCGGCCCCAGAGCATGACAAGCGGACAGAGGCACAACAGGATGGTAGGCAGGGTGAAAGACAACCAGAAGCCGACATAGTGCTCGCAGTAGACCATGGCGAGCTGGCCCAGCAGAGCGCCAATGTTGATGAATAGATAGAAGTAGTGGTAGACACGGGAGGCAGTAGTCGCAGGATCAACAATCACACGCTCGCCAGTGGGCAGCGTTCGAACCACCATCTTTTCCAAGTCAAGCTGCTCGACAATCAGAGGGTTGACGTTGGGCTTGAAACCGCCGGTACCGACACCGACCAGGATAACACCCAAGCAGAAAGCAGCAAGCGAGCCATTAGGGTTCTTAATAACAGGAGGGAGACCGCAGATGATGAAGAGAACATGGCCAATGATGTCGACAAGAAGGGCGGTACAGATAGTTCGGTAACGGCCGAGAATAGAGTCGGCAACGTAAGCACCAAACAGAGGCATTGTATACTGCCAGAACGAGTTGAAAGTCGTCAGGGAGAAGGCAGTGCGCTGGCCAAGGCCAAGAGCACCAGCTTGCCCATGGTTGATGTCACCGCTGGCGCCGGTCGAGGAGTTGGGGGGGAGAGGCTGTTGAATGAAGTTGGTAAATACGGCAGTGGTACCGTAGTACGAGAATCGCTCGCACAGCTCGATAAATGCGATAGTGTAGATGTTCAGCGGAATCTTGTCGGGAACACGACGCAGCGTCTGCATTTCTTCTTCAGTCGGTTCGCCGCCATCGGGCGTAATTCCCAGTTTATCATCTTCGGGACGAGAGGGCACATGGGCCAAACCGGCATCCTTCTCCTTCGAGATGGTTTGAACATCGTCGCCAGTGGCGACTTTGGTCGGTTCTGACGCCATGGGAATGCGATGGATGCCTTTTGCTGTGACAATCGGCGCAGGGTTGAGGAGATGGTCGCTTCTTACGCAGGCATGCAGAAGAGAAGGACAGAAAAAGCAGTACGACTGGGAGAGACGGGAGAATATAATGGTGCTCGGGCGCGTAAACACAGTTCCGTTCCACACGCAGCAGCTGCCGCAACCTGCCTACCATGAGGAGAAGCCCAGACTCACATGTGCCCATGCAACGTCCACGGTCCAACAATGGTGTAATGCATCCACTTGTTGCGACAAACATCAACGGCCTGCAGTGTTTGGCGACCGATTGGCACGAGGGATGACCCGACCACGAGCAGGGCCAAATGTCCAGCTCTGGCAAGAGGACGACTCCAATGTCCTTCGATCTCTTGTCACCTTCCAAGATGGATCAAGGGTGCCAAGAGATAGTGGACGCGGGGATGGCGTGCCGCTGTTTCCGGCCGGTGATGTCCTTGCATCCCAGGGCCCAGAGCCTCCCAACCGGCAGCTGTGGGGGGAAGATGAAGACGACCATGCAATGGGCATATTTTTTCGGATTTGTTTACAAACAGTATAGGGAATGGAAGTTTGCTCCATTGAAGACCACGACGACAATGCTAACGGTTGAGGGTAGCGTTGTCTGATCTACGGTGCCTCTCTCTTTGTCTCCTGCATGGCGTTCATAAACTGCCGGACGGCTAAGTGGCTAGGCATGTCCCGTCGAAAAAGAAGCTTTTAGGCTCTAAAATCCCCGGCATCTCATGCCGTTCGACCTGCAATAGCCCTGGAACGGTGCAATGCTTGGCCATCGCCAGCGTTGCAAGCTGGGGTGGACCTGGGAAAGCCCGTGTTAGTTGAGCTTCCTAAAATGGATGCTTCCCCATGCTGTCGCCAGGCTTGGCGACAGCGATGATAAGTCACGATAGTGCCTGTCCATGTGGTAAGCCGTGCTTAGCGATCTCCTCCCCGCCGTTGCCCCGGGGTTGAAGCTCACGACTCCGGCCATCCTCCAGTACACCGTGGCTGTCATGACCGGGCAGAGCGATCCGGGCTCCAACAAGCTAGGGAGCGCCGCTCCGAAACCACCCCCGTGGGATTTTCGTCGCGCCATCGCTGGATCGTGCTGGTGCGATTTCCAGAAAAGCTGTGGGACCATCCTTCGGTCTAGAAAAATTATTTTGGTTTTTAGGACGACGTATTTGACCCCTTCAATATTTCTGAAAAAAAAAAGGCTTCTTGAGGATTTCTGAGGTTCATACAAGGAAGCGATATCAGCAGCTTCTATGTCCAAGCATGAGCTGCCCATGCAAAGAGCACCCAATGGCTTCCAGTCGATGATAATTGCAACTACTGCCCTCTGTCTCCGATGCTCGCATTGCGTCGGCTTAGGTCCTTGCCCTCCTTCCTTAACAGTCGCTGGTGCTCTTCGTCTGACAGTGGCCCACTGTCTGTGGCTGACAGCCCACCATGTCGCCCAATGATGTGGTAACCCGGAACATCCTGGTTGAATCTTTTTCCCGTTTCGATTGCCCAGACCGAGGTTGCGCAGCGGTTGACGACGTTAGATGCTGCAGCGATATGTTGCGACATTCTTCTGGCAAATCAGAATGCAGCCTGCGCGCTTATGCTGAACTTAGTATGAGCCTGATTGTCTATGGCTTCATTTCATTCAAGGACCTCTTCTTCTGTCTCAGGCTTTAATCCTTCAGCTCCAAACTCTTAAAGTGAGGTTTATGTTCAAACCGGAGTTGTCGACTGCACGTGGAACGAAGCAAACCCCTTGGTCAAAAATGGTGTTTACAAATACTTGGCCTTGCCTAACAAAAAAGCAAAGAGCATCGATGAAGGATTGAAACTTGTTGATGCACCTGCCAAATTGAGATATTTCAACGAGGCCCAGCTTCCAGCATCAATTTTCTGCTCAAACTATCACAGTATTCTCATCTTTCCACACATTCAGCAATCACATCATGAAACATACTATACGAGTAATCCATACAGGCCATTCAGCTCCAAATGCTGATACCAACCAAACCTTTGGAGACAAAAGCCAACACCTTTGAGCCGTGCACCTATGACGTCACGAGTTGGAGAAATACCCCCAGCTCTGTATTATACCATGCGTTGTGTAAGTTACGTACCGGCTCTTGCCCTGGAGCTTGATTCGCGTGGTGGATCCCCTAGGTCAAATTACGAGTCCGACTTTTCATCCTTGACCGCTCACTGAAGAGCTGGTAGCCGCTGAAGGACTCATTGACCGATTTCTGACCCTATCATCAGGAATGCTGGCAATTGCTCCAAGCAGGTAATCTAAACAAGTCGCTGCTGTGAAACTCCGAGCCCATGTTGGTTTGCGCCCCTAAGCTTGGTCGCTCCAGCACCTGCAACGTTTCTGCTGAACATCTCAACCCCGAGAGCGTTGCCTTGATTACGATCCAGAGACGTTTCATATCCCCGGTATCCCCGGGTTTGAAGCGTCACACGGGGGCCGGACCGCGAAAGTGGAACGCCCGCTTCCGACTCAGGGTAGTATCCGTCCGTGACCACTCGGGTTCCTGCCGGGTGTTACAGTCGGCAGCTGGCTCTCTAAGAACGGCGGAAGTGTCGGAAGCGGCATGATGCTGTACACAGATCTGTTCCTCCACAGAGTACGCAAGGCGAGCTCATGGGTTCCGAGTCTCGTGGTGCTTTGGCAATCGACATCGCCGACCTTGATGAACAGCCAGGACATCAACACGTGTCCATCCCTAGACACATGAACAGGGAAGCCGATGGCATTGGCTTAAACGCCCATTCCAGAGCTGTTGTCATGTTGCCCCCTTATGAGTAATACTCGCTGTTCCGAGAAGTCCCCGGACACAAGGTGAGAGCAAGGAACCGCCCAGTAAAGCCAACAGATAGTCGTAGAGGTTGTGAATAGTATCAACACCTTCACCTTCAAGTCATCACAGCTCCAAGAAGTATATAAGATGCAGAGGAGATTCTGTCGAAAAAGGCGGCATTGATAGATCGGCACGTCGATATCCGATGTGGAGATTTGGAGTCTAACACACCGTACTAGCAACACCATAGGCTAGGACACTACCCGGAAACGGACCTCGGCAGTCGCCCCTTCCGAAGCGTAACGAAAAAAAAAAAAAAAGTCAACATCTCTTATCTGCAAAGCATATCTCTGCCAAGCACTCCCTCACGATCATCCTTGAAGTCTCAAGCTGTGACTCGACCTATCTCCCGTGTAGTCATCGATATTCATTTCGCCCTCCCCCTATTTAACACCGCTTAGCCTATCCTTGCCCACTTGAGATCCCTCGGCTCGTGGAAACCGACGGCAATACACGCCAGACGCACCGAGATCAAGTCATGACAACACCGTCGGAAGGTTGCCAAGAGGCAGACTCCAAGATATCCGGCCTTGACAAGGGCGAACATCCAGGCCAAGACCCTGCAGTGGATTCTTCATCCTTCCGAAAAGGAGGTTCCGCTGACTCGCCTAGTCTGTCCCGAGACTGGGGCAAAGACGGAAGCCAAGCCCGGGAAAGGAGTCAGAGTCGGCCCCGAACCCGGAGTCGGAGCCGGAACTCTGATCGCCACCAAAGCTTGTCCTCATCATCCTCAGAGTTTGGTTCTCAGCAAGCGACCGCCATATCAGCGCCAGCTCCTGTGATCTATGCAACCAGCAAGCCCGAGCTTGACCTCGAGAAAGGTCAACCACAGCCAGAAGTTTATCGAGCGATCATCGTCACACCTCCACCATCACCGCCACAGCAGGCCGCCGACGCCAGCGATCATCCGATAACGATCAGGGCCAAAGATGACGATGCTGTCCCTCCAGATCCCCATCCTCCTGCACCCCTGCTCCTGGAACCGACGCTCTCAGCTCCCCCCGAAATTCCGGACTCAGCCTATGACCGCTTCCCGCGACATCGCAAAATTATCATGGTGGCTTTGCTATCTTTCTGCTCTTTCCTGGCCCCTGTGTCCAGTACATCGGTATTGGCGGCTACCCCTGAGGTAGCAAGTGAGTATGGGACAACAGGTAGCGTGGTCAATGTGGTGAACGCCATCTATATGTTGATGATGGGAGTTAGTCCTGTTGTTTGGTAAGTATTCCCCTGATTTACTTGCTGATTATTGCTGCTTACTGCGTTCGGACAGGGGTCCATTAAGTCAAGTATACGGTAGGAGGAGGGTAAGGTTCGCCAAACTGCCGTTGAGAAAAATATAGAGGCTGACCATAGCAGGTTAACCAGGTCACCGCCGTGCTCTTCTTTGGATGTAGCATTGGGACAGCCTTGGCCCCGAATCTAGCTGCTTTCTTTGTCTTCCGAGTTTTGACGGCATTCGAAGGAACCGCCTTTATCCTCGTGGGGTCAGCATGTATAGGGTCAGTACCACCGTCGCCTACACTCTTTGTAGAATTGAAAGGCCGAACTAACACAGTCCAGAGATATCTATCGTCCAACAGAGCGCGCCACGGCCTTGGGATGGTTCCTCTCCGGGACGCTGATCGGTCCAGCTCTAGGTCCCTTTATCGGCGGCATCATCGTAACCTACACTTCTTGGAGAGTCATCTTCTGGTTACAAACAGGTCTATCAGGGCTTGCAGCCTTATTCACCTTAACCCCTTTGCTCCCCGAAACTATCTATTACCGCCGGGCCGATGAGTTAGCAGGCTTCAGCCGCAGACAACAAGCCCGCATCCTCTGGTCTCTCATCAACCCCATCCGCGTCCTGCGTCTATTCGTCTACCCCAACCTGCTCCTTGCAAGCCTCGCTTCCTCGGCCGTCATCTGGAACATGTATGGCTTGCTGACGCCTATCCGCTACGTTCTCAACCCTCGCTTCAACCTTACGACTCCGATGCAGTCCGGCCTGTTCTACCTCGCTCCTGGAACGGGATACCTCGTGGGCACGTTAATTGGTGGCCGGTACGCAGACCATGTGGTGAAGCGATGGATCAAAAAGCGTGGAGGCGTCCGTGTGCCTGAAGATCGTCTGCGTTCTGCGCTGCCCTTCATGGGAGTTATCATTCCCGGATGTGTGTTGGTGTATGGATGGGGCGTGCAGAAGGAAGCTGGAGGGATTCCTCTCGCAGTTGTGACACTCTTTGTGCAGGGAGTTGCCCAGCTGTTCTGTTTCCCGAGTCTTAACACATACTGTCTTGATGTCATGCAGGGCAGGGGCGCTGAAGTCATTGCTGGGAACTACTTTGTACGATACTTGTTTGCGTGCGCCGCTACCGCGTGTGTGCTTCCGGCCGTCGAAGGTATCGGGGTCGGGTGGTTTTCCACTATTACAGCGGTGTTTCTGATAGCCAGTAGCGCAGGCATTGCAGCGACTGTCCGTTGGGGCAATGACTGGAAGCAATGGGTAGACAATAAGCGGCGCGAGAGGAGGAGGGCAAGGAGGAAACATATGCAGTAGAAACTTCGGAAGGGATGAGCAATTCTTGTATAACCATGAGAGAGAAGCGTCTGTTTTAGTGATGTTTACTACCAGCTATGATTAGATACGACTAGACTTCGCATAAACTTTCCATAGATAACAGATTCTAATAGTAGATAATCAGTATAGAATTACTGAGAACCCAACTTTGTCGTATCTTTCCGATAACGTTTCCCTCTCGCGGGTATCAGAGCGGAGAGTGATTTGTGAGGGGTCTCCTACATGTCCCCATGAAGTCTGCCTTAACAAGCAAGAAAAGGATGCCCCAACATCTGCAGGTGATCAGCCCATTGCACCTGCTCAGATCATCTTGCCCATGCCTTCACTCGGTCAAACTATTCCTCTTCAATATCGATGGTGGGTATGGGAAGTGGGCAGGTGATGTCCTGGTGTCCTCTTTCCGTGCACTTGGCGATGGACGCGCCGCATCATCGAATCAAGCAATCAATGTTTAAAAATGCGACACTCACCCGAAAAAGCTCCGTGGAACATCCAAAACGTCGAGCCGATTTCCATATCTTTTCGTTTGTGCGCTGTCCGCGTCAATGCGATCCTCTTGCGCTTGAGTGATGCCCCGCGCCCAAGCACCTCAGGAAACCGGTCCTCCAGGAATCCTGAAAAATGACCAGAACCGTCGTTTTACTGCTACTCGACAGTTAAGGCCTCGAACACCCGTCTATTGTGGGCCACGGCTCTGCCGGAAACTTTTGTTGTGGTCTGTTTTTGTCGTGCTAGTGATCTATGTGTTCTGGTTGACTCGAAATCTTCAGTTGCAAAATGATGCAAACCAAGGGAAGCATCTTCCAGTGGAAACCAATGGGGGTAATAACCAGCCCAGAACTACTTTTATTATCACAACCGGGCCGACCCAGGCTGTGGCTCCATTAAATGCCATGAACATACCGAAATGGCTCTCGTTTGGGCAGTGAGTAGCAGCACCTCTCCCGAAGACATGGAAAGGTTACTAACTTAAGTGAAGCCTCAATGGATTCTTCACTGGGCTCAAAGCTCTGGTGTCACCCAGAGAGTATAGACCTGAATATCCTATATCATCTGAAGAACGAGCAGATTTCCCCTTCACCGTCACATATACCGGCTTACCTACTCCTACGCCATACAACCCTTTCCCGGCATATGATTCGGTGGACTACACGCTGCGGTACCATGAAGTCGAAAAATGCTTCCTGGATAAAGATGGCAAGGTTCCTGTCCCCTCGATCTACGCTTACCCGGGTGTTGTACAAGGCCAACCCCGACATATCATCGGTTCGTACGAAGTTTTGGGCTTCAGGGATGATGTCTGCTTTGATAGATTTGGAAGGTTTGGACCCTATGGCTTAGGTTACACCATAGAGGAGGGAGGTTTCGGAGCTGGCCTTGACACTGAGAACGAAGGAAGTGAGGTAGTATGGGAAAGTACGGGCAAGATTGACTACAGCGCAGTCGACTGGGGAGACGCACAAACTCGATGTCATCAAGCGAACCAGCACCGTTTCCACGATGCGATCGAGCATGGCGAGCATCTACCAAGCTTTTCAAATGAGCCGTCAGACCTACCACGCTCTCCACGGCCTTCATCTTCCCAACTCACCGAAAGAGAAACACTACCACGAACAGCAATTGTCATTAGGGCATATACTGGATACTTGTGGACGGCACATGCAGTCCTCAACGTTCGAGCCATGATTTCAGAAGCAGCACTTAGCTCAGGGGCGGAGTATTCAGTTCACATATTGCTTCACGTCCGAGATGATCACGAGCCCATCTGGGCGGACCCAGATACGGTGCAGGAGATTTTAGATCGGTTCGTGCCGCCAGAATTCCATGATATTTGTACGCTCTGGTCAGAGGCGCAGATGCGTGTTATCTATCCGGTGCGGTTCGGTCCAAGTTTTCGTAACCCTAGCGGAACGGACATCCATGGGGTTTATCGAAGCGCATACTTAGCCCTTCAGCATTTTGCCATGAACCACCCCGAGTACACGCACTTCTGGAACTAGGAGCTGGATATGCGATGGCTCGGACACTACTACGAGCTCTTTGACCGACTTGACCGCTGGTCGCGCCAGCAAACGAGGATCGAAATGTGGGAGCGCGCTGCGAAGTACTACATCCCTGCCTACCATGGGAGCTGGGTCAACTTTACTCGTCTCGTGCACAACGAAACAATAAACAGCGGCCAGGTTCCTATCTTTGGGCCTGTTGAATTCCCCGGCCGCATACCGACTCGTTCGGAGGCCCTTGGAAACACCTTTCTACCACCATCTTGCGAACCTTCGGCCTTGCAGCCCGATCCCGACCCCGTTCTCTCCCGTTGCGGCGTTGGCGAACCTGCAGATCTCATCACCTTAAATCCCCTCTTCGACCCGGATGCCTCCGGCTGGGTCTTTGAAGCCGATGTGACTGGCTATCCTCTTGACCTACCCATACCTCCACGACGGACGTCCATCGTGACAGCTTCGCGCCTTAGCCGCCGGCTGCTGTCTGTCATGCACGAAGAAACCTTCCGGCATGGCCATGCCATGTTCGTGGAGATGTTTCCCGCCTCCGTAGCTTTGCATCACGGGCTGAAGGCCGTGTATGCGCCACATCCAGTGTATGTTGATCGTGCGTGGGATGTGGCGTCTGTGGATCAGGCATTTAATGGTGGAAGGGGGAAGACCACATCAGGGCCCGGGAGTCCGTTTGGACTGAGGAATGAGCATAATCATAAGGGGACGACATGGTACTATCATAGCGAGTTTGCGGGGCTGTTGTGGAGGAGGTGGTTGGGGTACGCGCAAGTGGATGGCAGGGTGTGGACGACCGAGGTCTATGAAGATGGTGATGATGGCGGTTTAGGAGGGAGCAGGAACCGTGGCGGCGGTGAGCTCCGTGGTGGAATTGGGGAGGAGAGCAGGCCGGGGAGCACAGGGAGGATGTGTTTGAGGAGTATGTTGTTGCATCCGATCAAGTGGGAACATCCGAATGACCCGATGTAAGGGTCAGTTTTCACATTGATGTTGTTGTCTCTGCTGCTGAAAAGACTATTTTGCTTATCAAACCTTTCATTAGATTGGAATAGATGTTAGGTGTTTAGCTGAGGCATTTGTTGGTCATGGCTGTTGGTAAGACATGGGGGTCAAACTGGGGATGAGACTCGGAGAAGTCATGGATAAAAGTCACGAGACCAAGAATTCCGGGTTTCATGTCGCCCTTATGCTAGATGTAAGCAGCGGGAATAACTAAGATGAGTGTTCCAAGCTGAGTCCTAACTGACCGTGGTTCTTTGGAAACTATTGAGAAATCAGGAAGCAGATCTGCTCAAAACTCTTTCTTTGTGCAGAGAGTGTTTGTGCAAGTTTCCCCTGAGATGGAAACCCAATCCAAAAAAAGGATCACAGCCCTGCACAACAGCTTAAACCCCGTCCCGGTCAAGGCAGCCGGCCCGGAACCACACACCCCCCACGTTCCGGGGTACCCAAGCGCGTCGCCAAGAGCCGATCATCCCCCGGATGGTGCCGTGAACAGTGGTCATGTGCCCTTCAAGAACCTCGAAAAGGCTGTGGAAGTGGGAGATTCGAGAAGAGAAGCTCGGCGCGCACAGTTGTGCTACGTGCCGGAGTCTGTAAGCTATCTCACCGCCTTGGAGGCTCCCAGCTCTGTGCTAATTTGAGCTTTTTCGAACTTGGTGCCTAGACTTCTGGGTCGTAAAAGCAGGATCTGGATGTCACCAGATTGGCATCATGAAGTTGAAAATGGCTGACAGTCAATGGATGAGCTCAAAAATGATCATTTCAATGGCCTATTCTGTCATTTGATATGTATCTGCGTAAGTATACCTAACATTACTGGAATGTGAAATTAGAGTTGCCAAATTGGCAAAGCGCCCGGTCGCGGCTTGCACTTACACAGTAGACCTTGGATACCGGATTTGGTAACTCTTCCCCGACAAACTCCTGAGAAGCGTTTTGTCTTGGAGAATGTTGTTTGAGGCAATTCTGTCATACTCTTCTTGGGCTACAGAAATATCAAGTCTTTGGTGCCTGATTTTTAATGCTTCTAATATGCGTAAAAGCCCAAACATCAGAGATCGTCATAGTGGATCCGAGTGCTGCATTCATCTGATCCACATCCCGCAGCAGTGGCCCGCTCTCGCAGAGAGAAGCCCCTTGTTGACAGTGACGACACTGGGGAGCTTCGTTGCGACCCAACGTTGGGCATGTTGTGGACTTTCGGTGCAAGTGTTTGAACAGGGGTCTTGTTAGGGAGCCGATCGATCTCTTTAAAGCCGAGGGAAGGAGTGAGAAAAAGTTACAGTTATCAGCTGTCGGACCGTCTTGGATAGTTGGACATGCCAGTAAACAAGTGCGTTGCCTGAAACCAAAAAGCAAGCTATAGTCAGCTTGTGCGCAGTCGCGGTTGGTTCCTAACGGCTTACACCAGTTTGCCACTTGTAACATCTCCACTACAGAAAAGCTGTGTTTGCTGCAAGCTCTCATTGAAATTACCACCACCGCCACGGCCCAGAACACGAGTTTCTACTTCGAAATCGCGTCTCACCACGACCTCCGCTACAAAAATCTGTCCGTCGACGCTTGCTTCGTGTGTCCTGAAGTTCAGCTGCAGCGATATCGGCCCAGTCTGTGGCGACCGTCAAAAGGGTTGGGCTTGCCAGGTCTTACAGGTCCCAGCTAAGCAGAGAGTGGGCTGTGTGCAGGAAGGAATCAGCTGGCCCAGGCAGCTCTTCTGTCCTTAAAACAACCAAAGCTTGCAAATCCCAACATCGCAGACAAGTGTGCTTGTGGTGTGTCCACACAGAAACCACCGAGTCGAGCGAGGCAAGCAAAACCTATCTCTTGCGGATCTCGCTGTTCCCAGCCGGACCTTCGCTATTTCCCGAGTGTGCAGTTGGGGGGTCCCTCTGCTTTGCCCTTTCTTTGCTTTTTGGGTCCGCGTGATCGCGTCACCCAAATCCGTCCATAAAGGTACCCAAACCCCCCTTGCCCGTCATTACAACCGTTCACCCCCATCACCGTGCCCGTGACTGGCTGTCCATATCTGTGGCCGGCGACAAAGACGGAGATCTATTGTGAGACAGCATTAAAACGACACGCAAACCTGTCTTTGCCTGCTATAGCTCTTAACTTCCTCGCTGTTCCCTCCATCCATCACCCAATCGTTGCCCCTCTTACCCAACAACCAAGGCGACCTCGGCCAACCGACTTTGTTCGCGAGCACTGGACTCACTACGATTGTCGAAATTAACAGCAGCTCTCAGCACTTCGTGTTACCATTGCATCACCTCTAAGAGTCCGGACCTTGTCTCGAACACTTCATCCTGTCAGCTGCCGCATAGCGGGAACGATTACAATGCCTGTCAATCAAGATCACCACCTCGCGGGTCCGACCAACCCGGCAAACCCAATCAACCCGGTACCCCCTCGCTCGCGCGGGTCAACTGATGATTATAATGTCTATGATGATGCACGCACCTACTATACGAGCGAGGAGCGGCACAGGAACCACAGGGCCGGTCCCCGGACCCGCACTTATTCTCAGGTAAGCAGGAAATGGAACAGAACTTGGCTTTCTGTCAGCTGCTAATTGAACAATTTCCCGTTTCAGAACAGTTTACTACTCAAGCAGTTTGAGAGACTGCATCTCCATGAACCTTACAGACGAGGCAGCCATGGTATGACCGACTCGATTTTCTTGAACTGACGCATATCTAGAGTGCTGACAATTGCTTGGTGAAGACGAGTCAACCCTTCCTCATGGCCGTAAATTTCTCATTTGGGTCGAGCCAACCCTCGAAAGCCTCCTCAAAATGGAGGATACCGATCAAAACATGCAAATTACAATCGAGGACAACGGGCCGAAAGTGAGGAGAAAGTTGTTGGAGACAGAGCCAGAACGTGAGAGAGACTAACGGAACAACTCTCCAGGTGTTGACCCTTCGTACTGCTGCCTCGAATGGCTACAACCGCTTTGACATCCGCGGCACCTACATGCTTTCCAATCTCCTCCAGGAGTTGTCGCTCGCCAAAGAGTACGGCCGTAAGCAGATCATTCTCGATGAGGCGAGACTGAACGAAAACCCGGTGAACCGGCTCTCTCGAATGATTCGCGACCACTTCTGGGAAGGCTTGACCCGCCGCATCGACGCTTCTAGCATCGAGATTGCTGCCCGTGATCCGAAGGATTGGACAGACGACCCCCGCCCTCGCATCTACATCCCTCATGGTTGCCCTGAACAGTACGAATATTACAAGAAATTGGCCGAGGAGAGACCCGAAATTCGCCTCGATGTTCAGATGCTTCCCGAAAAGATCACTCCTGAGCTCGTCCGAGACATGAACGCAAAGCCTGGTCTCTTGGCGGTTGACATGGAGGAGGTCATTGATCCCAAAACGGGAGAGAAGACACTCCGAGGTCGGCCTTTCGTCGTCCCCGGAGGCCGCTTCAATGAGCTGTATGGCTGGGACAGCTACATGGAATCTCTCGGTCTGCTTGTCCACGGAAAAGTCGATCTTGCTAAGTCAATGGTGTTGAACTTCTGCTTCTGCATCAAGCACTACGGAAAGATTTTGAACGCGACTCGCTCTTACTATCTCTGCCGGTCCCAGCCCCCCTTCTTAACAGACATGGCCCTCCGTGTCTACGACAAGATTAAGCATGAGGAAGGCGCCCTTGACTTCCTCAAGACTGCTTTTCTTGCAGCCATCAAGGAGTATTACAGCGTTTGGACGGCTGAGCCCCGCCTCGACCCTGTTACTGGCCTTTCCAGGTATAGGCCTGAGGGTCTCGGCGTCCCCCCCGAGACAGAGGCGGGCCACTTCGTCCACATTCTGGAGCCTTACGTTAAGAAGCACAACATGACGTTCAAGGAGTTTGTGGATGCTTACAACTACGGTAGGATCAAAGAGCCAGAGCTGGATGAGTACTTCATGCATGATCGCGCGGTTCGTGAGTCTGGCCATGACACGACATATCGCTTTGAGGGTGTCTGCGCCAACCTGGCCACGATTGATCTCAACTCACTGCTCTTCAAGTATGAAACCGACATTGCTCGCACCATTCGCAATGTGTTCAACGATCGGCTTGAAATTCCTGCTGAGTGGTGCCCTCCCAACCTGAAGCCTGGCCACGTTGAGACGTCTGCCATCTGGGATCGTCGGGCCAAGCGCCGCAAGCTTGCCATTGACAAGTACTTATGGAACGAGCAAGAGGGAATGTATTTTGACTATGATACGGTCAAGCGGAAACAGTGCACGTACGAGAGCGCGACAACCTTCTGGGCGCTTTGGGCAGGCGTAAGCAGCCCCAAGCAGGCGGCGGCCATGGTGACCAAAGCGCTTCCGCGGTTTGAGGCCTTTGGTGGCCTGCTCTCTGGAACAAAGGAGTCGCGTGGTGAGGTCGGTCTTGATCGCCCCAACCGCCAGTGGGATTACCCATATGGCTGGGCGCCTCAGCAAATGCTGGCCTGGACTGGCTTATACCGGTACTCTTTCACAGAGGAGGCTGAGCGACTAGCTTACAAGTGGCTCTTCATGATCACCAAGGCATTCGTGGATTTCAATGGCGTTGTGGTTGAGAAGTATGATGTCACTCGGCCCATTGACCCTCACCGGGTTGATGCTGAGTATGGAAACCAAGGTCTTGACTTTAAGGGTGTTGCCAAGGAAGGGTAAGTGTCTTTTCCGATTTTTGAGGCTTCGAGAATGGCGACTAACTATTCCTGCAGCTTTGGATGGGTCAATGCCAGCTACATCTATGGCCTTCAGATCATTAATGCCCATATGCGCCGTGCTCTTGGCACGCTGACACCCTATGACACCTTCATTAAAGCAGTTCAAGAGAATCAAGCCAAGACCCTTTCTGAGATGGTTTGATTACTCAAAGACCATCCCCCGATCAGGGTGGATGATTTTTCCGGCCCATCCACGGCCTCGCTCTTGTTACATAATGTGTGTGCGGTTAAAGCCTCTGCATCAATTTTGTTCATTGAACACTAGGGAAAGGGTTAGTGGGATCTTTGGCATTTGGCTCATGGGTTACACTACTTAGCTGAGATTGTGATACACCATGAAGTAGGATGCACTCTGCTCCCAGGACTTGGGCGTTGAGGTATTGGGCATTTGGTTGAGGTACATACAAATGGATGCTTGGGTGGCGGAGAAGGTTGATTCTGACTGCAACATGAGCTGAAGGAGCAGATAATTTCAGCATTTCAGCTTGATCAAAGTCAGGTGGCTAGACTGGCTTGCATGGGATATGGCGATCATGGGTCCAGGATGGCCTGGGTGGTTAAGGCTCCCGGTTATTGGGGCTCATTAGAGGGCGCTTGCTCGGCTAGAGCGGACACAAAAGAATTGAGTATAGCAAGGTGATAACAAGGCTCGGGGATACTCCAGGTTAAGGGAGGGTGAGGAGAGTTAATGGAAGAATTGTACTTGCTTCCTGTCCCACCTTACTAACTACCTACCTAGGCTGGATAAAAGGAAGAGGGAATCACACAGGGATCCTCAAACATTGTGAGGAGGGGCTAATCTGGTGAGAGGAGATAGCTCCAGCTCATTCTATCTATCGGGGTAGACATTGGTCCATTGGTACGAATGGATGGGTTGAGTGTTCACGCAGCTTTCACTGCCGACCTCCAAGTTTGCCGAAAAATGACGGTTTATGTAATGGTTATTCTCGTGTACTGTTGGCTTGTCTGTAGGAAGTGTTTAGCATTTTGTTAGTTTTATCATTTCTGTAACACGCTGGGGCCTACGTAGGGTCAGTGATGGAGCTTGTGGTACAGAACCGACTGTATGCACTACTCCGTACCAGGTGCCCTTCGCCAAGTTGCTTGTCCATCCCAAGTGAGCCTTGATCAAGGGTTGTTTGAAAACCAGCGAGATCTATCGCACAGTCCTCACAACCAGTGATGACTAGATATGTTAAAATAGGTAGGCATCACAGCCTTGCCAGCTTTGTTCGCCACGAGATGTTTCCATACATCCGGCACAGGTCACAAGCTCTTCATCCATCTGCGGGTCTGGGGATTCGAGTCTCGATGGTTCTGCGGGTTCGCCGCAACCGAAGGGCCGGAACCAATGACATCGCAGTGCCAAGTTAAATCTTGATTTCTCGGCATGCGAACCTGGAACCGCGCACCTGTTTGCCGTCTGCCCCGCATCATTTTTTCGAATTGCCCCGCCGCATTGATGTGACCCCACTGGAGAGAGAAAAAAAATTTCCCCTCAACGACGGTAAGGGATTGGATGGTGACAGTCGGATAGCTGCCGCTGCGGTTCTCAGTAGGGACCTCTTTCCTGTCTTAGGAGGCATTGGGGGTAGCCGTTGGCAGCCGCTGGATGCCGTACAGTATAGGCGCTATCTCTAATCTGGAGTTTTGAGAAAGTTAAAAAGAGGCTCACCATGACACTGATTAATCCCGCGCATTTCCCCTAGATGCTTAACTCTTGGAAAAATGGATGCAATAAGGGGATCTGCTTTCTTTAGCTTCTGTCACCACCTTCAAGACCGCCTGCTTATTTCCCCAAGTTTTCTCTTGCCTCTGGCAATCCTGCCACGGCGATAAGATCTAAGATTTTTTTTATCCCGCCCCTTCCATTGGTGGGGCCCGTCGAGCAGATCTCACGCGGCGCACCCGCACCCGCTGAGCAGTCAACGGTCAAGACGGCAACATCACTGAGTTAGCCTTTTGCCACGGGTCCTTAATTGTGTGCCAAGGGAAATATCCTTGTTCCTTGCCTCTCAATTCGTTATCCGGTTGCCTTGTGTGAAGTGGTTCTGCGTGGGAAAGACTGGCCATTACATGGCGATAGCCCGACTTCGGCATTGGTCCGAAACACTGCACCGGCAGCTTTTACTTTCGAACTAGATCGATTGCTTCTGCTTTTAGCAGATCGACTGACTGGCCTTAGCCTGACCTGACCGGACCTGCAGCTGGACAATTGGCTTTTGAAGGCCGAGAAGTTGTGTGGTGCTTGATCTTGTTCAGCCAATTGCGAACATCACCCAAGAGTCCCTCGTGGTAAACTCCTTCCTTCGGTCTCATCGTCAGGTGCTTCGGACAACCACGCGACCTACTTCCTGATCGATCACTGTAACAAACACATCGGATAGCATCAGCAAACATGTGCGGAATCATCGGTCTGATTCTTGCCGACTCAACGGCCATTGATGCGGCCGTCGATCTTCACGAAAGCCTGTACTATCTGCAGCATCGCGGTCAGGATGCTTGCGGTATCGCCACCTGTGCTGCTGGCGGTAGGATATTCCAGTGCAAGGGCAATGGCATGGCCTCCAAGGTCTTTGAGGATGGCAAGCGAATCGGCGACCTTCCCGGATACATGGGCATTGCCCATTTGCGGTATCCCACTGCTGGCACCAGCTCGGTATGTTGCCCCTCTGCCTGTTCGCCCATGTTGTCTGGTTATCAATCTAACTCTCCATATAGAGCGCTGAGAGTCAGCCCTTCTACGTTAATTCCCCCTATGGCATCTGCTTTGCCCACAATGGCAACTTGATCAATGCCCCAGCCTTGCGCAACTTCCTGGACAAGGAAGCGCACCGTCACGTCAACACAGACTCAGACAGCGAGCTGATGCTGAACGTATTCGCCAATGCCCTCAACAACACGGGTAAGGCCCGTGTCAACACCGACGACATCTTCAGCGCCCTAGTTGAGACGTACGAGCGCTGCCAGGGCGCCTGGGCTGTGACGGCCATGATCGCTGGTTTTGGCATTTTGGCTTTCCGTGATCAGTATGGCATTCGCCCCCTGATCATGGGCAGCCGCCCGTCCGCGACTATCGATGGAGGGATCGACTACATGCTGGCGTCTGAGAGTATCGCTCTCCGCCAGCTGGGGTTCAAGAACTTCCGCGACATTCTGCCAGGTGAGGCCGTCTTCATCCAGAAGGGCGGCAAGCCCCAGTTCCACCAGGTCACCCCGGCGAAGAGCTATGCGCCCGATATCTTCGAGTATGTCTACTTCGCCCGCCCGGACACGGTCATGGACGGCATTTCAGTCAACAGCAGCCGTCAAAATATGGGCGCCAAGCTTGCCGACAAGATTCGCTCGGTTCTGGGAGAGGAGGGTCTCAAGGAGATCGATGTCATCATCCCCGTGCCTGAGACCAGCAACACTGCAGCCGCTGTTGTGTCAGAGCGCCTGGGCAAGCCCTTCTCGAACGGCTTCATCAAAAACCGTTACGTTTACCGCACCTTTATCCTACCGGGCCAGAAGGCCCGCCAAAAGAGCGTGCGCCGCAAGCTGAGCGCCATGGAGTCCGAGTTCAAGGATCGTGTGGTCTGCCTTGTGGACGACTCCATTGTTCGTGGCACCACCAGCCGCGAGATTGTCAGCATGGCTCGCGAGGCTGGCGCCCGCAAGGTCATATTCGCCAGCTGTGCTCCGCCCATTAAGCACCCTCATATCGTGAGTCACCATCTCCTTGCTCTTCTCTGGAATATCAAGCTAACCGCTTCGTCCCATTCTCAGTACGGCATCGATCTCGCCACCCCGGCCGAGCTCATCGCCCACGAGAAGAGCCGGCAGGATATCGCTCGGCACATTAACGCCGACGAGGTCATCTACCAAGACCTGGAGGACCTGAAGCAGGCCTGCTTCGCCGTCCTTCCCAAGCCCCCGGCCGACAGCAAGGTCCCCGTCGTCAACGATTTTGAAGTCGGCGTGTTCTGCGGCGAATACAAGACCGAGGTACCCGAGGGCTACTTTGAGCACCTGAACGAGGTCCGCGGCAAGAAGCGCAAGATGGCCGAGGAGGCTACCCCTGGCTCACAGACACTCGTTGGCAATGGTGGTGTAGTCAACGTTGCGGGCGGCAATGGCAATAAGCGGGTCGCTGTGGATGGCGATGATGATGCTACGCCTAGTGGAGCGCAAAACGGCGAGCAACCGCCGGTGGTGTTGAATCGACAAGACATCAGGTATGCGTATGCCTAGCTGCGGGGATATTGTTCCTTGCTAACGACCAATTTTATAGCCTGCACAACATTGCCAACGACGCTATGAACCACTAAGCTTGTTTCCTCCTCTTGAATACCAGTAGGCCGAGCAAGGTCATCTTCACACCAACATGTGCATGTTGTGTATAAACAGACACCAACGACCATAGATCTGGATGGGTGGTGTAGTGTTTGCTTCATGTTGCACGATTTACGGTGGGATACATCATAGATCCCTGGATCTGGGAAAGAAAGCCTCAGGGTGCAACGTGTGATGAGGAGAGGTTCTTCCGATGTTCTGCTTTTAGGTGAGGGTTGGGCGGATGATTGTTTGTGGTGTCTACTCTGTGATTTGTTGTTGCATTAGGTAGCGTGTTTTTGTAGATGCTGAACAAGTCGAAAAAGTAATGTCGTAAATAAGGCCACGAATCGTTTAACCACATCGACTTTTGACGGACAAAATTTATGTGGGGTGCAAACGTAGCTCGACAGTAAAAGCCCGACATTATAGACTTCACGGATGGACAGGGTCAAGCATGACGTTACTCAGGAACAATAGCATCGAAGCAATGCCGCCATTTCCAAATGGCGGGACATAAAAAAAGTCAGTGATTACACAATCGCTGATCGGGAATTGAGCCCGATGCGGGGGTCGAACCCGCAACCTTGAGATTGGACGGAGATTCCTTAAGAGTCTCACGCTCTACCGATTGAGCTAACCGGGCACCGGCTATTAGATTGTTAGTAGACGGTGCTTCACTGTGTGCTAAGTACGGCCCAGGCTAGACTTCCAAGCCACTCTCTATCAAGCACTCTACGGTTGGCATTATTTTTGACTTACAGACAATGCTACTTCCATGGGCTAGCAAACTGCGTAGACAGTTTTTGAGTGGGGAATACGATCATGTTGCCGGCCTCAGGGGGCTGCAACATAAGAATCGAAAATCCATGAAGATCCAAAAATAAGAAAGTAACTCTTTTCTTAACCAGGACAGTTTTGATCTCTTTGCGTGAGACATGTTTCCTTCAGCTGCACCGTTATTTTACTACAGAGATACGTATCCATCAGGTAAGGCAATTGCTGGAAACTGCGAAATCTTCTCATCCGGAAACGGGCTTCCAATATTGTTGTCTGCCAAACGTCTTACATCTTATTCGTCGCGGCAAGATGGCATCTCGAGTTCACTCATTGGCTAATGCCTGCGCCCGACGTTGTTCTTCATCCTCCATGGTTTTCGCCTCCAAAGCGTCATTCAGTTCCAATCTTTGCTCGATAGCCTCGCAGATGGTATCTACCGAGGCCATTGCACCTGGGTGGGAAATGAGTCAGCCTTGAAGCTTGGCGTGTGCGAGGCCTGGTGGTGATCCTGGGAAGCACAGAAAACAGAAGTCGGCCAGGACAAGCGAAACATAGCTCAGATGACCTACCATCTGAAAGTTGGATGGGTTGGTTAGCATACAAAATGTCGGGAGCGGGAAACAGGTCCATAGTAAGCATACCTCCAGTGTCCCCACAAGCTAACGTTCTGCAAGAGGCATGTCAGTAATACAAGTGACGATCAACAATAACTGGGAATTAATCGTACTTGCTGATTGGCTGTAACAGCGATGTCAGTCAAGTGTCCAAGAGCGACTGGTAACCTTTACTTACCTTAAGAACCTCAAACCACCCCATAATCGTCCTCGTGCGGCCTGCAATATGGACGTCTTCCTTTACGCCCCAGTCTTGCTCAAGGACACGCATCTGTTTCTCAGTGATTGGGTGTCGCCACATGGCCTGGAAACATGCGTTAGCCCCTGAGCAAAAGAACGATAATTTAACACGAGGGTTGGAGAAGAGAGGGAGATGGGATTTACTGTGTTCATAGCTGGCGCCACCAAGATGATCTTTTTCTTCATATCAATGCTAGCATCTGTGTCCCAAGCACGAATGATCGAGGTCAACAAATTATCGGACATTCCATTTACAATCTAAACAGGGCAGTCGCGTGAGAAGGAGTCCATGACTTCAACAAAAGAGCAGTCACATACCTTGGCTAGCGTATTGGCGCTGAGGGCTGTTGTTTCGTTAGCCGCTTCTTATGCATATGCCTCCGGGAAACATGTAGGAGAGTGGCATACGCGCTACTACCATCAAGTCGGCCCCTGTTCCATCATATGTTAGCAGACGTCAGGGAGTGAACTACGTGACATCGTTTGACATACATCTCCTCAACCTATTGCAGGAGATACACATGTCAGCAGTCTGCTGGAGTCAGAGGATGCGGTAAACTTTGACTCACTCGATATGGAGGATGTTTGCGCCGCGCTTCCATGGTTGAGGACCCCATTCGTCTTGGTCTCGGTAGACGGCATCGACATTTGGCAGGCGCAAAAGAGACAAGACTGTAGGCTGTTCTGGGCTTTGGCCAGCCAGAAAGTGTGTGGCCGATTCGGTTAAAACGATCCGGATGGAGAGAACACCCTTATACTTCGCCAGGGCTTGGACGATGACAGGGACTGGAAGGCAGTGATAGGTCAGGACACGAAAGCGGATACACTGGAGGAGGACCATTGGCAGGTTCACTTGCTCTTGATAGTGGCTACGGAGCCGGATGCCCTTGACTGGACGTCAGTGTATTGTTTCAAAAGAAAAAGAGCTGAGTCGAATCATACGCCAACAGGAGGTGCTTCTTTCCATCATTGCGTGCCGCTACAAGCGACGCGATGGCATTGGCCTGGTTCTCTGCGTAATCGCTTTGATGTTCATTGGATACGGACTGGACCATTGTGGAAGAAAAAACAAGGACCTGTCCTCAAGACGTTTCTATGCGACGAGACACAAGAATGTTAAGACTCGGGTTGTGAGTCGGCAGCAACCAAGATATAGGACTGTTATTGGAAGCGGCAAAAAGGTTAGCCTCGGCGACGGTTGGCCTTAGTCTTACTATCCAATCGAGATCTCGTCATCTCACATGACTATGTTCAAAACTTAAATTGATCGCCCCCGATCCGTTTTTAACTTAATGAAGCAAGACAACTGTTAGTGAGAAATTCATATCATATTTAAGCCATTCACAGGTATCATTAATATATGTATTGCATTGAGCTTGACATCTGTTGCTTACATGGCTTGGTCTCCACGGCTAAGTACTCGCAGTGGGGCTTTTGTGAGGTGACGTGAACCCCTCAATTACCCAGGGACCAACTACGTCATAACCCTAACCCCTTCCTAGCCCGGAGCCCAGAGATCGGGGACACGAAGTTCGTCAACAACAGGAATTATTAAACGGGCCATACTTCAAACACTCAACTTTGTTACGAAGAACTTAGATGCGAGCTTATCAATAAAAGGATTTGTGATGCAATCCGTAACCGTAAGAAAGAAACCTTTAGTCCTGCATGTTCTTTGGGTCATCGTGGGAAGAGCCATCTCAGAACCAAGCAGCGGACACAGGCCCCTTGCAGCTCTTAAAACGTCTTCACAAAATAGACCAATCAGACGCGTCTAAAGCTCATGTGGGTCAAGATGCGCGTCACGATCTCGAGCTCTTGGAGCTCTTGCACCGCCATGGACCAACTTTTTGAGCTACCCTCCAATCTTACCATCCGACCACTTCCAATTGTCTTTTGGTTCAGCCCCGAAGTATCTTTACAAAATTTTCCACTTCTCTGTCATTGAGATCTCTTGATATTATTTCTCATTTTTCTACACAAAGCCAAGTTCACACTCCGATTAGCGATGGCGACACCAACGGCCCAGTCCGGCAACGCGACACCCGCATGCGAGCTGGATCCCGAAGAGACCAAAAAGAGCCTCAATGTGTCACTTGCCGACCTCTGCGCCAAGGCGACCGCACTGTATGCCAAAAAGAAGTATGAAGAAGCTGCGGAAGTTTTTGCCCAGGCCGCTGAAATGCAGGCTGAGATGAATGGAGAGATGAACCCCGAGAACGCCGAGATCCTGTTCCTTTACGGTCGCGCTCTCTTCAAAGTTGGCCAGGCCAAGAGCGACGTTTTGGGCGGAAAAGCTCCCGATGCAAAGAAGCCAGTTTCGAAGGCCAAGCCCGAGAAGCAGACAGGGTCATATGCTGCCGCGGAGAGCAGCAAAGCAGCAGAGAAGAAGCAGAACGGCGG
>Ga0065720_1019096_pt1 | contig 38261 bp, 40 predicted proteins | sample Thericmetagenome_FD_59107 | JGI IMG/M metagenome (GOLD analysis project Ga0065720, IMG submission 59107) | Thermophilic microbial communities from the Joint Bioenergy Institute, California, USA of rice/straw/compost enrichment - eDNA_2 v2... | ecosystem: Engineered > Solid waste > Grass >... | reverse complement strand
GGGGGGGGGAGAGGAGGGGGCGACAGGCAAGCAGCAGCAACCAACAGCATAAACCCTAACCCTGAGCTCCTCGTAGTGGGACGGCTACATTGATACAGGCCAAGAGCCAAAGAGCTCGACCACCCAGCAGAACAAGGGGCAGCAGGTTGCAGAATGCTGCAGAACGGCCCATGGCGCCGCTCTGACTGCCGCTTCAGCCAAGCCATTGCTTTCGCATTTTCACATGCTGCCGATCTGTCAACTGTCCATGCGGCGCACAGTGTCCAGTGTCCTGCACTTGAAAGTTGGAGTTGGGCTTCTGCCTTCTGCGCCCAAGAATCGCATCGCTGCAACAGCGTGCTGACGGTCGCCCGCGATGCGTCGGCGACGATGGCTTTCTTGTCTCTTCTTGGAATATGGGGCCGGACAGGGCACAATGACAGGTGCGGGGAATGTGGAGGAGAGGCTACTCAGGCCAGTCATCAGCAGTGGCATCATGATATCTCGCGCCTTTTGACACTCTTGGGGTGCTGGGGATGGTGGAGTCCCCCGAGTGGTATCGGCGTTGCCAGTCGCGGGGAACCTCCGAACCCCCGGGCTGCGTGGCCAGTCACAAAAAGCTGACGACCCCGATCAACTTGCCGCATTCGGGCAGCATCGCCGGGCATTGCAAGCATCGCCAGCGGTGTTAGACCCCTTCTTGGGCAGATACTTACTTAGGCGATACATGGGCATTTCGGTCTACAAAGGCATCGCAGCAGCGGTGGTGAAGATACGATGTTGCAGGCTACCTCTGGATGAAGTTGGATGGGATGGCGGCTGGTGCATGAGTTCAAGGTTGGTTTGTTTTGTTGTTTGCAATAATGATGTAGTACAGTGGCCACTTCTGCTTACGGAGACTTTACTTTGCTCCTGTCTTGCCGCAGCAATTTGAATGAATGCAACGATTGCAGGACTCTGTCGCAGAGGAACGGTTTCACGCGGTCCGGCGTAACTACCAGAAGAGGCGCCCGCCAAGAGATCGGCCCACTGCTGGTCTCCGCTTCTATCTGGGGGAGGCGCCGGGATGGCATGCTAACCCTGGTCCGCCAAGGATAATGTCCCATCTAACCCTGGTCTAACGGGATGGTCTTGGCAAGTAGTGAGCCCACCACTGTGACCATTAATCAATGTGTTGGACGGGGCACATGAGAAAAATCTGGCAAATCTGATCAAAGTCGAATCTGGATTGCTTTTGGATTTTGCTGCCCGCGTGGTTGCTATCATGCGTCTCTTCTTCAGATCACAGTTTCTAATCACAAAGCCGTGGGCGACTATTGGGTGCTCGGTGTAACGCCAGAGAACAAAACAACCCAATGCACAACCACCTTTGCCCGAGTACGAGATGGGAACCAACCGTCGGGTCTGTTAGACACGTGCTTCGGTTGTCGAACCTGAGAACAGCCGTCGCGGCGCATCGCAGCTGAGGGAATCGTTCCGCAGTGCATCTCGGCCAGTTTTGGCGAGACGGCGATGCTTTATGGCTGTCATAGGAAGTCAAGGGTCCCCGTCAAGGTTCCCAAGAAAAGTCTTCTTCAGTCCTGCCTCTCCACCACACTCTAGGTATCCACCATATGGAGGTCCACTGCTCTCCAACAAAAAAGCTTGCTACTCCACGAAGAGCTCAACAATGGATGGCGGCAAGAAAGGTGATTCGCAAGAATCGTTGAGAGCGGGCTGCTGCCACCCGGAAATTTGCGTCGAGGAATTGAAGACATTGGCTGTCTGGGATGTACCCAGGGGTTGCGACCCTGACTCCAATCTCCAGATTTTCATGACAACATGAACAAAACCTGACTTCGTAATGACGGCAATGTGCCAGATGGCTAACAGCAATTGCTGGGGGCCCTAAAGCAAGCAGTTGCAACCTGGATCTCTGAAAGCCACACAAATGACCACACTATCCTCCAGACTCCAAACTGGAAGTGTAGAATCCTCTGCAATTCCACATTCTCTTGCCGTACAATTGATCTAACAGCCTCGTAGGCGCTCCAGCCGCTCGGTTGGGCCGATGAAAGGGAGGGATCACACTTTCAATGCCTTGCCATCCAACTGTGCCCGTCCAGCCAATCAGATGTTGGGAATGACCTAACATGCGGTTCAAGAGTAGCATCTGGACATTGAATCAGCCAACTTTTGACTCTTGCACTCGGCACTTACACTACCTAGCGAGCAGTGTGCATTAGGGCTGCTGGGATTCATTAGACTCTCATTTCCTGCTGCAGTAACACGATCATCTCAAGGCGACTGCAAAGGGGTGTTCGAATGTTACTCAGTCGCAGCTCGTAAGCTAGATCATCTGATGTCTGGAATTCATGAATCAATCAGCAGGCGGCGAGCCGACGGGAGGACTCGACGCCGAGCTGACTGAAGATCGGCTCGGTACGCGCAGTACAGTATGGGAAAACATCGTCTATGCTGCCAGTGACGATGCAGCATCACAGAGCTTTACTGCTGCGAGCGATTTGGTGTGGCTGCAGGACGAGTGGATCTGCGGCGATCTGCCAGTTGGTTTCCAGGAACCAGTGTGATATTGACAAGCAGGCTTGAATATTTATTTACAGTGTGTAAACATCTTAACCCAAGATCGAGAACTTGGGAACTATAAGAAAGCAGACAGCTAGGATATTTAACATTCTTCGGTACACACTATCCTGTCGGCGTGGCCAGTAGGAGGAAGGTTCAGAGTTATTTGATTATCAGTTCAGAGCCAAAAACAGGAGACCGGGAAAATGGACTAATCTACGGGTTAGACAATAGCAAGAAGCTAAGCTGGCGTCGTGTAGTGCAAAGAGGTTGCTCGCCGTCCAGCTCAACTAGAACAGCAAAGGCTCCGATACAACGACAACTCATTAACGGCTCCACGAAGTTAACGTACACACCTGGGTATGAAACACGCTTCCCCTGAATCATAAATCCTCACGCATGCATCTAGCATTAGCTACACCATACTAATGTAGGCCTCTGGCACCACTCCCCGCGTAGGCTTTACCGGCCCACTACCACATGTCGTGGGGAAGAGATTGGTTGGCACGCCAAAAAGCAGACCACTTCAACAGCATATGCACGTGGAGGACAACTAGATCTCGCCAACCGAGAAACACGATTCCCCATCCGGTCCCCATCCCCCACGAGGGGAGACGCAGCAAGACTCCGCATGGAGCTGCCTAGGCCAGGCATTCCCCGACCGGACCCCTCATACCGTGTTTCTGTATCCCCGGGTTACTGTCCCAGCTTAGAGCTTGGCGCGGGACGGGGTTTGCGGCTCCCACAGCCCTAACCTGTCGATGTTGGAGGGGCCGTCATAAATATCGCGCTCGACCATACGGGTGTTGAGCTGGTGATGGTGGTTAGCTTTGGCAATCCACGGATATGAGAAATAAACGACGATCTTCTGAATGTCATATCATGGCAGAACTTGAGGAAAACAGCCAAAGACGGCAAGACTTACGAAGTGAGGGCCCAGCTCAGAGAGATTCCTTGCGCCAAGCATCTTCATACAGGTGACGATTTCATCCTGAAAGACTGCATCAGAGTCAGCATTTCCCATGCTAACTTCTCCTGACCAAGAGATGTACTTACTCTCAAAGACCCTCTCAACCCCCTTCCAACCACCCGCTCCCAATCCCCATAGCGCCGGCCTGCCCACACCAACCGCCTTCGCCCCCAGACACAACGCCTTCACCACATCCGTGCCCCTCTTCACGCCGCCATCCACCCACACCTCAATCACATCAAACACCTCTGGACAGTACTTCCGAATCTCCAGCAGCGTGTGCACAGCCGGCGGCGCCGTATCGACCGACCTCCCTCCGTGATTACTCAGGATGATGGCCTGCACCGTGCCCGGGTGTGCGCGGGCATAGCGAGCAGCCAAGTACGCGTCTTCGTGCGTCTGAATGCCCTTGAGCACGATCGGTAGGCCGCGGGCGTGCTTGGCCAGCCAGGGCAGGGTGGTGTGCCAGGTTAGATCAGCGGCCGTGCCAAAGAACATTTGCTGGCCGATGCCGCTGCCGGCGGCGGCGTTGGGCTTGTCGGATCCGGTAGTTTGCTTCGCAGCAGCTCCTCCTGTCGGGGAAGGGTTGGGGTTGAACTGCATGGCGGCTTCGAGGGCGGCCTTTTCGTCGTGCTCGCGCTTGCTGGGCACGGGGGCGTCGAGCGTTAGGACGATGCACTTGTACTTGTCGCGCATGCGTGTGATGCGCTCGAGCATTGCTTCGCTTTTGGCGCGGTTATTTTGCACATAGATCTGCCAGCCAAAGATTTGGCCTGGTTTGGCGTCCGCAACAATTTGCTCGGGGGACATGCTTGCGTTGTGTGAGACGAGTTGCATAGCACCGAAGCGGGAGATGCCCCGGGCTATGCCAGCCTCGCCGTCGGGATGGGCGAGGCGGGCCATGGCAGCGGGGGAGACATAGAGGGGTGTGCCAACTGGGTGGCCAAGTAAGGTTGTGGCGGTTGAGCAAGAGGTCACATCGATAAAGACACGGGGACGGAGGTGGATTTTGCGGTAGGCTTCCGTGTTGTAGGACTTGCTGATCAGGTCATCCGCAGCCGAGAAGTAGTATGCCCAGCACTTTTTGGACACTTGAGATTTCGCGGCAGCTTCGATGTCGTCCATATTGAGGAGAGTGTGCAGAGGAGGGGGCGGCACCTTGACCTCCTTATCAGCCCCCTTTTTGGAAGGCGAGCTATGCCGTTGGAGCTTCTTAAGCTCATCTGGTGGAACAGAGCCCAAGCAGGCTTCCGGTTTGAGATTATCTTCGAGCGTGCCGGGAGGATGGATGGGGTCGAACTCAGCCGTGGCATCACGCCCGGCCAGCTGCAGGATGATACGGGAGCCACCGGGATGCTCGGGGAGGAACTCGGTTACATCGTAGACTTTGCCATGGAGAACGACCCAGCAGCTTTCTTGGGAGGTGTGTTTTGCAACTGTGTAGCGGTGTCAGTTGTGTTCTTGATGACCACTTTGCCGTGGCATGACCCTTGGTAGCCGGGACAACATGCCTTCCTCTGCTGTGAATAACTTCTCCTTGGCCATTTTTCACGAAATGTTTCCCCCGGACACTTCGAACAATCACTTGAAGCCAGGATTTGATCGGTCGCAGTACGACGGTCGACGAAGGGGCGGGTGAGGATTTATGTCCTCCGGGATCGCACCGGCTGCCGTGCGCCGTCTGTCGGAAGCACCGGCGTATGTAGGTTTGTTAGCGACGGTGGGGCAGTTGTTCTCTCTGGTTGGAGAGGCGTAGAGGCACGCAGGGCGAGGGCGAGGCCGGCAGGCGTTCCGCTTGGAGGAACAACAGTTACCAACTGGCCCCCGGCTGTTGCTTGTCGCTGCAAGGCTGGCTGGATCCCAGCAAGAAGCACGATTTCGTGGATCGCCAGCCAGTCGGTGTGCCAGGATCTCGATCGGGTGGCCGAGCCAAGATCGGGATTTTTTGCCTCGTTTTCTAGAAACGGTCATGATGAAAGGGCTGGTAAATGTCCAAGGTTTTCAACGCCTAGTGTAAAAGTACAACGCCGGGACTGTTGCCATAGAGACATGAGCTCCACAATTCAAAATATGGTTGCCTACCATTCAACTCGTTAGACTTCGCATACCGTCGCTTCATCGACAGTTTCACTACAGTAAAATCGGCAAATGAAAATCCCCAACAGAAGCTGTCGCTTTGCAACGGATGCATTGCCACAACTGCTTGATCTGAGAACAGGAGATCACACTGACAGATAGAAGGCTGCTACATCTTCAAATGGAGACGTCTTGGCTTGAAGTTGAGCATGTCATCGAGAGTAAAGATCTCCTTGTGTCGAGGCATCTGAGCAAAACTTCCATCAGGCTGAAGCTTGGTCTGGGACTCTTCAGCCACGTGCCAAGGATTGCTTTGAATCGAGACCAGAAGTCAGTGGAGTTGCCCAGCTGACAGGGAAGCCAGCTTGGCGGGTGGTGGATTCAAGAGGTGGGGCCTGACCCCGCCCCCGCAACCTCCACCGTCCAGCTCACCCTGAGCACCGTCCATAGAGATTCTAGCAGTCTTCATCCTCAACATCTGTCTAACGCTCGTGCACTTCGAGACCCTTCCATACAACAACGAACACGATTCACACTGTGAGAACGCATCTCCACAGCGTGGTAAAGCCGCTTCTACCCAGGTGACAGGTCGTCTTCTCCATCAGCTGGAGAAACGGCTGCCAGCACTCCGTATCCCTTGGCATTCACTCACCGCACCGCGGGACCCATCTCACACTCAAGTGACAGACTCACAGACCTGCACTCATTCCTCACCCCAATACACACAACTCCATACACTGCTGTACATGCCCCATCCTTAACTGCAAAAATGACAACAGCAGCCTTACCTAAACAACCTAGGCCGAGCAAACTCCGCATCCTGTGCTTCGGCGACTCGCTCACAGCTGGGTACTGCTCTATGGGTGCCATGTTTCACCCCTACCACGAGCGTCTAGAGCAAATGTTGGCCATGGCGTTTCCTGATATAGCGTTCGAAACTGTGGAAGATGGTGTCCCAGGGGATACCGTTAGGTTTGGCTTCATGGGGAGGATGTATCATCACTGTAGGAGGCCTTGTCCTTGCCTTTGTGTCTTGTGCTATCATCCTTGAAGTGCTCAGTCTTGGAGACTACGGCCCCCTGACTCGTGTTGTTGTGAGAGTTCATGCTAATACGCGGCCCTATCAAGTCCCGCAGAAAAATGCAAAGATACTACAGAATCAAGCTGACACAAACGGCTACGATTGGACCATTGTCCTCGGAGGGACAAAGTATGTTGCAACATCCTACTCCCTGATTGGAGACACATCCTTACCTGTAAACACAGCGACATTGCTATGGGTGTGCCCCCCGAAGAGATCTACAACACTCTGAAAGAAGTCTGGGACTATGCCCTTGTGAATAACTCCAAAGTCCTCGCCCTCACCGTTCCGGAAGCCGCGCTAGACCCCAGCGCCCTCCGCGAGCGCCTTGCCGCCAGACGTAACAAGCTCAACGACTTGATCCGTTCCCATAAAGCTGATAACTTGTAAACTCTTTCCTTTCAGCTTTATGTATGTAGAGGTATCCTTACTGACAAAGCCCAGTCACGTCTTCGACCTCCACGCTGCCCTCCCCTATCTTTCCATGACGCCCTCCGACCGCCAGCGCTACTGGGACGACACTGTGCACTTTACCCCTGCCGGGTACGACCTGATCGGCAACAAGGTCGGCATGGCATTAGTCAAGTTGCTTGAAGCAGAGGGCTTGGGAACGCCACCTCGGCTGCCCAAGCGCCGGCGTATGTTCAAGGACGATGATCTTGAGTTTGAGGAGGAGAATGGGGATGAGACAGAAATCAGCAAGGGGTATGTGGTTGTCAGGAGGGCGGATTTAGATTAGAGTTGGTTCTGAGAGTGAGGAGTAACTTGGGATATGGATGATAGAGGGGTTCTACAGGGTATTAGGGTGATGATTGCGATACAAGGTATGGGTCGCTCTGTTAGGGATAGGCGTTTGGGGTACGGATCGACGGGGCTGAGTGTAGATTTGACATTCTGTCTTGTTCATTGCTCGGTTTATTTCCAGAACTCACCTATTATGCTGTGCACATAGACAGCTATATCCGTCATGATGCCATTCATAAGACACTGGCTGTCTCAACTACGTCCTGGTATCTAATAAGCCGCAATCCTTGCCGCCACAAACTCCGGAAACTCGGCCTGCAGCGCATCAGTCAACTTCTCCAAATCCTCTGCCAACGCTTGCACGTTGCTGTCCCACTTGCGCATCTCCTTGCCGACCGGCACCTCAGCCCTTCCGCTCCCCTTTTCCCCGGACGCATCACCCCCTTCAAACCAAATAATCCTATCGATCTGATCAATCGACCCACTCAACCGGCCCTGCTCAATCATCTTGGCCGTCGTCTCCTCCGCCTTTTCAGGCGCCAGCCCAAGCAGCAATCCCAGCTCATCGAACCCAATGTTGCTATACAGCCTGCTCACACTCAACAAATTGTGTTCCACAACGGCCTTGGCTAGCACGGTCGACCCGTCTGCCGTGGTAGCCAGCTGGTGCGGGCTGAGGCCTTTCGCAAACTTGTCGACTTCAGCAGGCGTGATGATCCTGTCGAGGAACATCTTTTCCAATATGGGGAACTCCTCCAGCTGGACAGAGCGCTCATCCTTATACAGCCTCGCCAGCGCCCGACTACGCATCGGGCCGGCAGGGGCAAGAATCGCGCATTTGATCGCCATGGCGAGAGTGTGCAGGCGTTCTTCCTCAGCGATGGCCGGACTGAAGCTGATATCGTGGTACGCTTTTGCCGCATGCAGAAACTCACGCTTTGCGTCGTGGACGCGCGCCACGCTGAGCCGAAAGTGCAGGTTGAGTTCCTCGTCGGGGACGTTGTGCATGATGTTCTTCAGCTTGTTGAGGTACGACTCGGCGCTGGTGCTGTCGTCGACCTCGAGGTAGTTGCGCACGATGCGCACCCACAGACGGGCCTTGCCCACATCGTCAAGGCGCCGCTGTGACGTGTCGGTCGGGATCTCGAGGAGGACTTTGGCTGCTTCGGCGAACTCTTCTTGGGATTCGTGGGCTTCGGCGATAATTTCCTTTAAGGTGCAGAGACCCTCAATAAGGGAGTTGCGTACTGGGGACTGCTCGCTGATGAATCTGTGGGCATAGGCACCAGCTTCTGTTACAGTTTCTGGTTCGGAGGAGACCAGGCCGCGCAAGGCTTCGTTGAAGGAGTTGAGGAACTCCCGGGTCGTCACAACGCTGACGCCCAGGACGAAGAGTTTCTCTACGATGAGCTTCAAGTCCGAAACTCTTGTCTCGGGGGCAGTGAGGGTCTTGATGTTTTGGAAGATTTTCTCTGCATTCTGGCTGACATCGGCACCGGCCTGGCACTTGTCCAACATATCGACAAGCTCAGGCTCCGGCATGATGGGCAAAGAGGAGAAGTGCTGTACTGCTGGTGAGGACACAAATATGGTTGGTTTGCAGATTAGCTGTCGTGAGGCTCTGTAATCTGGAATTAGACGTTCGAAAAGCGCGGCTCCGTAACTAGTCCACAAGAAGTGTAAAGTTGTTTGTTAGTCGTAACGGTAATTGCTGAGAGTTTGACCGAAGATTAAACCTGATATTCGCAATCAAGTCGGGAGCTTCAGCCTGGCAGTGGGGTCAGCGAGGTGGTGGGGATGCCAAGAACCAAAAGTGGAAAAGCTCCTGCTAAGTGGGTCTTCAAGAAGAGCTTCTGTGGGGTGGCTGTCAAAGCTGCTCAACCTGGAAGAGCAGGCTCGTCGCTCTCAACCCCTTTGCTTCTAACTCCTGTCTTTTCCAGGAACACACAATAGAGACTCAATGCTCCGAGTTTTTACGCTGTTTACTTCTAATCTAATTTCGTCATTCTGCCTATATTCTGTGGTTCTCTCCACACACCAAGCCTGGCTGTGTCTCAGTGTTAGGGTTACGCTGAATAGTCATCTCCGGAGAGCAGTAAGGGTTGCGAGATGAGAACTGACATTCCAAACTCTCCAAGATGATAGAAAGCAAAAGCTTATAGACTTTGCAAGAATTTAGACAAGTTCAGCTCCACTGCATATATCGTTGTCACAGATTCAGCTGGCCATCGAAGCCTGCATGGTCGCTTCAAGCGCCTCTTGTCCAGGCACTAAGCGCGCGCTTGATGGAACAGTCTCATTTCTGCCGCTTAAGACCCAATGACCAACAACTTGGTAATCCCATCGACCACTATGAACGTAACCGCCCCAAAACACCTGACATTTCAGCATGTAAACGGTAATGGCATATACCTCTTTCCTGTTGGCAGCCCTTACTATCAGCCCAAGTGAAGCCAGAAGCGGGCCAGAGGATGACCCTGCAATCCTCTGATGAGCAAAAAGAGACTGTAGGCCTATTTCGCACCTTCGAAGCAGGGGTTTGATGGTAGCAAAGCGGTCGAGCGGGGTATCCGTATTTCTTAGATCTTTCGTCTCCAATTTCCTCTTCTGGCCCTCTTCAAGGGCAAGGACAGGTCACCTACTAGGCCGCCTAGAAGTCAGCTTGCTTTGAGGATGTTGAACCTACTCCAGATCTCAGGAGAGATATAGGGTTACTTTGTTTCAATATCAGCATTTTCGTCTGGTTGGGGCATGTTGATTGGTATGAAACAAAACCACTCTACCCTCAGCGGACCACACTATCTTTTCACCATCATGAACAGAAGGAAGGGTTACTGTATCAACCCCTTTCCTCAACCCACTTACCCTCACTTGCGCTAGGGTTTGACCGTCGAGAGATCTAATTGTAGAATAGCATCATCGTAGCTCCTCGCAGCGGCTGGTCATCATGATCTGTACTTATAGCACCGGTTCTTCCTGCCGACGAGCGAGTATCGCATCGCTCATCACCAGTCTCCTCTCCTCACTGCCCACTTTCACTTCTCCAAAACGGTGGATCCGTTTTTTCTAGTCGGTTGAAGCTGGTCTATCAACTGCTTTTTAAACACCGCCGTTCCCTCGCGAACAATACCACTCCGACTATCCAAAATGCAGCCCTCATTGTTCCTTCTCGGCCTCCTTGCCCGTCTCGTTTCTGCCCACGGCAAAATCACCGTCGTGACGGGCAACGCAGGCGGCAACGGCACAGCCTTGGGCATCCAGGGCGGCGTTATCCCCAGTGAAGGCAACAGTGGCAAGGTGAGCCCTCAGCCCCGTCACAAACCTCCAGATCCTCCCTGACAATGCCAATCAGGCCCAATCCGACACAACAATATTCTCTTCAACCAAACTCCTCTCCGCCGGCCTCGGCAAGACCACCGGCTCCGGAAAGAACACCATATCCATGCTCGTCGACGCCATGGCCCTCTCCGGCCCGATCCTGCCCCAAATCACCCCCGGCGGCTCTCTCTCCGGCACCTGGCGCATCGTGACGGCCGACGGAGCCGGCCCGATTGGCGCCGTCATCGACCCGACCGCGAAAGGCAACTTCACAACGGGGATCCCGCTGACCGTCGTGCAGCAGGTGCCGGGTTACAAGGGGAACTTCATCTTCCCCGAGGACCAGAAGGTCGAAGAAAAGAGGAGTATCTTCCGTCGGGCGGTGGATGCCGCCAGCTCGGTGGTGCTGAGCAAGAGGGCTGCGCGGACGGTGCAACAGGACTTTGCGTTTGAGTTTGCCGTACCGGCGAATGTGACGTGCAATGGTGTGATTGCGGGGTTGAGGGGGGTTTGTTTGGTGAAGATTGCGAATGCGCACAAGGCTGGGCCGTTTGGAGGTGTTGTGACCGTGCAGATGGCGACGGCTTCAGAGGGGGCTAAGTGTTCTAGGGAATTTAGGGCTTAAACAAGGAGGTTAGGTATACCCTGTGTTCCTGGTGAGCACTAAGGTAGTTAAGGCAGTCCTGCATATTAGTATCCTTATCTTTAATCTGGACATCGGGCATGCAAGAAGGGAGCTCGAACTATGTCATGACTCAGGTTCATGTAAATAAACCACAACCAGATTAGGACCGCAGATAGCATGTAAACATCAGTGTATACAATCCCAACGAGCAATGTTGTAATCGACTTCAGCCAGCTAACAAACCTGAGTCTTCGTCTCGCTTCAATGGCGCCCGAGAGAGGGCTCCTCTTTCAGCCTTGAGGTTGGGTGCACCGAGTGGGCGCCGCGGCGCTGGACGGCATGTGTGGATGACGACCACACATACGTCAAAATCGTACGATCTTCGGAGCGGCAGCCCCAAATCCCGATCACAGCTGCCACCATAATCCCGATTTTGGGGCTCAACGAGTTTGTGGATTTTTGTTCTCAATCTATTTTCGATCTTCAAGTCCAACTTTCTATTTCCTGAATTCTACATGTTTCTCGACAGATGTCAAGATGCTGCCTGGAGATGAATGCTCAGCGCGACATCCCAATGAAACCAAATCAAAAGTTTCCTCGCGAATGACCCGACTACCCCTCCTACACATCCTCGCCGATTTTTCATGCTCGATAGCATGTTACATGCGATACAATCGGCCCCAGAAAGTCCCATACGTATGCACAATGGCTGAGGAGAGATACGTATAAAAATCGCTAAACACAACTCCACAACACCGACAACAATACTACCGAGAACAGCGCACGAACTCGCCAATAAATCGCCCCATACAACACTCTTCAGCGGGCCCTTTGTCCATCATCTGCCCATCTCGACACCATCTACTAACATACCGACCGTCCCACGACCCTTCGACCTTCAGTGCATCAACTAATGCCCCCTCCTCCGACCGCTATGCTCCCACTGATCGACTCCCTCCCTAATACTAACCCAATACCTCAACCTAACTGCCTCTTCCCTCGCCCCCTCGACATCCCCCCTCTCAAACGCCTCCCCCAGCCTTGCCTCACTCTCCTTTATCCTCTCCTCATTCACCCGCCGAATCTCCTCCACTTCGCCCTCCGTCTGCGCCTCATCCAGCGCTTCCCTCGCCTCCAGCACCGTCATCAGCAGCTCGGGATCGACAAGACCGCCGTGATGATGATGCCCGACTGTGGACTCGTCGCCTTCGAGGTCAATCCCGTGCTGCTCGCGGAGGAGGTACTGTGCTCTGAGAAGAGGGGAGGACAAAGTCTTGTAGGCGGTGTTGAGCAGGGCGGAGGTGGCTTCGGCACGGAGACGGGCGTCGGATTTTGAGGCTTGCTCTGAGGAAGATTGGGCGGCGTGGTGATGGAAGTCTGGGTGGGACGCGGCTTGGAGACGGAGGAACTCGCGGCGCAGGGCACGGAGGTCGATGTGGAATTTACCCTTGGGAGGAGGGCCGTGGGGGAGGGTTTCGGGAAAGAGGGCGTAGTAGGTTGGGATGTTGTTGGACGAAGAGGAGGGTTGAGCGGCAGTGTTGGGATCGATCGAAGGGGAGGACGATGCGGTTGTTGAGAGGGCCCTTCCGGCGAAAATGCGGCGCTGTGCTACGACAGCAGGATCACGGCAAACATCCCGCTGCCGTGATGCTTGTGTTGCTGTTGAGAAAAGTGCGCCCCTCAAGCTTGTGCCTCGGCGAATGGACAACACCGCCACGGCCTCTTTGCGACAGGATGCGCAGAGATAAGTTGCTGCGCGCCCAGAGATGGATGGGAGCGATGGCTTCATGTTTGACTTGTCTTTGTGTATGTTTTGTCTGTAGCTTGCTGCTTTTTGTTTGCAGGTGTAACGAGTTGAGGTCGATGCAGCGACGTCAGCGATGCTTCCTTGAAAGTTGTGATTTATATCTGTTCGTCGGACACTGATGGATGCAAGGTACTTCGGCAACTCGAGACGAGTGATTGCGTCAGAGGTGAATGGTTTGGTGTTTTAGTGGGAGAGTTCGTGTGTTGAGTGTTGAGTGCCGAGTGCTCCAACTTGCCGCGAGGGCAAAATTCGGAGGGACGAAAGAGCCAAGAAGCCGAACAAGAAAACGCTTGGAAAATGACGTCGGCGTCAAGTTACGCGGCCCCCCACACCTTCTCCCCGATAAAGCCGCGTTTAAGCTTAACCCTAACCCTGACTTATCCTCCAAGAGATGGCGACCAGGCCGGACCACACAAAAAGATCAAGAGAATCTTGATCTGGCGGGATGGCACGCATATCAGAGGGATGTTGTGTCTTTATTTTGATTCTCTCTACCAGATTCAAAGTACCCCACACTCTCGTATTCCAACCCATGCCCCCATAATTGATTTAAGACAGCACCTTACATGAAGTTATTCACAACAAGAACCACAGGATGCCACAACCACAATCCATCCGTCATGAGACCATGCCAACCAACCCTCAAAGAAAACTTACAGCCTTGCCCTCAATTACCTATTCATCGTATCTCCCATTCATAACGAAATCCTTGGGTATCCAAAACAACCCCCACACCTATCCCCAGAAAAAAGTTCACGACAACACAACGCCCCTCCATCGAACCCTCTCCTGATGCCACCACCTCTCCCGATCCTTCTTGTCGGTAACAACTCCCAAAAACGCGTTCCACTTCCCCGTACACCCTTCCTTCCCCCCATTCCCTTCCTTTTCTTTCTCCCCCTTTTTACCCCCTTTCTTGGCATTCCCATCCCCCATCCCACACATCAACTCTCCCGTATCACACCCCAACAAATCCTCCACACACACCAACCCGCCGCTCTCATCCGTCGCGCCCGTCTCTGGCTCGGGTGTGAGAATATATCGGATCTTGCTCTCAACTGTGCCCAGGAAGGCGCCGACGCCATGTTTCTCGACAACTTTCCCGTTTTCGTCCATCACGTTGACGAAGTACCTTGGAATGCGTTGTGCTGCTTCCAATCGGGCTTGAGCTGCGAGCCGGGCTTGTTGGAGGTTGCTTATGTTTCCGTCTCCTGCGGCTGCACAGGCTGGGGAAGGTAAGGGTGCGCCGGAGGCGGTACCTGGGCGGCGGGGAGACGATGGGGCATTTGTGGATGGCCAGAGGGGGCTTGCGGGGGGCGTGCCGCCGGAAAAGAAGCTCGAACCGGGACCCATGGATAAGCTGTTGACAGATGAAAAGCTGGAGGTATTGCGGCGGTGTCCCAGCCAGGGACTACTGCTCCTGCTTCCGGTCCCTGTCCCGTTAGCCGTGCTGGGACGGAACCGGTCCGTAGGATAATCAATCCTTTCACGGGGCGCACACAGCGACTGGAATAACCCATCCGGGTCGTTCGGGGCACACAAGCTCCGCAGAGCCGGGAACCCACCGGCTCCGATACTCCTTGCGAGAATAACATCCGCTGGGGTAGCCGTGTCCGGAAGGAAGGGGATATCCCAGTGGAGTTTCCGCAGGGAAGGTGAGGCCAGATAAGGGAAGAGCATCATGAAATCGTCGGGGGGCATTTGCGGGGGGAAAGCCTGCACGAGCGTGAAGGTTTCGAGGGATCGTAGGTAAGAAAATATCCTTGCGATGACGGGCAGCGAGTCAACGTCCATGTGTATGAGGGTTAGGGATTGCAGGCATGACATCGAGGGTCGTGACGCGAGAGAGGAGAGGCCCGCGGTTGTTACGCCGGGGCACTGGTTGATGGAGAGTTTCTTTAGGGGAGGGAGAGAAAGAAGGTGGATGTCGTTGAAGCTTGAGGAGGGTAGTTTGGAGAGATAGAGGTTCTGTAGGGAGGGCAATGACCGAATCGTGCATTCGAGAAGGTTAGCTGGGCTCAGAGAAGCTCCTGGCTGGCAGTGAACGACAAGAGTGGTCAGCTGCTTCCAGTTCAAGTGGTAACTCAAGAACCACTGTGCTTGCTCGCGTGTCATCCCTTCCTGATCGTGGTGGCCGTTCTGGCCGTTGATCCGTGTCGTTGGTTGTCGCTGTGCCTGTTGCGGCTCCAAAAGCCAATACATATCCCTCAAGTTCGACCTCGTCGACAAGGCATGAAACAATCGTTGCCAGGTATGATCGTACGTCGGATAATACCCAACCAGTCGCTCGAAGTTCGGACATGCCATGACAACCGACGCAACCAAATCATTATACTCAGTTACTCCAACATGCGCCGGTCGTGCCGGAGGTTTCAACGACTTGACCAAAACCGCAATATCCGGATTCGCCCTGAGCGTCCGGCGCAGCAATACCAACCTCGCCCCAAATGATGCTTTAGTCCTCTTCTTCAGCGCCGGGCCATCCTGCCCAACAAGCACAATATCCCGATACAGAGCCTCGCGCGCATGCTTGAGAAACTTCCGTGCGCTAACCGCAATCGCACAGCAGTCCCTCATCCAGCAGGTATGGCAACTACTGCTGCCAATCTTCAAGTGCGACCTGCGTAGCTGCTCGAGTATCATGTCCAGCACCTCGCTGGGGAGAGCTGCAAACAACTCGCCCTGTGCTCGCCGCCGGTACGACTTGAGAAGCGTAGGTCTCTGCCACGGGCCTCCAGAGCCTGCTCCTGCTGGACCACATGGCCAGCCGGCTGGTGAGGAGACTGGCCGGCCATTCACGCCAATTGTGGGACTGCTCGGCCAGGAATCGATGCTCGTCTGGCTGCTGCTGATGGATGCACTCCGTATCCTGCTGTCGACACTCTCTTGGGCGGAAGACACGAAACTGCAGGTCGTCGAGGTGGAGCTGCTGTTGGACAGTCGTCGGGGACGGTTATATCCTGGCGGTGGTATCGGTGACGGGCTGTCCGTGAAAGCGGTCGGCCGATGGATCACGGGCATCTCGTCCATAGAACGGGACCCCACGGGTGCGCTGACCCGCTGCGTCCTGATGCCAGAAGACCCATTTTTTTCTGGCGGATACATGGCGAGGGGGATGACATCCAGTTTCGACTTAGGAGGACGCAGAAAGGTTTTGACAGTCTTGGGGGTATTGGTAGGCTTGTCTACGGACCGAGTTGGGGGCGGTGACGACGTAGTCGGAGTCAGAGTCGGGGTCGGTGCGGGTGTAGGCTGTGGTTGGGAAGCGAGCCCGAGGCTGCCGCCGGAGGAAGCGGAAGAGGTCCGAGAACGTGGAGAGTTTGAGCTTAGCGGCTGCGGAGTGTCATTCTCGGTGCTGTTGCTGCTGTTGTTGCCAAGGGTGTACCACTTCTGGGCTCCCGAGGGTGAGGCCGAGAAGTTGTGGCGATACTGACGATTGTAAAAGGCCGGTGGAGGTCTGTATCAGGCAGAAAATTTTCCAGTATTAGAAAGTGTTGCGTTGTGTGTGTGTGTATGTGTATGTATGTGTGTGTGTGTGTGTGTGTGTGTGTTTTTTTTTATGCCAAAGATCTGCACTTGAAATGCCAACCCAGAGAGGTTTGGATATTCAGGGGAAAAAAGCAAAGGGTGAAGAAAAAGGGGAAAGTGTCCAAAACGGGCGCAGTGGTAATGCCACGGAGCGGGCCAAGTCGCGCTTTTTTAAAATGACATGCAGATCCGCAGTCCAGACGGGCGGCTGCTCGCATTCACTTTTTCAGCTCAAATTGTCGGACTGCTTGCTCTCTTTGCCTTTGATGATGCCCTTGTTGCTTTGACTCTGTGGTGGGAACGCAGCATCGGAGGCAGCCTTGCAGCCTAGAGGAAGGGCGCTAGGGTAGAGCAAGGACAGGATACACAGTATTGTCTCGATGCCTGGTTCAAGATTCAAGACTGTATGTGTCATCATGCACGTTTAGGGAGAAATGCAAAAACGCAGACGTGCTCAACGCGGAACATAAGGGACGCTTGAAGTCCAAGCAACTGTGCACACTCGCACTCGCACTTGCTGGATCGGCTGATGTACCAGGCTCAGCTGTCATTCATTGGCAATCTAACCGCTTTCGAGATGCTTGGGGGGAAGCCAAGCCGGGGGTCGACGCCACAGGTGAGCCCAACGGAAAGCTAAAAAAGAGATTTAAGATTCTGAGCAAAGAACCAGAGCAGCTCTCTGAAAGTCTGGGACAAGTTGTTTTTCGATGAAACAACTCAAGATGTCAACGCTGGTGGCGGGAAATTGTTGTGAAAGTCAACAGACGACCAGCGCTGCCCCTGAGCCGAATGCAGCAACGTCATCCGTGCTGCTGTCCAGTGGCCAGCAATAAAAAAAAAGAGCGTGATAGAACAGTTGGCAACAGGGGTCACACTGGGGACATTGGGCCTTGTAGGGCCTTGTAAAAAGTGTACCTTGTAAATAGCGAGTGGTCCAGCAAGCGCCCCGTTGCATATCTGGCTCCATCGCCCACTGCAGCCCGGACATGTGCTGCGGTAACAGACCGGCTGTTTCCAAACAAGATCTGACACGTCCAGAATCAAGTCATGACAAGTGCCGGCGCTTAGGCCATCAGGTGGCATTTCTAGAGAATTCAAAAGTTTGGACCGAAGCATTGCGGAAACGACAAAAAGAACAGATGGAAACAAAAACATAAACATCTTAACTTACCGGGTCTTAGGTCGTTTCGGTGGAGCCGTCGCCTTCTTGACGGACCCATTCATATTGGCGTTGCCATCGGCGACAGCACTGGCATTTTCCGAGGCGTTATCCACTGCATTCTTATTGTCGTTGTCAAGGTTGCCGTTGGCATTGACGACATCGGTGGCTGTCTTTCGATTTCGACAAGAACCGCTCCTGAAAAACATCCCTTCCGGCAGCCCAGGCCCAGCAGCTTCCGGCACTGATGCCGAGCTGGTCGTGGCCGGCGACACCGGTGCTGACATTCGTCTTACCACGCTAGGTGGCGGCTTCTTGCGCAGTACCGATGGACGCCGCTGACCAATTTTGTTGTCAATAATATCAGCATCAACATCGTCATTTGGGACAGGATGAGCAACCTGAGACAGGTTTGCACGGAGTACGCTGAATGATTTGCTGTCGACGGATGAGATTGAGTTCCGGCGTCGGGTGATGCTGCCCACCACAAAGTCCTTGAAGCTTTGCAGGGAGTGCAGCGAGCTTTCGCTGTTGCGTCGGCTCCGGCTCAAGGGCCACGGTCGCGACCGCGGGGCGGCTGTTGCGGCTGTGGATGTGGTGTTGGCATCCTCCGAGGAAGTGCTGCGAATGCTGCTGGTGTTCATTTTGATGGGCAGTTGTACGCGTGCTGATGTATTATCTGTTGTCGTTGGTGTTGTCGCTCAAGCCTCAGCCTTGATCCTCTCTGTCCTCTGTGTATTCGAACTGGCTGAGCTACTGTGATAATGCACGGAATTTCTCTATCTGCTCATCGACCGTTCATCCTGTTTCAGCTTGTCGTTGAATGGTGAGGTGAATTGTGTTTGCCCCGCGTCGAGAAACCAGTATCACGAAATTCCGGGTCGTCGCGATTTTCGAACGAGTGTTGTTGTTGCCGGGTAACGTTGACGATGCCGTCCATTTGCCGAAAGGAACAACTTTTTAATCTAGATCCAGATGTTTGCGTGTGTTTCTGACCCGCTGCTGCAGCCGGCAACAAGTTGTCTTTTCTTTTCCGTCTCCCGTCGTGGGGTCGGTGTGTCTGCTTGTCTATTTCTGACGCAGACGGGCAAGTTGCTTTTACTTTGCTTTCTTTCTCTCTTGCGGCGGCGTGGCAGCCGGGGCTGACGTGGGAGAGTGCCAGAGCCGTCCGCTGACTACCTCTAGACAAAGGTTACACGCCTGAGCCCCTCGCTCCAACCTCCAATCTCCAGTCGCTGTTTGGAGGCGATGACTCGGAGAAACGCAGCTCGGGGAGGGGTCGAGCTGACCCGGAAGAGGGGGGAGGGCAAGCGAAAGACATAAAGAGATGAAGAGCTTGGGATTGTGGTGACTATAAGCCTGCTCTCTCTGTCCCGCAATCCATAATGCGGGCAGTGTCCGTACCTACTGGGGACTGTTGAGCTGCAGCTGCGGCAGAGAGAAAGGACAAGAAGCGAGGAATGGAAGCCAAGTGCAAGCTTCGCCGCCATCAGCCAAGCATCAAGCCGCTGCGGTTCATGTGGGCCATCTGATCCCACAACCACCCGTGGCCATGAGTTCAAGACTCCATCAAGTCCATGACGAGCGAATGCCGCCCTCTTCTTGCACAGCTTGCTGCATTTCGTCCCGGGCCGTGAAAGCGAAACATGCTGCTCTATCGTGCTAGGGCGACTCGGGCTCGGCCATACTAATCCCGTTCAGTACCTACAAGTTACATACTACAATTGTGCAGTGTTATCTGCAGCTTTTTAGCGGGCGAACCAGGTGCTGGCAAGGCTCTTCTCAGGCCGTCAGAAGACCAACGAAACCGCCGTTACAGGACGGGATCTTCAACAGGCCGTGCATTGTGTCTGCAGATGTCGATTTCTCTACTGTAGCACAGCATCATCGTGCAGTGCAGCTGGCTTAGAGGTACCTATGGTACAGTAGTATTCAGGTCCAGGCACTGAGATCATCTCTGATACTGCAACTGCTCAATATGCTTGTCCAGCGGTTGCCTTGCGGTCACAGTCATCCAATGATTTCGAATTCATCCATGGATCGTCGGTAAAATCTACTGGCAGACCTACAGGTATTATGTGGCTAACAGCATGGTTGCGGGAAACCCGTCCTCGTTCTTCCAAGGTAGGGGGGTTAATCCGTACGGTTATCTGGCCTGAATGGGACTGAATTGTGGCGGACGTTGCTGAGCTTGACCTCCAGTTCATGAAACCCAACATCGCAGCGCCAGAGCCGAAAGAATGGACCCAAGTATGGCGGGGAAGCTGAAAAGACCAATGCCAGTTGTCCACTGGCAATCGAGCTTCGAGTCTTTTCCCGTCAGCAGCCCGCTGTAGCCCGCGGCAGTTGACCATTCACAGCGTTGAGTGTGGCGCAAGTTTCAGCCATTCTGGGATTCAGCGTGGACTTCTGTGGCTCTGTGTGGGCGCGCCGCATGCCCATGTTGCCGGGTCGCCCGGGGGGGTTGGCCCACAGGCGAACAACACACCACACGCTTTTCCACACTCTCTGTACATCACATCTTCGTATTCCAACAATGCCAACAGGTCGTTCGCTCGCTGGCTGCGCTGGCTAATGCACACTTATGTACGGATCCGTACAGGATACTGCTAGTACGTTCCGCCAAATTAAGTTCTCACCGATTTTTTTGTCGTTCCTTGCATTTGGAGCTCTCAGCGGCAAAAAAAAAAACAAGGCAATGCTTTGCCATCCTTTTCCAATGCTTCCGCATCTTAGCTCCGACACCCGACGCCTCTGCCTTCGGCTTCGCACAACCAGAGACCTCGAAAGGGTAAAAGTGAATGGTTTCCGAACGCGTGCCTCTCATACTGTTCGGTACAAATCTTTATCAACGCCCGGACAATCGTTACCGGAGCCCCAGATCCCCAATGTCGGTACGAGATATGCTGGATGGGCATGCACTACACTAGTCATCGTCCATAGCAAACCGTACCCGTCGCTTCTTTCTCGGACCTAGGCCCGAATCCTCAGCAGTTGCTGGCCCAGAAGTACCTGATGTTGACGAGAGCCGCAAAGACATTCCATGCATTCCATCTTCTTGATATGCCAAGTTCCTCTTTCTCCGCATCTCATCACCGTTCACTCCACCTTTCCTCTCCCTGGTCGGCGACCCATTTTTCAAAGCAACCAGATCCTGATCCGGATGCTCAACCCCCCTTCCAAACCCTTTTCTAAACAAAAGCAACGGCCTTTCCAGCCAGGCCATCTGCTCTTCTGACCTGCTTTCACTCTCACCCTCCCTTAAACCTGGCATCTCCAATATCTTCACATTCAATATCCACTCATAGATTGGCTTATCATCCAGTATACTCTTGCACCGCCACTGCTCGGCCTGCGTCATCTCCTTGCGCCGGCAAACGATCACTTCCTCCACGCTGCCCCTCAGCACGAGTGTCTCGACGGTGACGGGTTTTTGCTGGCTGATGCGCCGCGTGCGCCCAATTGCCTGAGCTTCGACCTGCGGATTGAGGACGGGGTTGATGAAGTAAATGCGTGAAGCGGAGCGCATGTCCAGGCCAAAGGCTGCTTGGGTTATGTCCATTAGGAGAACCCTGGGAGAGGTTAGGTAGTTAGCGGGTGAAAGCGACAGAGAAGGGGATAAGGGGATAATCGTAAGCATACCGGAACTTTGGATTGGTGTTGAAGGTCGCGACATACCGGGCCCTTCGTTCTGGGCTCAGTCCTTTTGCGTAGATGAGATGATGGATTTGAAGCTGTCGAGAAGGTTAGTGAGTGCCATGTAAGGAGATGGAGGGCTGACTGACGATTTCGAGAACGCCCGCCAGATAGTACGCCACGTTATCGTTTTCATAGAAAACGATGATCTGCTCGTGCTCTTGGTGCTTGGCAATCTGGTCAATCAAGTACGAGAGCTTTGCAGACGCTGTCGAAACTAATTGCGTGGTAGCAAGGACTGAGGCTATTTCGGCCTCAGGAACCTCCAGAGGGGTCCCCTGCCCTTCAGCACCTTCCTTAACCAAGATCACAGAACGTCGCCTCATCGGGCTATTGCTGTCCTGGCCGACGGGAGTATTACCGGCAAGAGTCATGTTTTGATCTTTATTGTGCCCATTTGGTGAGGCTTTTGAAGTCTGGTCTTTGATCCACTTTTGCCTTTCCTCGAGGCCGCGTGCGGCAAGCTTGCCGGTTTTGAACAGGATTTGCAAAGCATTAGACGACTCAGCTAGAGGGTGTAGGAACTTTTGCAGAGCCAAGATGATTCGTGAATCTGTACAGACTAGATCACCGTCTTTCAAGTTCAATGACCACTCTTTCCCCGCATTCCAGGGGAAGTTTTGGACATAGAGAGGGACTTCTCTGAACAAGTTCGCGCATCTCTTGATATCATTTCTCAATGCCAGCTTTCCGAGCTGAATGGCGTCGCGCAGCAGTACTTCATCTTCAGCGCTGATAGGGGCCTTCCCCTCTTTCAAGAACTCTTCTGCCGTTTCGACAGCTTTTTGGATCTCCTCTGAGGAGAAGAAGGAACCCCCAAAAAAACTCGCCTGCCTGAGGTTGGAAACCAGTTCAATCAAGGCCTTGCGCTGTCTTGGATGGAAGAAATAGTCCTGATCTGTCCTCTGTGACTGGACAGAGTTGAAGATGATCATCATGGCAAACAGGTTAAGCGCCAAGCGATCTTGGTAGGAACCATCGAGTACCACAATCTTCTCGTCAACAGTCGGGAACAGCTCCCCAATCTCGGACAGTTGATGGCGAATAATCAGAGAGTGCAGCGTAGATTTCAAACAGTTGGCACGCCCATTGCTCCGCGGTGAGTGTCGAGGTTGCATGACATAGGCAGACCAGTCTGCGGGCGTGTCTCCAGCTTCGGTAGGGAGATTTGCCCAGGGACGCATTTGCAGGTAGAGAGTTGCCATCGAGCCGATGCGCTTAAGATCGTCCCGCTCCAGATCAGGAGACGTCTGTAAGTATTCGGTGGAGCCATTACTAGCCTGGGAGGTAACGCCCTCACGGACTCCAAAGAGACCCTTGGAGGGAGTTCCGGTGACGATCCACTTGGCTTCTATCTGAAGGTGATCAACTAGCAGATGGATATTGCTCTTCCTTTTTGGCGTGGAATTCCCTAATTTATGGCCTTCGTCGACAATGCAGCGTTTAAATCGGATGCTTGCAATGGGGTGGTTGAGGACATGGCCGCTGATCACATCGAAGTCGATGTTCTCACACATCCTCTCAAACCTAGTGGATGAGAACAACACAATGTCATACTCAATGAGTTCCTCGACAGGTGGAAGCTCATGCTTTCTGCTGTTGTCCAAAATGATGATCTTGAGACCGAACGTATGTTTTGAAATTTCTTGCTTCCACTGCTGAATGAGATTGGGTGGCACGATCACAAGGGAAGTATGGCTCAAGTAGATCTTCCTTGGTGATGGTAAACTAGACGGCTGACGACTTGTTCGGCGACGATCAGCAGGTGGCAATTCGTACCAAGCTTTGTTTCTACGTATGGCTTCGACGCAATTGGGATATTCAATGCCATCTGGGTCGAGGGCACCAAACACATTCCTCCAAGGCACCGAGTTCCGGGTGAGGCATGCCGCAGCCATGTCCAGAAGAGTGCCGATACGGCGACGAACAATCAGCCTATCCGTCCAGAGACAATCAGGAACCTTGGATGGAATATGCCGAGTAGCAAGGATGAGTGCCAAGCATATAAGTGTCTTCCCAGCACCCATCTCCTCAGCAAGAATGCCACCACATGGTCTGTCGTAGTACCTTGGCGCTTTCAGTCCCGTACCGGTGACAGCATCATAGTAGTAGGGGTTTCCAAGTTGGTCAACGACTTTGACTAGACGAGGATCGATAACTTGTTCTTGCTGAACTTCTCGCTGAAGCATCATAGCGGCAGATCGGCGCTGGTATGTGTAGAGGGTCGTCATGAGACCGAAAATGCCACCGTCCATGATTCTATAGGCCGCTTCACGAGCATCAAGATCGGGTATTTCCTCGGGTGTAGGATTGGGAGACGGTATGTTGTTAAACATATGCAAAAGAGACAGATGTTCTCCATTCTTCCGACTCTCTTCGGGGTCAAAGTTAACAGAATCAGGATATCGAGTTCCTGAAACCTCACCTTCCCAGGTGGCTCTCGAGAAATCGAGTTGTCCGAGCAAGTTGAGTCTGGCTTTGCGGAGAGAAGAATCTGAACGTGGAATTCTCCGGTTGTCGATATCATCTGGAAGCATGTATACTCGGAAGACACCCTGCTCAGGGTTGTTCAAGCTGATGGCAAAGCTCATATGAACCCACCCTCGACGCAGGAGTACAGCATACTGGGCAAGACATCCGGAAGGGGCAAGCAGCTGGTTCTGAATGTCCGAATCAAGGAACAGGATATGATTTGTTTTATTCTGGGCAGATTCTTCAGTTATGTCCTCGCTGCTGATGCCGCCTACATTCTGTTTGTCGTTCATTATTGAAAATGGGCCTAAGTGGTACCACCTTGATCGCTCCAAAGACAACTCTGAAGGTAGCCAGATCTGAGAAGGATATTTTCCTTGTGTTTCGGCCTTCTGGATGACCAGACAACCGGCCGCGATATGGCGCGAAAGGTCTAGAGTCGGCATAGCTGTCGGTGGTGTGTGGTCATGAACGCTCCATCAGACTATGGTATTTGTTCCCAATAACACATGAACTGGCGGCATCTCGGCCGGTGTGATTGTTGCTGAGAGCACAGCTGGATGTACCTGGGTTGCTTGGCGGTTCAATGGCTCTTTACTTTGTCATCAAACTTGAGACTGTTGATGCTTGGCGCTCGGTTCTCTTGAAAGCTTGCGGTAAGATTGGCGTCAGAACATTCCAATTGGATGATGAGCAGGCTCGTAATCCATACATTGTATCGTGATTACGCAATCGGTAATGTTACCCATGTCGTGGATCATGGTCGGAGGGATTCCATTCGTTGGTTGACTGGGCGGCAGCACAAGAAGCGGGAGGATCAGCAAGAGCGTTAACATAACCGCGGACCTAAGGTTTTGATACAGTCGATACAGGGGTTGTATTTACACAGATATCGCAGCATACCTTCTTTTAAACTCATATGGAACGCTAGCACGGCAGTTAGAGTGTTTTTGGTGGGGGGAGTTGCTTCGCACCATAGCCTTTCCAACACCAAACCCAAAGTTTAATCAACCACACCTACCTGAGGTAGGAGATCTGTGAAAACCAATTCGCTTTGGATGAACCGAAAAGCGGAAACCCCAGTCGACATGCATATCACAAGATCCACGAAGGCTGAGCTCTCAGTTCAGGGCTGTTGAGATGAACTGCAGGTCCAGCCTTACAAGCTCCATGGTTCTTTCTCACGGTGTTAAGTTTGCTGACAGCACGGTTCTTCACTGTTTTTGCCAGCCAATTTTTGGGACAGACATATCGAACGACTCCCTGCATTCTCTTTTCATCCATTATCCTTCAGCGTAGAAATTCCTGACACCTTTTATGCCTTTCTCATTGTGGCTCTATTCCGAAATTGCACAACATCTCGTCTTGTCAAGACCACTACCTGGCTTCCTGTATTTTGGACCCAGTGTTTACTTTGAAAAACAAGTTCTGCGTGCAAGAAGTGTTTATTTGACTCAGAGATCTGTTTAATCCATGTCATTGCGTCTAGAGAACATAACTCCAAACATCTAGGTTTCTGCAAAAGCTCAACTTCTCGAGATATGACACTCGGACTCGGGGCGATCACTTAATTGGCTCCAGTACCATCCCATTTATTGCGATAAACCAAAAGCCGGGGGCACCACAAGATGCTGAAACGGTCAGTGCATCGGCTTCCGACTTATTAAGAGGGAACTAACCTGCTATTCCATAGGAATGCCTGAGTAATATGGGAAGCCAGCAATCATGACCCTCGCCGGCGAGCTTTCCCAAGCGAAAAGCCGCACTGTCTTAGCCGACCCTCGGTGGTTGCCGTATGTATTTACCACGCTGCGCTGCGCGCGGCATGCAAGCGATGACGGCCCCATCTCCACCACATCTGCCAAGATCGGCCGAGGGACCAGTCGAACAGCGGGGTCTGTGCCCCGGGTGTCTGGGCTTCTGGGCTGTTTGGGCACTGTGCTGGAAGAGATTAGGGATGGGTCTCTTTGCCCTTTCCCGATCCAGCCAAGGAGTGATTGCCGGTGATCGACCTGGTCAAGTTTCTTCAAGCATCTGTCAGTGCCCTCCAGCCTGCCAATCCGAATATACAAGGAGGTGAGGGAAGCAGTCAGGACCCCAGGAAGTTTACAGTATGTCGGGATGCCGTATAAGCGATGGAGGGAAGACGTTTATCCATCCAAGAAGGGAAACGGAGTTGAGGGGAAGACTCGCGCATTAACAACGCTGACAAGGGAGCTCGGAGCTCTCTCAGCCGTCTCAAGTCAAAAAGTACCCCAAGTATTTGTCAGTTGGTTTCTGACTTCTGTTAACGTTCTTAGGTGGGGGGACTGGGGAAACGGAGGAGGGGAAAAGGAAGGGCTTGTATTTTGTAATATTGCCTACCACATTATTTCTATGGCTATAACATCAGAACAATTTGGACTGCAAATGGCGTAGATAAATGGAACCGGCTGTCGTGTGGATGTCGATATGCAGAGAAGAGTGCAGACTTTCCGCCGTTTGCACCCTGCATCCCCGCACGTCCCAATCCCGAAGACGTCCAGATCGAGCCTACTTTCCGCGCAGAGGGTCAAGCGCCTCTTCGCTAATCTCTTCTCTCCGCGCTCACTTTACCAAACTCCCCGGATCCACGCCGCTGCAAGCCCTACATACCTACCTTGGCAAGGGCCCAGGTTCCCAGGAACCGGTCACTCAGACGTCAGTGCCCGAGACCTTGGGCACCTTGCGGCCCTTATCCCGTGCACCTTGAGGGCTTGTTACTTGCCCTGTCAGGCATATTGACAGCTGACAGGCTGCAAGCTGCAAGCCGGATTGACAAGCCCGGTTGTCTCTTCTAACGTTAGCTCCTCCAGGTGAGTCGCATGTTGTGTATCACCTATTATGGCTTCTTTTTCACGTGCACTTACCTGCTCGGAGCAAAGCTTGCAAGTTGGTGTCACTTGCCTCTGACGTGTGCGTCACAGTGCGTGGACGTGCTCCAGGGTCTGCTAGTGAGGAGAGGATCCCAGAAAAACCCAGGGGTCTGTTTATCGAGGCTACAGCACCCGGCTGATATGTTCCCGTCGGCATGATTTTGGAATTCGTTGGTATGTAGACAAAGAAATCATTTCTGGCTTGTTCATGACATTAATTTTCCCCTTTTTTTTCAAAATAGAACATCATTTCAAGCGTCACATTATACCTCTTATGAATTTCGACCGCCATAGATCCCTCTTAGATACGCTTTAGAGCATCCCGTGGTATATCTGAATTGGTCCTTAAGCGCTGAATGGCGTCCCACGACCAAATCGACAGCACAACTGTATGATACCCCTCAGCAGTTGCTCGCACAGCCCCTCTCTCTTCCCCGTTCTGCCGCAATGATGTGCAGATGTTCTTCATGCGCTCAGCGGTAAAACGGATCTGCGAATGATAAGCCTTTCCGGTTTTGAGCCTTATTCGGAAACTATCCGTTTCCTGCTTGTCTTTTTGTGGGGTGTTTGGGGGGAGGGGGGTTGTGGTCGAGGCCTGGACATGATCTTAGCTAAACGCCCAATCGGGAGGGCTCTGGACGGCCAATCCACGAAGCTGAACCAGCTTGGCGGGCTTGTATTCTCTCTCAAACTCTGATATTTCGTGAAAGAGGGATCCTGACGAGCTATGACCCTCAGGGTGTGAAGAACGGGGACATCGGATTCTCAATGGCCAGCTTTATCGCGCGGTTCTTTACCCATATCGTCTTCAGCAGCCGCGGTAGCCTTCATGAGCACCTACCTCTTGGATCGATAGATCTGTAGATGGGGGAACAAGATCGTCACGCCAACATGCCATGGTGTCATGCTGGGATGGGGTCGATGGGATGTACTTTGGCTTGGGGTTGCTCTTCTCTCCATCTTCCCCTCTTGGATAACCTTGTCGGTCAAGGAGGTGTGGTCATTGAAGCCCTCCAATACCCTTTCCCAGCTCTTTCCATCTTCCCTCCGTTGCATGGCAGCCGCCCATGGCATCCTCTGGCCCACATCCTGTCCACATCCCGGGCTCACCCGGAGGGGCTCCCTTGTCCATATGTCTGGGTTGCACTGCGCTTCCCGGTTATTGCCTGTCAGCATGCCATACGTGGGAAGTCAGTCCTGTTGAGCTGAGCTCGCCTGCCGAATTCCCCCACAAGGTGACTAATATACTGAGATCCTGGATTCACCCAAGGGCAAAGGCTCACATTAACGCCCAGGTATAGCGTCTAGACCCTCGTCAACTTCGCGGACGGTCCCCTCCGGGAAAATGAGTAGCGTAAGACTCTTCGTCATCCACCAACCAGATCCTATCTGTAGGAGCAGATGAGGGTAATCATGGGGCACACGAGAGCTCAGGATTCTCAGGCCCCTAGCCCCCTATCTGAGTCTTAACATCTGCAATAAAGGTCCAACCTGCAGGACTTAGTGTCTATCGTGGGGAAAGGAACAAGAAAGTACATACAGGCTGGTCTGGTGTCAGTGATTTCGCTCCAGTCCAGTCCTCACCATGCCATCTCGAGCTCTTCCGACTCGCTTGTCTTCTAGGCCCATTGGCATGCCCATGCCTTCTTGCGTTCCCGGCTGCACCTCATATTGGGAGAGTGAAGCCTTTGTTGACTAGCTAACCGTGACATGGAGCGTTCAGTTGGATGTAGCCGCTCCAGGAGGATTGAATCCCGTCCCTAGCCCATACAACATCCAGAAAGAGGGAGGATCGCTCCTCCATCCTTGTCGGGTTGGCTGTAACCTTGTGTAATGCCAAGTATATACACACCAGTTATGGAAATTGACTAGGCGTTCACAAGAACTGGAATGGATTGTGCCACCTATAGATCTAGGACACGTTTCTCTGACATTCGATGCAGCACTAGGTGGCGCTGTTATGCACGTCGACCTGTGTGGAAGCAAGGGAGAACAGACGGTGGTTCGGTATCAGCAATCTGTCCATTGTCCAGTGCCTTTGGTGGCGAGAAGGAGAGCACGAGGATAGTTGCCATACGAGTAGTATACGAGTATTGCTGCAGAAAAGAATGCTGTTAGCATGAATAAGTGGACAAAACACGTAACTAGACGACTAAAGGCGACAGGTTAAGTTTTCTAACCCATCCTAAGGGTCGAGTTGCGATCCAAGCATGAGACTCGGATGATAGGACGAACTTGAGCCAGATATGCTCCTAACCGCCAGTTATAGGACCAATCACTATCCAGTGGACTTCAAGACGTGGGAGGAGGAACAGTCAAGTGCACCGCATAAGTAGTGAAACTGTGACTGGACGGCAAGCCTACCCACAGACGGTGCCCCCCTCTCCCCTCCCACACTGCCATCATCACCCACATCTTCAAAGACGCTACCAATTTGAGATGTAAAATCCCGAGCCAACAAGATTCTTTCCGCTGTGTCATGCAGCCTGAACACGGGGCCCTGCATGGTTGTCGGTCACGATACAGTCCCCTGCATGGATGGAAGACAAAATAAAATAAGTCTGATGCTTATTGTTGTCGGGCAGTTCCGATCGCCAAATATTCTAGGTCTCATCCGTTATCTTCCGAAATGATCAGCTTCAGTCACATTGCTAAAGAACTTATTGACATTCTGAAGGATATAGTGAGGATTCATTTTCCTTAACGGAATGCTTGTTATGGACAGAGCATACGCAATAGAATGGCGTAGACGGAAGTTCATAACAGCAAGCCACTGATTCCAATGGTAGAAAGAAGGATTTTGTGTCAATATATCCCTTGATTTTGCCATGTGACACTGATATGAAGTGAGTATCGTATGTACCTACATCCACTAAGAGAACGAAAACCAGGTATATGATGGTATTCCTCTAGACAAATCAAACATGGATATACCGCGAACCAACGCCATAGAACGCCACTACCCAAAAACCGACCAAGAATGTCGCCAGATACCCATCTGTCTGGAGCGAGATCAACGACAGACTAATTTGTTGTGACTGAGAAACAGAGTTGAGTGAACAAGAAAAACAAAATGGGTATTGAGATGAGAATTGTGAGCCGATGGATGATAGAGCTAGGACAATGTGGAAGTGTTGGAAATCCAGTGGTTTCAATTCTTCCAGGCAGACAGAAGAATGATATAGTAGAGGGAAGTTCTAAAGTAGCGTATTGGTGATGGTGATGGAGTATCAATGCGTTTACTCGCTCCTGGATTCGAATAGCTCATCCGCAGGCTTTTGTCGATCATTGTGGTTATTTGAACAGTGCGTAGTTTGAGTTGTTTTTTCGGCATAAACAGTCTTTGCATTGCCGTTGTCGATGTTTATGGGCAGGGGTAACCGGATTTCCCCGAAACTTGTCCGGGAAGAACCAAACGGACAAAATGGGCTCCGTGCTGTCGGGTCCCCTTCCCTTCGCTGGCTCATGCTTCAAAAGGGAGAATGTCCCTACCCCACGTCGGGGTTGGTTGTTCAGGTCACTCAGCCGCCGTAGCAAAGGGGGCACTGGCCTGGCAGCACTATATACCGCTCATGAGGGCCTCGAGGGCAGGCGCTGTTGCGGTTGCCGTCGACTTCGGTACGGAAGAAGTGGGCGCCTGGATCGGAGCAGGACGTGTAGATGTAATAGTTCTTGGTGAAGTCGCACATGGTTGTTGCTGGGAACGATCCGAGATATGGTGCTGGAATTGTGTCAGAATGGTGACAGGCAAGAGAATTCAAAAGTCGGAAGGCCGATGTCGGGAGAGAGGTAAGCTGTGAGTGTGCTGACGGGAGCTTGGACGTGGGTGTCAGCACTTGATATAAGCGGACAGGATGGTGAATGAGAGGTCTATAAGAGAAAGGGGCAACGCATACTGATAGGTAGAGATATAAATAACCGGTGATGGGATAGACAAGGACAGTAGAGCAGGATGAGATACCCTGCCCGGATGTAACGGCGTTATGTCAGGCAAAGGCGTTCAATAGATGGGTTGATGATGATGTTGTTGTGCACCTGATGCCGCCGAAGTCTGAGGGGAAGATTCGGCAGTCGGGGCCGACTTAAATATAAACAACAAACGGCCGGGGAAAGTACCGGAAGGGGGGTATATCAGAACCGGGGGCAGAGGAACTAAGGGCCCACTTGGGAGGACGGTACACTCGAGGCAGAAGCAAGGTTAAGGTGTGAAGCAAGACAAGACTTTCAATGGTACCTCTTGATGCGGGATTAAGACTGGGGGAAGCGAATAAAGCTGGATCTTGTTTTCAGTGGCGGCCGGGCCGGGAAACGGGAAACAAGACAAACTGCCAGAACGAATATCAGGCCTGCCGGCCCGAGCGTACTGTTTCAACAGAGAGCTATGACTTCCGGCCACTCATCATCCACAGGCCATGGTGCGAAAGGGCTATGGCTTTTAGATGAACGTACGGTGACACTAGGGGCGCTCAAAGTCGAGCTGTAAGCAACTGTTTTGTCCGTCAAGGGCGTGAGCTTACAGAAGTATCATTTATGTACGGACGAACCAGACGTAGAGTCAAAAGGATATTCAGATGCGCGAAATGCCGATTGACCGTAGTAACGAACTAGCTGGTGTCCTGTGCGTGCGAAGGGCAAGTTTATGCTATTTGATACAAGTGCTGCTCTGGGCGCCGTTTTGACCTTGAGAAGCAAGTCGCGTTTAGAGGCGAAGAATGGGACACAATCTGTGTGATTGAGAAGGGTCGGCAACATGACCGATTACCGCACTCATGGACCGAAGGAAAGAAGGCATCGTAGTCAAGACGTTGTATTAGAGGCGGTAGGTAAGGGTATGTACTGGGTCAATGAACGGTGTTTGGCACCTTGCCAGGGGAGTGTGTATAATTCGTACAAATACCCGACAAGGGCATCCTGAGCGGGCCCCGATCCTGGATCGTCAGATAGGATCACGGTGTGGGGCCGGAGGGGAAGAGTTCGAGGTGCAGCCCAGGTGCACGGGTGTCCCGCTGTCCTAAGGTAGGTACTGGTAACTTGGCTCGCACCGGACCTGACCCAGGGGTCCTCCATCCTCTTCGGCGACCTCCTATCATTCATTCGAACCCAGGCCGGTAGGATTGCGTGCAGTCAGTCCACTGTCTGAAGCTGTCTCCAGTTGTGTTGCCTGGATCATGTCAGAACTCGCAGGAGGTGGCCGTTGTGTAAGCGCAAGACGGACCTGGAGCTCGAGAGGTCGCGAGAGCTGGATCGTGCTGTCATGGAATTGGCAGTGATTACTGGTCTATGATACGCTGAGCACAAAGTAACGATACGCTGGAGAGCGGAGAACTGGGCCTGAGGCTTGAACACCGCAGCCCGTAGCAGCCAGGACCTGGCAGCAGAAACATGTCCATGCTGCGAGGTAAATCTGCTTCTTTCCTGATCGGTACAGCCTTGCATTGGGCGGATCCAACGGGTTCAACGGCGGCTCCCCTGGACATGTGGCAAGGTGTGAGGGATGTTGGAGCGTTGCGGCCTGGATGGGTGGAATGCAAGCGGGGGTCGTCCGCTCCAGGACAGTAGGGTTTTTCAGGCTGGTTTTGGTTTTGGGTTGGGCTTCTAGGATGGACACCCAGTGCACCTGCAACCAGCAAGGCAAAGCCGCCCTGCTTGTGGACACTGGGCAGGGGGGTGCCAGTGGGCAGGAGCCCTGGACAAAGGAAACCCGCGTCGCGCGCATGGGGTTTCAGGGGTCGATCATCGCCCGGAATATTCCCAAGAATTTTGGCAGCTCTAGCATGCAGCTCAGACCTTGGGTTATTGTTCTTCCAAACTTAAGATGCCCTTGTTGGAGCGATACGAGCAGAATCAAGCCGCACTGACAGGTCTATCAACGAGTCTCGCAAAGCCCAGAATTCTCATCAACATCCTCAGCCACTCGGTCAAAAGCAACCGCTGCGGCGATGGGAACCAGGGTCCAGTGGTGGAACTGTAGGGAGCTTGAGCCTTGATCTAATTGGCGAATGACTGCTGGCTTCCCACTGCAAACGATGTGTCAGGACAGCACCTTGACTGCGCACTGACGCCGAACAAACCCGTGACATTGGACATCTGCCAGCTAGCTCGACGTGGGAAGAAAGTGATGCTTTCTGTCATTTCTTGTCGTTCTTGTCAATTCGAGATCCGAGCCCGTGCTGTGCCACCCCAGACGATGATCCGGTAGTCGCCGGCTGGCGACCTGGCACTGGACGATTCGACCCTTTGAGGCTCTTAGGAAATTTGATTGTACACCCGAAGGTAATCCGTGAGTAGAGCTGAGTAGCTACCCGCTTATTACAGCAATGTGATTTGCTGCCGATGTATCAGACAACTATCGCAGGCCTCTTAGTAAATATCAACCCATATCAAAAAGCTCGATCCTGTCTCAGAATGCTGCCCGTGAGTCCTATATCATGGTAGAATACTTATGGGACCGAGCTCATCCTCAGTGATGTGCTGGAAACAACGTACATAGGTAGGTACAGTCGGCGAACCTCGGCCCTAAAAGTCCCTGTGATGTAAAGAGAGAGGTCTAGAAAGCTGAGAATGCTGTCAAACAAAGACTCCTGTCCGTTGTCGATAGGACCTGTTGTGTAACGTAACAACGATCCCCGCCTTGGCTTGTCCAGGCCTTGGCTTCAGCAAAACAGAAACCTGGAAAGCACTGATCTGATTCGCATGACAGTTTGGGCCTCAGCAGCTACTGATCATGCCCTCAGACCCTGCTTCCATCAGCCCCGTGAAAGAAGACCAGATACTATGATAAAACATCATATGTGCTACAATGTGTTGGATCAGCACTTGCATCAGAAGTTCCGAGTGTATAGGGTAGATGTGGTGGTCACCGAGATTCTGGGCTGGCTGTCGGGGCCCAAGCTCTCACAAACTGCTCTTAGTGCAATGCATTCATGCAGCCCTGCCAGTCACAGCATCTCAGGAGGGAACATCCGAATCTGGATCGCTCTTGATAAACCTATTGGCTGACAGGTTGCTGAGCTCGGATTCACTTCCGAGGGCGCGAAAATCTTTTGCAGCCGGCGACAACCTTCTCCAGACTGCGGTTACGGGGAACAAGTTCAGGCGCCCTTCCGGTGCGGTCTGGCATCGAGCCTTTAGGGTTTATAACGTACTTATTGTTTCGCTGAGATGCTAGATCTCGAGTGTCTTGGTGTCTGAACAGGTACATTAATCTGCAGCAAGCTGCGTACTGATATCCCGGGAAGCGGACACCACGATATCAACAAGGACCTTTTCTCCCGGCGAGCTCGGCTCTGTGATTCCATTTTGGCTTCATAACCTTAACCTTAGAAACTGCTGATCTGGTATAGATGATGAGTTCGGCAGAGAGAAAACAGGAAACGCCTGGGAACTGATTTGCAATTCTCAAGAGCGCTATCTCTAAGAGACGTCCCGGCCTTCCCAGGAAGGGTACACACGATCGACAAGGTTTGCGTCTTAGAACGCGGGCAAGACCCCTTTCTCCCCCCACGCACCGGGGCGGAACCTCCATGAAAAGTGGCCACTCGGCCTCCGGGTGAGGTGGAGACGTTCTGACACCGAACGGGGCCCGGCCCTCTCGGATCCGTGGGGAGAGGTATGTCCAAGAGCATTACTGGTTGTAATAATAATCAGTTATCGCGGAATACCCTCTTCGGAAACACGGGGCGCGCTACATTGTCGTTGCTTGTCAATAGCAGAGTATATTAATTGTCGCGATGCTTCGTTGCCGCGGCGCTAAAGATGGTGATGCTGCGGGGGAGACGGAGGGTACACAATATCTGCGTCCAAAGCACGCTGTTGCTATTTTCGAGCTCGGTGCCCAGAATTCGATGCGAGTGGAGCGCTTGCAGGTACTGGCTCTCCTAGCGTCCGGATAAAGAATGCGATGTCGTCAGCCATTGTGGTTCTTTACGTAGTCCGATCGGTCGAGGTCCTCCTGCATTCTTCCGGAATGTAGCGCCCATCGCATGTGTTGGACTAGCTCAACACCTGGTTAGGTACGTAAAGGCGTGAACAGCGACAAACTATGGCTCCCAACGCATAGTGTATAGTTCTGGGACCTAGGCAGTTCTGAATAGCATCCTGCACATCGATGTAATCCATAGTCTGCCGCAAGATCAGTTGAAATGGTGCGATCGCAACGCGCGTCCGTCACTGCAAAGCCCATCAAGGTTCCATCGCCGGCGGTCCCGTTGCAGGCGTGCCTTGCATGCTGCGCTTCTGCAGCGAACCGTACCTGCCCTCTTGATGCTGTTGCACGAGGGAGCTACCAGAGGCGCCACATTCACTTGTTTCTTTTAGAATTGAAGCTGTTTCCATCTTCGTTCTGTTTTCTCCATATCAGGAACCGCAATGTAACCATTTCAGTTTGTCTGGCCATTGTTGAGAGAGATGAAATTCTAGCGTACACGAATCTGGTCCTGTCGAGCATTTCTTCCTCAATCCCATCAATAACTTGGCAGAGTCATGCTGGGCTCGGGGCCTGGTCTCCCGTCACAGGACATCCCCCGCTCGACGCTAGAGTAGTCTTGCCCCAGTCCCCGCATTACCACCTCGGAGAAAGACAGGTTCAATTATGAGCAGGTTCTAAATTCATCAGGCATAACGGCGGCGATGAGACCAGACCTCGAGAAGCAGTTTAGACGTTGCCGAGGATTAGGCCTGCCTAGCTGCAACAACTTACGATACAACGAGGATCGGAAAGGCGTTTTAGACTGGCATCGGCTGCTGGGGGACCCTGGTCCTCATGTCATCTCTCGTCAGTGGTGTGGTCGATGGGACGATGTCGCAAGCCCGGCCGTCCGAGATAGTAGGGCGGCTCTTTTGTGAGCTTTGGAGCAATTTCAATACGCTGATTTCAAATTGGCTTAGTCTATTCTTTGTCATTTGTCACTGCAAGCATCTAAGAACGAGGCCTTCGGGCAGCAAAAGGCTCACAACAATTGTCATTCGCAGCCGGCCTTCTTTTCAACTGTTTCGGCTTTCCTATAATGTGTCATGTAAGTACCTACCTGCCTGAGGTCGTAAAGCCTAACATTACGTAGATGCAAGACTGGCAGGATTGTGGTGCGTCAAGCCGTAAGAGAAAGCTGCATCGTGATGCTGATCTAAACACGATCCACGGATCTGTTGTCTTCGTTGCACTTTTAGGGTGAAATGTACAGCAACACGTAAATACGAAAACCTTACTAACGCTCAAGCTATGGAAGGAGAGGTCTCTTTGGCCGGCGCGGTGCGCCACAACCCCACAGCGTGACTGATGCCTAGGTATTCTAGTGTGTCGTCAGCAGAACCTTGCACCAGGCCATAGTTTGCAACAGTTGCCGACACTAGAAGCTACTGAGATACTTTTGGCGGTATGTTTTTTTCTGCCTCGACTCGTCGCACAGACGGGAGAATCAAAATTTGAGCTCGATCTTCCAAAGCACTTCTCTGGACGGAGTCATAATCCTGTAATTCAACGTCAAGAAGCCAAGGTGTACGGGGTGTATGCAGATAATCCACGATTACAGTTTCACGTTTCACAAAAGGCAGCCATCAAGATCCACAGCAGCCCTTGTTGATGCCGCACCGGAACGCAATCCGTGACGATCTCGACGCCAAGACGTGACCTGGCCCAATGTTGTACAACCTTCCAACCTTCACCCTCTATATCTTTATGTGCCAACATTGCATACCTCTACTAGCCTTGTATCTCCAGATAGAAATATATAGAAACAAAATCTCAGAAAATAGTTTACTGCCCTTTTGAAGCGTCATTTTGTGTTCTTAGTTATTTCTAAAGTAACCGGTTGTGATGTCACTCAGCTGAGACACTTATTACACAGAACAATCTTCAGGGCTGACAAGACAAAGACTGCATACTTGTTTTATAATACGTTTTATCTCGCAGAATATCTAGGATCCTATGATCATAGGGTGAAAATGCGGGACGAAATTCTAACACACAGCTTGCGTATACCTAGATGCCTCACATTGCTCTAATGTCAGGAGTTCCATCTGGCTAACCCGGCAGGCGGGTCGGTTCCACAACGGGCAAACTAACCCCTGATGGCAGACCTTGCGACTAAGGCTCCTGCTGGTTCTAGCAGCTTTGACTGCCTTCTTTAACTAACCATATCCCACCTTTTTGTTGTCGTTTGCAGTGCAAAGCAAAGGAGAGAAAGCCGTTACGCTTATTCCAAACTACCTCTGCATTTATTCCTTGCTCTCGCAACGAGCTGTCGAATCGTGATAGCCAACACAGTTGATCTTTCAATACTCATCACAATATTTCTGCAGAAGTGGGTTGAAACATGCTCCGTGGTTGTCAAACGGCAGTCTGGAGCTTGAGTTTGCTAGCAATTTGATTTCTGAACCTTGTTTCAACAACCTACCATCTGTAGAAGCTCCTCTCCAAATCCAACCAATGTTGCTTTCGGGCTCGTTGTTGGTTACCAACAGGGTATGCGAGCGGCTTGAGACAAGGGCTGAGTCCTCGTTATGAACTCAGGATTTCAAGGATCCATTCTTGTGCGAGTGTCCATCTCTGCATTTACCACGTGCTGCTTAGCGCGAAACTGCCGATCGCCCAATGATAGCGATGTTACCTACATTATTGGTACTCCCGTAAGACTAATTAAATTTCGTCGACCGTTGGCTCTTGTGACTACCTACACATTTCAGGCACATCAGAGCCTAAGAGATACGGCATCGGCCGAGATAGCTGCACGCCCTATGCTGTATTGCGGTTCATCCACCACAAGCACAGTGATCAGGTCTGACAAGGGCAGAAACAAGTCGAACTGAATGTGGTGGTTTCATGATCAAAGCCATTACAAAGCCAACCTAATAAGGGTATGGCCGTCCGTTCCCTCCGGGGCGTTACCAGACTTGTTGCTCCCCCCGGCCGGGGATGAGAGCGTGGAGCGTGACGGAGGTCGTAATTGCCATGTTTGGAGGAGGTACGCGCATACACGTTTGCTCTGAGGCACTTTTCGAGCGCGTTTCGGCGACCTCGGCGACTTCGGCAGCGGACCCCTGCTCGACCTGCGCCGTGGAAGCAAAACGGCTTTCGATCGTGCCAAGACTCGGGCACCTCAAAGGTGAAAACGGCGAGCTTTCCTATTGCAACAATGGCCGTCATACCCACTCCAATTAGCAAGAATTGGCGGAGCAAAGTGAATACGTTGCCATAGCACGATGTTACCTGCATGCCGACACTAATAACGAATATCCGTCCAGTACTAGGTCGCGAATCATGCCATTCTCGAAACTAATGGCATGTGGAGGATAATGCCATCATGCCAAATGTGGATTCACGGCGCCCACCTGGAGAGTTGAAAATGAGAAA
>Ga0065720_1019095_pt1 | contig 38296 bp, 35 predicted proteins | sample Thericmetagenome_FD_59107 | JGI IMG/M metagenome (GOLD analysis project Ga0065720, IMG submission 59107) | Thermophilic microbial communities from the Joint Bioenergy Institute, California, USA of rice/straw/compost enrichment - eDNA_2 v2... | ecosystem: Engineered > Solid waste > Grass >... | reverse complement strand
CACATCGTCATTGTTGGTAAGTTTCATCCGTGGATCTCCTTGAGCATCTGTCCAAGCTGCATATGCTGACGCATTCTGTGAATGACTACTAGGCGGTGGCATCATCGGATGCACGACGGCCTACTACATAACTCGCCATCCCAAGTTCAACCCCGCACTGCATACCGTTACCCTCCTCGAGGCTACTGAGATTGCTGCCGGTGCTTCGGGCAAGGCAGGTGGCCTGCTCGCTCTATGGGCTTACCCGGACTGCCTAGTACCTTTATCCTATCGTTTGCACAAAGAACTGGCCGCCGAGCATGACGGCGAGAAGAAATGGGGCTATCGACGCGGTCTGGGTTGCGGGAGTGTCTATGCTGTTGTCAAGGCCGCCGACCTGAAAGAGAGGAAGCGCAAGCGGGTACCTACACCTCCTTCACGACCGAACAATGATGATGGTAATGGAAAGCTTTCCCTGGAGAGCGTTGCGCAACTCGAGGAAAAGGGCAAGTATTGGGAGAAGTTGCCCAAGCAAGACGAAGCCGCAAAGTTGCTCAAGGACTCGCCCCTCCCACCAGATCTTGACTGGATTGAGGGCCGACTAGTGACACATTACGAAGAGATGGGAACCCCAGGGGTAACGGAAACAGCTCAAGTACACCCCCGGTACTTCACCCAAACGATCGCAGAGCTCGCAAAGCAAGCTGGTGTTGACATCCGAGAAGGAGCAAAGGTTATGAAGATTGGTGAGGTTGAGAGTGAGAGCGAGGGCGAGGAAAATGCAGAGGGCCAGACAAATACAAAAGGCACGATTGCGAAAGGGAAGCGAGTCCAGAGTGTCGAGTACGAAGACCGAGCTACCAACGAAATCCGCACCATCGACGATGTAACAGACGTAGTCGTCACTGCCGGACCTTGGACGGGAAAACTTTTGCCACAGACTCAGATTGGCAACATCCGCGCACACAGCGTTGTCTTCGAAGCCGACGTCAGCCCGTATGCCGTTTTTACCAGCATTCAGCTTCCTGCAAAGTGGGTTCCTGAGCACATGGCCGCAAGGGGAGAACGACGGCGCCATGGACGACATGTAGATCCCGAGGTGTATGCACGTCCTGGGAAAGAAGTGTATGCCTGTGGTACGTACAGCAACACCACTGCAATGGCTCCGTTACTTGTCCTGTTTAGTACAGCCAGGGCTGATATCTCTTGCAGGTGAAACCGACAACGATGTTCCTCTTCCCCCTACTGCCGAGGAAGTCGAAACCGACCTGTCCCGGTGCGAAGACATCATCGCCTACATCGGGACGATCTCGCCACAACTGGCTTCTGCACCAGTGAAGACCCGCCAGGCGTGCTACTTACCGCTACACAAGCGTGACGGTGAAGAAACTGGTCCTCTCATCGGCCCAATGGCAACAAAAGGCCTGTGGGTTGCTGCTGGCCATTCTTGTTGGGGTATCCAAAATGGGCCTGGTACCGGTTATCTGATGGCAAGAATGCTCTTTGGAGACGAGGTTGACGAGAGTGTGGCTCAATTGGGGCCGAAGAAGTACAACATTTGATCGGACAATGGGAAATGAGGAGATCCCGTCGCCGACCTCACAGTAGAAATCCAGTATACACCATCCGTCGCGGAGTACTTTCCGATTGTTGACCTGACAGGAAGTGGCCACAGAACAACAGATGCCGAACCCTGCAACAAGAATACTCAATTTAAGTTCCTTCAAAAAAATATTTTTTCCCTTCGAACTCAACAGCCAAGTACCCTTACATTCAACATTAACTCTTCCCGAAACATATAATAATCCACCCTTGAAAGACATTCCTCACGGTTTAAACACGGCTGATTCAATCCCACGATGTGGACAAAAGCCATGGTCTATCGTCGAGCAGAGCACGGGAAGCCCCGTGCTGACTCCCAGGTATCCTAAGCCACCGAGGTTCATATGTGCGATTGTTAGATCCAAAGCATACCATTTTTGCTCCTCGTAAACGAAAGCACAGCTATCATGTTGTCTTTTAGTCTATTTTGAGAGCATGTGCACAGCAAAATCGCCAAGGATCGCTGCAGTTTGCCAGAAAAAAAAAACTGGAAGGAATCCCCTGTTGGAGCTCACAACGCCACCCTTAGCGGCTTCACCCCATTACAATGTTTTCTCTATCTCCATTACTTCTTTAATTCCCTCCTCGATTGCTGCCACCTGCGTCTTATCCAATCGCTTCAACGGTCTCCTGGGATACCCGCCATATCCAAAATAACTTTGGATGGCGGATTTAGTTCCCGCAATGGCGGCCTTTGTTAGAACCCAGTCGCATTTGGATAAGATGCGCTGCAGCTCTATGGCCTCCTGCTTACGGCCCTCGACGTACAGCTGCCAGACGCGAACGCATACCTTGGGCATGACGTTGGCGCCACCGGCAATGATGCCGCTGCCGCCACTGGCCAGCGTCTGTACGGTGAAGTCGCACATGCCACCGAAGGCCATGTAGCCGGAGCCTTCGGACCAAGGGGTCTTGGCGTTGGTGGCGAGCGCAACGCGGGTCAGTTTCCCGGTGTTGGCGCAGGTGAACTTGGTTCCGATGATGTTGGGGTGGGCGGCCAGGCGGATCAAGAGGTCAGAGTCCATGTCGATGCCGGCCACGGCGCCCGGGTAGTTGTACAGGATCAGTGGGAGGGGGGATTCGTCTGCCACTGCGACGAAGTAGTCATACACGGCTTGTTCATCCATCAGGGCGCGGAAGTAGGACGGCGGCAAGAGCAGCGCGTAGTCCGCGCCGAACTCAGATGCCAGCTTGCACAGCTCAACGGTGCCACGCACGCTACCCTCCGTCGCTCCGATGATGATGGGGGTTTCAGTGAAGCCAGCCTCATCGAGAGCTTCCCTGGTAGCTTGTGTGACGGCTAACTTCTCCTCCCGTGTGCAATGGATGGCTTCTCCGTTCGAGCCCATGGTAACAAGGCCCACAAGGCCAGCCCTGACAAGTCGTTGGGCATGCTTTTTGATAGTGGGAATATCAATGTCCTCGGTTTCAGGGTCGAAGAAGGTCATTGTAGGAGCATAGATGCCGCAGGGGAGCGGCCTCCGCGTGCTTCGATGACCATTTGTGGCATTGTTGGCAACAGTCATGATGGTACGAAGAGCGTAGATGCTTCCAGGGAGAGATGGATTGTGGTTTTTCAAGCAACAAGAGGGGACAAAGATACCAAAGCTCGAGTAATGGTGAGCACGTGTAAAGAAAGGGTAGCAGAGGGCCGGAGTCAGCGGGAGTGGGACAGTGGACAGATGGCTACTTATAAAGGACCGACAGAACTTCAAAGACCATACGGCAAGTGCCATTGATTTAATTTTCAGCGAAACTAACCAGTGGGGAAGGGATGAGAGGAGGATGACAAAATGGTGTATGACTGTCGCCTGCAGAGGACCCGAGTCATCGAGACAGCTCCGCGGATCCTGCTTGACACCAGAGCCATAGCCTCAAAAAGAAATGCGTAGATGAGTCCAAAACTCTGGGAGAGAAACGGGAAGGATTGCATGCAACGACGGGTGAGACGTACCGAGAGAGGAACAGACAGAACGGCACTAACCAAGCAGGTAGTCCAGGAACTAAGCTACCCGGTTAGGTATACAGTCTTGTAATATATGCCTTAGTTAGGTCAACTGGGCAAAGAAATCACGCATATCTGCATGTGTCATGACCAGACAAGCCCAGTGAGTTGATGCCCAGTCCTCTCAATGACTTGGATGAGTTGTTGTGTAGTAGCAGGCTTTGTTAATATCATCCGCCTAGTTATCCCGTGAGCATCAAGCCTATGCTCATTGGCCTGATGTCTGGGTGGAGATCGAGGGACTCCTCACGAGAGTGAGAAAGAGTCTGAACATGAAGAAGGTTTCATTCACGTGTTGGTCGTTATCAGGTTCCCATGCCAGTCTAGATCTAGACAATGTAGGTATCTTGTTGCAGGCCAGAAGTGTGCTTTGAAAGGCAATCCTACATCAGACCATGCACTGACGTGCATGGACAAGCAAAGTGAGGGCGAGGTCCAAATGCCGCACAGTCCAGCATCCCACTTGTATTTGCCAACAACAACGGCTGAATTGAACAAGAAGCACACTAGAGCAACTAGGTAGGTAGTCATCCAGTGAGCCTGCAGTGTGTGCTCTAGGCCGACAGCTGGACGGGAAGAAAGAGTATGGCGGCAGAATTGCGGGGCTATGTAAGATGGTGTGCGGGGAGGAAGAAAAATGGAAAGACGCCACAGCACAAATGAAAATGGCTTCTGTCTACATAGCGCCTTACCCCACAGAAGCCAGGAACACAAACGCATTCCGGTAAAGTTGTCAGCTGCATGATTTTCAGGCTGACAGTTGATTCATGTGAGAGAGCACAGTGTGGTGTGGCATGAGGGTATCTGAAAGAAATCCGTACCTGGTATGGCAGACCTGTATTTGCGAGAGAAAGGCACAAAACCAGATATCGACATCGCAGTTTGCTGATCAACCTAAAGTTTGGGACTTCTGGAGCTGGTCCCGAGCACTCAGACCATACCTACATAGGAACCTGAACTTGATAGACACATTGAGACGCTGTGGCGGTGTCATCACTGAGCTCGCAGCCTTCCCAGGGCCTCGACGCTCATCACGGCCATGTTGAAAAAAAGAGCCCTGGAAATAAAGGCTGCAGCGAGGGCGTGCTTCCTGTAGGTTACTTGATGTGCGACGGGAAAATAATTTCCTCCAATCAGGATGTCTCTTTAGCTGCCAGAGATCTCGGTTGAAAGCAAAACAAGAAACGGCCTGCCGTCCTGCTTCAGACGGGCTGGGCCTGGTAAAAGTTCTGCAGGGCGGTGAAGTCGCTTTTTTACGCGTAGGACTGCCGCAATGGAGCGACAGGCGACAAGGAGAAGAGAGACTGTTGGAAGATCGCATTTAGCCTGGCGGGATAAGAGGCTCTTGGTGGGCCAAGCAAGGGTTGCGGGTTGCTTCGTGGGAAAAGACCAAAGGCATGGTCGTTGAGAATCACTGGACTTTGTGGCCATGATGGAAACCTGTCCTGTGGATCCTTTCCCGTGCGGAGAAGAACGTGGGGAGGAGGGGTGGGCGCGCGGGGCAATGTTCCCCGAGTGGAGTCTCGATCCCTGTCGGTTCTCCAATCTCCACAGCAGCACCAGGTATTCCAGGAACCGGACCCCAGCTGCCTGAGGGGCAGGAGCATTCAAGGATCAAAGAGGTCTACCGTTCCTCGAAAACTTCGCATAGGAAAGTCCTCGAGCTCTGAGAGAGATAATAACTGGTTCATACGACAGCTGCTGATAAGACAAGCATCAAGTAAAAATGGCGAAAAACTGAGAGCTGGGAGTGTGCTGTATAGTGTTTTACTGTGCCAGAGCTCAACATAAAGCCTCCAAATCCACGCCCCAATTGGCCCCTCTCTCCGTCAGACTTCCGACTTTCCAGCCCACGTAGAAGTAAAAAGCTCCTTATTAATTGTGTAACTGCTGGGACGGGCAACAGCATCTCAAGTTCTTCCCCGCCGGAAAGGCTAGAGACTGACAACGGCCATGCCGAGTGGAATGATTTACTAAGTTCCTGCCAGCCGGCTCGGGAGATTAAGTCCAGGCCCATCAGGTAGGTGACGTTGCGGGATCAGCATGCTACGATGCAGGAAGCACTGTGGCAGGTTGGCAGGCTGAGTGGCAGCAGTTAATGTCTGCCTCGGCCCTGGCATGTTACAGGCGCTGAAATACCCAACCATATTCATCTCACCCACAGATCCACCAGGTCCTCTCAACCTTCCATGGTACACTAACTGGCTGTGTCTTGAGCAAAACCATTTTGAGCTCCTTTTGTTGTAAAAGTACGCATTATCCCAGAGAAGTGCAAACCCCTCATTAGCCAGGATGAAGCCTCTGAATGTCTTGATGGTAAGGCTCCCCCTCGAAGGATGTCAGTTGTCATAGCTGACCTTATGGAAGGTTGGTACAGGCGAGTACACCACCGGCTTTGTCGGCGGTGGTGCCTCGAGTTCAGACAAAAAGATTGGAGTTGTAGGGCTCTGCATGTTTGATCTTAGGCGGCGAGGCAAAGTGGGAAAACTGGGCATGGTGGGTGTCAATGGGACGAAGTTTTCTGCCATTAGTAGGTTCATTGCCAGGGCGGTCGATCTGTTGTGCTTAGCTCTGACCCGATGCCCAGGGAAGCACCTCTATGAGAATATCTCTCTCGTCTATAACGGCATGGACACCTCGTTCGAGTCCTGGCCTGCCGATGACACAATTGACCCTGAAGCATACAAGAAGGCCATTGACGCCCTTTTGCCTGGAGACGCTGTCACTATCTTCACACCAGATACGACACATTTTCCTATTGCCCTCTACGCTATCGAGCGCGGCATCCACGTCATGATAACCAAGCCAGTTGTCAAATTGCTCGAGCACCATGTTGCCCTTATTCAGGCCGCTGAGAAGCATGGTGTATTTGTGTATGTGGAACATCATAAACGCTACGATCCGGCCTATTGGGATGCCAGAGTCCGGGCCCAAAAATTGGGAGACTTTAACTATTTTTACAGTTACATGTCACAGCCTAAGTCTCAACTCGAAACGTTCAAGGCTTGGGCCGGCGTTGATTCCGATATCTCGTACTATCTGAACAGTCACCACATCGATATTTGCGACTCAATGGTCTCTCCTTTGGGCTACGTCCCAGTTAAAGTCTCAGCTTCTGCTTCAAAAGGTGTTGCAACGAGCCTTGGATGCAACGAAGCAACCGAGGATACAATCTCATTACTTGTTCACTGGGAGAAGAAGGGAGACCCCACCAAGCACGCAACAGCAGTCTACACCGCCTCGTGGACAGCTCCTCAGAGAGCCGGAGTACATTCGAATCAGTATTTCCACTATCTCGCCAAAGGCGGTGAGATCAATATCAATCAAGCAAAACGTGGCTATGATGTGGCCGAGGACTCGGCAGGACAAGTCGTATGGTACAATCCTTTTTACATGCGGTATGCGCCTGATGAGAACGGGAACTTCAACGGCCAGAGTGGATATGGATATGTCTCAATAGAAAAGTTCGTCGATGCATGCCGTTCTATCAATGCTGGCATCAGCAAACCTGCAGATTACGATAATAAGGGTTTGCCAACACTGAAAAACACCATTGCGACCACGGCCATTCTTGAAGCTGGCAGGCGGAGTATTGATGAGAATCGGGAGATTCGAATCGAATCTGGGGACTCGTGGAAGTTGATTTGACTCACAGAATGTGTGAAAAGCGCACTATTGAAACACATAGAAAGCCAGTAATAGTAAGGATGTGATGGATTGTTAAAAAAAAAAAAAACTATGGAATAGAAGTATGCCCGCACCGGGGGTTGGAACTTGGGGGTCAAATAATGCAATGCTCATTCATATTCAAGAAGCAATTAGCCGAGAGCAGCAGAGGAACAGAACACCTAATATGGTTTGCATGCATATATAAAATCGCTACCGGATTGAGGCCTTAGAGCTCAACTGTGAGTTATCTCTGACGATTTACTGCCAACGGCATCTACTACGCCATCAGAAGCTACCAGTTCTCATCTGAGGGTTAGGGTTCATGCAGATCACTTGGCGAATTATCACGGTGACATGAAGGTCTTCGGTGGGACGAAACTCGGATCTAAGTATACCGAAGACTCGAGGTTCTGAGGCCCCGAGTCGCTTCCACAATCGGCTCTGGCGAAGCATCACCGGCCGGGTACAAGTTGAACGGATCGCAATGCAGATGCAGATTAACTACAGCGTGCCTTCCGCTTTTGAGATCTAGCCAGTGGGTCCAGCCTGAACCCTTGTAACATCATTCCCGGGCCGGGCCGGGCCGTCAAAACAGAGCCGCGATCCGAACTCGGGGAAAGGAAAAACAGCTTCAGAGTTCGCTGATTGATTAAGCTTCTCCACCTGGTAATAAGTGCAGTACCTTTCTTAAATTTTGTTGTACATCTCTAGCACAGAAGCATGACATATGATATCGTGATATCGTATTGATACTGCATCCATTTATCTTCATCATTCGATTCTCTCTTCACTACCATCCAAAATCCCTAACCTTGCCAACACTCACCCTCTAACATCAGCAGCCTCCGCTCACTAGGCTCACCATGGCTTACAATCCCAGGCAAGAGTCGGCTTTGAGTTGCGACAATCCCACACAAGCAGATGAACCCTCAGAGGTTTCGTCTCTAACAGCTACCGTAACCGAATCCACCCCTCTTCTTCAGACCCGATTACCTTCTGATGCCTGCTCTGAAACCGCCTCTCCGTCCTCCTGCTCCCCTTCCCCAGGCCGCTCTTCTCAAGAGGAAGATGAAACCGTCATCATCCCTCCAACAAACTTGCCTAATAGTCGCATTTGGCTCACTCTCGGTGCCACTTATGTTGGAGTCTTCTTGGGAGCGCTGGATTCGTCCATCATGGCAACGCTCTCAGGGCCTATTGCGTCCGAGTTTCAGTCGCTTTCCCTCCTCTCATGGCTCGCCACTGCTTACTTGATCGCAAATGCCACATTTCAGCCGCTATCAGGTCGGCTAACCGATATCATTGGGCGCGGGCCGGGGCTCGTATTCAGCAATGTTATGTTTGCGCTGGGTAACCTGCTCTGCGGCATCGCCAAGGGGAAGTGGGGGATGATTGTCGGTCGGGTTATCGGTGGTGTCGGAGGTGGAGGGTTGATGAGCATAAGCACGTTTCTGGCGTCGGATTTGGTGCCTCTCAACAGGAGAGGCGTTGTGCAGGGTGTGGGGAATATTGCATATGGGTAAGAGCGTCGGTCTTTCTGCGTATTGGATAATTGTGGTGCTGACGTGGTGCACAGCTCAGGATCAATGCTCGGAGGTGTGTTTGGAGGATGGATCAGTGACAGCTCCCCATGGGGTTGGCGCTTTGCATTCTTAGTCCAAGTACCAGTCATTGTGGCATCTGGAGCTCTAGTGTGGTATCTTGTGGACGTTCCTCCACGCATCTCTAACAGGTCATTGCTTTCACGCATTGATTTTGGCGGGACCTTCTTGATTGTTGGTTTCCTCGTCTTACTCTTGCTTGGCTTGAGCGCCGGAGGAAACCTCGTCCCTTGGACAGATCCCCTCGTTCTGACCACGATCCCCATGGGCATCGTGATGATGCTCAGTTTTGTTTGGTGGGAAAGTCGTGCAAAGCAGCCAGTAATCCCGGTGCGTCTGCTATTGCACCGGACTATCCTCACAGCTTGCTTTACAAACTTCACTGGGTAGGTGTTCTTTCCCCTTGATCATAGTACACAACTGGACTGACGAGGTCAGAACCATGGTGACAATGATGTCGCTCTATTATATGCCCCTCTATCTTCAAGTTCTTGGTCACTCTACCACTCAGGCAGGCTTACGTTTATTGGCCTCTTCTGTGGGCGTCTCCATTGGCTCCTATGGGTCAGGAGTGATCATGAACAGAACCGGAAGATACGTTAGGCTAGGAATTTCCCTCTTGCTCCTCACAACGGCCGCTCTCTCTCTTGCATCCACGCTTGATCAAAACTCCCCTTCTTGGATCCCGTTTGTGTCAATGGGACTGCTCGGCGCTGGCTATGGAGGGATGCTGACAGTTACCATGGTCGCCTGCATTGCGGCCGTCGACCATTCTTACCAAGCTGTTATAACCTCAGCAACGTATGCGTTCCGGTCAGTGGGCGGGTCATTGGGAATCACAGTGGCCTCGGCCTTGTATCAAAACATTTTGAAAGCTCGGCTGTGGGAGCGGTTTGGTAATCTTCCCGGAGGCCCCGAGGAGATTGGCCGGATACGAGATGACTTGGCTGAGTTGGGCAGGTTACCAGCTGGGTGGCATGAAGGAGTGATACAATCCTTCATGGATGCATTTAAGGGAGTGTGGTACATGGGACTTGCCCTTTCTATTGCAGGCTTGATCAGCATATCCCTGATGAAACAGCACAAACTGCATTCAAATTTGGCACGGCAAGATGATTGAGACTCTGATAGTGTCTTTCAGCGGGGTTCAATCCATTGCACCAATAGCGGCATCGGAGTTATCATGATGTCTTGGTAGTTCATTACGGCAGTAACGGGAGGAGCGGAAATGGCAGAAATGGTGCCTACAGGTAGTTTGCACATTACCTGCCAAATATCAACATGGTCATGTAACCCATGGCGCTAGGGGGCTCGATCATGCAAAATAGTAGTAAACCCTAACCCTCGAGAGTCGGGTTTGGAGGGATGATCGTTGCCGAGACAATGATACGCTCCACCCAAACTGGTTGCCCCTTTTGTTTACTTAGAGCCCCTGAGAAGCACAGACAACCGAGACAAGATATCCAGACAATACACAGCTCTTGTTAAATTAGTGATATCGACCCTAAGCCCGATCCCATGATATCTGAAAATCCATAGAACAGACTCCCTAACAACCATGCAGCAGAAACACCCCCAAGTTTCGTTAGCCATGTAGCCCTCATTCCTCGTCGCTGCTATCGATGATGAACCCCGCCCTAGCTCGCAGCCGTGATCTTGCAGCAGCAGCGACGGGCTTATCGTTGTAATTTTCATCCTCTCCAGCACCACTACCACCACCGCTGACAGTGGAGCCAGCTTCTTGGCCACTCGGCCCTTCATGGCTCAGCTGAATCGGGTCGACGTCCATAGCATTGCCATCACGGCCTCCGTCACGTTCCCAGTCGGACTCATCATTAGTTCCCGTATCCCTGGACATGTTCGGTTGTTTTAGCTGAGTTCTTCCCCTCAATCTGATAGGACGTTTTGGTGAGGAAGGAGAGGATGCCGAAGAGGAATCAGAAACGATATCCTCATCAAACTCTTCATCCGACACCTCCTCCTCACTTTCTTCATCTTCTTCATCACTCTTCTCTTGACTCTGCGCGCGTGGTTTTCTTTTGCTCTTTTTCCGCCGTTCGATGTCTGCCAACGGCTGATCATCTTCCTCGTCTACACCAATTAACATCTCCCATTCTGACCTCTCAACGCCACCCGGCTTGGGTGGCAAGCCATCATACAATCCAAATGTCGCATCTTTGGCGGCCTGATGTGCCGCTTCCTTGGCAAAGAACTCGCGATCATACTCTTCATCAGTCTCATCGTCGCTCGGATTGACATACGCTGCGCTCTTGATCCGACGCGCCCGCTCAAGCTGTTTCTTGCGCCTGGCGCGGCGGCGCTCCTCGAGCTGCTCTTCTGTCAACGGTTCAGGCTCCTGACTGCCGTCGCGGCGGCGGCGACGGCGCTTTTTTGGAGGAGGTGTACCGTCCTCTGCCATGCGCTTACGCGTCTTGAGCCTGGGACCCATGGGGAAGAGGATCCCGTTGTCGCCGTCGTCCAGGAAGTCTTGCAATTCACTGCCATCGTCATCGTAGGCGGCACGCTTACGTGGTGCAGCAGACTTGCGGCGAAGCTGGTGCTCGGCTAGTTGGCCATCTTCGAATGTAGGAGGGTTGAATTCAGCTTTGTTGATAAGAGAAAGGGTTTCTTTCAAAGTATCTGCATCAATGATGCCTGGAATAATCCATGTCGAGTCGGGTGATTCATCCAGGGTCGGAGTGAGTCGCTCCATGCCACAGAGCTTCATCAGCAAGCGTAGATGAGAATTCTTGAACATAGCCTTGCGGCGAGCGTCATTGTCTGGACGAACGGTAGTATACGCCGGCGTTGTTTTGAAGCCGGTGCCTTCACTTGAGGCTGCTTCGCCCTCCGGTCTCTCAGCGGCCATTGCCTTGTCAATGTTTTCCCAGGCTCGGCGCTCGCGTTCAGCATCAGCAAGCTGCTGCTTGATCCAGTCAAGATGATCTGTCTGATTCCGGTCAAGAAGCACTCCAACTGCAATGGCGATCTGCTGGTCACGGCTGAGCTCGCGCTTGAATTCGAGCTCGGCGCCGGGTCTTGGGTTGGAGGAGACGGTCTGTTTTTCAAAGCCATATTCGAGATAGTAGGCTGTACTGTTGATCTTTGAAAACAAAATTTCGGTGAAGAGGGCTGGTCGTTCCTCCAATTTCCGAATACAGCGCTTGAGGATTTGCCTCACGAGCTCTTCCCACTCCTTATACATTGGCGAGTTTTTATCCAGGGGTTCTGGGCCCTTGATCATGTTGTAAAACAAATGGATGATGTCCAAACGGAAGAGCATAACGCTCATTTCCTGTTTGAAGGCGACCCGATAAAAGTACCGATGAGCACGCTTCAACTGAGAATCATCGAGGTCTCGGTAGTACTTGGTGAAGGTGACAAACGTGTCAACCACACCTTGAGGTGTAAATCTCGCTGCGAAGCGCTTAAAGTCAAATTTTCTCTCCTGGCTAGTTTTTTCAGCCATTTTCTCATCATCAGCGGAATCATCTTCCTCGTCCTGATCTTCGTCGCCGTTTTCTCCGGCGGCAGCTTTGGCTGCCTTTTTCTTCCGACGGGCCCTTTTACGCGATCGGACTTGCAAGTCAACATTTTGTTTTGAATAGGCTTCAAGAATGCGCAGGAACGTATGCGCGAGCTCGGTACAGGCATCCAAATACTCGAAGCCCTGATCTTTGTATGTGCGGACGATATTGGCTACAGCATCGTGCGTAGACTCTTCATAAAACAGCCGGCTTAGAATGTTGTCGGCAATTTCTTGGTCCTCATCGTTGCCCGAGTCGAACATTTCCTGGACTGTAAGGAGAATCTGGGTGAAGCAACGCATCGCCGAAGTCAACAGCCGCCAGTCCTTGTCTCCATACGCGCGATCCAGGGCGCGGTTTAGGGCGATGAACATCTCTTGAGTGAGGACGGAGGCAATAAGATTGAAACTGCTCACATCTTCGCCGGATTGAGCCTTGCTGGACTCTTTTTTCTCCCTGCGCCGTGCACGCTCTGCTTCCAAGAACCATGCTACGAGGTAGAAGAACTGGCTCTGGTGGTAGTGAAGCACATGTGGAGCTTCCCGCTCCAGGGATTTCCGAATATGAGAGAATAAGGGGTTAAAACCTGAGTCAAGGAAGTCGGAGACAAACGAGCCAAGCTGCTGACGAGCTCTCTCATCGATGGTAACCGGAGGGCCCAAGTCTTTGGGCTCCATATCTTCCCTCCTAGCTCTTCTTGGAGGCTTGAAAGTCTTGGTACTATCCATCTTCCTTTCACGAGCAGCTGGGTCCAACAAGGCTTCTTGGCCCGAGACGGTAGTGAGCTTGCCACTCTCCCTTTTGACCCATATCATAGTTCCAAAGCGGCTATGGCGAGTTGGCATGTTTTTCCCATGGGATCGGAGCATGGCGGCTTCTCTTTGCATGGCAGCGGCAAGCTCATCGGATTTGATCTTGCTTAGTTGCTTCTCGCTGACAAAGAGCTTCTTTGGGTCCACACGCTTGACCAGATGGAATATGATCTCCATGACAATGACGTCCTCGGTGCGAAAATCCTCCCCCATGTTTGAGGCGATTGTCAGGAGGGTAAGGAAAATATCTTGGTATGAGAAGGCATCGATTAGGGCTGAACGAGAGATCTGCGATTCGTCGCCTTCATATTTGACGCCAGGAGGAGGTGTGATCATAGCGATATTTCTTAAAAAATATAGAATGAGCTTGATTATACCCTGATCACGGGCAGTGCGCTCGCCGATAGGCATGGCCATGGCGGGCAGAGCTACGCGGACGGCAGTACTGAGGATGGGTGCAGCATCGTAGTTGATGATGGCACGCTTGTAACCAAGCTGAGCAAGCTGTAGGACTGGGATATGGCGGTGATGGTTGATTGTCATGGTCTCGCGGTCTTTCTCGATGGGCCAGGTGAGGGGCACCATGAGCTCGAAACAAGCGAGGGCAATCCGAGCCTTGTACTTGTTGCTGTTCTCGTTGGGCGTCCATAGCGCAAGAATATGCAGCAGATCGGTGCTGACAATGTTCGCCTCAGCAAGACAACGGGCAACGTCCATGCGGTTGGTTTTCTCGTCGTAGAAGCGGATCCATTTTTTGAGGTCTCGGAGCACCTCTAGGGCGTCGTCACCAAGCTTATAGCCGCCGTCGTCGTCGATGCTAATACCGCCGAGCTGGAATGCGCTCGTCAGCAGGAAGTCCCATCCTGTTTGCTCTAAGGGACACTTACAGCAGATACAAGACTGTTGATATGTGCCCGCACCTGCGGATGCACAACATCGTTGACTTCGCCGTCTTCCATCTCTGTGTTCGAGTAATGGCCTTGGACTAAGGCCCCAAATGCTGCCGTAAAAGGGAGAAGGTTAGTTCTGGCATACCCAAAGCGAGCCCGCAAGTGATCAGTATTGCTGCGAGGATACTTATGAAGGATGCAGCTGAGAGACTGGGGCTTGCTGTTTGAGCCTATTTGCGGCGGCAAGGACAGTGATGAGTAAGCATACAATTTGATGGTTGGCGATGCTTGGCACACGACGCGACGCGTTACCAAAAACTAGCAAGCATTCAATCTTGAAAAGCGACCGCGATGGGGACGCGTCAAGGCGCGGATCCCTGCCCGAGCAAACAAGAAGTCAACAGTAAGCAAGCACTGTGATCTCCTGGCGAGTTCTATGGAAAACTATCCGTGCGATTTCCGGAGAAGACACTGTAAAGCCTTGAGACGCCAAGACTCGGCATCTGAGGAAGGATCGCGCCGATCGGTGCAAAGGACCCCACCGGTGGGATCGGTGGGATCGGGAGCATGGGAACCATGACCGAGGTTAGCCGCGCTAGGCCACATGCTCATGTGCTTGCTTTTGTCCGGACGGGGTCAGGGTCTTGGATGTTTTGAGCTCCTCGATCTCCTTTTCTAACCGAGTCTGGAGGAGAGACCACTGCATCCTGCATTCAGCGTTCGTGAAGATGTCCCCCGTCATGCTGGCAAGGCAAACGCTGCGGTTCGCTGCTCGGAATGCGCGCTCTTTCAGTTCTACGGCTGCGCGCCCGGCCGCCGCTGAGGTGAAGCGCCTGGGTGTTATCGGTGCAGGGCAGATGGTATGTTGTTGTGCTCATCATGCCCAATTGACGTCTCACTCTCACATCTCACACAATGAGTGAATTGAATTTGACGGCCGCTGACATATGCTTCGCGCCTCCTCCATAGGGCCTCGGTATCGCCCTGGTGGCTGCCCAGAAGGCCAACATCCCCGTCACGCTGGTCGACTCCTCGCAAGCCGCCCTGGATAAGGGTCTTGCCTTCGCAGGTTCGTGAGAACTGCCATCTCCTGATTCTCTCGATCCTGTATCAGCATCATGAGCTAAGCAGCGTTCTGGCCTGTCGCAACAGAGAAGCTCCTGGCTAAGGATGTCTCCAAGGAGCGCATCACCCAGGAGCAGGCTGATGCTGCCCGGGCTCTGCTCCAGCCTACCACCTCGATCGAAAAGCTCGACGATGTAGACTTCGTCGTCGAGGCCGTCCCCGAGATCCCCGAGCTCAAGTTCGATATCTTCGCCAAGTTGGCCCAGATCTGCCCTAAGCATGCCATCTTGGCCACCAACACCTCGTCAATCTCCATCACCCGCATTGCTGCCGCCACGACTGGTGGCAACCCCAACGACACCTCCAACAGCTCTCGCGTTGTCTCTACTCACTTCATGAATCCTGTTCCCGTGCAGAAGGGTGTCGAGATCATCTCGGGCCTGCAGACCTCCCAGGACACCCTCGACACCGCCATTGAGTTCTGCAAGCGCCTTGGAAAGATCCCTTCCATTTCGGCCGACCGTCCGGGCTTCCTGGCCAACCGCATTCTGATGCCCTACATCAACGAGGCTATCATTTGCCTTGAGACCGGTGTCGGTGACCGTGACTCTATTGACGCCATTATGAAGAACGGTACCAACGTGCCCATGGGCCCCCTACAGCTCGCTGATTTCATCGGCCTGGACACATGCCTTGCCATCATGAAGGTCCTTCATTCTGAGACTGGCGATTCCAAGTATCGCCCCAGTGTCCTGTTGAAGAATATGGTCGATGCCGGCTGGCTGGGCAAGAAGAGTGGGAAGGGTTTCTATGAGTATCAGTAAACAGTTAGCTATAGTGTAAACGTAAATTATACCATAGGCCAGTGCCGTCAGTGTACGCGTGAGTGTGTGCCGTATTTGACTGGTGATGCAATCATAGTGTCAAAATTTCTCTATCCCCTATCGTGTATTTCGTAAATGGATCTCTGAGCCCTGCAGGCACTACCACCTAGTCACATACGAGCTGCGAAACCCTCCATTCAATACAACCGCAGGACCACGGGCTCGAGGCATGGGTGACTGAAGACGCCTGGTTGTGTTGTTCCCTTGGCAACGATTCAGGGGCTTCTCTTCGATAAGTAAACAATGCAAGCCAGGGGATACTGGCTCCAGCAAAGTCAAGAAGAGATCACTTCATGTTTGTCATTTGTCATTCAGTCAAACCCAACTCAGATGGTCTGCCAAATCAGGCTCAATCAACGAACCCATCCTGTCTCTCTACCGGTGGCTTTGCCAAATGTACCGCTTGGGTGCTTTGGGGGCACAGTGCAATGTGTTCTACCACCACAATTGCTAAATCCCTCTGATTTCTCCGTCATGCAACTAGGCATTGCAGCATGGATCGTCTTTTAAGTCGTTTTCGTTTCGACTTGCTGCTTTCTAAAATTGCAACAACGCCCATCACCGGGATGAGCCCCAGAGAAGATATTTTCTCCAATGAAAATCAATCAGTACCTTTCTTTTTCTCCAACGGACCCCGCTTTCAGTGAACAGTATCAGACCTGTGCGTGGCTTGCCTCCATGATCTCCTAAACTCCCAACATTCCTGTACCGGACACAAAAGCATTGCTCCCAATAGAGCATGTTACTGTTCGACAGATATAGGCCTTCCAAACGCTTATGTTACTAGAAGAAGCGTCTGAGCAGAGTTCTTCAGCTCATATCATGGCAGCTAAAGCTCCAAGTTTCTGACACAATCTTCCTGATCTAGCATCCTAGTTTATTTAGAATTGTTTTTCGTTAAGCACTCGTTACCATAATTTTTCTTAGGGTGTGAAGGAAAAAACAGACAAGGCTGGCGTAGTCAGAGGCAAGTGAGCATGAGCCCAAATCCATGCTGCAACCTTCCACATGCTCATGATGCTTCTCCGCTAAAAAAAGACTTTTTCCCCGGTCGAGGCAAGATTAAGTACCCGGCTTCTCCCAGCCAGCTATATCAGGACATTCATTCCACCTTTCTGGGATATGCTGCATCAAGGTAAGCTTAGAGAGCAAAAAATATCAGCATAAGATCCATCCAGAGAGAAGTCTGACTCGCAGAAGCGAGAGGTTGTGCAGCTGTCCTTGTTGGCCGTCCCCAACATGCACAGCAGCGTGGACGATATTTTCTCCACGCGCGCGGCACAAAGCACGAGCCGGCAATCTATTTTCATTAGCCAGAATCCCTGGTCTGCCTGGATGTCACGGAGTGAGCGGCTTGTCGGTCTGGAGGGGCGGGGTGCAAACAAGATTCCATCAGTCCCTGCTAAACAGAAAATTACCAGACAGTCAACAAGCTATCTTTGCAAGTTTCCGATCCTTTTCATCATCACGTAACAGCCATCGTTGTATGATAGCTATCACATGTTTCATATCAAAGTGCAGTTTGCCTGCTGAAGGCCATATGCTTTTGGAAACATGGCCTCATTGGGTTCTCCTATGCCATACACCACAAGTCGAATCTCGCATTCACCCAGTTGTTTCACAAAGAAGCTTGGGACAGCGTCTAGAGAATATGTACAAGAAGGTGTCGGCAGGCGCGGGGAATCCGACTCGGCCACCCATTTTCCCGCCTGCCATGCCACGGAAGACATGGGGACTTTAAGGCGACAGGTTCGGGTGGCGATCCGCATCTAGATAAGCTGCAGACGGAAGCAAGAGAAGTCGTTTCCTATTTTGGGAGGTCATCCACGACAGGGAGATGGTCCAGAAGCCATCAGCTGATGAGGGGAGATGCATACTCTCGGTCCAAGAGCGGCTTCAATGGGACAGGGATTAGCCCCTTGGTGGAGGTTGTTCTGACTTAAGGAGAAAGCCCGGAAGTGAATGCTCTTTCACCTAGTTTGTCTCAGTTGTGAGCCCAGGTAGAAACCAGACATCAAAAGGAGGACCTCAACCATGATATTTTCTTGCTTGTCATCGACGACATCAATGGCAAGGTCTCTGTTTATGTGTGTTATCCTGAGGAGTAAATCTTCCAGAAGCTTCAACAAGAGTCCTGTACAACGTGGGTCAATGTTTGAGCCTGTGATATGTCTGTCATCTTCATGTAATTGTGGCTCTGTGAGTAGCTCCATAGTTCTATGGGTCCTCACCCATGCGATCCACATGGGTTTTAGAACATAAATGCTCACTTCAGGACTTTTACATCTGTCACCAGGGTTAGTTCTCCTTCAACTGTTCAACTCGTTCCAAGTTTTACCCTTAGTCGGAGAATCTGGAGAGCGCCCCAAAGATGGCCCAGAGTAGGAGGTTAAAATGAAGATGCTCAGCGGAACAAAAGGTAAAGAACACTTGGTTAATAAAAGTATGAAATGCAGGGAATGACAGCGAACATCCTGCAAACCTAGACTTGGAGCGCCTTGTTATCGAAGAGCTGTTTGCTTGCTCTCTGAGTAGTGCATGAAGATATCGCATACATGTAATCCCAATCAGAAAAATATCGTTTATCTCGACATCAACAGGTTGATAAAACATTACGTGAATCGATCCAGAGCAGCTAGAACATTTGGTATATACTGCGGTTCGCTGGCGCTCCTTAGGTCATAGTTACTCTGTATCGTCACAATTATCCCACACTGTTTGTTGATTCCCGTGGTAAAAGACCCGGAGGGAGCTTTACCGAGTCTGATACTTTCCAGCATCTCCATTTGTCATTTGCTGCATCTGCCTGTCGAGAGAATCCAAACCTGGTGTGAGCTGAAGCGGTTGACAAGTCGCTGCGGCCTACCGATATCTTGGCTCGGCTACCACCAACTGCATGTTTCTGCCAGTGTAACAGGCTGTCATTTTGATACGACACAGGATGCCAATATTAGCAGGTATGAAGTGCTATTGAGGACAGAGGGAGAAACATGTGTAGGTGTCTCACACAGAGAACGCAAGATACACCCACAAGTTAGACGAGACCATGCCGAAACCCCTTTCTATGGCCGAGCAGTGAATCCAAACAGTTCACACAACATTCTCTGGCGGCATTTGAAATTTGGACCTGTCAGGACCTCTTACCTAGCAAATCATCAACCGATGCCGCTCAGCTCAAAACCCTCACCATGCAGCCCACGCGGCCTGAAATTAATAAGATGGCTGGTATGTTGGCAGGTGGAACTTAGGCCTAAGAGCACACCACAAGATCTTAGCAACCCAGCAAGATCATGCTATTCAAATCTGATTTGTCACATGCATCTTCCCTGATGTTGGCTCTATGGTGATTGGGTTCTTTTTGACCAGGCCTAGGAGATGCCTAGACAAACATACCTAGCTCAAAAACCACAGATATTGCAAACTTGCTACTAATCAACGTTCGGTCCTCCACAGCACGTGACTTTCAAAATGACCAGCCACTTAGAGCTTACAGCACGCCTCATAATGGACTAAGCATTACAATGTCAATGTCAGGAAGCCCAAGATTTGCCGCTTGATAGCAATGAAGAAGCTTCTCTTGGGTCTGCATGGGAGTGATAAACTTATCAAAGGGATCTCAATCTCAGCCGGAGAGACAAACTTCGACATGGGCATAGAGGTACTCCTAAACTGGGTGAGGATGGAAGAGGGCGAAACATGCAACTAAGCCCTCTCTGTCATCTCTTGTCAGAAATATATCAAAATTCCATCTGTCAGACAACCCGTGAAAGTTGGCTTGAAATCGGGTAGCTGCGAACAGTGGAACTGATGAGAAGCTTCTCGATTCGGTATGGAATGCCATTGGCGGGATTAGCGAAAACCTCATGTGTTTTGGCTCACGAGGCTGCGTTGCTTGCACGGCTTCGCACTGCTGCGACAGCAGAGCATGATACCGATCCTCAGCTCATTGGGCGGCCACGCGGGTTGTTGCAGTTTCGGCGGGAATCCATGACCAGGACTCCCGGATCTAATTGTCATTACGCTCCGTCTGCAGGCACACATTGCATACACCATACATCCCGAGAGCCACGACGATGGTGCGACGTTCGTATTTGTACTACCAACTTCATGGACCCTCAAGCCCACATTGCTTCGCGGGATAGTAGGGTTCTTTCCTCACATGTTGAGCCCTGCCATCAGATCCATCCATTACTTTGCGATGTAACAAGTTCCATAGGCATAGCACTAGCGGACCGGGCTGCCTGACATTGTGTCTTGGTCATTGCATTCAGGAAGAAACATTGTCGAGGACGGCGAGAACAAGGCTAGATGATGCTTGGTTGCCAACTGAGTGGTTTCTGGCTACCAGTCATCTTCAAGCTCTCTCTCCCCCGTATGTCTGCAACGTCTCGTCCCGGCCCGCACCTCATGTGCAGACAGGTATCTGGTCAATGGTTACAGCTATCGGCGTTTCTTGTCCCGAGAGCTTGCTCCCTGCTTCGTCCCCCAAGCTTCCCGCACATGGATTGCAGTTCAGAAATTTGCGTTGACGACCTAGACACCGAGCCAGTAGCAGTTTTGTCGAAGAAGCACTCGACAACATCAATACTGCCTTCAAAGTCCACGTGTTTAGACTGCGCAGGGTCACACTTGCTCGGAGTCCGCCAATGAGTACAAGCAGTCGGGACCGACTGGACGGTTTCGTCTGTCTCAAGCCCTCGGCCCCGCCACTTCCGAGACCTACCATCGACTCAGAGAAGCCAAGTAAAGTATGCAAGAAAGCAAACTTCGGTTTTGATGTTGCTAACTGCAGCAAGATGCTACCAACATAGGACACAACGTACTCGATACCGCACTTCGACGACGACTGATAAAGATTCTGAGCATCTTGCGTAGAAGAGAAAAAGGGAAGAGCATATCGAAGCCCAGCACTCATATGGCAAGGTGTAAGAATCATAATGATGGCCAATGGTGGATATTAACTTCAACACAAGGATCTGCTGAGATTGAAACTGGGGCCGTAACGGGAGTTCGGGTGGCTTCATCTGCAAGGCACCCGCACGTCCAGCGGGCCCTACCGAGGAACCAGTGCTATGGAATATGGATTAACAGGAGATGCTGAGAATGGCGGGAACCCTCGACGGTTGGTAGGAACTTGTGTTGGTGACTTCTGATTGCGTGCCACTAGCTGATGCGGTCAGGTCCTTGATCACTTCGTGGGTCCTCTCCATGTTTACATCACGTTTACATGGTGTGCCAGACGGAGGCTTTTTTGCGCTTTCATATCGTCCTGTGAGGCTTCAACATGCATTATCTTAACAGTTCAATCAGCACTTCAAGGTAGCTTGTAACAGCTGGGGTCAGCATCGACAATAATTGCTTCAAAGAGCCTTCAGCATGAAGTCCACAGTTCATCAAGTGCTTGCACAATGAACTTGGGCAACTTTCACGATGTGGATGCGAACTCCTCTACCTAAAACTTCAAGCTGCCGGACCCACAAACAAACGAGGGGGAAGTAGGGATGGTCTTCTGAATTCCTTGGTCAAGTCGGCAGGCTTTGGATGCCCCACTTGCCAAGCCAATCCAAATCTTCCAGAACCCATTGGCGCAACGGCCAAGCACGGGTTGAATGATTTGAGCCGAGCCAGAAGAAAGACAACTGAGCGAAGACCCCACCAGCCGGGCGCTGATGGCGTTGGGCGGCATACGCTGTCAAAGGAAAGCGCGGGGTAGAATGCTTCTACCTACACACTGCAGTTGTCAAGTAAAGCCATGACACTGGAACCAGAAATTAGCCATCTAAATGTTCTATAGCGCAGCATGGCCCTTATGTGAGAGACTTCACCGACAATGGCATGACTGAGATTTTCTCTGACTGAGATTTTCTCTGATTGCACGGTGTACTTGTACTAGTAGCACGTATGATTGTAAATAACAGCATACATCAGAAATTTTACACCTTACATTGCGCTTTTTGTGAAGGCAAATAGCTCCAGATCAGATGCAGCCCAATGGTCGGTGAAAATGCGGACAAAAAGGTTTTCAAGGCTTGGACCTTGTGATCCTTAATCTGGCAGTTGCTGCCAAGATGACCCACCTTGGTGGTGTTCATCGGAGTTATGTCCCGGAGGCTCCAATGGCTCTTTGATGGTGTTCCAATGCTCCAATTTCAACGCATCGGAACTGCTATGCAAATCTGTGGTTCCGAGCATCGTTCATGCTTGGGACCACTTAAAGTGGGAATCCTTTGAAATTTGAATTTCTGCGCACCAGGGCTTGATAACAGAACGCTAGCTGGCATGCCGCAAGGAAGGTTGTCAGCACGGAAAGACAAATGTTAGGTGCGTATGGAAACGTTCAAAAATCCCGAACAATGTACCATGTTCAGTATACTAAATGTCATGGTAGCTCGTATGATTCAGGGACAAAATGCATCACTGTTTTGATACTCGAACATCATTGTCTATGTCTACCTACCTACCTAGGTACCTGCCCTCCGAACGGGCTACCTTACCTATTCCTTGTCAGATGCTGCGGTTTCCATTTTTCTGCACACGGCACCTAATAGATTCCTAGTGCGTATCTGCGTAGTATGATTCAACACCAACACGGTTCTCGTTCTGAGGCCTGGACAGCTGGGGGATCACCTACACGCCTCGCGTAAGAGAGGTAGGAATGTTGGAGCCTTCCTGAATAAGCTGTCGGTCTGTTCTCCAGGACTTCCTGTTCTAGACTGCGCTTCTGAAAGCTCTTTCCTTTGATGATGCTGATGTCTCCTGATCCGTAAGGTAGGTACGGTGGCAGTGGAGTCGGGTACCTGTCACCCCACAATTCAGCTTGGCCCGGGCTCGGGCTGTCAATAAAGTCCCACCCTGTTGGAATTTCAACTCTTCACGTCAAATCTGAAGCTTCGAATTGGAAGCTCGTCTCCTCTCGATTGAGAATCCAGACCATTTACTGTTGCAAGGGCTGGTGAAATCAGCTTCGTGTAGACCAGAGCAAAAGGCTGCCACCTTTTTATTGCTCGTCACCTGCCCGTTTACTTGACCGACTGAGGTAAAATCAATAAAACGCCTCGGCATAAGGGCAGAAAGCATTGACAGCTTTGTCAAGATATAGCAGAGGCGTTTCAGGACTGTTAGTTCTGCGCTGTAAGGATTATTAGCTCTGATGCCCATCTGCGTTGTCTGATTTCCTTTCACTCCAATAGCGGAACAGCAGGTATCTGTAGTTGGCTCAGACCAAATCATTCACAAATGTATCACGAGACTCTGTCCGGCTCAGGGAAAAAGGCGTTGAGATTTGCGTAAAAACGACATAAATGGCTACATAGACCCACGTGCAGTGTGGTCAAAAAAGAAGGAAAAGAAAGAAAAGAAAAAAAAAAAAGGCCCAGGACTTCCTGGTTGCAGGTCCTGGCCATCTCCATCGGTCGCCAGTAAATACGCTTAGAAGCTTTGCATAACACTAAGTGCTTGTGCTAGGAAATCCCGAGCCAACCACTTGCGACTGTTCACATCCCTCGCTTCGCGGTCGCGCTGTGGTGCATTGCTTGGCCGCCCAAGACGTAGGTACCTAAGTACTTCATCCGTTTGTCTGCTTTGCGCGGAACCAAACCCCTGATGAAACCGTGGCGCCAGTCCAACCCACCCCTGCCGAAGAAGAAGCGAAGCGCGAAAACATGGGCCTTTCGATCTGAGGTGGCTCTCTGGCGTCTATCCAGCCGACTGCGGGAGTACGGGCTGCAGCGCCACGGCTGCACCACTCGGATCAATATATACACCCCATGGTGTGGAAAACAGAGAGAAGCCTCTCCCGTTGAGCCACATTCCAGCCCCAGACAGACACCTTAGTCCAGCACCCATAACGACCCCAGCAGCAGCTCCAGCGAACCGCAGACTCCATTTTGTCTCACAACAGCTCTTCGCGTCCACCGACTGTCCTGCTCAATGCGACCCTTTAGCTGCACAGCACCCTGCTCCAAGCCTGCTTACAACAGCATCTTTGTTTTCATGCCCTCATTACCGTCGCACCAAACCCCACCAAAAGCCATCTTCACTGCGGTTTGAGACTCTGGGTCGCAACATGACAGATCAGCCTGTGGCTTGTTCGGCGATGCGTCCCTCCAGCTCCGATTTCCTATTGCGGGCGCAGGCCTTTGTCGTCTGATGACTGATGGGGAGATCGACGCTATGCCCATCTACGTTCATAGAGGCGTTTCAAGATGTAGGCTCAATGTTCCCGACGCCCTCTGATGCTGTTGTGTCATCATCTCCTCAGGCGGCAAGGCCGCGCCGAGGCTCATGGAATGCCGCGTTTACCTATGTCAACGTCGCCTTTCTATTTGTCATGACCCAGAGCCCTCAAGCACCTGTTGCCGCCAGCGATCCCAGCTTGCTTAACTTCCCTACTGTGTAGACGACAAGCGACGGGTTGTAAGTGCGTCTTGACGGTCTCCACTCAGGCCTGCGCTGCCGAGTCAAATCCGTCATCTCTCCCAGCTCAGGAGTCAGGCCAGGCACTCTCAATCACGAAGACAGGCAAACCGGCCTCATCCATTGTAGGCCGAGCGCTTTTTTGGTCGTGAACTATGAACGATGCGCCAAAATCCTCAGCGCCGAGATGCCTGTTGCCAGGCTAAATCCTCAGGAAGTTAAGGAGGAGCAACACGGCGGAAGCTGGCGATGGGCATGTGCAGTTCCTTAGCCCTTCATGTATGCTGCGAGATCGACACCATCCCGGGCGGCATTAACCCTCGCCTTACTACTCTCTTGACGCTTTTGGCGTAGCTTCTCAGCATGCTCGCCCCAGAATCTGATATCGGCAAAGGAAACAAACCCGCTCATCGGTGACCTTAGCAAAATCCCTGTCTCTTAAGGTTGACCGGGGTCCAGGGACTCTGGCTTCACACCAGAGTCGTCCTCCCCACCTTCAGCACCACCATCCACAGCCTAGGGTTGCCCTTTTGAGAAGTCACTGTTCGGATCTTGCAAGCTATACCCCCTTGGGTACACTCGGCACTGTCAGAATCCCTGCCGGTACCCTGGTCTCTCTTCGATCCGATCTGCATCCACCCATCCCATGGCCGCACGAAACCTATTGCTGCCTGCTTTTCTCCCCTCCTCAGGCTCAGAATGCGCATCACAAGATAGGACAGCACATGCTCCTCTCGTGGCTCAGCTTTGACAGCACTTCAGCTGGTGAACAGAAGCTTAAACTAGCGGCCCTACTATAGGGGGTCTTCCAACAATCTACCGGACAGCCGAGATTGACTCGTCTGTCTTAAAGCGGGCAAACTCCGTATTCTAACACACATCTTTTCTTCCTGTCACTGAAGGTAGATAGTGCAACAGAGACTGAATCACTATTTAGCCCTCAGAAAAGGCGCTCTCACACGAAAGGCTCTGCAATCAATGTTTCCCTCCAGCAGAAGCCTCAGCTTCCTGCCTAGCTATTCCCGGGTGACCTTTTCAGGACCTCCCAACTCGCGGCAGTTGAACAGGCTCTGTCTCGTCTACTCGCCTTTTAGCCCTCGGATGTTTGCATCGGTGCGATTGGGTCAACACTCCGTCACCTGTCTCTGGTACTCTGATTCTCATGCAGACACACGCGGTACATGCTCGCAGTCCGATGCTTGAGCCCTAACAATGCCTGCTGGCCTACTGTGTACTGCACCTGCACCTTTTCTTCACTTACCTACCATAACTGCCTTTTGGGTGTAAGTAAGCGTTGGCATGGACGACTTGCCCGCCCACCTCTCGGCTCCCCTCTCTATGTGAGCGCCATGCCCTTGGCTGGTTCCATCGAACTCGTGGAGACGGCATTACCCATTCAGCCGAGATCTTGTATGGCACACTGCTCTCAGTATCTAGCAACTTGGCTCGCTTCCGTCTACCCTTGAACGAAAGGGACACTCGCCTCTCAACAAGGCAATTGTGTGGCTCAGCAATCCCATTTCTGGAGGGATACCCGTTATTGTTATAGCGGAAACCATAGCTATCGACTTACCTCAAACGAGGTCTCCCACTGTTACAGCAACCGCTCAACACGACCCCCGGCGACTCGCCGTCAAACTTCCCGTCTTCTGCCAGGTACCAGGTACCCCCCCTGCTTTCGCAGTTCTCTCCCGTTCATTGTTGCGGTTGTCCGTGCGTGCCCTGTCCTGCCCTGCTCTCCTCGATCCTCTGCCCTGTACTCGAATGCGGTCTCGGCGCTTGCCCTGTCTACTCCACCGGTATTAAGCCCACTTGTATCCTACCCAAAAAGCAGAGTGCTGGGGGAGGGGCTGTCTTAATACCACCGACGGCAGCCTTTGGAAGACATCTTAACTCCCGGCCTGGTTCCGCTTCTAGAGGGATCTCCCGCTGACACACTGCTCTACCGACCAACAACTGACAACGCGAAGCTTATACAAAGCCGCTTCCCGGCTCCCACCTCTCCGGGTCAAGGAGGACCTGTTGACTTTCCCAGAGATCTACAATCTTCTGCTCATCATCCGGCAAGACGCTAATAACAAGTTTCTGGCTCGACAGCTGTTTGTGTAGATCACTCAACTAAAAAACAGGCTGCATGACATCGCCTCATCCTGGCTAGACCATTCGGTAACTCTGTCTGATCTTCGCTTTGACTGGTGGACTTGGCTTTGGTACGACACATTCACGCATTTGGCCCAGAGTGCCGTCCACGATCCCTGTTTTACTATCGTGGTTGGCAGGCTGACGGGATTTGGTAACCCAACGAGACTTATGGGAGTTCAGAAGGCAGGTTCTACATAGGCACTCTGCAGCCAGACGAATCTTGTCGGCACCTAATCAGCCTTCCATCTGCCTGTGCTCCCAAGCTGAGGATTCCTAGGAACACATCGACAGGAACCAACAATCGAGCATCGAATGGTGGCCAGTTTTTTGGAAGGTGATGGGTGTTTGAAGTTCGTGATCATCCTGTGGTCTGTCTCGATCTCAACTCAGCTCGTTGTCATTTCGGTCCTTTCGGTCTCTTCACTTTCTATGCACAAAAGCTCGTTCGACGGCGAATCGTGAATCAACAGTGTGGGTAGTCTGAACTTATCCTCGCCGACGACTTTTTTTTTTTCTCTAGCCGACGAGATATAGTCGAGTCCAAATGCTTGTTACCAGGCACGCCGCTACGGAGCAAAACCCTTGGTCGAGAAGCAAGTTTGAGACCGTCTTTCACAAACCTGTGGAAAGCTTACGCATGTCGAGCAACTTCGACCCCGTAACGCAGTCGGACTGGCATAGCCAGTACTCGTTTCTCCCCCCAGGAGAAAACAGCATCTTTTCTCAATCGTATGAGAATGCTTCAACTTCCAGTGAAAATGCCGAGTCCCAAGCGCAGTCACGCACGGTGACTGCATCCAGTATGAGTGTGGATGTTGAAGCACCGAAGCAAACAAGTTCGCCTCTGGGGCATCGCCTTGACCCTCTCGGCTTGCGGCAGCAGAAGCAGCCATCGCCAGCTCCCGAGCAGCCAGAAAACCAGGGCGAGACATACGGGCAAAAGGCTGGGGAGACCACTCATGAAGCGCCTACAGGGTCGAACGAAGCGCCGCATATGCCCATGGAGCCAAATGCTCTGAACGTGAACTCATCAGCTGGTCAGGAGTCTGTTTTGGTACAAGCCCAGCCGGCAAGCGAGGAACAGAGTACGGCCAAGGAGGAAGTGGTTGTCGCGGTAGGGGATACTGAGATGACAGAGCCGACAAAACAAGGGGAAGAAGGCGGTGGAGCAGAAGGGCAGGCGCAGCAGCAAACGCAAGAAAGTGCCGATAAGACGATCCCGAGGAGAAAAATGAAGCGCTTCAGGTAAGCGACTATAGCACTTAACCCTCTGTCCAGCAAGATAGAGCGAAAGCTAACCCTACCAAGACTCACACACCAACAAACCAGATTCCTAATGAGTGAGTTTGCAAAACAACCACACCCCGATGCAGCACACAGGGAGCGACTTTCGCGCGAGATCCCTGGGCTTAGCCCTCGCCAAGTTCAAGTCTGGTTCCAGAACCGGTACGTCCTACTATGCCCACTCAAGTGTTAAGAGCTACCTCTTTCCGGGACATAAAAAAACTCTGACAACCTCTCAGGCGAGCCAAGATTAAGCGCATGAACGCAGAGGACCGTGAACGAATGTTGAAGATGAGGGCAGTCCCGGACGACTTCGACAGCTTAAGCGCTCTTCATTCTCCGTATGGTGCCGTTCACCCTCTGGGGACGCCAATGACCTCTCCCGTAGATCTTGGCCCTTCCTCTTATACAGATCCTATGATGAGACCATTGATGGTGGACGTGCGGAGGCACGAGGGGGAAGATCACCATCTATCGCCAAGTGGCCTTAGTCCCGGGTTTGGGGGGATTGGCTTCAATCACTCTGGGGCACTTAGCACGCCTGACATCTTATCGCCGCTCTCGCCGACCTCAACAGATCGTTATGGCTACTCAAATCATCTTTCAGCGACAGCTCCGCTTAGCGCTGGGCCTCGAACATCAAATCCATTCACGCGACAAACAAGCCTTGATTCCGGGATCCAGCTTCATAATTCTCACGCACGAGGACAAATTCGGCCTTTACAGCCCCTTCAGTTGCGAGATACAATGACCAGGTCTCGATCTGATACGCTACACTCCCCGCTGCGTACGAGTATGTCCTGGAAAGGTGATGCTATTGACTATACGACATACCACGGGGGAAATTCATCACCTCAAGTGACGAATCGACCTCACGGACTGTATCAAGATCCCGTAGGGCCGAGCTCGGCAAGCACCCTGGGTGGTTATGACTCAACAACGTATTCCGGTATGATCAGATTGCCGCTCCTAAGCTTGACGCGCGTATCAAGCACTTTGAGAGGCTGAAGAAGCTGACACAATACAACAGGTTCGGCTGTTCAGTCCCCACCACATCTGAGCTACCCAAACTTCCAGTCGTCAAGTTTGCCCGCAACTCAACGAACATCGCGATTGCGAGCTGCTTCTGCATCCCTTCCTCTAGGCCTCGATATCCGAACGCAATTCCGCCCTACATTAGGGCCCGGCAGCCTTCAGTCAACCGTTCACTCCTCAGGGCCACGAAGTGCAACTACGTCACAACTGGGCGGCAATGCCGGTGGCGTCTCGTCCAGTTATACAGCAAGTTTTCCCTCAACTCCGCTTACAGCGCCGATCGATTTCTCCCTGCCACGAACCCCTGGCTTCCCCCGTTCCACGACCTCAACGGCTGCGACAGATTATTCGATGCCCCAGTTGAGCGCCCCAATTGCACCGCCGAACGACTTTGCACAGGCTTTCCAACATGCCAGTCTCCCAGGTGCTGCGACAAGGACGCCATTAAGAGATACATTCGGTGGAGCTGGAGGCCCTCTCGGGTTGGGAGGACATGGTGCTGGCTCGTCAGCGGCAGCGACAGACCAGCATCGTCCGGCAGACAGTTACTCATCAGATCCCTTGGGAATGAAGCGAAAGCGTAGTTGGACCGGGCCAACACCTGTGACGACTGCGACAGGGCATGGACCTTATGGAAGCACAGCATAGAGGACTACAAAAAGCACGGAGAATCAACGGGTCGCCCAAAAGGAGAAATCGCCAACAGGGCCCCTTTTATTGCACCCGTAAAAGACCAAGGCAGGTAGTATCGCGCAGCTCTAGTTTGTGAGGGAATCATACCCTCGGCTGTGTTTTGAACTGCAGCCATGGTGGTCTTCAACCAGCCAACTGCACCACGGCTTCGTCACACAATTTCAACTCTCTTTCGCCGTCAACTATTCCTTTTCATCTACTCTCCGCACCTCACTGTTGATATTGAAGCGTCAGTTTCGAAGAATCGAACTGCCATCGACCTTACAATCTTTTTCTGGCTCACCGGCCTGGTTCAAGACTTTTCGGGATGGAGATTGCTCTTCAAGTTTAAGGCTCACGCTTCGCCTCACAATTCTTGTTCAATGTTCTCTTTATTTCTTTTTTCCTTTATTAGCAACACATGCCAAGGCTACTCACAAAATAGCCAAGTAGAGCCTCGGGTGTATTGCTCTGCTATCAATATCATTTGGATAACTCCCGAGCAGCACAGTTTTGATGAGGTGCTAACTGGGATCATAACATCAACCCATCTGCCACACCCATATTGGTATTTATTTTTTTTTATACTTCTGGCTCAAATTTCTGGGAATGATTGCGGGCTAGGGGATGCGCTGGTAACGAACAACAGGGACACACGGCTTAAAACCGTGAATTGGATACGCTTTAAGGGGTTGGGCTGGAATTGGGAGTCTGTATGAACGGACGATTAGGTTGGGTGGCTAGTTCTGTGTAACATGTTTTATGTTTGGGAGGGGCCTGTACGTATGTCGGGGAGACCGAGATGACAATGATGATGGAAATGAAGAGGGTGACCACATTCCCAAGCCACAATTCGTTACATGGATATCGGAATATGGCAAGCACGGACTTAACAGGTAGGATAAAGGAGCTACAACGTCGCTTCTTGACACCATGAAATCCAGTGGCATGGTCCCTTGGAGTACGGAAGCTCACATCTCCCCAGATCCGGCAACGACAAGAACGGGAAGAGGGGTAGAACTGACGAGTTATAGACAGGGCAGTTTATTGCTGTATTTCAGAAAGTTACTGGCAAAACGGCATGGGATGGAACATAGACCCATCCATCACCCTCTAACAATATCCCCCCACATGTTCAATGCTAGTTAGGCCTGTCATGCGGCAGTCTTGATTGCCTTGCAGCAATGACAAGACGATTGGGGAAGAAGGAGGAAGAATCAGTCAGGTACATGGCACATTAGCGGGGCTGGTGCGTGCCTGCGAGCTCGTCTATGGAAAACGGAACCACAAACGCCCAGCTAATTGTCCAATCTACCACTTCATGACGCTGAGAAGTCATGTTAGGTTCCTTGGTAGGTCTCTCATACTTCCGTTATTCTCGGGGGATTGGATATTCTTGCGATCCATCCTGACAGCCAAAGTCCCAAGGCCTGAGTTCAACCATGCTCCGTCAGTTGACCCATGGAAAGGACTCTGCCAACAAAGATGACATTGCCAGCGTGAAACTGCACTGCGGGGATTACCTCTCCGATGGCCACGTCTTTCGGAAGCCATTGCCGCCAGTCTCCAGAGATGCCTGATTGGCCGCGAATGGGAACGTCCTCATCTCGGTCATGGTCCCATGAACCGTATAACGGCCCGTTTCTTATAGCTCACACGGGTATAATATGCATGAATCGGGATTTACATGTACTGCGATCTTTCTGGGAAACGGGGCAAACTACCATTTGCCGATACACCACCTGAGTTACGTTACAGGCACTTAGGTACATGGCGCTATGCTGTGAGTGGTCCAAGTCCCGGACCTCAAGCAGGAGGGCAGCACCGGTCTGCACGTCAGAGGTGGCGCTCAAGCTGAATGTGCTGATGTCTTATCACATCGTTGATTGGCAGCGAGCTCTGCCGAGCACCGCCTAAGAAAGGCTTCGGCGGAGCATCTGGAAGACTTCCATCTTGGGAAGTGCTAAGGCTGATCGTTTCTGACGATCGGGCGGTAAACTCTCACAAAGTTGAGCGCGAGCAGTGAGTAATATCTTGGACGGCAATCAATCGAGATCTTGTTCAATTGCTATGGCCAACAACCTCCGGGCAGGGAAAGACATCATGACTGGCACCTTGGATCATCGATGCTTACAGTAGCATCCTCTAGTTGCCATGAAACAAGGGTCGCGGGGAAACAATCAGGGTTGCTTCCGTTCCCTCCGCGTCCGGGGAAAAGGTTGATCGGGAATTAAGGCATATTAGAACAACGTGCCCCGCAACGCCAGAAGGTGGAATGGAATGCCACAGTGCCTATTCTCGCTTGTGAAGTTGGCAGAGAAGCAGTCATTAGAATTGGGTGATTGGTCGCGTCTTGATGATGCAACACGACCTTGACTTCTACAACGTCAACAATACACCCGGTTGGCTTGTTGGTGGTTTTGATCGATGCTTTTTGATAATCAAGATTGACACGACTGAAGATCTTTGGTTCTTACCATCCGGCAGTCAAACAAATTACTCCCGTGGGGAGGTCAGGTACCTGACCCACACAGTTCAGATATTACCAGCTCCTGCAAAAACATCCCACTGCATGCTTTTGCAGAACGACGGAGAGCTTCCGATATCGTATCCTCGGCCACAGAGAAGACGATGCATATTCTACCAGGACTTCGGGCTGTGATGGAAAGTGGAATCTTGACATCAAGAGTGTTTGCTTGTGCTGCTGGTTATCTCGCGACCCGTCTCAATAAAAGGAATATCCAAGCTCTTAAAGCTGTTGGTGCGACACTCCTATGGGTACTTGGCCTGTACAGATGATTCTGGGAGGATAAGCAGCTGCAGGTGACGAGGTGTAAGCCGCAAGTTTGCCCAAGTTATCATATATTGTCAAAAGGGCAATCGGCATCAGCAAACGCATTCAGCCGTGGTGTTGGGGAATGGCTGCCCGCCGCCCAGGGAGAGGGAAGAGCCCACGAGTCCGTTCAGTTATCCAAGCCTTAAAGGGCCACCAGGCATGGATTACTAGACTACAACTGCTGGATGACGGTATAGACCTAACCTCGCCCGTTCATTGCTACGGTGGCCGTTGCTACCGGAAGTTGTTGACAGTTGCTTGTGATGCGCACACACACGCTCTTGGCACTGTACCGCTCTTGACATATTCTGGCTGCCCCCGGCTGACTGCAGTTCTATGCACACAAAGAAAAACTGATGCGGCAGCGAATCAACGGCTGGATGCGCTGTGCATCGGGTGACGCTGCCAGTGAAGGCTCGAATACCAGCTTCTGTGTGGACCCTCCAGTCTCCCCCCTCAGCTGTTTCAAACAATCAATGATGGATGAAAACTTCGCAACGGCAGTCCGGAAGGTGCTTGAGAAACGTCGGGAACTCTCTCTATTGTCAGGCAGGGATCAAGAGCTGCAATTGGCCGGGGCTGGGCACGCTCTGTACAGCGTAAACACAGGGGCAGGGACCGGGAACCCAGCTCTTCAAAGACTCAGGAAGGCCCTAACAACATCCTAGCCAGGCAGGATGGTATGCGTTCTGGGTGCTCTTTCTCTGTAGACCACATCCAAACACCAACGGGGGGACCCGGGGGGGGGGGAATCGCAGATTCAGAGAAGCAGGTATCAAATATGTCAGAAAGGAAAGTGAAAGGGCGGCTGTACATTCGGGTTCCTATAACCACCCCACCCCCCTTATCAGATGTCAAGATGACATTGCTCTCCTCTTGTGAAAAGACAATAAATTCAAAACAAACAAATGGCGAAAAGGAAAAAAAAAAAGAGAAAGCCATGACGAGAAGATGGACAACTCTAAGATACTTCTTCAGTGTAAAGGGGTTCTCGGAAGAGAATTATCACGAGAAAGCACCATTTCGGTAAGTCGGAAACCAAAACAGCGATCATTCGGGATTTACGATGGTAAAATACATCATTAAGCGAAGTTTTGCTCTTTGCTGCAGCTACAGCGACCTGGGGAAAAAGTCCGACTCGGAAGCGACGTGAAAGTTTTGACTTGGGCTTGATTTGGGAAGTGTCACCGGCTGTGATGACACGATCTGGGACCCACTAGGGCCACAATGGATCCAGGCCTAAGGGCGCTCAAGGCTTCAAGCCACAAAGTACCTGTCAAGCCCGAGCAGCCCTGCCACTCAACCCCTCTTAGGCTCTTGTTGCTACACCCCATAGCGCACCCCGCGGACACCCTGCAGCTAGCCCACCATGGTGCACGGGCCGCATCGATGGCTTGGGTAAAACACTCACAGCTGCTCCTTCCTGATCCAGTAAGACTGAAGCTTGTCTGTCCCCCGAACCTCGGCCGCTTGTGGCAGGGCCCACTTGCCCACTGGCCCTACCGGCTCCACTAACCCCACCTGCTCCACTGAAATCACAACGTCCCCTGCAAGCCGACAACAATGACCAGTCAGGGGCGATTGACCAATCACAGCTGAGAGCGACAAACAGAGTCTCGTCCTCCTCCTCGGCCATCCATCTTCGATTCGTCGATTCGTCAATCGTCGCTTCTGCTGGCCACTGCATGCCGTGCTACAACTTCGTGCATGCCACTCTACCACTCTACCACTTTGGAGGTTCCAGGTTGCCCTCTGTGACTACGCTCACTATTCACTGTGTATCTGGACATGCATTTCAAATTTGCTCCGATGGCTTCTGAACTTGATCTGATGGACTCAATGAAAAACCACCTTCCCGTTGCCTGCACCACTGACCTCACGGTGGTATACCTAGCTTGGCAGGTTGGTGTGTGGCTTTGAGGCAGTGAATGCCCGCTGGCCTCTAATGATTCTGAGTCTGAGAGCTGACAGACCCGAAGGATAAAGCGGTGGTAGGCCTCACCGCTCTCTCTCTACCTCAGGTTTGTCAGCAACCATGTCAATCCATCGTCCATAAAACCTCCGAGTATAAATGCGCAAGAATTCGCTTGCTCTAACTCAGTATCCCGACCTAAGACGGCGCGGTGGGTCATGGGTCTGACATCGCAGCAGCCGACCGTGCTTGCTACCTCGTGGAGAGACGGTTCACGGTAGCGATGTCATAACGGTGTGTTTGACCCGCTCATCGAGCTTGTCGGGTGAGCGAGAAAGCGAAAAAGGCGGAGCGCGAGGGAAGCACGAAACGGCCCAATTCGAGCCAACGCCGACAACCACAAAAACATCAGCGCCTACACGCTCTAAGTTGGTGAAGCAAGATGCTGCAGGCAGTAAGCAAGTCGGTATCCGATATCTGCCCTCCCGCACTGGGGCATTAACTGCTGTGTTCCGTTTCGCAGGCGCACATGGTGCAAAGCTTTGCCGGCTGATTTACGCTGTCCCTTGAGTCATGTTGACGACCCATGACCTGGCCGAGCCGTCTCGTGGCCTAGGAGACAATCTACGATTCACTCGGCTAAATTGCCCAGCTGTTCCTTAGGCAGTGCGGCGAGTCGCTTTCTTCACGGGAAACGAACGAAGCCAGACAGCCTTTTGTCTCCTGTCTCCTGTCTCCTGTCGCCTGACCTCGCTAGCACAAGTGACTGGACGGAGTCCCAAGTTGCCCGACATTTCTTGTCCTTACCACTGCCCAGGTGCCGTCAAATCTTGACCCTGGGCTACCTCCACGCAACACTCCCTCGCTCGGTCGCCTTCGTCTCTCTTATCGGCGTTCCAACTGCTGGGATCTAACAGATTGTGCGGAGATATGGCAGGCGACGAGGTGACAACCGAGGAGATGGTGAGAAACAGGTTGGAATCCAGGAGTTGCTGGAGTTGGTGCGGGGAGACTGCGTGAACGGGAAAGGACCAGGTACAGGTTGGGAGGCCGAGCTGTCGATCACACCAATCCAGCTATTTCGCGCAACATCCCGCGTGCGTGAGCCAGCCGGCTCTATCCAGCATGGCAATTTTCACGATCTTCATGGTCCAATCCTGCTGATTCCTGCCATCTGACGCATGAATGCCAGCTCTCAGCAAGACTCAGCTGACTAGATGGCTTCGAAGGGCGACTGATAGTAAAAGCAGCGACAGACGTGTGTGTCTATACCCTCTCCCACCTGCCTGGTTGACATGGTCAGATACTTGCTCGACGATATCTCTGCTCGCTGGATTGAAGTTGTCACGCGTTGGTTTGCTGCGCAGACTTGCCGTTTACCCCTCCTTACGGCTAGTTATCCGAACCCCGCGGCAGATGCGAGGGGCTCGCCATGGTTCACCCTGACGCCACCACGCTGTCACACCCGTTGATCTGGTTGACCCAGCCAAGATCCGCAGTCGGGGTTTCAGTGCCAATCATTCAGAAGCGTCCAGGGTCTCGGCGCTGTCTGTAAGGACCAGTCCTCCGGCTCTGACGGAGTGACAGGGCACGGGATTGGCTCATCGAATTGACGACAGCCATATAAGCGGGCAGTTTGGGGCTCCTCCAACCCAAAGATCCCGACTCGCCACTGCTTTCCTGTTTCTCGACTGCCTCCCTGCCGGAAATCCTTTAGTCATCGTAGTACGGCACCCGCGAAGAGGAGAACGAAAAGAGCAAGAGCCTCGGAACAGGATGTCGGTACGACGCCGTCAGAGAGCGCCCACGAGCGGTCCAACTAAGAGCTGTGGGGGGTTCATCGCTGGCTAGAATATGGCCATGATCTGTCTCCTCGACTGCAGGTTACATGCCGCTCGGTTGGAATGTGGATGAACGGGCAATCACGGAGATGTCGACAAAACGGAGCTTGCTGGTTAGGTCGTATGCCATCCTGTGAAACCTGCCTACAAGCGGGGGAAACGAATGGTGTTGTTGTAGCAACAGAAATCCTCTAGATTTGACTTGTGAGATGGGAGCAAGCACCTCTTTATGCCTCCTCCCTGACTCCTCGCTGAAGGCTCCCCAAAGATTACAGGGTGGCTTATTCACTTGAATCATTCATCTCAAGTAATTCATTTCGATGATTTAAAGAAATATGCAAGCTGAAGGCTTAAATATTACGTTAATCGCTGATTGCCAGCTGCTGATTAGACACACTTCGACGGTTTTCTGGTTGGAGAGCTAAGAGTGGCGCGGATAATAGAAACCAGCTGTTTCAGGTAGGACAACAGGGCCCAACGCCAACGAAACAAATGAGCACGAATCATGAATCATCATTCTTATAGCCGCAAATTCATGATTGTCAGTCAACATTGATGACCGAGTACATGAACCACTTTGTGTCCCGCTCCCGTGACTATCACAAAATCAAGTATTGAATTACATGTGAAACTCAGCTCAGCACTGGCCTGTGAAGCCAAGCTTGAAAGCTCTTGTTCTGCATACTGCCACATTGCCAAGTGATCTTGAGAGCGTCCCATCAGGAAAGAATTTTGCGATGTTCATGATGGTCTTTAACTGGCTGTATATTACACATTCATTTAATGCCAAATCACGACCTTCCAAGAGCCAGTAGGCGTTGAAAGAAGGTCGATAGGCAAATTCGAAGTGGACAACAGTGCAAATGAACGATGACATCGTTCTGGTTGGTCTAAGCCAACCAAACATTGATGTTGCTTACTATTGAATATTACCCATCTATCCACATAGATGTCCGTCTATGCTCTAGGACTGTGAGCTTCTATCTGCATTACAATAACCTCTACACATTATGTATACCTGCCTGTGGTCTCTATGCGGGATCCCCAGCCGTGCGGTTGGCAACGCTCAACCGCCTCCTCACGCTCCCACTTCGACTCTCCCCCCGCTCGGCCAGTTCAACATCAGCCACAGCGCGTTCCTCTTTCTCCTTACGGTTTTGCGAGCGCCGTGATGACACCCGCCTAGCAAGCTCCCCGAGCTCTTCAGCCCCATCCTCTCCAGAGGACGACTCAGTCCCGCGCTGGGCTTCCAGGATAACACCTGAACCGGCATCAGCAACCCCGGCAATTGCGTCCTTTACCGACCCAGCGGCACCCCACGTGCCGCCGACGCTCTCCATTGTGAACGGGCTTGCAGTCGGCTCATCAAGCAAGGCCAGCTCCTGGGGAGTGAGCCACTTGGGCAGCAGCAGCGCGCGGACGGGAATCAGGGCAAAGATGAACACAGGGAATCCGACGGCCGCCACGGTCTGGGTGATGGCAAACGTGGCACCGAAGCCAATCAGCTCAACGATGACAAAAAGCCACAGCTTCGCCCGCGGGCAGCGCAGCAAGGGGTGCGAGCGGGGTGTCAAACGCCGGTCGCGCGCCAGGAAGAGGAGCTTGGCTGTGATCCCGTTGCCTTCCAGGGCTTGGAAGCCCATGATGAAGAAGAGCCCGGCCAGGACGCCCTGGGGGACAAGATGCAGGACTTTGAGGAGCGGGCCGGACATGGTTCCGAGGGTGAGAAGGCCCTGTGCCAGGTTGGACACACGCTGCTCGACTACATAGGAAGCGCGAAGCTCATACTTGGCATCTCCGTCGTCATCATCGGTGGGAGAGAGATCTTCCTTATCTGTAGAGGAAGATGATTTGACTTTAATGTGTTCGGTCACACAGAGGGAGTTGGTGTGGAAGGGGGCTTGCGGGATCAGGCCGTTGGGGAAGGGCAGACCGAGCAGGCCAGCAACGCCAGTTGTTGCACCGAGGAGGAAGAGATCCCAGTGGAAGCCAGCAGGCTTCTTAAGGGGAAATTCGGTGCCCTGGGCAATGAGAGAAGACACTGTCCAGGGGTTAGATTTGAAATCATGGTTCAGAGGGGGAGTTTTTTTTTTTTTTTTTTTTTTTTTTTTTTTTTTTTTTTTTT
>Ga0065720_1019094_pt1 | contig 38297 bp, 22 predicted proteins | sample Thericmetagenome_FD_59107 | JGI IMG/M metagenome (GOLD analysis project Ga0065720, IMG submission 59107) | Thermophilic microbial communities from the Joint Bioenergy Institute, California, USA of rice/straw/compost enrichment - eDNA_2 v2... | ecosystem: Engineered > Solid waste > Grass >... | reverse complement strand
GGGGGGGGGGGGGGAAGCAATGTTTGCAGGACTCAAACCAGACGAAAGAGCGACAGCAGCTTCTCAACAACGGAAGTGAAATTGTTCCGAGGATAGGGTAGGATGGGGAGCAGGCTGAAGCGGGAACGGCACACGGCATTGACGACAATCTCTTCGATATTGCGCGCCCATGTGGGGAGGATATTAAGGTTTCCTTGGGAAAGAAGTGAAGAATGTGTTGCATGGTGGTTTAGTGCTACATTGCAAATGACCAGGGTTTGCTACGCTGTGTTTCGTGTCTCCGTGCTCATCACGACGAAACTTGCGTGGCATGGCGGTTGTCGTGTCGCAGCTGAACCTGGAGAGACATGAAACTTTCGAGATATGGGAGGAGGAGGGCCGATAAGATTGGATGTCGGAGCTCGAGCTTTGACCCCTGCCTGACTTCGCTGATATCGAGATAAGGAACATGAAGGCCCTACGGAGCATGGGGTACAGCTTGTTACATCCACCAAGCCATGGGTTTTGCACATCCATCAGTCAATTTCAAGGGCTCAATGCGGTTGTTTGGGAGGACTCGGTGCACACACGGGTCTCGAAAAGGTGCTGACTGTGATTCCCAAGCAGCCGGAAATCAGTTGCTGCAAGTCTGCTGCGCTGTCGTCCATCGCCGAACCCGACAGCAACCGAAAAGGTGCTGCGGGGGTGTGGCACAGCTCTGTGTGGGTTCACCCGAAGTCCCCGGCCACTTTTCTCGGCAGTCAAGTAAGACACATCATCCAGCATCTTTTGGATGACACCTGCTGCTGTCGTCACCTGATTTGAACCTCGGGATGCTCATGCGTCTAGAGCATCCTGTTTCGTGTTTACCATATAGACATGCTGCGAGAATCCGTGTTGCCTATTGTGAATTATTAATAACAGCATCGAGTAAGCCCAACTAGTAGCAGCCTGGCAGGACAATCCTGTCGCCCTCTACACCTTGGTTTTCTGGGCGAAGGAACAATAGTTTCTCGTCCTCCCTTTCCTCGCACTGCTGCGTGGATGTCTGCTCCTCACGTGCTGGTGCCTAGATAGCCCACTATCGATATCAACATCGCCCAAAAATGCCGACTTGTGAGGGTGTTGAGGGGTCGTCTTTTGGGGCACCAGAAAGTGGGCCACGGACCTGATCGCAGCTCTGCTGCCGATTGGGCAGCGCGAGATGTCGATGGGTCCGAGGCGGCGGGGTGGGCCCACACCGACTTTTTGGGTTGGAGGCTGGTTACCGTGCTGATGTCCTGATGTGTTGGCCATATTACCATGTCACCTTCACGCTTAGCGGGGCACTGCTCGGGCTCCTTACATTCGTACCCCATCCGCCATTTGCCAATTCATCCAAGGTTGCACACGCAGAAAATCTCCACACTCGTGTGCTTCCTTGGTGTCTGAATGTTAACTGTGATCACGGATCTGTAGATCGATTAGTTTGCTCTGGTAAGATTCAGGTGAAGACAATGTATGTCTTTGAATTGAATCATTCGCCTTGGTAGGCTGGCAGATATACAGTACCAACCAGCAGCGCATGCAGTCCTCCTAGTTTGCTGCGTGGGGTATAGTCCGTCAGGACAAGGTAGATCGGGAATTGCATGGTGTGGTGTCTTCGGTCCTTCGGTAAGGCTGAGTTTGGTTAGGGTAGGATAAGGTAAACAAGGAGGGAACCATCAAAGAACATATCACCATCCTCATGAATAGTCCCGCAGTACGGGGGGCATTCAGGGTTGCTGGAACTAAATTTAGGCTGGGCTTGAAAAGCATTGCAGGAGGATTTAGGCATCGAGTGTCGGTACCTAGAGAGGGAGTGAATAGGGTTGGAGTCAATGTGGTTGTGATGCTGATCATCGGTGAAGTCAATGCATGATCTGTTCTAGACACAAAGGAGGGGCAACCGTGAGGATTCCTGCCTGGCCGGATATCTTCGTCAAGAGTTTTGTGGTGACTCCTATTCATGTTTTTGGGGTCGCAACGAGATATGATCCGATGGTTTCCCAGAGTTATCCCGGACCCCCAATGATCTGTAGATGCAGTTCCTTGAACGGTATGCTTCACAAACTGCTCGTGCCAGGTAGCACTCTTGGGTCAACGATGAGAGACGCTACGTTACCCAGCACTCAAGTCTGACGCTGGTAAAAGACCGCAATCGAAGATTCGAAGAGTCTTCTGCGCAGCGTTCCGCAGGTTTCCTTCCGTTTTTCCCTGCTGTGGCCCCCAGTGTCTTGACCTGGCAGTTGTTTGGGCGGGTCCGCCCAGCACTCCTATCCATCGCCAGTAAAGCTGTCGGAGTAGGCAAGGATCAAAAGAGTGCTATTGAAGAGGCCCCGACGGAGGTACGGCTCTGTACGCCTTATAGTATACGGTTATTGTAGATATTTTCCTGCAAAGTAAGCTGCTTGATCCCCGCAGCAATCACAAACTACATGGAGATAGGCAAAGCCGCAGGGCTGAGAGACGCGTGGGGATGTTTCCTCGATGCACTTCGATGCACTGCGGCGAGCTTTGTGGGGGAGGCGGTCAACATTTTCCATGTCTGGCAGGGTCAAGGCCCAATTCTCGCAGCACGAGCTACGCACTCCCTCCTCGGAGCTGGCTGTTGGACCCCTCCAAAGAAGAGCTCAACCCGCCAGCCACCGTGTGGGTCCCTGCCGCAAAATCCTGAAGAGGAGCGCCCCACTTTGGGCTGATTCATCCAACCAAATCCAAAGTTAAAGTCAGACCGCGCCCTCAAATCATCTTGCGGCTTTCCCTCGTCTCTCCTCCTTTTCCCTCGCACAACCAATCAAGCACCCAAGTGTCTCCCCACCCAACGACCGTTCCAGCACTGGGGGCCTGCCGACCCGGCTTCGTCAAACCAATCGTCGAAGAAGACCCAAAAGAATTTCATCAAATCAACGGCCGTTTTGAATCGCAACATCGTCATCGCGCAGCCCAGTAAGGACTGCCAGAACAGATCGGTCGCGATCCAACAAGGCAGCCTCGTCTGAGTCGCCCTGCCGCCTCGCTTAGTCACCGTTCTGTCAAGATTCGCGCTTGCAGGGTGCTTGCAGCCCGTTGAACCCTGTCTTCCCGCTACTGCGCGCACTGCAGTAAGAGAAGCTTTGACTAGCAACACCAGTGCGCTTGTGCAATCCCAAGGAAGCCTTCTGATTCCTGGTTTCATCAGCCCAAGTGGCGCAGCTGCTGTTTTTGGTACGTACGTCACCATTTCCATTCCGGTAACCGTGTACAGCAATCCGCGTGAGGGCCAACGCGTCCATACTTGGTTTTGAATATCGGGTTTTGCCAGCAAGTGCTTGCAGAGCTACCCTGCTAAGCGCCCAACTGAGACCGGGATGTGAAGCAAGCAGAGTGCACACATCGACCCTTCAATATTTGTTTCCCCACGAAGTCTTTTTCTGTGGCGGACTGGTAGAGCATCACGGTGTCTGCAACCGGACAGTGGACTCACACGCTTACAGATCCTTATTTGGAATATTCAAAACATAGCCTGGCGCGACTCCCATAGGCGCTCGCCAGCAGGTCATCTCTCGGCGTAACCAACCGCCCGAGACAACTGAGCGAATCACCGGGCATATTGTCCCCACTAACACTAGGGGCAAAGACCGTCAGCTCGGGGACCTATCACCACCTTCGACGGCGATACTAATCTCACCATTGGCCACGGCCCGGTCCCGTGATTGTTCCTGCCTGCGGACCGCAATTAACTCGATCTCGCGGCTGCTCAATCAACGTCCCCATCGCCTATCCCAAGTGCGGCTCTGTGTACTGGGCACAAGGGGTATTATTGAAGTGTGGAGTCTGTCGAAACCGCAGCTCCATCATTCTTGTGGCTGTAAGTGCATGTCTCTATGTCCCTCAGGTGTGGCAGATCTCTGCGGACATGCCCTGCCACATTTCGGCCCTTTCCCTATTGTCTTATTCCTGCCTGTGTATACACTTATCACTAGCTCCTGGTTTGCGTTTCCAACTTAAACTGTGATGACCTCATGCCATGTGTACATATTACCTTGGCCACTTATTTTCTTACCGCGTGAATGATGTTGTGCTGACGATTATTCAGACTAAACAGCGCCTCTGGGTAGCAGGGTAGTCTGGTCAGATAGTGGTGAGTACTTCCCTCACTTGAGCTCAATTGTTGCCCATCTGGTTGTGTTTGGTTCTGTCTTAAGTGGACCGCACCACTTGTCTTGCAAACCTTACATCCGTTCCTTCACCACTTTCTATCCGCTCAGAGAGACAGTCGTGAGAGATAGAAGAGTAGCCCACCAACATCTCAACTCGACTTTTGCAAGCCCGACCGAGTGGCTTGGCATCAACCGCAGACAGCCTGGTGGCCTCATCCGAGAGGGTTCAATAGAGAATTGGGGTTCCTGGGACGGCCAGGCTCTGTCATCACCAGCCTGACGCCTCAACCACATCCTCGTTTTCCTATTTTGGCGCTGCTACCCAGATCGGTTTGGGCGGATGAGCTGGCTCGCAGAGTGGACCTGCGGTGCATATCCTGTTATGCATGCCAGCGCATCAACTGGCCTTGGCCCTGGCCTCAGGCGTCAAAGCGATGTTCCCCACCATAAATGCAGCCCCACCTTCTCCCTTCCCCTCCTTCCCTTCCCCTCTCTCCCTCCAGTCCGGCCTCACCGTCGGACGCTCATATACTGCCATGCGATAGACCAAGTCGCTGACAGGAGAAAAATGCTAGATCAGGATCAGTACCCAGTTTATTTTGTCCAGTGTGGCCTCTGCATAGACGCTGGCACTTTGCCTTTACTCTCAGTGTAGGACTTACGCATAAATTGAGGCAAGCTCAGCCATTCTCACGTGGCCGCGCTTGTTCTCCCCCAACTGGGCTACTTCTCTGAGTCTCGCCTGGCGACTACTCAGCCTGCATATGCTGCTGTGCAACCAAGTGCGCAGACTGCCTGCTCTCCCCTTGACTGCCAACTCATCGCTGCAATAGATTGGGTGTGCTGTTCTACGCCCAACCCACTCAGGGACAGAGTACTTCGTTGTCCGTCCCTTAACCCAATCACTTCGAGGCGCTTGATTCTTTATCAGTGGTTTCAAAGACTTTGGAAGCGACCCGACTGGTAACTCAGCGCGCCTCGGCCACTGGTCTTCTGGAACCTCAGTTTACCCGTAAACAAACAGCACTCAACATTCCCTACTCAGTTTTATGCCTTTGCATTCATAACAAGGTTATTGCTTCGAAACTTAACAGCGCGTCTCATCATTCCGTCCAGCCGCCTTTAGGATGATGGAATACGCCCAATACCAGCAACAACCGCAGACCGCGCATTCACAACCTCATATTCAGACTGGTTACCCGAGTTCGACAGGTGGCAACAACATCACTTCACCATCAACTCAACATCTTTCTCAAACATCACCAATTCTTCCCTCTCAGCAACATCAGCCATCGCCGACTCAAACCCACAATATGTATCAGACGCAGTACGCGGTGCCGCAGCAAAACATGCATTACGGCATGCCTGGTATTCAGGCCGCCGCTATGGCAGCAACGGCAGCTGCTTCCGGATCTTCATACCCATACATGCCGTCAGATCCAAGTCTGCAGCAGTCCCCGAGAATGTCGACGGTCGGTGCGAAGAAGGATGCCAGGGCAGGACCGCGCTCTCCCCAACAGATGAATAACATCCCTCAGCAAAGGCGGATGAGCCAGGTTGCCAGTCCGGGTGTTCCGAACGCGCCGACGATGCTTAACCACGGTGGTGCCCGCCCTGCCGTTCCTCCTCCGATGGCCGCAGCTCAGCAAATGCCGCCTGCTCAGTCTCCTGAGATGTCATCTGGTGCCGTTGAAGAGACCCCTCTCTACGTCAACGCCAAGCAGTTCCACCGGATTCTTAAGCGTAGAGTTGCACGTCAGAAGTTAGAAGAGGCACTTAGACTCACCAACAAGGGCCGGAAGCCTTATCTCCACGAGTCGCGGCACAATCATGCCATGAGACGCCCGCGTGGTCCTGGTGGTCGTTTCTTGACCGCTGAAGAAGTGCAACAGATGGAGAAGCGCAAGCGGGAGGAAGCTGAAGCTGCTGCGAAGGCTGCTGCGGAAGGCTCCGAGCAGAAAGAGCAGCAGAACGAGCAGCAAGGCGAACAACAGACACAATCGGAGCAACAGCAACAGCAAGAAGCTGGCAACAAGACTCCGACTGGTGCGACCAAACGGAAGTCGGATAGCTCTCCGAGCACTGCATCCAAGAAGCCAAAACAAGGGTCAGATGAAGGCGGCGACGAAGAGTAACGCAGTATGGATAATAACAACTTGTGGAGCAAGGAAATCGGAAGGGAGGTAGCGCTTTGGTTTTATACCCAATCTCTGTTCATAAGAATGTCTACGAAGTTATGACACGACCTATCCTTTCATCCTCTTTAGAGACCAGTTTGGCAAGCAATGGCAAATCTCTGGCAAAGGAGTCTTTTGGGGTTCGGCGACGGTCGCGTCTCTTTAGCTTTGACTTTTCGTTCTCCCCCCTTTTTAATCTCCTTTTCAGATTATGCAACATCTCCTCTCTGGGTCTTCCGTAGGATTCTTGCATCGGCACAGTAACTTCTGGGGGGTGAAACACTCGCTTTATATGGACATAAACTTTGGGTGCGTTAGGGGCTTTTGCGTGGGGAAAGCGGGGGCATCTCTTGCTGTTCATTCCATCGTTCGATACCATTACAGCTTTTCGCCTCACAGCATCAGAAGTCTGCATTCGGGTTGGGTCGGCCTTGCGTTGTGTGCTTGAGGCGATGGGCGGACGGTTGGTCAGCTGGGTGGATGGTGGGAAGAATGAATGGTTTTGGACGGACGTGGTGTGAAGGGCCCTCTGGTACTTGGGGACCGGATGGGTGATATGGGATAGGACCTCTGGATTTTGTTGGCTGGTTCGGGGTTGGAAGGTAAAAGGGGGGACGGGAAGATTGCTTACCACACGGTTTGACTGAATGGAATGGCTACGATCGGATACCCCCCTCAGAAACATATATATTCCTCTGGCTTCATGTGCGATTTTTGTCCATTGCTATGAGTTGTGTCTATGGCGGCTCCTCCCCACTGTTTTTCCTGGAAGTGTAGGGCTGTGAGATAGTGGAAATAGTCTGGTTGCCGCTGCCCTTGATCTTTATAACAAAACGGAACTGTGGCCCCAGGGGTGAACATGGAACTGAGGATACCAGACTAAGATATGGGCAATTCAAGTCCTCATGGCTTGTCATGAGGTAGAATGGTGGAGGGTTTATACTTTAGATGTATTGTTTGTGCATATAGTGACCTCTTTGTTTCGTTTGATGACTTAGAGTTTTCTCACAACTGTCCTGGATTCCAACCGATGGGCGATGTACTCATACGGTCCATCGATAATGTACTTTCAGTGATAGCAAACCATCGGCTCTCGTGGCGAACGCTGATAAAAGTATGCCTATGTCACGCTTCGACAGCTCAATTTGAAAACTTGTTGGGACTTCTCCAGCAGCAATGGATAAAGCGGTTGTCTTAATTGATGCCTCGAATATCAGGCGAAAAAGACTGTTGTGCGCAGGGTCTTGTACTGAAAGTAATATTACGTACGATTACGGACTTTACAATGCACCTTACGTGTAACACCAAAGTGGGACCAGTTTCCAACCAAACAATATCTGCCACAACCAGCATCTGAACCTCTCCCTCATCCTCATCAACCATTTTCTCACTGAACGGCGTTGCTTGTTTTGTGGCGCCCAAATACGAAAGATGTTGTTCTTCAGGTATGTCATGAAGTATATGTTATGAGTCACTAACATTTGTTGTTTTAATGGCGAGCTGCAGTTTTGTTTCAACGTCGTTCACTGATGGGCAAGTTCCCACTTGAACTGGGAGCTGTCATCAAACGACCCAGCCCTGTCTTATCCTGTAGAAAGTTTCATGGAAGGATCCTGCTTCGCATAATACCTCACTTTACAAGGATATGTCACTCACATTCAACAAGGCATATTTTTTTGAGTGAGGAAGAGTGATGGCTTGACCGTCTCTCAGCCCCATGCTCTTGACTCTCCCTTACCCCCTAGCTCTGCTTGTTGCTCAGCTTGAGCTTGGTTTCAGCAAATCGCCACCCGTTTGGACTTCATCTTGGTGGGAATTTCTTACTAAGCATGACACAGCTTTTTTAAGACCCTCATCGACCACGAGGTCACGGTCGAACTCAAGAACGATATCCAGCTCCGTGGTATCCTGAAGAGTGTTGACCAGTACCTTAATATCAAGCTCGACAATGTCCAAGTCATGGAGGAACTCAAGTACCCCCACTTGGTAAGCAAGGTCCTTTTAGTATAAGGAGTATTTGTTTCGCTGGACAAAAGACCGATCGATGAAACACTCCTGCTGATGGTTCATGGACCAGAGTGCCGTTAAGAACATCTTTATCCGCGGCTCCGTTGTGAGATACGTTCACTTACCGGCTAGTGCAGTGGATGTGCAACTGTTGGAGGATGCTGCCAGAAGAGGTGAGTCTGGCTTTTTCTCATGATGTTCCGGAACGAGTCTCATACTAACATTTTGATAGAAGCCCAGAACCAGGCTGCGAAGGCTAAATGAGCTGCATGTAATCAGCAGGAAGATTGAAACAACGCAAAGAGTGCAATAAGCGTTCGAGTTGTGAAGCACGGTGCAGCTCCTAATGCCACTGCGGCGCTCTGTATTGGTGGAAACTAAGCAGAGATAAGGCGAAACATAGTGAACGAGAAGAGAGGAGACAACGTGTCAATGGCCGATGGAATCAAGGGTGATGACGCGGGGCCATCTCTTCCACATGCCTTTACAATGCATACCATAAAGACTTACCGTGCTTTTGAGACACCAAGTAACGGCCAACCTGAATGCAGATATGAAGTGCTTTGGCCATATGGGCATCTCGCCCTCCTCCGTCCCTTGCTGAGTTCATTGCAGTGGAACAACTCAAATCGTATTCTAAATTTGCTCAGATATGCCGCATTATTTCTACCACTTGCTCCGCACACCCCTTTGCTGCGTAAAACTATGAGACCCGGATCTCATGCAAACCATGCTAAGAATGAAGTAAACAAAACCAGAGATCGACACAGGAAAATTCGTATTGGTAACCCCAGCCCACAAACTCGCGAGCAAGCAAAAGAGGCGAACTCCGCCTGAACAAGTCTCGCAGCCTTCTTATTCCCCACCCATCGCCATCTCGCGAACTTCCCCGAGCCCACAAAAGCTAATCTTGGTTGTGTGACGAGGCCGATAAGAGGCTTATTTTGGAACGGCTTTCCTAACGAGGAAGCATTGGGAGCTTGGCTCAGTTGGAAGAGCGCAGGTCTCATACCCAAGGATCTTATCCCAGCATCCGAAGTATGATCGGGCTAGACACCCGAGTAATCCTGAGGTCGTGAGTTCGAGCCTCACAGTTCCCATTTTATTTTGCAGTCTTCCCTTTACATAGGCTCCATGATGGATGTTTGCTTTCTATTTGGAGCCTTTTTAACTTGATATCGAAATTACGTGGATGCTGGGTTTCCTAATTAAAGATACCCCTCAGGGATCGAAGGGCTTATATATCACCCTTATAAGTTTAAGGGGATCCATACTATATACATAAAAAATGTCGGCTCAAGGCTCGAGTTTGAGTCATTTTACCAGAAAACAGCTCCTCCTTTCCCATCCTTTCCATCCCACAATCTCTCCTTGTCTTCCCCATTGCCATTCCTCTCATGCAAGACCCGCACTAACCCACCCCTCTTTCTCTCAGCAATCCATCTATCAATCCACCCTCTCATCCTCTTCCTGCTCGTCTCATTGCCCACATTAACCGTCGGAACAACCTTCTCGATCTGCAGTGCCATTAAGAACAACGCCAGCTCCCGGAAGCTGCTGTGCTCGCTGTATGGCACTGCAAAGCACATCGCCTCAGTCGCATTCCCGCCCCGCTGGGGCACCAGATCTCGAGCCGTAATCTGCGGACGCCACTGTGGGCTGTGGAGAAGTTGCGTTGTGGGCAGAGAGTTGGGAGGTAGGTTGGCGAGGTTCTTGGGTGCAGACTTTGAGACAGAGGGTCGAAAATTCCAGCCAGACGGCCGGAACCCCACGATCTTGCTGAAGTGTCCCTTGAAGCCCTGGAGGTACTGTGCTAGTGTGTCGGCATTTATGTCCATCAGCGCGTGCATGTGCACTTGGGCTTCGCGTGGGTCGGAGGTCAGGAGGGCGGTCAACTCAGGGTCGTCTAGTTGGCGACACATGCGCAGCTTGGCTGGCGCTGCGTAAATCTTGGTCTGGAGGGCCTGTGCGATGCCTACACATATGCGTTCCTTGCCGATTGAGTATGTGCCGCAAACGACTAGGAGGCGGTTGCGAGGCTGACCAAGGAAGGTAAGGGCATTTGTGGAAGGTGAGCCTGATTTTTGGTTGCTGGACGAGGAAGAGAACGATGAACTGACAGTGAGAAACTTGCTGACGGATTCTATACCTGGTTGATGGCCCATTCTCCCTCGATGTAGAAGCCCATCCCATACAGAGTGGTCGTTGGCTGTGATGCTCTTGTTGAGCATGGCACATAATTCTGCGCATGCCCGTATCACGTCACTTTGTGGGGGAAAGGAGTAACGTGGGTTCAAATAAGTGGTATCGAGATAGCAGACATCGATTTTCTGCTGTTTTGTGCGGCTTGAGATGGCATCAACGGTCTCGGGCTTCAACAGTGGATGCTCGACGTGAGCAGGACATGCTCGAAAATCGCCACAATGGAGTATTCTCTGTACTCTTCCGCCGCTAAGGATTTTCTCAAAAAGAAACATTGAACTTCCAGGACAATGATTTGCGGGGATCATGGTGACAGTGACGCCATCGGTATCGGGCACGGCCACAGTCGTGTTAAACTCCAGTTCAACGACATATTTTGCCGCCGTTCGCAGTTGAGACTTCACCAGCGATCCAGTTACTTTGCTGCAATAGATCGGACCATGCGTCCAATTGGCCGTCAATCCCATATAGTGATCGCTGTGGAAGTGGCTGAGGAAGTATGCCTTGCACCCCTTTACAGCACCATATCGGAAGGCGTCCACGCAGATTGAGAAACCCGGCATGATCTTGTAAAATGGACATGTCCGTTTGTACGCGGGCAAGCCGCGTGAGGCATGCTCGGCCGCAGCGGCTGTGGCCCAGGCACGGTCTTCGGCATGGCTAGACATGAGCTTGGCAAATGCTGAACTGGACGACGACGACCTTCCCCCAACAATGTTGTCATCAAGAATGATAGGATTCGGTTGTCCTTGGCGAGGAATTGCCGCTTTGACAGACCGACTTCCTATATTGATTCCATCAATGGCGACACCGGACTTAGGTTGTGGTAATGGGGTTGGGTTTCCATCAAGACATGAGTTGACATGTGCTGTAGCCTCGTCAACGCTGGCACCGGCAAGACTGCCGTTGCAGACAGGACAACACTCCTCCATGGCGTCGTTTTCGTCGATGCCACTATCTTCTCCATCCTCTTCCATTTCAAATCGTGCTTGTTCTTCCATGTAGCGCATTGCTTCAAGTTCCTCGCCAGTAAATTCCTCATTCATATAGGCGTCACTGTCAGGATTTGCTAGGCGTCCTTCAGCTCGGCCGGGTATGTCATCGTAGCCTTCATTATTGCCGAGCTTTTCGTCCATCGGGGTTTCATGCCATACAAATGGCACCTCCCTGTCAAGTCTGGTGCCATTGGTAAGTTCACCTGGTCCTAGATCCTTAATGGATATACACTCGCCGACCGTAAAACTAGATTCGTGCGATCTCACCCTTAAGTTTGAATTTTGCTTCTCATCTTCGTCCTCAGAAGATGAATCTTCAAGGAACGGCATTCCTGGCCTTTTCATCTTCTTTTTGATCAGACTTTCCTTGTCTCTCGCTTTCTCATGCGCTGACTGAGCCTCAGTCCGAGACTCAAGGAGATTACCATCCTCGGAATTGAGCCTCCTCCGCTTCACAGGCCCCCCTGCTTCGTTAAACCTCTCCGTTTCCCCTTCATCAGCATGGGAAATTTGCTGGGGAGGAGTTGCCCCATATATGTCCTCTTCATAACCTTCACCATTGTCTCGCACTCCGACATCGAGGTATGCAGCCCCTGTCTGCGGTTCCTCATCCTCCTCATCTTCTAATAATGTACAGTCATTTCCTTTGCCGACAAAAAGCTCCTCATCTTCAGGCCGCGGTGCCTTCTGGAAGAAATTCAGGATACTGTGGTTGGGCTTCTCCTTTCCAAGGAGCACCTGCTTTGGCTTTGTCGTTGCTGTCGACTTTCCCGAGGAAGTCAACGAAGAAAAGGCTTGGGTAAGTCGTATTTGTCGTTTTTGCGGCGTTTTATTCGGCCTAGTCTTGGTTTTATGTGGCGTTGCGGATGAGGATGACGTTGAGGAGGATCTTGTTACAAGACGGGTCTGGGTCAGTTTTGACTTCGCCATTCCGTTTTTTCCTGTAATTATGCCGTGGAGGGGTAGAGTTGAATGGGAGTCGCTCAGGATATGGTATCTAATACTCCAAAAGGGCTCTAGGAGGATTGGCAGGCTGTAATAGGATGTGCTGAGATGATCAATTGCAAAAGATGGGAATGCAGAGACAAAACAGTGCCAGTCCAATAGAAACATGATTGGGAGTGAAAGAGGTGGGGTGTTTAGCAAAGCCTTGACGCGGACGCGATCTCGCGTTGTCACGTGCATCTAATCAAACACTTATCAGCCCGGGATTTTGGCCGTTCTTTTTCTTTACCTAGTGAACCAGCTTAAACCTTACCACTTATACAATAGACTCGCACTCACTTAGGCGTCTAGGTGTCTTAAACAAAAGCAAGACTGAAGCGTGGAGGACAAAGAGCGAACAAAAGGCACAGGACATGCAACTCTCAGTTTGGGAAACTCGACTGCAATCACAATCCCATTTCATTTTTGATACCTCCAGTCACAAGACCACTAGTATTCCCAAGAAGCCGATCGTAAACCAGTAACAATTTACTCCTCCGCATTTTCGTTCTCCTCGTCCTCGGCACCCTCCTCCTCCTCGTCTAGACCACCAGGGGGAACCTCGTACAGGCGGAGAATGCTCTTGTTGGGGTCCTTGACGAGCACATACTTGCCATCGTCGCGCTGCAGGACCATGTCAGCAATGGTGCGCACGATACCCCAGCCGTTGGACAGTTTCAAGTTCATCTGAGAAGCAAAGTCCTTGGGCTTCCAGCCGATGACGCCCAGGATGACGTGTTTGTCATTGACCTTGGGCGAAGCGCGTGACACGAAACTGCACTCTGGTTAGCCAGTCATATAGGCAAGGGGGAAAGAGGGAGGGCACCAAACGTACCCAATCTTCATGGTATCGGCATTAGCTAGAATACTCTGCACGGTCCAGCGAGCCAGCTTGCAGCTGTTGTTCTTCATCTCGGTAGCAACGACAGCACCGCGCTGAGAGACGAGCTTCGTCCGCCAGTCCAGGGCGCCGCCAGCGCCGGGAGCCTTGCTGTCGAACTCGTTGAGCGCATGGACCGTGATGAACTGGTCCTCACCGGTGGTGGGGTTCTTCTGGACAGCATCGAGCTCAGTGCGGACAACGATGAACACGGGGTCCTCCTCGCTCGTCGACAGGTCGAAGCGGCGGTACTTGTAGGCCTTGGACGCCGGCGGTTCAGTCTCCTCGGATGCGCTGTAGAAGGGGTTCTCGTGCGCCATGTTCACTTTCTGGCTCTCAACGACAACCTGGTTGGCGAAGTTGTGGTTGATGTAGGTGGCCTCCTCGGCCAACGCGCTAGGCTGGTTGATGCCATCGCGTGAGTTGTCGCCCTCAATCGGGGCGTCAGCAGCATTCTCGTTGACAGTAACCATGTCAAGCGCGGCATTATCACGCTTGTCAAGGAAAACCTTGTTGCCCTGCTTAACAAGAACAATATCCCACGGGTAGACAGACCGCGGAGCGCACATGAGCATGGAGAGGATGCTGTCCGTGGCAAAGATGGTGCCCTCGTCCTTCTCGGCCAGCTCCTGGATGACGGGATCGGAAGAGGTAGTGACATTGTACACGGCACGGTCGATGACCTCCAGCTTACGCTCGGCGTTCTTGACGGGAGGCTTGTCGTAGGAGCGGTCGTAGTAGTAGAGGAAGCCATAGCTGTCGAGGTCCTCGCCCTCATCAGCCTCCAGATTCAGCTTGGTGAGACGGTTGAAGTCAATCTCCTCAACCAGCTTCCAGTCAGGCTTGATGTTGATCGAAGCATCGCGAGCGCGGGCTGGCTTGTCGTAGTCCTTCCAGCCGAAGCGACGGCCGCGCGCTCCGGAGGAGCGGCTACCACCCCGACCATCGTAGGCACCGTAACCGCCGGTCCGACCCGACCGTCCAAGGGCCTGACGACCGGGCCTGGCGGCACCGGTGCGCTGGGTACGAGTCCGGGTGAAGACAGCGCCGCGGCCAAAGCGCGACTTGCCGGTGTCGCGAACATTTGAGACGACGGAGAATGAGGCCTCGTCTTCGGCGACAGGGGCAGCAAAGAGCGAGGCAGAGCCAGCGCCGTAGACCTGCTGGTCACGGTAACTCTTGTACTGCTGCCGGCTGCGGCCGTCCCTGCCCTCCTTAGCCTCAGTCCAGTCGGCCATACGGCCTAGCTTGTCGCCCTTGGAGTAAGGGGCATATGGGACGCCATTGAGGGTGGTCTCATTGGTGATTGGGGGTCCCCAAGTATCATCGGGATCGGGTAGAGAGTTGATCAGGTCGACCAGGGCCGAGGCGCCGGGAGGGGGGATTGCCATCTTGTCAAGGGAAAGACGGTAGGCTGCTCGGTCAGAAGTTAGCTACTAAGTTGGAGATATAAACTATACTGCAATAATCGGCCGGGCGAGGGTTGGGGTACCGACTAATCAACACGTAGTCAGATGGTTCTGAACCGATCGCTGAACAAGCAGCCGTCTGCCTGGCAACGCCCTCGCCTTTTTTGCCAAAGGGTCGAAATTGTTTGGTGGGGGGTGTGTGTGGTGTGGGGAGAGTGGATAGTGGGGCAACTGGTGTAATGAGCTGTAAAATTACCGTCACATATGGACACGAGTGGCCAGCCCCAAAGAATCCTGGAGCACACAGTGTCTGTGGTGAATGATTCATACTTTTCAGCCAACTAACTGAATCATTTTATTTGCAGTTCAGAATTTACCAACCAAAGAATCATGCAATTCGGCATTCACGAAAGACCAGATCACATAGAATTCTTGGTTGGAATTCTACCACTATTCTCGCCAGTTCATCACCTAAACAGTGCGAATGTCCAACGGTAATTCCGTACTCCATATCTTGCTCTGTACTGTGTATGTCAAGAACCTCCCTTGCTCGATCAAATGATGACCAGATCCCTCCCATGCTTCTCAACTTCATATTACCAGATGCGCGAGAGTAGCAGCTCAGGTTCCATGTATTCCACGGGAAACTGGTGAAATGAATGGTATTGATAGCCGTCATACATCGTGTGTCGAACGCTTCCTTCAATCAATATGCCACCCCCAGTTCCATCTTTGTCGCAAAGATGCTCTCCAGCGCATCTCGGACTTCGAACTCTTCCATGACAGCGCCAAAGCTGCCTAACAGTTAGCGCACCCACCCAATACACACAAATGTAACAAAGACAAACAACATACCCATAACACCGAACCTTCCCCTTGAGCTCTTCTGTGAGCCTGACAAAGTCCTCCTCCCTCAACTCAGAAAACCTTGGATGCCCTAGGATCATGCCCCATGCCATGACCGGCGTGATCTCTCCGTCTAGATCCAGCTTCTTGCTCAAGTCCAGGAGCGTGGTCAAGTCGGCTTTACTCAGTTCCCAAGTTCGTTGACCATGGTTCCCAACCGCACTTGTTGAGTCTTGACTAGTACCGTCGTCAGCCGAACAGGCAGTGTTACTCTTGCTTTTGTTTCCGGTGCCGGAGTGACTCCTATTGCCGTAACTGTCACCGAAAGGGATGTCGGGTGTTAAGTCGGAGAAAGGCTCAGGTGGGCATGATGCCATGAGCGCATGGCCACAAGGCTCGTTCAAGCCGGTTTCATAGTTGCGCTCCAGCAACCAAGGCATATGGTTCATGCATGGCTTCTCGAGGCTAAAGGCATTGGTTTGTCAGCCACTACTTGTCACCCATTTGGCTTTGATAGGAACAGGATGGCTCATACGTCAGCACAAAATCAATGCCAATCTGCTCATAGTCCAATACTAGATTTGGATCATGGGTCATCGCTTCGGCATTCGCCTCCATGGGCCCCTGCTGGCATTGGTCATGTCCTGGGGGATAGATCGCGCTGTGTGGTGAGGTGCCACAGCAGCGATGGCTTACCGTGCACGCAGAAAGCGGCGGAGGGGTAAACGCAGTTGAGTTGCTGGATCCTGGGCCGTAGCTCCCGGCTGTACTAGAACTGGACATGCAGCTGGTGCTTTGTTGGCTCATCAAGTCTTCTGTCACGGGCCTTCCATAGTTGATACCGACTTGGGCAAGTAGCGTCTTCAGGCGACGGTTCTCTTCGACTAACCGCTCTTTTTCACGGGCGATGTTGCTGAAAATTTCCCTTAAGCGGAGCACCTCATCCTCGAGTGCCTTGATGTAGGCTTCTTTTCGCTCCCGATGTGTCCTTTGAGCTTGCCGGTTAAGCTCTTGACGTCGAGTTAAGGCAGGTTTGCTGTCTGGCTTAGGACCACGCCTCTTAGGGGGATTTCCATCTGCGACTCACGTCAGCTTTTGAGATGCTCTTTATCTAGCCATCCTGAATGATAACAATCACATACCTCTTGTGGCCCTCTTCTCTGCGAGAGTCTTAAGAATACTCAAGTTAAATACAGATAAAGGGTCGGTATCCTGGCCGGAAGTCCCGGTACTATAGCTGGGCTGTGGTAACGAGTTTTGAGGAGATGCAGATGCCATTGTTCTTGAATCGTATAGAGATGAAAGGGATGGCTTGCGCTGTGGGGACGAACAGGTTGGCTGTGAGGGGAAAGCCGCAGCTATACAACCGATGTCAGCAGTCATTTTGGTAACAGTGCTTGATCCAGTATCAATGATGTTTGTCCCAGTTTGACAAGACTCTTGATAAAGTCCGATTTTAAATAGAAAGGTGGAAAGGGCTAACATTGGGATTCTATCCCTTTTCAAGCTTCCTAGCAATCAACATGCACGCTGGGATCAAACAGCGGGACGAAAGGGAGCGGAAGCGATCATTCATGGCAGAGCACTCACCCGATGCAACAATGGGAATGCGACAATGGTACTCAACAGATTGCAATAACAACGATAGGGTGCTCGCAGTGAGACAGGATAGTTAACAGCCTAGTTTATACTACAAAGGGTATGGGCTTGACGAGAGACTGGGCGTGGTGCTTAGCATTGAAGTGTAGGAGCTTAAGGATGATGATGAAACTGTTGCCGAACGGAGATGTGTCGGAGGCTATGGCCTGCAGGGGTGAAGGGGAGGGCAGCAGAACAGCCAAGCTTGGCAGTCGATACCACGAGATACAGCAAATTGTCCCGAGGATATAGGCTTTCTCTTGGTCATGTCAAAATTGTGATATCAGCGATGCTGTGTTAAACTATCGATGGCTCTCTCAACCAAGCGCCGAAGGTTAATTGGATCTTGGTCTTGGGAAGAACTCCACCGCGGCTCCAGGTCTGTGACGACTTGCTGATCTCGCAGCTGGCGCCAGCTTAGCGATCTTATCTTGACGTCTCAGGTTCCACTGCTGTGTGAACAGTCTTCAACTCCTGCATCCTGTGAGAGCTGAATATTCCATGCTGTCGTGAAGTGGGATTTCATGTACCAGCTTGGATAAGATCTTCATATAGACTTTGTTCATATCACAAAAGTGCATAGTGTTGTTTGTATCCTGTCCATTCACTCTTCTGCACTGTATGGATCTGTAACAGCTCGGATGCTCTTATACTGTGTAGTCGATTCTCCACACTGGTTTCTGAGAGCCAGGACTGAGTGGCCAAGCTTTCGAGCACCGCACGGGACAGCAACGCCTCTTAACCCTAAGCATTCTGAGCTCTGTAATGTCCTAGTGTCTGTCTTTGCCTCAATGCTGCATCGTCAAAATGAGATATATGAAAGTACTATTTTGATATGGGTATGGTGCTGTGGTAATTGTGGTTAATACCTGCGCAGTTCAACAAGCGATCAGGTAGGTACCTAGGTGGTTTTTTTGTGCCCTTTCTTGGCCCAGTATTCGAGTTGGGCTTTCTTTTTGGTTGGTTAGACTCTTGCCGAGGCATTGCGGCTTTCCAACTGAGGATGGCTCAACCCAGTTCCGGCATACCTTCTGTGTTGAACTGCGCTGAAATCAACATTTCACGTTTGCTCTCTCAGGCAAGAGGGACATTCAGACCAGAGAAATACCTACCTTACGGACAAAGGGACCAAGAATATCCATCATGCAATCTGTTTTACAGTTATTGAATCCTTGTTATCCACTTCAGGTTACAGCAACGGCTCCGCATGTGACTGGTACCTGGACTTTTCCCCGCAGCTCGGCCCCTCGGTCGAGGTCACCGTTTCAAGGGAAAACCTCCGGCACTCGAACTTCTGAGTACAATCGCTCCATAAGTTAAGGTTGAAAGTCCACCGAGTCAGTGAGGCTTTTCACTGTGTTGTTTTATATGGCTTCATACTGATTCCTCCGTTCTATGCTGCCTGTGTGTTCTCTTCTGCCGGCGGCGCCAGCTTGAAAGCCGGTTCTTCAGCAGCGGGCAACATATTGTCATCAACATCAAGCTGCTTCAAGTTATCATTCCTTCGATCACCGCCCGGTTGCTGTTTTTGGATGTGTCCAAAGTTGTCTGGTTTGCCGCTCAGATACGGGGTGTGCACTTCTGCTACTTTCTACCTGTCCTTGAGGAGTCTTTGGCCCATCACTGACTCGTAGTTTAGGAAGCCCGGTAGTCCATAACATTGTGACATTCTTCAGACCTTGCGCAGGCCCTTGGACAACTGGGCTTGTTGGCACGACACGCTCGCCAAGCTCCGATCACCTCTCTCCGACCATTTGTCGCCAAGACCGGATCCTATCCCCACTTCCCCGGCACCACGGCTCCGGGACTTGTTTGGTCCACACCGTTGGGGTCCGGAACCTTGCTATGGTAGCACACTCAACATCACATCACATTCACTGGCTTTTGCCAATGGATGGGGCAGCCAGGATAAAACAACTCCTCCGGGTTTTGCTACGAACTCACCTTCGCGGGTTGATCAACCTCCAGCCAACGCTCCTCCTTTTGATGGTCACGACCATCATCCTTACCGCTCTTCATCCACTGAAGGTGCTCTATCCTAACAAGTGCTATGAACTCTCATCAAAGTTCATCCTCCCTGTCTGGAACTGGCTACAGTACCTGTTCGAAAAGCACAATGGTGCAACTATTACGTTTTCGGGAGATGACCTTCCCCCTGGAGAGAGCGCAATTGTCATAGCAAATCATATCGCTTGGGCCGATTACTTTCTCATCCAGGCACTTGCAAAAAAGGCCAATATGTTGGGAAGGACAAGGTGGTTTGCGAAGAAAGAGTTGCAAGCAGTTCCAATCCTTGGTTGGTAAGTGTCTGGTACTCTCGTTGGCAAGGAGGGGTTGTTGGGGTTTTTGTATCGTATCAATTGCTCTCAATATGAGACATCTAGTCAGAACTGTGAGCCCACTAACATTATCATACATGTAGGGGGCTGGTAGCCATGGGAATGCCCATGGTCAGTAGGCGTTGGGAAGCAGACCGACTTGTGGTCAAGTGCTTCCTTGACAACATCGTAAAAGGAAAATGGCCAATCTGTAAGTCCATCTTTGGCTTTTCCAGTCCATCACTCTCGCCACTGTAGAGCATCTAGGGACTTATCAATGGACCGACCTCCAGGGCTTGTCATATTTGCCGAGGCCACACGCCTCGTTCCTGAAAAGCGACTTAAGTCAATGCAATGGTGCGAGCGCCACGGAAAGCCTCAGCCGAAACACCTGCTGTATCCCAGAACCAAAGGGTTTACCACAGTGGTACAGCGCTTGCGCGAAGCGGCCCACATCAAAGCAGTTTACGATCTTACCGTCGCATACCAGCGCGGTCGGGACTGGCTTGTCGCGCCTAATTTTTGGCACGCACTCTCTGGTCCGCATCTCAGCGAGCCCGAAGAACGAGGCGGAGGCGGATACCGCTTTCATGTGCATAGTCGGCGGTATCCTATCGAGGAACTTCCCCGTGATGAGGCAGGATTAGCCAAATGGTTAGAAAGAAGATGGCTCGAAAAGGGGGAGTGGCTGGAAAAGAAGAGGATTCAGTGGGCTGTTGAGGGGCAGAGGGCGGCTGATATGGCCGGTTCAGCCCCATGTCCGTCGGAGGAGCTTGGAAAGCAGTGTAACTGACTGCGATTGAGGCTATGATTAGGCCTTGATGTTTTGCTTGCCGCCCAGGGCGAAGTTAAAAGCGTAATGATAGTGGATAAGGCTTGAGTGTACACTGCCCCAACAGGATTGGTCAGTGTCATAGGCGTGCTCCCAGGCCATATGCGATGCTATTGACCAAGACATATGGAAGTGATGACAACATTACTACTGGGCCTAACACGGAACAAGCACGAGGTGGCTTTTGTACATGACCGTTGCCGTGGCGGCGAGGGAAGGCAGCCGGTGAGACGGGACACTAATTCTGGTCTGACTTTGAGTCTTCCAGTCCGGTAGCCTATATGTAAAAACAAGTAACAACGTCTGTATAACCAGTCGGAAACGGTGCCAATGTGACACAGCATTGAGGAGGAATGAAGAAGAGTTCAGTGTCCATGCAAGGTCAAAACTGGCTGGATAGAGAGGTTCGATCATGGAGGGTAGTGCACTCGCTGTTTTCACTCTTCGATGTAGCTGCAAGATAGAAACCAGCGTTGAAAAGTTGGGTCTATCTCAACTTGATTTGCATCTTGAACGTTTCGGTAGTTCAATGCAGTGCATACCTTACATATAGTTGGCTGCCAGTGAAGTAATCATGTTATCTTCTAACTTACTCTTCGACCACAGCGTTGAGTTACCTAAGCTAAGAACACTGGTTCCTTGATGCAGGCAAGCCCGGGCATAAAGCGCGACATCCGTCGCCTCTCAATAATGTACAAGATAAGGCGGCATGAGTGTCAATTGTGTCTTTCCATGATCTGGTGAGAACAAGTTGAATCGAAGTTTTTATCATCCAGCACGGCAATGTAGTCTCCTGATTGAAGAGACAGCAGCGAGTCTGGACCTCTTAGGGACGCAGGTACCCCTCCCGGACAAAACTCGAGTAGGTTGAGTGGGTTGACAACGTGTGCTGACCGTTGGCAGTCAAGGCCGGTAACCTGATACCAATGTTGTATTGCATATCTCGGGCTTCCTAGTAGGCAAGTCATCTGTGGCTGAAATATCAGCCAAATAGCCTCAACGGAACCGCTGCGGTGTTACATGGCGGGTTTGGACTGCCCAGTTGCTATGTCAACCGTCACGATTTCTACTACTCGAGAACTGTGTGCCAGGAGCAGTAACATATCGAAGGGTCGTATTCCTGCAGCTGAATGCTACCTAAGGTAGTGTCCTGTGGCTTTCTGTTACCAAGGAACGAAAGAACAGGTAGGGAGCACCTGTTCCTGTGTTTTTCTTACACCCAGTAATTCTTATTACCTTGGTCATAAGCTCAGAGAGGAGTTGATGTGAGGAGCATGCTCAACTAGGATTTGTGACATAGGAGTCTCTCGGTTGTTACCAGAGCTCTAAGACTTGAATATAACAACTTACGAAAACTTTCCATGTCAATCATGCCCCAAAGCTCTTAAGAGATGGCATGGTTAAGTGAAGCAACGCAAGGATCAACCAGGTAGCCCTCTCTATTGGTGTTCAAGCTAAGAGCACGGGTGACCCACCAAGATCCAGACCTGCTCGAATCATTCTCATCACTTCAGGTTGTGACGACTAGAGCGTCATCATAGAACCGATCTTGCCTTACAGTCTGAAGTCACTGGTTGGCACAGTACGAGTCAGGGTCTTGGAGATCACCCTAGTGTAGAAGATGGGAGAGCGAAAGCAAGAACAAGAATTGATCTAAGATCCAATAGCAACTGAAGGGCAAGACCACAGGACTACAGATGCATGGCCAGAATGCCAGCAAGATACCTTGGAGGAGAAATGGGGATGATCGACGAGCTGCAGAAGAGGTGGGTAAGAACGCACTGCCAGAAGCAAGAAGAGTAAGATGAACTCAATCAAGGTACTCAGCCACCTAACGCCGCCGCGCGCACGGCGCCCACTATTGGCGGTGTTATCAAGCCTCTGGTGCGACTGGAAAGCATGCAGAAAAGAAATCAGTCAACGAATGGACGAATAGCTTGATGCAGCAATAGCTCCTGGATGCAGCAGTTCGCAGTGGGAGCAGCCGTCTTTCGGTTTGACCTGGGACGCTGGCAAAAAGGTGAGGTCACGTTGGAACTCTTTGACTGGCATGTTGAGCAGCGACTCAGCGCAAATGGGCAGTCCGTCAGCTGACACGGCACAGTGGCTGGGTCGATGTGTTTCTGGGAGCTTGAGCAGGCTAGGAGTGTGCTTTTTATTTATTTAATTTATTTAATCATGTATCTTATTTTATTTTATTTTTTGCGGCCATCCTCGACCAAAAGTAGCTTGTATGGACTAGCTTTGGATTATTGACCAGAGTGATGGTGGGCGGGGCATTCTGTCATTCCGTTTCTTACGCTCCCATCCTTCAAATCGGTGTGAGGAACTTGGCTCTTCAAACCCCCCAAGTGGCTGCACACTGGAATCTGGAATGGGTCTCGTTGGAGACACCTTGTAAATGTATTGCCTTTGATACAGGCATACGCCTGACTGGGCAACGTAACCAGACTATTCCTATTCCTTGCGGGCTTCCTTCAGAGCTAAATCAAGGCACAATGCGTCTCAGTCTCATAGTAAGCTTCACGATAGCATACACCTACCTGAGTAGGGATGGGTAAGGTAAAATGTAAGGGAAGTAACCAGAAATTGACTAGCTTTGTTTGAATAACAGCGTTGATACGGATGCCAAACTTCCATACAAAAAACTTGACATTGGCTGACGTCTGAAGACAAGCAGCCGAAAGCTGTGGAACAGCAGCGACGGCTTGGGCCTGGAGCAACTCCAGAAGCATCCCAGCACAGAACGTTCAAGTTGTGGGAATCTGATTGGTCAGCGTGTGGGGCTTCCCCGCTTCTAAGGGTACCTCACAACGCGAGTACAATGGAAAAGCCAGTGGGCCGAGCTGCCTTGGGACAGTGCATACACAGTGTGGTGAGCACACCATAGCGCCTTTTTGGCCGTACCGCACACTTGAAATCCAACGATTGGAACCTGATCCAACCTTGCGCTACCCAGTCACGGCCATTCTCTGGCGCTCTGTTCTTCGAGCAGTTGACGGGAAAGCACAGCCGATCATTATCGCTGATTGCATTGCATCGCATTGCCTCTGTTTTGTCAGAATTCATCACAACACAATTCTAAAAGAATACTAGTGCCAAAAAGCTGACACCGACGCCACCTAATAATCAACGAACAGCAAACAACACCCCCCAATTCGCCGCCTGAAACGGACCACACTGTTGGTGCCCACTGCTTTGGGATATCATCGTTGGTTTGTCTTGGCTCGGGCCTGTCTCCCGAACAGAGATCCCCACTTTTCACCACCTCAGTCTTTCCCGCCTGCACCAGCATAACCAAGTGAGGCCAGTTCAGCGACAACAACAGACCACCACCAGGCAATCCTTTGCCCAGGGGCCGGAGACACCGTCCCGTGCTTCCACTGATTGACCGGACGCGCAATTGTTGCAGTCCTGTGAACGATCTCCCTGCAGCCTCGACTTTGAGAGCCGGTAGAAGCAGCATCGCCGCCCACGCCCAACACTCAACCCGAGCCATCCGGCAGCTTGCTCAATCCAAATCATCTTGCCGGTAGCCCTCCGATCATCTGGGCTCTCCGCTTCCTCGGAGTAGAGCATTCACAGCGTCGGGCATCCCACCGCGTCTTTTATTGTCGCGTGTGCATAGCGGCCCCGCATTCCCGGCAACCGCGCAGTCTCCGATTTCTTTTTTGGCCCTGAACAGCGGCACACCTCCGTCAAACCGTGCCACATTATGTCTCAGACTTGTGCGCTGATCTAGCTCTGGCTTCTCTGCCAGAACCTTTTCTTCTGTTCTGGCTGGCTCCCACCGGACCCCCAAACTGCCGTCAGTTTACACATCTTCAAGTCGACCAATCCTCCTCCCGATTCCGCGGGGCCCTAACTGGTCCTTGGGGGCTCGAAACACCCTCTGCCCGTGCAGCAGTGTCGAGTTCTAGGGTCTGAGAAACTTCTCGTGCGAATTCTTTTTCCTTTTCAGTCGAGCGTCGTCAATACCGCTACTATTTTCTGTCTTATTCCTTTACGACGAAGAGATCCGAACGGTCATGCTCCATAATACTGAACCGGCCTCCTTCTGCCTCTGCACATGGTAGTATTGAAGAAGGAATGGATCGGCTTTCAAACCACGAAGCTACAATGGACGACGAGTCTGCCATTGTCACGCCCAGAATGCTGGTCCCCCCGCCCTCCCCCTCGCTCCGGGTTTCGGCTTCGGCCAGTCCAATGGAAAGATCCCTCAGCGAGAATATTCGGGAAGAAAGGGAGGAACTGCGTGAAGCGGCCGAGCAGACCCTCAATGCCATCATGGACTTGAACATGGATGGCACTATCCGATGGGTTAGCCCTTCGTGGGTGGATGTCATCGGCACTCAGCCTGACTCTGTTGTTGGCACCCCTATCGCAAACCTCATCGTGAGTGACAACAAGAATATTTTCGCAGATGTGGTCGAGAGCATGAGACAGGATGATAGACGAAGCCAATTCATTCGGTTTGTGGTCAATCTGGGCCCCTCCTCCAAGCTCTGGCCCGTCGACGTGCCCAAGGCCCCCCCAGAAGAGCCCGCCCAAGCTGTGGCTATCGACATAGAAGCACAAGGTATTATGATTTACAGCGGGGCCTCTGGTGGAGAGAGTCATGTAAGTTTTTGTCTTCCCCTCGCGTTTCGTCGATCGCCTGCGTTTTGTCAACCGTTGCTAACCGTATGATGTGAGACCATGTGGATGATTCGACCATGGGTTGCCCCGCGCGAAATCAAAATTGACCTCCCTAGAGTGATAGTGGAATCACTGGGGTCTGGTGCTGAGGTTCTTGCTAGTTACCTCACCCAGTTGGCCGAGACGGGTGTAGAGGATCCAGCCCAACACCCACCTCCCCTTCCTGTTCTTTGTCGAATATGTGAGCGCCAAATCTCGCCATGGTGGTTTGAAAAGCACACAGAACTCTGCTTGCAGGAACATCGAGCCGAAATGGATGTTCAGATGGCCCAAGAAGCTCTCACGGAACACCGTCATGCAATTGTAAAGGTGCTGGATGCACTTGAAGCACGGCAGAGCCGGTCAATGACAGGAGAGCAATCGAGTTTGCCCGTGGCTGAATACAAAGGTTTACCCATCGGTCCTCCCCCATCCTCGAACTCGTCTCCAGGCAGCGGCTCGCCAGTCCCCGGTGCTCGATCGCGTGACCGCTCTTCTGGCTTTGGGCATACACGAAATCGGTCGTTTGCAGTTCGCAGACCGCAGGCGAGAATAGTTGAACTGCTGCTCGATCTCTGCGATACGGCTCTGGAGATCAGCACACCAGCACTCAAGGATAACTCAGCCAATCAGGCTGCTCTTGGCGAGTTTCGCACCCAATCTCCCCAATCTGAGAGCAGGATTGCTCAAGTAATGCAGTGGGAGACGCCTACAACGAACACGCTGGAACAAGAACAGGGTCTTGCACTGCTCTGTTCTGACACCGAGCATGTTGTTAAGCGCAAGGTCGATGCTGTCCAGCGTCACCGTAGGATTTTGGAGTATTCTGAGCGCATCCGCATCGAATTTGCCTACATGGTTCAAGACTGCATCGATGCTGCCATGCGCAAGGCTGCTAAGATAGCGGCAGGTCGTTTGAGTGACTCGACAGAGGAGGAGGAGGAGGAAGACATCGAGATGCCACCAGTAATTGAGGAAGGTGTCTTTGCTGGCTCTTTTGAAGACCCTTCTGCCCTGGAGCTGGCTCTTGAAAAGGCTGACATTGAAGAAGACCCCGACAAGCGAAGACTGTCGAGGATGCTGCCGTCTCCACGATCTGCGAGCCCCAAAGAGTGCCCAACACCCCGATCGACCCGTGGCGTCGGGGGTACTATTACGGGGCCAGCTCACTCCCGTCGTGGTTCGATGATATTGGAAAGCGATGCGTGCGACAGTGACGGCAGCCTGCTGTCTTCCGTTGCTACCAAGCCCCCACAGCGGACAGATTCTCCCATGTCCGAGTTTGGTGATTTGCGCAGACACGCAAGTCAAAAGAAGCACAAACGCAGGAGTTTGATCCTGCCTGGCGCCGTGTCTCCGCGCAGGCAAGAATCGCCCTCGAGAGCAGGGCATCCTCCTTCGTCACCGTTACGCATCCATAAGCCTCGGAACCTGGCATTCCCTGGTGTGGACACTGCAGTCGTCTCTCCCGAAGCCTCTCCAATGTTGCCAAGCAGCGAATTTACATCGCCGAACGCACACCACACATACCATCATCGGAGGCAATCGTCAACGGCAGTTCCCATGATGCCACTTGAAGGGGGACCAGCCAAGCCGCCTCCTTCTCCTCGTTTAAGCGCTGTGGTCGGTGGGCCACAGGCTAAAGCAGTTGCCCCGTCAATCAAAGACTTCGAGATCATCAAGCCTATCAGCAAGGGCGCTTTTGGTAGCGTCTATCTGTCCAAGAAGAAGTCCACCGGGGAGTATTTTGCCATCAAAGTCTTGAAGAAAGCTGACATGGTGGCCAAGAATCAGGTTACCAACGTCAAAGCCGAGAGGGCAATCATGATGTGGCAAGGAGAGAGCGACTTTGTTGCCAAGTTATACTGGACCTTCTCGAGCAAAGATTACCTCTACCTGGTCATGGAATACATGAATGGAGGCGACTGTGCGTCTCTGATCAAGGTCTTGGGCGGTCTGCCAGAAGACTGGGTTAAGAAGTACATTGGCGAGGTCGTCCTGGGAGTTGAGCATCTGCACAGTCGAGGCATCGTACACCGCGATCTCAAGCCTGACAACCTGCTGATTGATTCCAAGGGTCATCTCAAACTAACAGATTTTGGCCTGTCGCGGATGGGCTTGATCGGTCGGCAAAAGCGGGCTCTCAACAGCGGTGCTGAGGCAGCCCCTGATATTCTCAAGCACGGCCCGTTTGCTCGCTCGGCTTCCATGGCCTCATCTCGATCCACGTCGATGGACCTCCATGGCCGAAGCCATTCGCCTGGATCTACTCCGCTTATGACGCCGAGCGACTGTTACCCGTCGAGCTTGGGTCAGCCGTCATGTTTTACCTTGGGCTCCCTTTCTCAGGAACCTCGTCGTGTGTCCGCGCAGCGCAGCGATAGCAACGGGAGCGAGGCTCTGACACACATGATTAGCGGGCTGTCTTTGAATGAAAGTCACAACAACTCACAGGCCGTCTTGTCCCCGCCAGAGGGCGGCGAAACGGAAGCCGCTGGCTCACCCGACCTCGTTGCGTTGTCCCAACCATCTACTCATAACAGCGTGGAATATAGCAAAGAAACCCCCGCGCAGTCTTCCATGCCCCCACCGAATTGGGCATTGTTTGACCCTGAGGACACCAACCGCCGGTTTGTGGGCACGCCGGATTACCTGGCCCCTGAGACCATCAAGGGTGAACCCCAGGATGAGACCAGTGACTGGTGGTCTGTTGGGTGCATCATGTACGAATTTCTCTACGGCATCCCTCCTTTCCATGCGAGCACTCCGGATGAGGTTTTCGAAAATATCCTGGCTCGTAGGCTTCACTGGCCTCCTGAGGACGAGGATGAAGTCTCTCCTGAGGCCAAGGATCTCATCAATAAGCTTCTATGCATGGATCCTCAGCAGCGACTAGGAGCAAATCGTGATGAGAAGTTCAAGTCTGGTGGCGAAGAAATTCGCAGCCACCCCTGGTTCAAGGATATCAACTGGGACACCCTCCTTCAGGACGAAGCGCAGTTTGTTCCGAATGTTGAGAATCCCGAGGACACCGAGTACTTCGACTCCCGGGGTGCAACGCTGCAAAACTTCGCAGATGAGATTGAAGACCAATCTTCCACAGCGACACCCCCTGTCGCCGACTACATTGATCGTCCCCATGATGCTCTCTCACGTGCCAGGGCACCCATTGGAACGCCAAAACGCTCGATGCCATTGCACATTCCCCCGCATGTGCGGGACTTGAAGAGCAGACGTCTGAGCGAGCCTGTTGCTGCCGATGATTTTGGCAACTTCTCTTTCAAGAACCTGCCAGTGCTCGAGAAGGCCAACAAAGAGGTAATCCAGAAACTCCGGACCGAAGCTCTGGCCGCACAGAATAAGCCCATCACCCCTGGAGGACTAGGAAGCCTCACGTCTCCTGGACCAGGTACCCTCGAAGGAAGCCCGGTTATTAGTAATCCGGTTCAGCGAACGTTATCGAATGCAAAGGCTTCTCAACGACCGCAATCTCCTGGCAGTGTCAGCCACGCCAACTCCTCTCCTAGCAGAGTTTCGCAGCCTTCATCCCCGCTTCTTGTCTCGTTCCATGCCCCAACGACGATAGAGAATAGACGTAAAACAGCAAGTAATGACGCCAACACTGCCCTGCCGTCTGGGAACTCGCTGCAGCCGGGCACCTTTATCGAGGTTGCTCGCGTCCCTCCCAGTCTTCAGAAGGCCGCCACTACCATTGCTGCAGCTTCTCCTGCTAGAGGCCGTGGCCAGGCTCCCCAGCTGCCATCATCTCCTCAAAGGACTGTTCCGTCCCAGCTAATTACTACTCCCCGTCATGGGGGTGGCCCTGCTGGTGGCCGATCTCGCTCCTTGACTGTTGGTTCCCAGGAAGGTAGTCCTATTGCTGCAGATAGCCTGATGGCCTATCACCGACACCGTCGCAGCCAGCTCTTTGACATGTCGCCGTCTTCCTCGGACAATGAAGGAGACAAGGCTGCCTTGCTAAGGGTGCAACGACGCCGTCAGAGCTCCAGGAGAATGTCGACTATCTCGACGGCAGATGCCTCTGCTTTCCGTGAAGGCCCCACCTTCCGACCATTGGATGTCCTCATTTGTGATGACCATCCGGTCTCCCGGATGGTCATGGAGAAGCTGCTTGAAAAGTTGCGGTGCCGCACAATCTCAGCTGCCACGGGCAGTGAGGCTCTCCGTTATGCCATGAGCGACATCAAGTTTGATATCATCTTCCTTGAATACAAACTCCCTCAGCTCACTGGCTCTGATGTTGCCCGCATGATACGAGATACTAAGAACACCAATACTCATACCCCTGTGGTCGCTATCACATCTTATTTGAAGGAACTGCCTGCACCTCAGTACTTCGATTCTCTGGTGGAGAAACCCATTAGCTCATCCAAGCTGACAGAGGTGCTGAGCACACTCTGCCACTGGAAGCCTGCTCCCTCTGCCCAGACCACTACCAGCTCGTCAACCTTGGCGATGCCGCATCCTGCCACAGCTACCCTACGCCAAGCAAGCCTGCGTGCCGAGTACAGTCCAAGTACAGCTTCGGCCTCATCCGGATACGCGTTGCAGTCCAACAGCAGCTTCCGGGAGGATTCAGTCACTTCTAGTGTCTATGGCGATTCGGAATCGGTCGCAACGGATGATATCCCAGTGCTCATCAGCCGAAAGGCTACAAGCGACTGGGATGAGAACGGACTAGGCATTACAGGCCCCGATGATCAGTCTATCCAGTCTTCCAATAACAATACAGTGTCGCTCCCGTCACATCCTCGCCTCTACGCACAGCAGTCTGCTTCGGCTCAGATGGAGCATCCTGTTCCCCTGCGAAGCAACAAGATCTCTAGCCCACATCATCCGTCCTTAGATAAATTCCGCTCTAAGCGTGATTCCATAGAGAGACGTCCGGGTGAGGGAAGCGTCGACTCGGCAGACGACGAAGATGAAGAGTTTGGCGGCACAACCAGTGGCTTGGGTGTGCTGGTATCAAGTGGCCATCCGAGCAACAGCAGCGGTAGCTGCAGCACTCCCGGATCTCCACTGAGCATCGCTAGCACGGCGCAGGCACAGTATCGCAGCAAGACGGTGTTACCGTCGTCGAAGCTGGCCATTGAGATGATGAGGGCTAACAGCCATGACAGTGTCCCCACTCCAGCTGGCGATAAAGCTGAGATTGGGGCTTTTCGTGATGAAGCGATCTATGCTAGCCCGAAGGGTTCGCCTGACAGCACTGATAGCACGGTAGGGCCCGCCACGGCGATTGAGGTAGCTACAGTTGCGGCACGGGATGTGACTGAGAAAACTCTGGATCAGCAGACGGCGTGGCCTAAAGAGGCGCAACAGCAACAGCAGCAGGAACAGGAGCGAGAACCGGTGAAGGTTCCTACGCTTCTAGAGCGAAGCCCAGCTACTGCGGCTCCGACCACGCCATCTCTTACTGCGATGACTGTAGAAGATGATCGGAGCCAGAATGTCGTGGCAGCTACCATCATCCTCAGCCCTCCGTTACCTGCGCCTGCAGCTGAAGCATCAACCCCAGTCCTCCACAGCAAGGCAGAACAGATTGTGTCTGCCGAAGAAGAAGTGACTCCCCGTCCGCCAGCTGTGACAACATTAGTCCAGGGAGATTTTGTCGATGACGATCCCACACCGAGACGGCCGCCTGTTCGGACAGTGGACCGGGATAATGATATGTCGCCTTTCCCTGGGGCGATTTGACAGCACGTCTTTTTGCAGTGAACGTTATGACTCCGTTGGTTTTGATGCGGCCCTTTATCTCTGACATTGAGTCAACGACCTTGAGTTTCCCCCTTCTATGCTAGCTAGTTAGGTACTAGTATGAATGATGAATGAATGGCGAAATGAGCGAGGCGTTAGTGGGACATGGACATTAACATAACTCGGTTTTGGCGATGGTTGTGCTTTTGCACGTCTGCTCAAAGATACTACCATGTGATGTTGCCTAGATGGCTTTCGTCGTTTCTTTTTACGACTGATCGAGGCTGTTTGGTCTTCCCACTCCCGTTGGACTGCAGATAACAAGAGCATGATAAGGATAGGTAGTTAGGATGAAGGCTGAATCTGGATGGAAGCATGGGTTTTTAAGGGTTATTTTGATGTGGAGCAAAAGGTCAGGTCTAGAAAACATTGAAGGAATGGAAAACATAGTGTGTCCACGGCTGGATGATGAAAACTCAATTTCGATCTAAAGATGTGATTAGGGTTGGTTGGTCTTCGGCTCCCGTCTTTCCAAAACAGGATGAGACGTCACATATGTCTGGGTTTTGAGGCCACCTTATGTTGAGGAAAGTCTGAACCTACTCAATGAAATTGAAAGTATTCCCTGAAACTTGGCTCATAAAGTTGTTATGCTCGTTAAGGAGACAAACCTGCCACTTGAACTTTGCCAGCCCCTGGCCATGTGATAAGCCTGGTCGGTTATGGATCTGGGCTTTGAGACCGTGGCCTGAGTTCGATCAACTTCTGCTGTATATAACTTGGACAATATTTCCTTCTCGCTTTAAAAAGTACTTGTCCCTTCTTCAATAATTTGTCGCCGATGACGGGCCTGTCTGAATCATTGAGTGTACTTGAGAATTCGAAATTTCACCGAGCCGACACCATGCTTACCAACATATCAACACTCGGAGAAAGCTACACAGAATGCAAATCTTTTCTCATTGATCAGGCTCCTACCTATTTCTTGATGAAGCAGGTCATGATTTGCTTGCCCCACAACCACCTCGTTCATTAATGGCAAGCTTTGGCGAATGCTATCGTTAATAATCAGCAAATCTCCGATTGTGGCCGAGTGTAACCACTGCTGATATTCGGTTGCTGCATGCAACGCCAAGCTGTTTGTTGAGATTGTCCCTCTGGACTCGTTCCCACATCCTCTGAGCTGTTTGCATGCGGCAAAGCCTATGTGTGGGCAGTTCGGATTTGTTTACGACGGGAAGATGGAGTTGAGGGAAGTGGCGGTCATGGAAATATTCCACAGATTTTGGTTTGCATGTTCTAGGTGCTTCATTGCCGCCTAAGGAAACAGGGTAACACAACATAATTCTCACAGATTGCGCCTCTACAATGTGATCCGGCTGCCGATTTGGCCAGACGGTATCGGACGTCCCTGGCTCAGGGCAGGAGAGCACGAGACCTCCAACTGGAACTGATGGGGGTTCCTGTGGAAATTTCGGCAGTTGATTTAAGTTGACCAATAGAAATGCGCGAATCGAGCCCGTGGCTGTTTCTTGGTTTGTGGAACCAGGCCTTTGGTTGCGGCACAAACCTTTTGAAGACACGAATTGTCTTGGTCGGGTCCAATCAACTTTGACCTCTTGATTTCTTTGCCGAAGAAACGATTTGGCTGGATCCGGTCAGCAGGGTAACTCTCGATTTGTTTTACTTCTTGGTCCCCGCCCTTCCCGCCTTCCCTTTTTTTTTTCGCTGCGGTCGCTCTTTGAGCTCGTGCCAAGCGAAGAGGTTCAAAGCCATGGAACGCTAAGGTTGGCCCTCTCGATGCGGCTCGTCCAGCTGGAAACCTATCAACTCACCACGTGCGTGGGGCTCTCACTCTGGTTGGCTGGTTTCGCCGTCGGGTCTGGAAGAGAGCTGGGGCCAAGGGAGCGGCTCTTCGAGGACTGAAGATGCGGTTGCAGATTGTGGGGTGCCAAGAGAGCCAAGAAACAGGGCCCCAACCGCTGCCGCTGTCGTGAGGTGCCACCAACCGCCACGTTTGCGCCGAGGTTGCTTCTTGGCCACCGCCACAGAAATCTCGGGCTCGATGACAGCCTAGTCGTCCGTCGCTGTGTTTTGGGGCTATGTGGCCAAGAAAGCTTGGTATTCTTGACTCTTACAGCCAAGAGGACCAAGAGATGCTCCCGCTATGCGATCAGTAGGAAATTGACTCGGCAGCAGCATGTGCATCATAGATAATCAAACCAAGATCTCGGTGCGACCTGTCTGCGTTGGGAACTGGAGTTAAGTAGTTGCAGTGCGCTACTGCACACTAGTCGGCAAGAGAGGCGGGATGCCAGTGCGGAGGACCCGGGATGGACCCATAGCAACGACACCATCTGAGACGCAGCGTGCGTTGTGTTGAGGGGCCGACAGGCAGAGAGGCTTGAACAGGCGGGGTTCGAGACGCCAGCGACCGTCGAGGACCCTCGAAGCGATGAACAAGAGGTTGCCAACGAAGAAGGGGACATCGGGGTCACGACAGATGGCAAGGTTCTCCGCATATTCTCGGCATCTGGCACTTCTAATGGGATCTGGCTCGTCACACACAAAAACAACGGCAGTCAGCGGTTGGTGCAACTCTAGACTCGATTTCGATACTTGGTGCTGCTCTTGATATGCCGGGCACAGAACGTACATACCTACATACTTACAGAATGGCGAGGATCCAGTGAGCGCACATGCAGAGGTTCACTGTCGCACAGCACGCTACGCGAATGCAGGCCCCTCTTTTCCAGCAGAAAAGCGTCAATGGATGCGAATGCCGTTATGTGGCAGCGGCCCATCCATGAATCCTTGTGGTCGCGTGAGGGAAGAGCATCCCGGCATGCTGGGTTTGCCTGAAGAGGCAAGCTGGTGGGGTTGGTTAAACTTTTGTCTCTAACGCTCCCCCACGGTCTTTTTAGTTTCGAATGGTCAGCGCCGGGGATTTGTCGTCACACAGTCTCCCCCGTTTCCGGATCACCGGCGTCTGATGAGTCGCTTGCTCAGCCAGCTCTGCATATTTCTCTCGCGCTCCGCCCTCTCCTGTAGCCTCGAGCTTTCTTCTCCAGCGGGCACTTGCTCCTCGACCATCCAACCTGTTCTATCCCACACAAACCGGGGACAGTCAGCCTTGCCGGTCTGTTGGAGGGTTCAGCCAACATCCCTTTTGCCGAGCATATCTGAAGTTTATTGTGGCTCAACCGCAAATTTTGTCCTATTCCTTTTCCATATTTGCGTCCAAGTCCTCTGGATCTCCCTTGATCCAGCTCTTTCGCGCGAGAGCCGCTCGCCGCAACCGTCGCAATGGTGAACTCCATCCGGCACCACAGCCATCACAATCCTCCAATTGGGCAGATTCCTGTTCCTCACGGCCCTGACACCGGCAATGAGCACGACCACTATCCTCCTGGCAACCCGCCGACCGACCCCGAGGATCAGCGTGCCATCTTCGGCTACCTGACTCATCCAGACGATTGCTACACCGACGACGGCGTTTACTGGGCAGATCTGCCTCTCAAGAAGCGCCTGGCATTCGTCAACAAGGTCCACAATGAAGAAGCAAAGAAGGAGCTCCGCCAAATTGGCAAGATGATGAAGGCTGATCCCCTCAGCCCGATCTCTTGGTACATTCACAATGCCGTCCTCCCCGGCGCTGGTCTCGGCCTCGAGGGTTATGTCCTGTTCAGCATTGGTAACCTCGAGCCCCTCTTCCGCAGCACCTGGCCGCAGTGCTGGGGTAAGGATGCCACTGTGTGCAGTCAAGACTGGATTGCTTCGGTCACATATCTCGAAGTCATTGGTATTATGGTTGGCCAGATGGCCGTCGGTGTTATTGGCGATTGGATTGGTCGTCGTTGGGGTCTGATCCAGGATGCTGCCATCATGTTCGTTGGCTTGCTCATGATCACTGCCAGCTGGGGCTTGACCCTGGAAGGCTGGGTTATCTGCTACGCTTGGTCTCTGTTTTTCTATGGTACGTCTTGGATTACCTCGTTTTTGATTTTTTTTGTTCGTGTTTGCTAACCTGCTCTCTACCATCCAGGTTTCGGTGTCGGTGGCGAGTATCCCATTACTGCCACATCGTCAATGGAGAACGCAGTTTCGGCTGGAAAACTGTCGACCCGCGAAGATCGTATGCACCGTGGACGTAAGGTCACCTTGGCCTTCCTCATGCAGGGTTGGGGTCAGCTTGTCAACCAGGCTTTCCTCATCCTCTTGCTTCTGGTCCTGCACCACGGTGACGGCGACCCGCCGTATGGCACTACGACCACCCAGTGGATCTGGCGTGTTTCGTTTGCTGTGCCTGCTGTCGGCACCCTTTGGCTCGTGTACTATCGCGCCTACAAGATGCCCCATGCCGGTCGCCAACTCGCCGCTGCGAAGAGGAAGAGCAATGTCACAGGCTACGATATCGAGTCGCTCAGGTTGACCTGCACCTTCTTCGGTGGTCGGTTGCTCGCCACGGCTGGAACATGGTTTTGCAACGACGTATTCTTCTACGGCAACAAGCTCTTCCAGGCCCAGTTCATCGCTGTCATCAGCAGCAACCCGTCCTCGGTTCTGACGGGCTGGATCTGGAACTTGTACAATGTCATCATCTCGCTGGCTGGCTACCATCTCGCCTCTCTCCTCATCGACCACAAGCTCTACGGCCGTAAGATGATGCAACAGGTCGGTTTCCTGATGTGTTTTATCATGTTCATTGTCCCCGCATTCAACTACGAGTATTACACCTCGCCAAAGGGTATCAAGGCTTTCCAGGCCATGTACTTCCTTTCCTCCTTCTTCAACCAGTTCGGCCCCAACAGCGTCACCTTCCTCGTTGCCGGCGAAGTATTCCCCACTCCCATTCGCGCTTCGGCACACGGCTTCTCTGCCTGCATCGGCAAGTCAGGCGCTCTGTTGGCTTCTGTTCTGTACAACTACATCGACACCCAGACCAAGTTCTACGTTGTTCCATGGTTTGGTCTCGCTGGCATGATTCTCACCTGGCTGTTCCTTCCTGACACCACTGGTCTGGATCTGAAGGAGCAGGAGCGTCGCTGGCACTACATCCGCACTGGCCGCGGTCACGAGTACCATGGCATTGCCATCCATCCTAAGCATCTCTCCTTGTGGGAGCGTCTCATGGGCGTTGGCAAGAACTACGACCCCGAGAAGGACCTCAAGCAGAAGATTGAGGATATGCGCGAGGAGTGGACCAGCAAGGAGCGGCTGCGCCGCGAGAAGGAGGTTGGCGGCCAGGCTGCGGGCGACCTGGAGTGTCTGGACGATGATGAGTTCAACGAGAATGTGCACCGCTACTTTAGGGAGACTACGTCGGAGCACCTGTACGTATCGGGCGCGAACCCGGCAGTTAATAACAGCGATGAGTCGGAGGAGGATCCGGAGAAGGTCAAGAGGGTCAGCAGTAGTGATGAGATCGCTCCGGTTCCTGCTACGCCTGGCGCGCAGCAGTCTGGGAAGAAGGAATCGGCGGCGGGTCTGTCGGAGAAGTCATCGAGCTGAGGTTAGAGTCCTTAGGCTTGGTTGATATGGTAGAAATGTTGGGTTTCCATAATGAGGGAAGGTTAAGGGGCTGGGAAAGCAGGCTTCGCCCCAATGAGTCGTTTTGCAAGGCCTCATAAAGCATGGGAGTTAGGGTTCATGTCGTTTTGACGACCGTACATATAAAAGTATTGCTGTGATACAAGCATAATACCATAGAATTTGTGCCCTGAGATCTATGTCCCATTTGCAATTTGCTGTGGCAGTGGACTGATATGCATAACTCGGAGCAGATGTCCCAGATGCTTTTCCTTCTCCTCCAATGCCATCAATCATTCTTGACAAAGGCACCTTCTTCTTGTCATCATCATGCCTGATCAACAGGGGGCAAACTATGCATCACAGGAGCACTCATGAACGAAGTGGCGACTGATCCGAGAAGTAACCTCTGCTTCATACATTTTTATCGGAGAGGAGCCGGTATCACAGGCTTTCTGACCTGGAGTTATGTCTCTTTGAATATAAAGCCTTGCTAGATTGTTGTTCCTTTCACTCATAGCTTGAGTCTCCTAGAGTGCTCAACAATCCGTAGATCACATTGTGTGTAATTGCCATGCATGAGTCACTGGTACCCCAATCTGGTGTTCTTATTCTCCAAGCCTGAGTGAGATAGAGGAATGCTTCGATCCGCATCAATTCACAGGCTAAGCAGGATGAAAAGAATGAAGGACCAGATGTTGTCGTTATTGCATTGGCTGATACTCACAAACATAATCAGGTACACCCATCTTCCACGTGAGAACGCCATCTAAGTCGGGGTTGACCCTTGCCCAATGCTGTCATGTAAGAAACCAAAGCCATCACCCTTCCCCACGCCACACGGGCTTTGCATAGTAGTTCCAGATCAGATGCAACAGTTTTCTGTGTTTCAGCACAGAGCCGATCTAGGCTAGATCCACTTCTTGGGCAGCTGACCACTTCCGTTGCAGACTCGATGCCACGGTGTCGTGCTGCTTGCTGACTCGGCGACCAAGAAGCGTAATCCCGATGCTGTCCTTGTCTAATTGGAGTTGATTGGAGACGAAGTATGAGACGGGCTCTTTGTTGGCTAAGGATTTGCACTAGGACAGAGGAGTGCCAGTATACTGTTAGGTTTCAACTGCGCCCCTTCCGATAGGGAACAGGTCAAGGTATGGATGATGATATTGAAAATCTCAAGGTACTGAAGATTAAGTGTTGCGGCAGTTAATTAGAGGCATTGGTGATAGTCATATGTAATTAGATAACCTAGATCCAACTCAAACGGGTACGGTCTTACATACCGCCGTAGAACTCCCGGTTGATACAGCATGCTTTTGTCCTTATCAATGAGGTAGTCCAGTTAGCTTAGTGTAAGAGTTATACAATGGTTTGTATATTTTTAATGGCTTACAGCATGCAACGATCTTTTGTAAAATTTGAATGAAGTGAAGCGATCAATTGCCAATTTTCACGTTAACACTTACCCTGGGTATCTGAGTGGTGAATCTAAGTCCAGGTATGAACTTACTTTCGTTCTTTGCATCCCAACACCATTTTACGTAAGAAAAACTCAAGTATTCAAGTACGATACCAGATTGAAATTACAGACACTTCATACGAACAATGGAGACCAGAGGTTCAAAGTCAGGTGCACTCAGATCCAGGATCCTTTGTACAAACACACATCCTTCAGTTAACTCTAAAATATCTGCATTAGATCATACCCAGATTCTCTTTGAAGTATACTTATTTTGCATTGAAGAATTTGAGGTTGTCACTATTTTTAAGGCTCGAGTTGCCTTCAAAACTCAACGGAGATCGACACGACTTACAAGAACCCATCAAGTCATACATATTTGAGTCTAAAGTTGGACCATTCCGGCTATTGATCAATTCTGGTTCTTTGGTCGACAACGAGACACAGCTAAGTTGTTTTGGAGCAATATCGCCTTTACCTTGGATAA
>Ga0065720_1019093_pt1 | contig 38300 bp, 38 predicted proteins | sample Thericmetagenome_FD_59107 | JGI IMG/M metagenome (GOLD analysis project Ga0065720, IMG submission 59107) | Thermophilic microbial communities from the Joint Bioenergy Institute, California, USA of rice/straw/compost enrichment - eDNA_2 v2... | ecosystem: Engineered > Solid waste > Grass >... | reverse complement strand
TCCCGCTGACCTCGATGACCTCGAGCTACGGTCCTGGCCAGGCCCGTGCTGGCGAGCACCCGATTCGTCAGCCTCGCAACCCGCCGTCTCTGGACGAGCTGCGGTCGAAGCCGACCGCCAAACACGAGGGCAGCAAAAACTTTGTTGCCCGCACCCGTCGCTCGGCTGTGCATAACCTTGTCCGCGCTGGCCTCGAGCGCCGTAAGGAGGCCCGCAGCTCTGGCTCCGGTAGCACCAGTCCGACCTCCGAGACCACCGAGGAGGCGATCCAGACCCCCCTCACCGACAACGACAGCGACTCGGTGCGCAGCGGTTCCGGCAGCCTGATCGACCGCGACGACTGCATGTTGCCGCCGAGCGCCCGCTCCAGCACCAGCAGCTGGGGAGCCATCGGCTCAGATCGGCCTAGCTCCCGTCAGAAGGCTGAGCGCAAGAATAGCGCGGAGAATGTGAGTCTGACGCCAGATAATGAGGGCTCTCGCGAGCAAGCTGAGAGTTTTGCTGCGCTGTTAAAGAATCGCGGCGGCAGTGACAAGGCTGGTGCTGGTGCTGGTGTGGAGGGCCAGCGCAAGGCGCCTAGGCTTGTGCTTACTAGCGCTGAGAAGCGGAAGGCGGCTGCTGCCGCTGCTGGGGCTGTCTAAATGAGGGAAGTTTGGGGGTAAGGAAAGATAGGGTTGAGGTTGTTTTGTTCTGGTTTTTCGGTGGACAATTTACGAAATACATGTCTAACCTGTCGTACATGTCTTTCTTGAGGCGAGAGGAATGATTTCTTAAGTTGACAAGGGGAAGAAGGGAAGGAAGGGAGACCCTGCGAGATCGGGTTGCTGTGCGCCCCGTCCTTGTCTGTCTCCCCATTTCTTACCTACTTAACATACCATAGTGCTCTCCATGGAAGTGTTCCTGTTCCCTCTTTGGCCTAGCCGGCAAACATGGATATGGCATAACTGGGCTGTGGCTATGGCTTTTTGATGATATGAAGCTAGTTGCTGCTGTTGTTCTTTACACTTGTAGCTTAGGCTCTTAAGCAGTCCTCGTAGGCTTAGGTTAGGTTCTTTCGAGTGTGGAATGGATTGGTTCTGTTTTGTCACTTGTCTCTTTCCGTAATGAATGATTCGTGTGGTAGGTGATGTCTGTCCCGAGTGCTGTACTTGCCTGGTGATATGGAACAGGTGAGTAAAGTGTTGTGCTGTTCTCAGATCTGGGCCTACCTGAGCTTAGAATTTCTGGCAATTGAGGACTAGGACTAGGGGGGAGGGAGTGAGTTTCTTGGGGGGCAATACTAAAAAGCCCAAGGCCAGGCAAAAAAACTGATCCAGTTGATCTGAGCTAACAAGCCTCTCGCTTAAAGACGGACTCGAAAGCTTCCAGCATAACCTGCTAACGAAAGAAATGAAAAGAAATGAGCTCCAGAGACTCCGGACAGATTCCTGGAATGTCCCCCAACTTGCAGTGATGCGAGTCCAAGGCCTTGATGATAACTTTCCCTCATGACGCCATCATCTCCACAGTTAACTCACAGCACACGGACAATCTCTCGGTCGGACGACACATACGAGAAGGGAAGGTAGTTGTTGCAGTACTCTTCAAGACACTTTAGAAACAAGAATGCACTGAATGTTGATATCGCTGATGAGATGTTGTCATGTGGTGCAATATGGTGCGAGAATGACATTGAGCACGTATGGATGTTGTGTAGCCATACAGATCAAGAAGAGTGCCAATGCGCAGAGTATTGAGGAGGGTTGCCTATTATCTCTGTCTGTTGACAGGATGCATCATGATACTCAAGCATGGAAATAGATATCTCTCCGAGATGACTTCAACATTTCAGATATTCCTCCCCAAATATGGTGTTAGATGCTACACCTTGCACCTCATCGTCAGCCTTATCGTCGTCATGTGGTTAATTCCGTAAACGCCGTTTGTTAGGAGTATTTGAGAGCCTGTAGCGTCGCAGGCTTCGAGAAGAACACGAATGTTCAGACAAGACAGCTGTCTAGCCCAACAAACGTGCCAAATCTTAACCATCAGCAACACAACAACCTACCTTCCCATCAATTACCAAAATGTCCCCTCCCTCTGCCGACGTTGACATCCAGCCAATCACAACTGAGCCTGTCCCAAATAAGGCTGCCCCTACGTCAGCCCAAACCCACAGCAGCGCCAGCCGGCTCACCGGTCCCCTTACCTACTCCGGCAGCCTGGACCAGTATGAGCAGTTTGATGTTACGGCTGTTATTGGCCGGGAGTTTCCCACGCTGCAGTTGAGTGAGATCTTAGAGGATGATATTAAGGTTAGAGATTTAGCAATTTTGGGTGAGTACTTCATTAATCCAGCCAGTCAGGGGTTGGGGACGTCGAACTTCTAAGGCTACGAGTCAAACTCAACTCTGGGAGAGATAAATTAAGCATGGCTGACCATTGAACATAAAGTCTCTCAACGCGGTGTCCTCTTCTTCCGCAACCAAGACCTCACCGTCGATCAACAAAAGACCCTCGCCCAAAAGCTGGGCGAGCTTACCGGCAAACCGGAAACCAGCAAGCTACACATCCACGCGCTGGCAAATAGCAAGCGGGGGATTGCGGTCGACGAGAACGGAAAATTAGACGATGAGATATCTGTTATCTCGTCGGAGCAGAACAGGAGGTTCTACAAGGAGAAGTACGATCGGTTAGGGAAGAGGTTGGGGAGTGAGGGGTGGCATGCTGAGTAGGTTCTCCATCTTTCACACAACCGTCCTCTGAGCATGAAGCCAAGTGAGTGCTGACCATGTTGAATAGTATTACATTCGAACACATCCCCTCAGACTACGCCATCCTCAAGATCACGCATCCGCCGGCCGACGCAGGCGGCGACACGCTCTGGGCGTCGGGCTACGAGGCATATGACAGGCTGAGTCCCGCGTTCCAGAGGCTGGCTGAGAGCCTAACGGCTACGCATTACCAACCGGGGTTTAAGGAGGTCAAGGAGAAGTTTGGGGTTGACTTGATTGAAGATTATCGAGGGGCGCCGGAAAATAGAGGGTTGGAGTTTACCGCAGTGCAGTAAGTCGCATTTCTAACGTTGTTCTCTTTGTTGCTTTTGGAAGTCCGGGTCCGTGCTCTTATCGTTGGCTTCTTCATCATTACTGTTGTTATTTTGTCGGCCTTGAATCCTCCTTGGAAAGCTAAATAAAAAGGGATACTTGCTGACGAGGACAGCCCCGTCGTCCGCACCAACCCTGTCACAGGATGGAAGAGTCTCTTCGCGGCCGGGAACCAGATAGCAAATGGCCGGATCAACGGCGTAACGGAACGCGAGAGCGAGATTCTCAAGATGTACTGTAAGTTATTTAACTCTCCTGGCGTGGTGATGTCCAGGAAAGGGGATGGTGTCAAGTCACCGAGAGGCAGTTGGTCAGTGAGGACACAGGCTCACACAAACAGTCACCCAACTTATCGTCGAAAATCACGACCTCCAAGTCCGCTTCCGCTGGAACAAGAATGATCTCGCCATCTGGGACAAGTAAGTTCATAGCCTTGTAAAGTCGACTCACCTAGAAAGACTCGAAGTTGACTTAGAGTCTTGTGCAGCCGGTCTGTCTTCCACACTGCTACGAAGTAAGTCGATATGGGCTCACTATGTTCTGTTACTTGTATGGGATGGGATGATGCTGACGATTGATAGTGACTACGCCGGCAAAAGACAAGGTAATCGGGTTGTGTCGCTGGGGGAGAAGCCGTACTTCGACCCTAACTCGAAGTCGAGGAGGCAGGCGCTTGGACTGGTTCCCCAGGAGGAGTGAAAGGACTAAAAGAGGATACTGGGGACTGTAAGAGTCGGCAAGGGGATCACGGGGGACAAGCCGGATTATTAAGTACTTGATTAGGGAATGAAACTATCAAGAATTGACTTCTTCGCTTTGAACCCTTCGGAAACCGAGTGTCCCAAGAGAGTTCGGAAGAGAGTTCATATGAAGTGGCTCGTATAGATGTTGGACTTCGAGATCTCTTTAAGACTGCGTGTGCACGTCATGATGTTTCGGCGTTTTCAGCTGCCCATATTCGAGCCGTTGTCTGCAAATGGAAAGCGCCAACCCTATATTTGAGCTATAACTGGCGAGAGTGAGATAGTTTGACCTCCGGATAGTCGATGTTGTAAGTCGCGAGAAATGCTCACATTCGTCCTGAAGAGAGATTCTTCTGGCAAAAATTCCCCCGGGGGGGTTTCTAGAAAGCGAGAGACCCGGCTGAGAAGGTTTAGGCAGACTTTGAAACCCCGTTGGCACTTTTCAGTAAAGATACCCCATTACCGTGTGAAATGTCGACTATAGTTTAGGTTCTTTGGCATTCGGAACCTGGTAGAAGGACACACTTTGGGTAATAGAATGCCCTATGTTGGTCATGATGGGATTTCTAGAGGGAGGGGAGGTTGAAGAAGGAAACGATCGATGGTTGAGATCTGATAATCGCGTGAACAACGCCCACGGGAACAAACAGGGCACAGCGCCTCGCTGAGCCGCACAGTCGGTGCGAGAAAGTGGGGACCATATCTTCCCCATTTGAACCCACCAACAGACTCCTGGAGCCTGCGCTTCAACCCTTTCAATCGCGCAACCAACAATCAAGCTAAAAGCAAACATACGGACATGTACGGATGTACCTACCATTGCGATCGGCCTAGAGAAGATGCAGATCCCGCAGACGAGAGGAAAAATGGTTCAATAGCAGCAAACGAGCATAGCTGAGCAGGGAATGGGTGTGTCGTGCCTCACGAATGCAGAACGTAACTTCGTAAAAGAGCAAAAATATTTAGGAATGGACATACTTGGCTAGGCAGCCATTATGTTTCTGGATGTTCAACGCATAAGCTTAGGTCGCTAAATTGGATGAAACAATGTAAATAAGCACACATAGTCACATTGAAACGTTACTTGGGGCGAGTAATTTGCTCTTAGTCAGCTCACAGTCACATCACCACAATGGTCATCAAGCAGGCTTACCCCCAGACGGGGCTGAGCTTCAGCATCAGAGCACCCCATCGCATTTCGTGATTGGTTTCCTAAGCTGAGAATAAAGAGGAATATTCACTCAGCCCCTCAGAATAACCCGGTTGCTAGGACTTTATATTGTCGACGAGATATAAAGTTGTAACGTTGTGCTACTCCGTTTGCTTGTCAAGATTCTGCAACATGATGGGGTATACTGCTGTCCCAGGTGCTGGGACCCAAGCGATCGTTGAATATCAGCAATATTCCAACGAAACGACGTATGGTGGAAGAGTGAACGAAGAATCTACGGCACCAACAATTACCAGTAGAGTTTCCCTACTATGCTACGGCATTACCTCACCTCTGCAAAACCTCGCTCTTGCACCAAACACAGTTCCAGCACCAAACGACATGGACGCAACAAACGAAAAGCCCCCCGAACAAGACGAAAAGCATAACCTACTCACTAGCCATCATCATGGTGATCATCAAACCCGCCCCCTCCCGCTCCCGGCCCAAATACTCTACTGCACTCGCTGCCAGGGCGCAACTTACCTTCTCCTCAAACCTCTCCCCTACGATGACCCCGAAGCTTTCCCCTATATCTGTCTCAATTGCGCATTCAGGGATTGTGATCCACGATTAAAATTCCGACCAAAATCATGTGGCGCAGAACTTCTACCCAACGGCGTAGCATGGCGCTGTACGCTATGCGGCTACCCCGCTACAAGCCACAGTGAGCCAGCTCAATGGGAGAAGAGAAGATGGCCTACTCATAAAAAGTGTTATGACAAGTGGAAACGGTGGTTTTGGATGAGGATCGTGCTGGTAGTAGTGCAGTTGGGGATTGACCTGGCAACGTTGGTGTTGGTTCTGAAACGTTGGAAGATTTTGTGGGTTTGTTTTATTTACGTGAGTCCCCTTTTCTTTCATTCGGTGGTTGTGTTGAAGGGGGCTGACTGCCAACTGACGGTTTAGATCGGTATCTCCCTGTTGGGCCGACTAGCCGCTTTAACTGCGTATAGGGGGCTTGCGTGGGCTATCCTTCCATTGATGTTACAGGTTGGCTTGCTGGCATTTTGGGGAGGTTTTCTGGGCTGGGAAGCGAAGCATATGAAGAGGTCCATGGAGACAGGGTCGTGGGTGAAAATTGGGCTAATGGTTGAGGTAATGTAAGTTTTTCCTGTGCTTTGAAGTGAAGCTGGGGACTTGGATGAACACTGACTTTAATGTTGCTTGTAGACTCTATCGCGTCTTGGACACCGTCGGCCTCGTGCTGATTCTCTTCCAGTACCACTACTGGGAGAAGTGCAGAGAATTTCTCCCGCGTTGGAAGAGGCCGCTCCTTTCGTTAGCAACCTTTTTTGTATCGTTTTCTGTTGTAAACTTTTTGTGAAGGCAGCATTCGTGCCGCTGAGCTACCTTTACATGTACAGTCTTTAATCTGCAGTTCGACATAATCCTAATAAACGGGAAGTGTCATTATATCTGAGCATCGAACTGGAAGAGCTGCTCTCTATCATCAACGGAAACCAGATGCTCGGGGGAAGACATCATGACCATATATTACTTACAACCACATGAAACTGAAATCATTGAACTTCTCAACCCTCAACCCGGACCCGCTAACTTCTGTACTCAACAATAAACCTCCTCTCGACAACCTGCAAGGTAACATTATTTTCCTCTCCCTCAAACCGTAAACTCACCCTCCCAGTCCCCGGCTCGGTCCCCATCACCTCGGCCTTATAAAACGTTGTGCTATCCGGATACAGCGCCAGCACCACCTTGCCCTTCTCCAGCTCCGGCAACTCCGCGTCCGCAGCCGGCAGAGGAATCATGTTACTCGCGCTGGTGCGATACTCGACCCTCTGTTCCGGCGGGATGTCGGGATCTGCGTCTTGGACTTTGTACCGTCGCGTTTTGCCGTCGCCAATGACTTGCTGGACTTTGCCGAGCATCCATTCGGTGGTTTCATTGGGGTTTGTGGGTTTCGGCTTGAAGACGACGTCCTGACCTTTATAGAAGGTGAATTTGGTGCGTTGGCTTGAAGTGCCGGTACCTGACTCTGGAGGGACGCTGTCCGCTTTGCTGGGGGTGTCCCGCGGCGGGACGCTGTCGCGGTTGCTGGTACGATCGCTTCCTGCACCAGTTCCTCCAAGTTTTCTGCCAACTGGTGAGGGTACCGGTGAATCTCCCGATCCGTCAAAGTCATATACCGAGCTGGGGTCTCTGTCCCTGTCCCTGTCCTTCTCTCGCGTACCCCGTACAGACGACGCCCTCCCCGAGCTCAAGAGACCTCCCCTGTCTCGACTGGACAGGCCAGACCCAGCCTGACTATCACTCTCCTCCCTAACTTTCACCAACGCTTTCAATACAGTCACATGCTCAATCAGCGCATCAATCTGCTGCTTCGAAGTATCGGCTCCCTTCACTCCTGCCCTCAATAGGGAATCCAGCTTTTCTTCCTCAGCAGCAATATCAAAAGAGCTTGAAGTTTTGTTCTTGGCGATGTGGGCGTCCTGCGCAAGGATGGCGCGCAGCTGGTCGTTGTTGGCGTTCAACCCATCGAGCATGCTGCGAATGTCGTCTTTGATCTGGCTCCATAGATGAGCCTCTTCGCCTTGCGTGCTGCTCGTGTTGCGGGTAGGGGCGCGGGATGTGCGGTTGCGGGAGGACATTTCGGCTTAGGAAAGAAGGGGGGTATCGAGGGTTGTCGGCCTTTGAGGTTCGAGGGCTCGTAGACGAGGTTTAGCTAAACCAGGAACTGTCGAAGAGCTGAGATAAGAGGAGATCGGCCAGCGATACTCGTCTAGACTGAGCTCTTATCAGCAGGTGGATCATGTAGTATACCGGGCGCTGATGCAGACCTTAGAGCAATTGAACAAAGTCTTCTGATTGAGCAGGTAACTGAGAAATGGAGAGGGGCGTCGTCGGAGAATCACGAGGGAGTGTGGACGTCACTCGGCGTCATTATCATCAGCGCGGGCGTTGCCGTCGAATTTATTTGAAGCGTCAATTTCCGAAAACAGTAGTCTCTGTCAGCATACAGCATACATGCGCGCAATAGAGTCGGCTCTTAGCAATAGGAACTCTCACACAATGATCGTGTTGCTGCATCACCGACGAAGCTGTCGCGTCATCGGGGAAACGCGCCTAAGTGGAGGCAACGAACACAGTTAACAATAAGCGATGCACACTGTGCTTGATCGGCAGCAAAGTGGAGCCAGAGCCAAAGAATCCCCCAATAAGCTCACGTCTATCCGCCCTAATCCGCACACAGTAACCCCACAGATTGTTGTCATGCTGGGTGACGTAAAAGGGGGAGGGGTCAGCTCCATCGACCATTGATGAGCTAGGTAGGTCCATTGAGGTCCCGCTCGTTGGGTTGATGGACGCGTACAGGTTGCGGCCTTACATTAAGCGTTCTTTCTAAATCAATACCCTTATTAGTAGTACTGTTCACTTCCCCTGTCTCAACCCGGCAATTTCGACTTCATCCCACATCCTCATCTTCGAGTATCTGCTTTATCAGAATCCTGACAACAGTCTTATAATCACAACCACACCATCACCCCCAACATGCAGATTCCCCTCATCCAGCTCCAATGCGGGGCCAACTCCTACGACTGGGGTAAGCAGGGCCGCTCCTCTTTGGCTGCCCGCTTCGCGGCCGCCACAGCCGCAGACTTCACCATCCAAGACGACACGCCGTATGCCGAGGTTCGTGGGAGGTGCTTTTCCCTGTCTCTCTTCCCTCCCTTCACTCCCAAGCTAATAACCCCATGTTCTTTTGTTTCAGCTCTGGATGGGTACACACCCCTCCAACCCCTCCAAAGACGTTCTAACCGGCCGCACGCTTCTGGACCTTGTCCAAGACAACCAAGCCCTACTCTCGATGCCTATCGTCGCCCGCTATGGCGCCAAGTTGCCCTTCTTGTTCAAGGTGCTGTCTATCAACAAGGCATTGTCGATCCAGGCGCACCCAAACAAGAAGCTTGCGGAAGAGCTGCACGCGCGGGATCCAAAGAACTACCCGGATGATAACCACAAACCGGAAATGGCCATCGCCTTGACAAACTTTGAGGGGCTGTGTGGATTCCGGCCGTTGGGGGAGATTGTGGCGTTTTTGGAGGCGCTAGAGCCCTTGCGGGAGCTTGTGGGGGAGGAGAAGGTGAGAGAGTTTGTTGAGACCATCAAGAGCACAGAAGGGGATGAGTCTGAGGAGGCGGTAAAGAAGAATAAGGCTGCTTTGAGGGCCATATTCTCGTCGTTGATGTCTTCTCCCGAAGAGAAGATGAAGCAAGCGGCCGATAAACTTGTCGTCCTCGCAACAGAGACCTCCTTCTCTGGTCTTGGGCTTCCAGACAGCCAGGAACACCCCCCCTCATTGTTCGCAAACCTAGTCCTTAAACTCCATACCCAATTCGGCCCTGATTATGGATTATTTGTTCTCTTCTTCCTCAACTACGTCACCCTCTCTCCCGGCGAAGCAATCTTCCTCCGCGCCGACGACATTCACGCCTACCTGTCAGGCGACATCGTCGAGTGCATGGCCAACAGCGACAACGTCGTGCGGGCCGGCCTAACCCCCAAGTTTAAAGACGTTGACACGCTCGTCAACATGCTCACGTATGATTATGCGCCCATCGAGCAACAAAAAATGCAACCCACTGAATACGCATACGCAACGCTCAACCGGGCGGGGTACTCCTTCGGCTCGGAGATCATGTTGTACGACCCGCCTATCGAAGAGTTTTCTGTCGTAAGGACGGTGTTGAGGGGCCCAGGCGCAAAGGCGACGTTTGATCCATTGGAGGGGCCGAGTATTGTAATTTGTGTAAAGGGGGAGGGGTATATCTCCGTGGGGCCGAAGAGGATGGAGTTGAAGGAAGGGCAGGTGTTTTTTGTGGGGGCGACGGCGGAGTGTGTGTTGCAGACGGGAGAGGGGATTGACGGGGAGGAGGAGTTTGTGACGTTTAAGGCTTTTTGTGAGGTTGAGGATGTTGAGGTTAATAGGGATGCTTAGATGGTTGCCACTGGTGTTGTTGGTTTGGACGGCCGGGGGATCGGCCAAGACTTTATCTGTTATAGAGCTTTATTTGGGTTGCTGCATCGGTTGTCCTGCTGGCAGGGTGACTGGACATCTCTCTTTACTTATCCATGTTTCTGTATAGCACTAGCAAGTCGTGTTTGTTTTCTTTTCATCAGGCCTGCTAATGGCACTCATATCACGGTTCGCCCCACCCCCCCTTTATCCGCCGTCCCGGCTCTCAAATCCGCGAAGCATGCACAATATGACACTTTATCCAAGAATGTGCCTAGATTACATTCCCACCGTTGACAGCCACGCGAACCGCTCACATACCTCAAAATAGAGGCGGCTTGATATGGACATACATACGCAGTGGGAACACGCTTAGGAGGTTTATCATCTCTGTCGTGGCGAGCCACATGGTTTTGCATATCACACGTAAAGAAGCATTTCGTGACTGGCTGCGGGGACGGCTGGCCTTATATTTTCTCCTATCATCGATTCATTTTCGGTGGAGGTCCGGGCCGTGAGCGATCTGGATGAGTTAGTTTCCCTGCAGAGTCGGGCTGCTTTCTGCGTGCTAGAGAGTGACAGACCAATAAGCTAATTCCCGGGTGTTTGGATGCAATATGGGAAAGATATTGGAACCCGGATTTTGGGTCCTTTGGGAGTTGTCAGGAGAGAGAAGGGGTTTCGTGGGTGTCCTGTGAGGAGAGATGGGTCGGTCCAATATATAGAGGTGCTCCCCACGAGTCTGGAAGGTGACAAGTCCGAGTCTTTGGCTTTTTGCCCGACCTCGGTGCCCTGGTTTGCTGCGATTACTTTGCTTCACTATCCTTGGCTGTTGAGTCGTTCATAATGGCAAAGTTGTTCTTCCCTCTTGCGTCATGGCTGGGTGCTTCATATGCCCTGCCCCAATGGCCTCCTAATCCACCTGTGAGCCAGCCTACGCAGACACTTTGGGGACAATGTATGTCCACACTCAGTCCAAAACAATTCAGACTGTTGCATGGGAGACCGAAATGTGCTAACTTGATCCTCAGGCGGCGGTGTTACATACGAAGGCCCGACACTATGCCCTAACAATGCATACTGCTACAACGACGGGAAGTAAGTTATCCTCTCCATCCTCTCCATCCTGCGCGCAATTAAAACCTTCAGCCCATCAAACTCCCACAAGACAGAACTTGACCTGCACCTAATCAAAGTTAACGTCTTGCCCTTTGACCGAAACGCAAATGATCGTGATCCTTACCGCCTAATCCCTTGAGAACAATGCTGACTATGGCCTCTAGCATCTGGTACTCCCAGTGCATCCCCATCGAAACAACTCAGAACCAGCCCCCAGCCACAGTACGCACTATCACGACCATCTTCAGTGTGGGTGGGCCGACGCCGACTGTCGTCTCGACGCGTATTACTTACTATCAGCCGCCGACACCAACGACGCTGCCTGTTGTGACCGTGACGCTGGTGCCGGATGAGCCTTGTAATGTTGGGTATTTGTGCTAGGGGATTGATCGCTGGGTGAGTTTTTATTTGGGGAAGGAGAGGGTGAGGATCGTGACGGTAATTGGAGGTGAGGTGAGTTGGGGGGTATGATGGGTCGTGGTGACGTTTGATGAGGGTGAGTTGACTAAGATTCCTGGTTACCTAGTTGTAGAGAGATTTGCGATACAGGATAGTTGCCCAGGTGTCTAATCAAGCCAATTGGGATTCTAAATCCCAAGTGTTCAAGTTCCTGCAAGTCCCATCATGCCCTCAAGCCTCAAGTCATCATTAAAGCTTGCGACTCGAGATAGCTAATGAAACAACTCATCTGCAGTGTCTAACTTCGCATGTTTCCCCATCACTTCCATTTCGATGAATCCAAAAATGAGTCATTGACTCTTCATCCATTCAATCCCTTGAAGCTTTTACTTAACTTCACAAGTTGAAGACAATAGCGATGATAACCATTCGTCTCATTTCCCCAGAACACTACGTTGAAGACCCCTCCCGCCAACCCCTGATGCCAAGCCTCACCGACCACCGCATGACCCACCCCAAGTCCTTAAATGTGGGGAAATCGTTCATCAGTTTTTGCGGGGAAACGGGGCAGAGGCCAGACACGGCGCGTCGAAGCTCACTCTTCTGCATGCATCGCATGCCTTGCAAGGGTTTTTTTCTTTCGAGGAGCGCATGCGATCTGGGACATGGAACGAATCGAGCAGGTGGGTTGGGTTGTGCCTCGGCATTTTGGCGCCTTCCCCTCACTTGGATAAGTCTTAGTGTTCTTGGATAGCGTCGAACTTGAGGACAACGTTGCAGGATTCGTTCGCTAAACCAGGAATTGCTGCCGTGTAGGTAGTATCAATCACATCGGGGAGATCTGAGGGATGGATGCGACACTTACTGCATTCAAGTACAAAAGCGCAGTCATGGAGACCAGGAAGTTCATCCCGTCTCCTGGTGTAATGGGTGAAACGTGGCTTGAGTCTTGACATTTTACACTTCATCTTTAACTACGACTTCCAAACTAAAACCCACCCACTCGGAGCTTAGCTACTGCACAGCAGGAGCCACACTGGCACTCCGTTGTTGCATCCGTTCTTCCTCCTGCGGCCGGAAACTTGGATCGGACTTCGGAACGATCCCGCATGCGGCGAGCGGACTGAACCTCAATGTGAGCCTTCTCATTAATCCGGCCACTTCAATAGTCACCTAGCTCAGCCCACACAATCATTCTTACGGTCTTGCCCAGTATCAACACCCACAATGGCGACCTTCCCCCTCGCCCTATCTCTCGCTGGCGCCGCCGCCGGCACAGCTTACTTCCACGCGCGCCTCTCCCTCGACCACGACCTCCTCTTCTTCCGCATCGTTGGCTCAACCGCTTTGAACCTCATCCGCGCCGTGCGCGCCGACCAACTCAACCTCTTCTACCTCCTCGAAAAGCAAGCCAAGACCAAGTCACTCGCCAACAAGCCGTTCATCCTCTTTGAGGGCAAGTCCCACACTTATGCAGAGACATACGACCGCGTGTTAAGGTATGGCACCTGGCTAAGGGAGAAGCTTGGGGTCCGGGAGAAGGACATCATCGCGCTGGAATACCAGAACTCAGATACCTTTGTGTTCTTGTGGTTTGCCATCTGGGCAGTGGGAGCCACGCCGGCGTTTATAAATTACCATCTTCAAGGGGAGGCGCTCGCGCATTGTTTGAAAACGAGTGATGCGAGGCTGGCGGTTGTAGATCCCCGAGTGGCGGGGAATATTACTGACGAGGTGAAGGGGGCGGTGCCGGGGATGAGGTTCGTGGTGTTTACACCGGATGTAGAGGCTGAGGCAGGGAGAATGACACCCACGAGATATATGAATGAAGTACGCTCAGAGGATAGTTATGTCGGGATGGCCATCCTCATATATACCTCTGGCACGACTGGGATGCCCAAGCCGGCAGTTGTGTCGTGGGGCAAGATTTATATGGCCGGGATGATGACCGCAAAGGGGACGATGATGACTTGTGAAGATGTGTTCTACACTGTGGGTTCATTGTCCCACTTAGGAGTTTCTGTGTGAAAGCTGACCGATCAGTGCATGCCCCTATACCATAGCGCTGCTGCCTGCCTTGGCTTGTGCAGCGTCCTCTTTGTTGGAGCAACCTGCGCCATTGGCCGTCGTTTTTCGACCAAGACCTTCTGGAAGGAGGTCCGTGAGACCAAGTCAACCATCATTCAGTACGTCGGAGAGACATGTCGCTATCTGACCGTCGCGCCGCCCGAGAGGGACCCTGTGACGGGCGAGAATTTGGACAGGAAGCACTACGTGCGCGCGGCCATGGGAAATGGATTGCGGCCGGATGTGTGGGATAAGTTTAAGGAGAGGTTTGGCATTGATGTGAGTCCTCTCAAACAGTCATTTCAACTCATTGACACCCTGGCTGAAGAAGCTGAGCTGACTTCCGGCAGACTATCTTCGAGTTCTACGCCGCCACTGAAGCCCCCGTCGGCTTTTGGAACCAATGCCGCAACGACTTCGGCAAGGCAGCTATCGGTCGACTAGGCGTATTCTCCAGCGCCTTCGTCAACACCCGAACGGCAATAGTCAAGCTGGACGATGAGACCGAGCTTCCCTGGCGAGACCCAAAGACAGGTTTCTGTCGGCGTGTCAAGAAAGGCGAGGCTGGCGAGATGATTGCTGCCCTGCCGGCAAACGACATCAGCAAGCGGTTTCAGGGGTATTATGGCAATAAGTCAGCCACAAACTCCAAGATTCTCAGGGATGTCTTTAAGAAGGGAGATGCTTGGTAATACTCCCCATCTAGCCCCCTTTCAGCAACCCGACTGACCTAAGGACCGCAGGTTCCGCTCCGGCGACGTCCTAAAATGGGATGCCAACGGCCGCATCTACTTCCACGACCGCATCGGTGACACCTACCGCTGGAAGTCCGAAAACGTCTCGACCGCCGAGGTCTCCCAGATGATGGGCTTGCACCCGCGCGTCCTCGAGCCCAACGTCTACGGCGTGCAGCTCCCCCACCACGATGGCCGCGCCGGCTGCGTCGCCATCGTCCTTGACACCGAGCAAGTTACCCCCGAGTTATTAGCCGATCTGGCCGCGCACGCCAGGGCAAAGCTGCCCAAGTATGCCGTCCCGCTTTTTCTTAGGGTTATGAAGGAGGTAGGAAGGCAAACAACGGGCACGAACAAGCAGCAGAAGCACGTACTCCGGCAGCAGGGAGTTGACCCGGCTAAGGTTGGGGGGGATAAATTGTTTTGGTTGAGGGGTGGGACGTACGTGCCGTTTGGGGAGAAGGAATGGAGGGAACTCCTGGGGGAAAGGGTCAAGTTGTGATACGGCCACATGGGACAGCGTTCGGGAATTGTTGGGTACATATAAGTATTGAGTGGCTGTTTGTTCCATTGTTAATACCAGCGTTCTTGAATGGATAATGGGAGAGATTTTGAGATTTACCGGGGCCAGCACTTCGTGGGTACTCGGTGCATTAGTATCATATTACGTACATGTAGCCCCCTAGGCTTCGGGATTGTCCTGCCTCAGCTACCATAGGTAGTATCTCGTTACTGTCGAGTTGACGTCCAGCCCAGAGCACCATGGCCAACGAGGGCCTCACTGTCAGCTACAAAGCAAGCGCCTGGTGTTCTTCACTGCGTCCCGACCCCCGACTCCCGGAAGATCGGGGACCAGCCAGAATCCAGACGCCAGCTACCTATGTATGGTCTGATCCATGGGTGCCCCGCCCCCACCAGGGACACCTTGGCGCATTGCGGATTGCCTCCGAGCCGAACCAGGTTTAACCAGGGACGGGAAACTTTAGTTGCGACGACTCCGACTTTTTTTCTTTTTACTTGCGCCGCGCCGGTCGTATCCCCGGTCCATTGGCCTTCCGGAGTGACCATTATGATTTGGTCTTGATTCCCACTAGGTACCTACCCGTCATGGCTGGCGTGCTCAAATCGCTCATCAACAGCGCAAAGTCGCTCGCCATTGGCGACTCGGGCCGCAAGGCCGGACTGCGCGAACTGTTTCCTGTCGTTGACAAGTCCGTCGACGGTGAAGACTGTGATCGTAGCTGCGAGACCTGTACCGTTCACTACCCCAAGAGCTTCAAGATCAATGAAGACGACGAGCTTTACGGCTTTGTCAAGGGCTGGAGCACCCATGTGCTGATCGCGACCGGCAAATCGGACTGGGTGCACGACGTCGCCAACGAGAAGGGCAGCTTGATGCAAGCCATTGCCAACGCGCGACAGCCTACCAATGGGGTATGTTTAATGCCCAAGGCAGTTCCTCCATCCTTAACATTCACATCAGCTTGACCTACCTACGTACTCCTACAGTGCTAATGTTCTCTCTCCCCAGCGTTTGCTCCTCTCCGCCTCTAACATGCCCACCCCCCACAACCCGCCCTCCTACTCCGAGCCAACCACCGTCCTCCTCCTTCCCGCCTTCATCCTCATCGAAAACGTCACCCCGGCCACCGTCCAAACCATGATCGACAAGATCATCTCCATCGCCCCCACTACCACAACGCCCCTGTCCCACACTCTTCCCCCCATCCCCCGCTCCCTCGAAGCCCCCCTGCCTGAAGCCGCGCCCGTAACCCTCAAAACTCTCACCACGCGTGCCTGTCCGCACGCAGCGGTGATCCTGCTGTGCAGCCAAAAGACGCGCGACGCGCGCTGCGGACAGAGCGCGCCGCTGCTGCGCAGAGAGTTTATGCGGCATCTGCAGCCGCTGGGGCTGGCGCGCGATCTGGACGATGAGAGGCCCGGCGGCGTGGGGATTTACTTTGTTAGTCATGTGGGCGGGCACAAGTACGCGGCGAATGTGCTTGTGTATCGAAAGAGGAATGCGGCGTTTGCGTTTGCGCCGGGGGTCAAGGTTGATGATGTAGGACATGAAGGGTATGAGGAGAAGAAGGAGGGGGCTGAGGAGAAGGGGAGTGAGGAGGAGGAAAAAGGGGAAGAGGCGGCGCAGTGTATCTGGCTGGCGAGAGTCAGGCCGGAGGATTGCGAGGGGATCGTGAAGTACACGGTGCTGAAGGGCAAGGTTGTGAAGCCGGAGAAACAACTGCGTGGCGGCTTCAACCGTGAGAAGGGGTTGTTAAGTTGGTAGATTCGCATGTGTCTATAGCCGATTTTCGATTTGTGGATGGGTTTGTACTTCAAGGGTTTGGGCCTGGACGATTCCCCGTACGTCACTTTACGGAAGGTCGATCGGGAGTGATCATAGAAGCCCGACATGTTTCCTGCAAAACAACCAGAGAGGATACCCAGAACCTTGGGCATCAGATTTGAGTATTAGAAGGCCATTCGCAGAGTCGCCGGTTCCTACATCAACCAGTTGGATTTCAGTTTCTAGTTATCTATTATGTTGTCCGTTTTAGGCTTTTCCTTACACTTCCCCCTGCTACCACTCCGAGTTTTCTTCCTCGAAGCAAACTGGTATACTAAAAAGACTGTCAACAGCCAGCTGAGTCCCAACATTCTTTCGAGACTCTAGTCTACCTAGCCAATGTTCGCGGTCAGCAATCCTTTGAAGAGATCCCGCTTGAAGACCCCAAAAGCCCGATCCAGTCCCTACCCGGCTTAGCCCTGGACCCACAAACTTCTGTTGAGAGTCTGCTCGTTGGTACTTAATCCCCAGTTCATCACCCTGCCGCACCGGTGGAGCGACCAGCAATGACGTGCACCGACCACGGCTCCTTGCGGATCGACCGTTCCTGGGAGCCGCAACCACGTGGGCTTGGCAATCCACCGAATTCCGAGTAGAAGTGCGAGTGGAACCGTGGCGGTGGGACGGGACCGGCAGTTCCCTGGCAACTTGCAGCATCAACAGTCAGAAGGAGAGCGACAGTGAAGTTGAAGCCGGAGATATACTGTGTTTTGGACTCAATGCTACTGTCTGGATGTTACCGAGGTGGTAATAGAAGATCTGAGCCAAGAAAAGATAAGTGAAACTTGAAGGCCAACCTAAGACGGACCACAGGGCAACGCAGTACACACGGGATGAACACAACTTGAAGAGATTGGGGATCGGGTATATTCGAATCATGAAGAGAAAGAAGGGGGGTATATTGCTGCTGGTTCAGCAACCAAAAACAGGAAATCTGCTCACTAACAGCTGGATAACGGCTTTTCTAAGCAAGCATAGGACGGCCGTCAGGGTCCGTTCTACCGTCTAAAGTGTCCCAAAACGGGCTCAGCCATTGCTTCGGTTCAACCGGAGCAGGCCCTGAGTGATGTCGAAGCTAAAGCCAAAATCGAAAGCTGAGGCCAAGATGTGAAAAAGAATATGGTTGGCCGCAGTGCCAATGGGACATCAAACAACATCAGTTCTAATTATACACTAAGTTGGCCAGAAGGCTCCGGACTTCAGAGCAGATCCCATTAGACAGCTCGGTCACCCACACCCAGCTCTACTGCGTGTGTGCATTTGAGCTGCTCCCGGGGCCCAACTTTTGGAACCAGCGACTGATCCTAGCTCTCATGCTAGGCTTCTTCGCTAGGCCGCTGCCATTCAGACCGTTCGGCATCCCCATAGGACTGGGGACATCAAAGGCCATGGCGGCAGTGTTGAGCTCTACGCTCTTCTTCCCCGGCACTATGACAACGGCGGGGGATGACGGTGTCGTCGGGGTCGCCGCCGCTGAAGCCGATCTAGATCCAGAGGCGCGATGCAGAGTGAGCGAGAGAGGAAAGGAGAAGCGTTTCCGGCGGGTCTTGCCTTGTTGTTGGCCTTCAAGCTGCAGTGGTTGCTGTTGCTGTTGCTGTTGCTGTTTCTGCGTGGATGTGATTTGGGTTGGCGTGGCAGAAGGTGCTAGTGCGGGTGGGGGCGCGGGTTCAGGTCGCGGAGCTGAATCGGCCACCATGCTCGTCGTGGTACCTGGTGCAATTGCTGCAATTCCGATGCCAGAATCGTCACTGTTGTCGTCCACGACACCACCAGCAGCGTCGCTGGCACTAGGCTCACGCAGCGGCGTGAACGTCGCCCCGGTAATCGTTGCTCGTTTCGGAGCATACAACGGCGGGACGGCACGAATCGTCGGCGTGACTATGGGCGTTCCTTCATTTGCGGCTACAGAGGGGCTGGCTCCTGGCACAGGAGTTGAGGTTCGCGATCCAAGAGGCGTCGATGGTTGTGAGATACATGCCCTAAGGCTGTTGCACCTCGCAGCAGGCTGGTGTGCCGGCAGAGAGAAGCGTTTAAGACTGCCGAATTTCACGGATGACGATGCTGACGGTGGATCTGTGGTACCCGGGTCGCTCTGGCGGACAGAATCCAATGTCGAACCGCGGGTCCACGTGTTTCGGCGGCTGCGGGTCGTGCTGCTGGCTGAGCCGTTGACCAAGGGAAGGGCTGCTGCACTGGACGAGGTCAGCGACGAACCTTGCCCGAGACCAGGCACAATGGCGGGTGAGTTGCCGTAGTTCTGGGACCAGTTCTCGCTAAGGGCAACCCAGAGGGCCGTCGCAGCGATCAGAAACTTGGTTGCATTGTCGACGGCATAAATGATGCGCTGGTCGGGAGAACTCGGTGAAGGGGACACCGAGAGGTCGGTACTGGGAGAAGTCGGAGGAGGGACCGACGTCACAGAGGCCGACCGTCCGGTCCGGGTGATGGGAGGGGTCCGGTAGTGCGATGGCGAGACAGAAGTGTAGGTATCCTGCACCTCCAGGCTGAATGGCGTCAAAGTGGCCATGACCGGGTGACGCCGAGTGTTCGGGTTGAGGACGCTGAAGGTGTAGCGGACCTGGGGGGCCCCGGCTTGGCCCAAAGAGTCGCCCGAGGTCGGCGTGGAAGACAGGTTATGCCTACGTGCCCACCGCGCCGTGGTAGTCTTCCCCTCAGCATCGGTATGCATAAAGTCATAACAGCCGTTCGGTAACGGCTTGGCCAGCCAGACAGACCCATCATGTAGCACGATCTCGGCCTCATCCGAGTGCTTCAAGGGGCTGTACACGGCCAGGAGGTTCTTCCCCTCCAAGTTCTCGTCGCTCTCGTTTTCGGCAGCATCCGAAGAGGCATGGTCATCGTCGTCTCGGCGGACGAGCACAATATCGTCGTACCCCAGATGACGCTTGACCCGGAAGATATTCGGACACTTCTTAACCAGACGTGGCGAGACAACCGGTCCCGCTATCCTGGAGGCTGGAAAGACTTCGAGGACAGGAACCGTCCGGCCGTCGCTGCCGACCTTCTGGAGCTGAAGAAGCAGGCGTGGCAGAAACACTTTCTGAACCACTTTCGTCTTCCCCAATATCCTCGGGGTAGGGTAACCCAGGCCGTAGGTGGTGCTCTTATGAAGCACCCGGCGATTCCGGTGACGACGGGTCTTCGAGACTACGGTGCTGCCATCAATCGAGAAGGTGGCCTCGCTAAGTTCGGACTCGGAGACTGACTCGTCGTGGGTTGCCAGCGCGGACTGAGTCTCGTCGTGAGGATCGCGGAACCGGACCATGGGCGAAGAGTCACGCGGAATGCAGTCAGAGGCAGGGCGCTGGCGAACAGGCGTCACAGCGGCATCGTCGGCTGTCAGATTGCGCTGCTTGGGAGGAGCAAAGGCCGATCGCAGCAGCGGCGGCGGTCGAAGGTTGGGCGCGGCAGAGGCAGCCGCTGAGGAAGCGCGCTGGGAGTATTCATGGCCATGCAGGCTCGCGCCGGCATGAAGGAACATGTCTTTCGAGCAGAAAGACAGCTAGCTGGCTGGCTTTCTGATTTCAATTTCACGTCGAACCAAGTTTCTAGGTAGCTCTACTTTTCTGTTTCAATAGCAAAACAAGACTCGGGCGATTGCAGGATGCAGACGCAGAGGACCAGCCTCGTCCAGCACTAAGGGGTTTGGCCGGCCAAATGCCGTGCAGTCGACGAGGCAATCTCCTGGATCGGCCGTCTCCCGGTGATGAGGTGAGCTGGCGATAGGTCCGACGTCAAGTCCCCACCGACAGCAGGCGTAGCTACGAGCTACAACCCTGCGCGGGCGGCGTACACTGGGACAGTACACTCCACCAGCTGGAGACGCGAAGCGTTCGGTTCGGCGGCAACGAGCGATGGAAACGGATTTCGGTGATGACAAGCTCAGGAGCAATCCCGGCGATGCAAGCTCTGATAGCTCCCGACGCCACGAGCCATTGGATGGGAGACGGCGAGAGGCTGAGAAAATGTGCAAGACGTCGACGTGGACGCGCGCACAGGTCGGCGTGTAATAAATTTTGAATTGGGAGCCGCACTTGTCAAAAAGATAGTTTGCTGGCGGTGTGCGGACTGGTGGTGCGATTCGGTCGGGGTCCGGTGGCCGAGGACAAAGATGATCAGGAGGATCTTGTTCTCTTATTGCTTACGGTACGGCCAGATGTTTGGTTTGTGTCGTACGTTGAAGTTACAGTGCGGCGTGGTCCTTGATTGGTTGGAAGACTTTTTTGCTGTCAATGGGGGAAACCAGGGAAGGGGGCAAAGACACCTTGAGCTCTGGCCTTGGGCTGAGTTTATTAACCTGCCCTCCTCCAGATGACCTCCCTGATGCCAGCCCGAGAGCCCGATCTGACAAAGACCAAAAAAAAATGCCCCGCCGGGCCGGTTTGTTGTTGAAGTCCGTAGCGGGCAGCACGCCTGTGGGCTCGGTGGGCTCCCTGAGTGGGTGCTTTTGTCTGGGCACTGTGGGCCGGGTGCAGGTCACGTCGCACTGGCAAGACCCTGAGCGCTGGAACTGCGCTGCGCTGCCGTGGATGTGGATCCTCCACCCAGGCCCCCAACCCAGGAGCTGGAACACAAAGGGGTCGGACGCCAAGAAATGACGTTGGACAAGATCCAGCGTCAGTAGCAGCAGGCGCAAAGATGTCGGTATGCACTGCGCGTGCACAAAAAACGCAAGGCCCAAGACACGCAGGGTCGAGGCCGCCTGTGCGAGAGCCACGCAAGCCTGGGGCCTCGAGACCGCAGAGATAGCGCGCTGTGGCAACAGTCAACTACGGCCAGGCAGTTAGAGCGCTACATTAGCTGGTGCAAAATCTGCAGCGCGGCGGCAGCTGATGAATGGATGCTCGATTGCGAATTGCGCGGATTGCGGGCTAGCGGTGCGAGTGGACCATGCCATCGACGCCGGCAACTTTTTTCCTGCGAAAAAGTCGAAAAAATCGGCCGAAGGTGAGGGAACACCCAACCGAGAACCGAATCTCATTTCTTGAAGTGGAGTTTCCGGTCGACTCTATCTACAAGAGTAAGTGGGTAACATGTGCACTGACGTCCATCATCAAGAGGTGTCGCAACTCGATCTCGATGCTCAAGTCCGTGATCAGTTCTGTAAGCAGCAGGCTTCACAAATCGCACAAGGCTTGATGACAACTGCTAGAATTGCTAAAAGGCTTCTAAATCGCCGTATTCCCGGCCTATGGCCCATCTTCGGGAATGCCGGTCCCTGAAGCCTGCACGGGCTGGCGCTGATTAATCTTCGCTGAACCTGCGCTGCGCTAGGCAATCGTCGGCCAGGACGCAGAATTTCGAAGATGCTTTAATGCTCGATCGGATGATGGGAAGAGCTACAGTCCCGGTCGGCGTTTTGAATCCCGATGCCCGTTGTCTGCACAGAGAAAATTGTGGTTTCTGCTATGCGCCCCATCCACCTGTCGGGGCCGTCCGCTGTCGCTTGAGCCATTTCCAATAGCGGTGCAGCTGCCAGTTGCACGAGAGCCGCAAAACCCCGGATTCCGCGGTTGCATCCACTCCGGCTTTTCATGTGCCTTCGTCCACTTTCTGGAACTTTTTTTTTTTTTTTCGCTTGCTTCTGGTTTCGTTTGTTGCGCCCTGTTTTTAAGGCAATCACGTAACCTCGCTTATGTAATTTTATCGAACGGGGCAGTTGCTAGGTAAGCAGCTAATTTCTGATCGCTTGGTCCAAGCTTCGCCAAGCTCCGACTTCCGATGCCAAGTCCAAGATCCAACGTAACAATGAACATCAAACCAACACGGCGGGTCTGTGCTCCGCATCACGAAACACTTCAAGAGTGTCGGCACGGCAACGGCCGAGCAAACATCCCCAGCGGCAGCCAGCCGTCAAAATTAGCATCGTATGAACTTTCCGAGACCAAGTCGCTCCGCCATGCCGAGCCTCTAAACGCAATCACAAACCCACAACATGACCTCCTTCAACAAGGCCGCATCCCGCCCCTATCGCGTCCTCCTCGCTACCTTCGTCTCCTGGAAACTCTTCCTGTTGGCCCTCAGCCTCGGCGCGTACCTGGCTGGCGATGCCTACGACACGTCTGCTGCGCTTGCCGTGCAGCCTCACGATGACGTCATTGATCACGGCTCAAACAGTGGCCCCCAGCACCCGGGTCTGGCCTATCACGTTGTTGGCCTGATTACTCGGCTGGCAAGCTGGGATGCCATCTATTTCACCAGCATTGCTCGCCGCGGTTATCGGATTGAGCAGGAGTGGGCCTTTGGCGCGGGATTACCGGGGGTTGTGAGGGGGTTGTTGGGAGGTGAGTGAAACCTGTTCTCGGCGGCCCCATGCAAGCACCGGCGCGGTGACCGCAGTTGCCGGGCCCAATCCTGGATGAGAGGGATGAGAGTGAGAGTGAAGGATGAGAGTGAGATGACCTAGACTCAATGGTCATCTGACATACATCCTCATCACTCGGCCATGTAATATTATACCATGACACTGACTTTTAGGCCAGCTCTGGAGTATGTTGGCATCCTCTCCAAACTAGATCCGTCATCCCATGGTGCCCTACGTGAAACTCTCGCAGCCCTCTTCGTCACCAACACCTCCCATATCTTCTCAGTCTTCCTTTTCTATCACCTGACTATCACACTATGGCCAAACCGACCCTTTTTCGCCCTAACCTCCTCCGTTTTACATATCTTCTCCCCGGCTGGACTCTTCCTCTCAGCCCCGTACGCCGAAAGCTGCTTCGCCGCCCTCGCCTTTGCCGGCTGGCTGCTGTTAGCTCGTAGTTGCCGCTCTGAGGACAATGCTCTCTTACGTGACACCTACATCGTTCTAGCAGGGGTTGTCTTTGGCCTGGCGACTGTGTTCCGCAGCAATGGTGTGCTGAATGGCATCCCCTTTGCATGGGAGATGGTCAGGCTGCTGCCGAGGTTGGGGCACAGGCCGGTTGATACGATGAGGAGGTTGCTCGCGCTTGGGGTAGGCGGCGTGTGTGTTGCTCTGGGATCCGTCGTGCCCCAGGCTGTGGCTTGGATGCGGTTTTGTAGTGATGGTGTGGGGGATGTGAGGCCGTGGTGTAAGGCGTATTTGCCGAGCATATACGCATTTGTACAGAAGTATTACTGGTACGTGGCAGTGAGGCTCAGAGATTTATCTCATGTGCTAACCTTAGGCCAGGGGTGTTGGCTTTCTCCAGTACTGGCGACTCCCAAATCTCCCGTTATTCCTTCTCGCCGCTCCTATGATCACGATTATGCTCCGGTCGGCCACCAACTACCTCACCCAACCCCAAACCTTCGTCTCCAGCAAACCCGCCGAGTCAGCCCGCTTGTTGCGGCTAATCCAGTCGACAGCCGCTGCTCAGGCGATGCTGGCTGTTCTGGCCGTGACGAACTATCATGTTCAGATCATCACACGCATTTCATCTGGGTACCCATTGTGGTACTGGTGGGTTGCCGAGCAACTGTCAAGTAAGAAAAGCCTAGGCCATGTTATTATTGTTTTTATGATCATGTATGCGTCAATACAGGGGGTTTTGTTTGCATCGTTTCTTCCTCCTGCATGACTTGGATGGGATGAACCAAGTATTGGTGAAGCATGTGATAACGATTGGCAGGAAACATAAGACATACACGAAATGGACTATGTGAGAGCTATGTCAACTGATGCAATAAGTCAAATAAATTATTATTATTACTATTATTATTACTAGCCACACACTGTGGCCCTTTCTGGGTGCTCCTCCTCTTGCGATGTGCAGGAAAACCGTACCGCTGTTGCGGCGGATGAAAAACCTGTACACCCATTGTACACAATGGTTAGTCCATAACGCACCAGCCGGCGCGGACCAACACCATGACCACCAGGGGTGGCACTGTTATGAGTGCTAGCAGCGCGGCCCAAACAGTTTTGAAAATAATGACAGCCCATCGGTTGGGGAAGACATAGTCATTCCCGACCGGGGTGCCGATCGCCATCAAGGTGGCGATGCCTGGGCCGATAAGGATGCTGTAGCCCAGCACACCAATGAGCAGGCCGCGCACAATCTGGCCAAGGAAAAAGCTGAGTCTTGTCCCACAGCCCGTGGCCTGCTGGCAGGCGCACCACCAACTACCCTGGTGGGCGTTGTAGTGATCGAGCATGAGGAACCATCGTCGGAATTGACCCTGGGGTTGTCGTCCCCAGAATCGCAGTCGTAGCGGAGCGACCCTACCCCCGAGGATGTCCCGGTTGACGAGGGGCAAGGTGATCACCCAGGTGAGGACGCTCTGGGCGGCCGCGGTGAAGCCCGCGTCAGCCACAAGGGACATCGGCGGGCGGAAGAGATCAGGGCTCACGGCGCTAGGCGCCTGTTGCGCGTACTGAACTGTAGGGAGGAGGCCCTGATTAGTACGTTACTGTGGGGAAAGAAAAGATGAGATTTACCGTAACTGACGCCAAAGTTGATGACGGCAGAAATGACCAGGGCACCCAGGACGCCAACGGCGAGGTAACGTCCGTGGCGTCCCGTGACTCGAGAGGTCGGGCGCTGGACCCGGACCAGGCGAGCGTCCACAGCGAACCGGTCACCAGGGACAACGCCGTCCAGGTCGACGGTAGCGCCGCGCTCAAGGTCCGGCTCGCTGATGGGTACCGGCTCAAGGACCGTGAGCACGGTGCTGCAGGGAGAGCCTGCCGAGTTGATGGGCGTGGTCGGCGGGGTAGGGGGCGGAATATGACGGCCGGCAAGGAGCCTCCGGCCAGCAGGGTACTCCATGAGCTCGGAAGCGGGCCCCATGATCGGATCGGGGAGCCCGCTCTCGGGGCAGGCAGCAGGAGCGTTCTTGCGAGACTCCTCATCGGCAGGAGCCTTGAACTTTTTGAACGAGTTGTTCTCAATCCAGAACATGTTGGCAAGGTTGAAGCTTTGAATTTTTATTTTCTTTGAAGTGTTGATGTCGCTGGTTTGAGTTTAGTTTGGGAAAGAAGTTGATTCCAGGACGGCCGAAGAATGGACTCTTTGTATGTCGATTCCTGATTGTTTTTGACTGATTCCGGTTTCGAATCAGCCAGTTTTCCATAGCAACCAGAGAAAATCAGAAAATTATTATTTTCCTGCAAGATTAAGTGCAAGTGTAAATGGGGGATGTTCGCGTTGGTGTGAATTTGGGCTTCAGACGAAATTGACGGGTGATGGATCAGGGCAACATATAATGGGAGGACTAGTAAAAGCTCACCGTATTTTTCTATGATTATTACTTCATAGGAAGGCAACGAGTCACCATGCCAAGTTCAGGGGCTAGGTAGGGGACACAACTGCCTTCAAACCATTTCATCTCAAGTTGGTCGGTTTCCCCAGCAACCCTGCAAAATAAAACAAACCCCTGGTTATGCAGAAATGAATCTGCATGACCAAAAAAGAGAGGTGTGAGTATTATGGGTTTGCAGGTGCCAGATAAGTCTTGTTTGGATATCCAAGTCACTGTTTAGACACTTCATCGAGTCTCTTCAGCAACCTAGAAAATCAGGTCTAAGCTTATCCCCAAAAGACGTCAGGATAATCGATTTCCATTTTAATTTTGTAATACTTCCAGATCAGTAAGCGCTCTCAGAGACGATACGCTCTCAGCGACCAACGAGCACAGTCCATTCTGACTTCCCAAAGGGATGCGAGAGGACTGGTAACTATAATAAAACAACCGTATGAGGATCGAAAGAAAGCACCGCTGAGTATGATACGTAACATGTGCAACGAAAAGGATATGTATAGCTAGTGAATGTAAGACAGTGATACGAGTAATTCCTCTCAAAGCGCAGCCTTCACCTCCGGTCCAGCGATAGCTCTCTCTTAATGTGCCGTCGGCTGCTGCTGCTGTTGCTGTACCAACCCCTGTGACTGTGACTGTGACTGTGGCTGCCATAGCTTCCGTAACTTCCATAGTGCCCGTAATTGGTGCTCTCATGGTGATGCAGAGATGGATCGCCCCGACTAACTGCCACGGCTTCCATTTCACGGAGCAGGCTTCTACCGCATTCCTCCTCAAGTTCCTGGCCGTCCTTGCCGACCAAGACAGGTAGGTTTTCGTTGTATGGATTCTTGATATTCCCGATGCGCCAGAACTCCACGGGCGTCTTGCTCAGCCACTGTACCCGGAACGGATGGGTTGAATCCCAGTGCAGGCCGCTCATCCACTTCGGACGGGGCGTATCTGGCGACGGCGCCGATGCCATGCGGGCCTGCGACAGTGTCAATGAGAGAGTGCTTGGTGAAGCAAGGACAGAGAGCAGCGTACATATCCCTGGAATGCCCGGCTTTTGTTAATGGAGAAGAACAAGATCACGTTTTTGCACTTAGAAAAGGCGTCCGACAAGATCTCGCCATTCTGAACTTGTGTAGTCCAGATACCCTGCATAGGAAGGTCAGAGCAAAACCTCGCGTATATTCTTGGGGGACACATACATCTTCCATGCATCTCCGGACATTCTCCTCGTTGAAAGACTTCACAATAAAGAAACGGGTATCTGGGATGTAATCAGCGAACGAGCAACCCATACACCGTCGTGCACATTAGAAGGCGAGCGGGAAACGTCAGCCAAACAAAAGCATCGGGGGAGATACTGACCACCCTTGCGACCAAGGTCTACGCGGATCGGATATGTCTGCACCTGTTGATAGCTGGGGTCGTAGCGGTCATATCGCCGCGGGTGATCGCGGCTGCGGTCATAGTCGCCATGCTCTGTACGATAGCGGGAGCTTTGACGGGCTGAACGGCGAGGAGAGTAGTCTCGGGCACGCGAATGTGCTCGGGGCCGCGAAGACTCGCGCGCTCGTGAAGAACCACTGCGGTAGTAATCGCGATGAGGGGTCACAGAACGTGGCCGACGATGCGGCGATGAGTCCCGTGGTTCAACTTTCATAGAATGGGAGTCCCGGCGACGGTCAGAAACTTCGTTGTCCTTGTTCTCGTGGACGATAGTAGTGCTCTCCGAGGGAGTGGTGTCATTGGCAACACGGGCTACTTTATCCTTGCGGGTCTCCTCCCTACGGTCTTCGAGCGCTCTTTTGGCAGGGGTGAATGAGGGAGGGGGCATTGCAAGAGTCTCCTTTGGCTCGGCTGGCACACCGGGCGTAATTGGGGTTGGAAAGCCAGCAACGGGGTTTTCCGTACTCAGTCCGGGAACGCCATGGACAGTGCTGACAATTCTAGTAACAGTGGGACGATGGGCCGTCATCTCGAGCTCTTCTTCCTGCAGCAGCCTGCGCTCTTCTTCCTCGATCCTCATCTTTTCGGCGGCCAAAGTCTTGATTTTCCTAAACCGTTCTAGCTTACGCCTGCGCATATCGATATCATAATAACCGGTGAGTTCAAGCCAATCTTTAACATCGGGATTAATAGCCAGCAGCTGGGTGAAGGCACTGTCGGGCTGTAGATGCCCAGTCTCTTGCGCTATAATAGTGGCACTGCGAGCAGATTGTATAAGGTTACTGTAGTTTGCGATTCCTGTTGAATTGTTGGCAGATTCGGCGCCACTTTCTATGTCGCTGACAGCTGCCGCTATGGCTGAAACCTTGATTGTATCGATGTCAGTTATATTTGCATGGGTTATGTGGGGATCTTCCTGGGGAGACTCCCAGCGGCCACCTAACATGGCCGCGCAGGCAGTTTCTTCTTCAGTCTTGTAGACAGTCACGGCGGAGTCGCTATTCTTTGAGGCATGCCCGCCGCTGTTATCCGAGTTCGATAGCATTCTACTATTTTTCTGGAGTGCAGCTAAATCCGAACTACAGTTCGCAATAGCCTGTCCCGTATAGGGTGTACTCTCAAGTTCTGCCTGTCGTAGGGATTGCTGGATTTTCCTATCCTTGGCAAGAACAGAAGGTTTAGGTGGTATTGAGAAGCTTAACTTGGCAGGAGTTGATGGCAAGGAAGGCTGTCCGTTAGCAGACGACGACTTCTGAGTGTGTGTATTTTGTAAGGCACTGTGTTTGCCAATGTCAATGCTCAAGCCATCTACATCCTCTTCACGAGACGCCGAGGAGATGGACGAGATCAAAGCAGCGATGTCGTTAGCATCGGCCTGAAATGAGGGCTGCGCAGACATCTGACGAGCATCAGTTCGCTCCGAGGTAGAGCTGACCAGCGAGTTCGTGCTCGAGGTTCTCGATGGGGTGAGCGAGGCTGGCTTCGAGCTGGCCTGTGCTATGCTAGACGGCGCGGGAGATGCCTGGCTGGCTCGGTTCTGGCTGCGGCTCCGCAGAAGCTTCTCCTTGAGCTCCGCGGCGCGCGCATCCAGGCACATCTTAGTGGCTTGCTGTGTGCTCGACATGGCGAAAGAAAGTACCTATGCAGGCGACTGTAGGGGAAACAATTAGTGATCCAAGATAGCTGGCGACGAGAAAAGCGGGTGTATTTTTTTGAGAAGACCGATATAATATTCAAGTCGGTCGTAGCGATGGGCAGTTGCAGGCCTGCCGGAGACACCTATCTGGAAAGCGAAATAGGACAAATTGCCGGACGGATCAAGATCCGAGTCCAAACCACAAAGTCAGGCTGAATGTCGCGAAGACTCCTCCTGGTCTGGATTTCGATTCAACTCTCCAGTGCTAGGCGTTGAATCCAGGTTTGCAGGCTTGGATGGCGTAGCAAATATTTGGCCGTTATCGGTTTGAAACCCTCTCCACAAGATCCGATGAGAAAATTATAGATGCCTTTTTCCAGTTTACCTTTTTGTATGATGCAGAAAGCAGGAAATGCACGCTGCAGGCTAGCAACATGGGAGCAGATGATTCACCGCAAATGAAATAGGTTGACACGTCGGGCGCTGCTTTTCGGCGTATTCCACGACACTCTGCAAATCGATATGATAAACGGAACAGCACGGCGCAACAAGATGCCGTGCCTAGATTTGTGGTGTAAAAAAAAAAGTGTCAAACAGCTGCATTCGCGATGGCAGCGACAAGTTTGGCTGGCAAGTTCGCGATAGCTTCAAGACAGGAGATTGCAGGTGAGGTCAGGTCAAAGTTCGCAGAAGTGGGGTCGGACGTTGAGAGTCTAGAGTTCGGATGACTGGCATCTCGCCAAGTGATGTGATTGGCCAGACACATTCAGCCCCACAGAGAACTCACTTGATCTCGGTATGGCTTGTCTTGACCCGAGTCCCTGGCCCCAGATTTTTGGCGTTGAGTGGAGGTGTGAGCTCGGCCAAAACTCCGGCTTATCGATAAGAAGGCAACCTCCACAAGAGCTCTGGTTGTACCTGCAATAACTCCACATGACTTATCACCAAGTCTCCGACACCTCGAGTTCCGCTTGTGTCACTCCGCTACCAGCTCTCTCGAGTGCCTGCATCCAGAATAACACGTTGCTAGCAGGTGACTTAGTAAAACACCGCATATTTCAAAGGTTATAGGCAGTAAGCATGAGTGCATGGCCACCACAAGCCTATAACTCTGCGCACGAAACCCGCGATCATGCCATATCACAGCCTCACTCGGCAGCCATACAGGCTTATTCTTACATGCTATTGTCGGCTGACGGGCTGACACTGCGCGTACAAGCATTGATCAGCATAAGGTCGTCGCCAGCACTGTCTTCGCACTTGCACTGGTTGGCCGTGGGGAAGCTCGGCGTACTATGCACAGAGATATTGTGACGTGGTGAAGACGCCCATCTATCTGGAACACATAAGAGGTTGTACCCACGGTAGTTGGGTGCACGGCATAAGCCACCACGATACCACGACGCTCGCAGCCTGGTACCGAGTGAATCTTCCGAGCCCTGTGACCCACCGTCGCCGTCGTCTGCCGGGCCCGGATACTAACGGCAGATCCTTCATCACGGCGCCTGCTCTTCGAGACCTATCTTGCAGAACTTTCATCAGTCGCTTTCTTTGCGAGATTCGCGAATTTTTGCAGATAATGACTTTGACGGTTGTCGAGCAGCTTTCACCGCCATTCTCTCATAATCGAGAAGAGTCCGGAGCCTGGTCAGAAATCATGTTGACGGGCCGTTGTGCCGAATGCTGACGAAGCTCTTGCGGCGTCATGACCGCTTCCAGATATCTCGACCGGTTCGAACTGCCCATATCGTCGAGGGCATCCTTGCCGCCACGCTCGCACAAGGCTAGGCCGGCCGGGCTGGCCCAGCGCTTGCCGGAACGCGCCGAGTGCTAGGACGCGCAGAACTGCAACGAAGCGCAGATGTGCTGGCTGGCTCGAAATTTGGGGGTTCGCTGTGGGGCCGGGCGCCCGACACAAGCGAGCCCAGGATCTGCCCCTTGCATAAGTTGACCCCTGAGGACGGCGCCACAGCACAGACCGTTACAACTCCAAGCAGCCGCACCAGAACACCACCGGCAGCATCCCCCGCTTTTCCGGCCCATCGCCAGCTTGGCCGTGTTTCATGCTATTCAGCTTTTGCCCATGATATCGTCAACATCAGATGACGGTGCCGGCTTCTCGCCGATTGTACTGTCGGTTTTTTGCCCGCCCAACACAGTGCTTGGCCCTATGCACAGCGTCCAATATCCAGATTTCCAGCATGTCCATGTCTCACGTTGCAGTCCTTCGCTCTCCCGTGCTAATGGGATTCCCCTTGGCATCTTATCCGAACCATCGAGGCCATGCTGCCTAGCGTCTTCCTGTGCCTGACATCGCGGGCGACATGGCTGTTTCTGTCTAGTCTTGCCCGTCCCGCATTGCGTTCGCTTTCCCTGTCCTGCTCCACCAAAGATCGTCCGGGATGCTCCCTTGCTGGCGTCAATCTGTTTACCTGCCCCGCCCAACGACTACCCTGTCATGCAGCCACCACTTTGTATCTCTTTCGAAATGTGCGTCTCTGCATCCAATTGCCGCCGTCACCCATGCACCACAACCTAGGTTCTGGAATCCCAGATCCACCTCGGTTGGCCATGTAATTTGCCATGAAACACTTTGCAGTTGGCCGACCGCCATCCAACGTTGAGCCTACACGGCTAGGGGGGAGAATGGAAAAGGAGATGCTCCCATCAAGGTGTGAAGTGGGAAATCATCAGAGTTTTCGAAGATATAAGACATCTACAGATCCCTTTTGACCACTGCTCCCTTTCCTTCTCACCAGGCGCAAGTCGACCTACCAGCAAGGCCATACAATAACATTCTTCACACTCCTTTGTTTCTCTTACAGCTACGTTCGCTTCACAGAGTGAAGGCTCTTTCCATTCTCTTTGAACCCATTATTGCATTCGTTCCGCTAGCCGGTAACCACAGCTGAGCTTTTGTTGCAACCTTTGTCACAACAAACAGCCACAACTTGAAAGATTTTCCTTTCAAAAGAGTTCGACTTTCACTGCCTATCAAGATGCCTTCATTCGTTTCGAAGACTCTCATCTCTGCCCTCGCCGGCGCCGCCAGCGTCGCTGCCCACGGCCACGTCAAGAATTTCGTCATCAACGGTCTGTCGTATCAGGCCTACGACCCGACCGTCTTTCCCTACATGCAAAATCCTCCCATTGTCGCCGGCTGGACGTCCGCTAACACTGACAACGGCTTCGTGGGCCCCGAGGACTACTCGAACCCCGATATCATCTGCCACAAATCGGCCACGAACGCCAAGGGTCACGCGGTCATCAAGGCCGGTGACTCTGTCTACATCCAGTGGGACACCTGGCCCGAGTCGCACCACGGCCCGGTCATCGACTACCTCGCTAGCTGCGGCAGCGCCGGCTGCGAGACGGTCGACAAGGCCCAGCTCGAGTTCTTCAAGATTGCCGAGGCCGGTCTGATTGACGGCTCCCAGGCTCCCGGCAAGTGGGCTGCCGATCAGCTTATCGCCCAGAACAATTCGTGGCTGGTCACCATCCCCGAGAACATCAAGCCAGGCTTCTACGTCCTCCGCCACGAAATTATCGCCCTGCACAGCGCTGGCCAGACAAACGGCGCCCAGAACTACCCCGTCTGCATCAACCTCGAGGTCACTGGCGGCGGCAGCGACCTCCCCTCAGGAGTCAAGGGTACTGAGCTGTACAAGCCCACCGACCCCGGCATCTTGATCAACATCTACCAGCCGCTCTCGAGCTACACCATCCCTGGCCCTGCTCTGATGCCCGGCGCCAAGCCCGTCACCCAGCGCACTTCGGCCATCATCGGCAGCACCACCGCCATCACCGGCACCGCCACCGCTGCTCCCGCCGCCCCAACCTCAACCGCCGCTGCCACCACCACTACCTCTGCTAATGCCAACCCCATTCCGACTATCACCCTCCGCACGAGCACCATCGCTCCTCAGCCCACTGCTGCCCCCACCCAGACCCCGACCTCCCGCGTCGGCCAGCCCCCGCGCCCGACCCGCTGCCCTGGTCTGGACAACCTCAAGCGCTCTCGTCGCCATGCTCGTGACCTTGCTGCCCACTAAGCAGGCGGGGAAGAAGAGGTGGTAATCGGCTTCGATTCTTAGCTCATTTGCCTGTTGACGCCATCCATCCCTGGAGGGATTTGTTAGTGAAACCAAAAAGGCTTCTTTTCGATTCTGATTGTGTATGTTGTATGGCTCTTCTGTTTGATTTCGTATCTTAACTATATTTGTTTTCGGGGTAGATTTCGCCCGCAGGTGTTTGGCTCCATCGGTTCGGGTAGAGAAATAGAGAATTGAAGGCTTTTTGCTGGCAATCTTGTTCCATTTGTGTTTTGCAATGTGTCATACCAATTTTGTCATTTTTGAGTGCTAGTGTAAGTTGTATCATCAGCAGCTGTCGCATTGCTGGGGAAAGGAAAACGAGGAACAACCTAGGAGCTTCCCTAATACCGCTTGTGTGGGATAGCGGCTCGGTGTTGCGACTCAACACCAACATAGGCAGCTGGGGAGCCCCTGCGTGGTATGGGGACCTGTCAGCCTCCTTATGGGGGTTGCGAGTGGACGGGTTCGACCCAGCTTGCGACCTTTAAACCAAACTCTTTAGCTTTTTTTTCTTCACTGTGGGCGGTGAGTTTTTTTTTGGACAAAGAAAAGGGGTTTTGTTCCAGGTAGGAGTTGAACACATTGCTGGACCACTCTAGCCTGGGGTAAGCGCTAAGGATTTCCAGGCAAGCAGGACTTGGCATGAAGATGGTAGGGAAAGGAGCAGGTTGGGTTGCGATCTGCGTGTGTAGCCAGGCCATTGCAGGCATCTATCCGATCACCATCTTTAGGCGGCCCACTGTATGAAGAACGTGATATTAATGTTACCTACCTGCCCGATATTGTTGATGGCAAAAGTTGTCAACCTACTGCATCATGAAGCGAGAGAGTTGTCGTTATTGATGGCCGATAATGATCGAGTAACTGCTTTGAGGGACTAGAAGGAGTTCGATGATGCAATGGTTGATAAGGCAATCTGAGGTCACATACCCTTTCCTAACGTATGTTGTTGCCAACACGGACGTCTTTCATTGTTCTCCTCTTCGAACCGGATGCCAAATTGATGAGTGAAGATGTTTGTTAGCACACTTGGCACCTTTATGTTTCAGAATGTGTTTTCCAGGAAAATTCTGCGCAAGGGCTCACATGCGAACTCAGTATGTTTAGTCAAGTCTTGTCTCTGGCATCTTCGAGAGATCTAGAACTCTATCTAATGACTTGCTCTTTTTATATTCTGTCATCGGAGCCATAATATAATCCCTCTGTGAGCAGTGGAAGATGTAATTAAATGGCTCCGAGGTAAAGTGCTATCCGGAGGACCTGCTGCCACTTCCGACCATGCTTAACACTCAAGCTGGTCAATGTCCATTGCTATCTATTTCTTCACATATTGCCTCTTCACTAAGGTCGCAAACTTTTAACATTTCCAAGCACTGGACTTCTTGTACACGACCTAAGTAATGTGAGATGTGGCCCCCAAAAGCATCCGCAGACAGCCACCAGCCAATCATCTTACACTATTGTGTTGCAAGCTCCACGCCAGATCTAGGATTTACACACCCGGGAAGAGATTTGATGGCACTCACCACACCATTGTTCACAAAATGATTTCTCACTTCTCACAAGATGTATTAATGAATGCAAACATGGGGGCACAAGTCAGGAGTAGCGTAACCTTATTTAAATTCAGTCAAACTGCCAATACCCAACAGATGACCAACATCACTCAAAAAACCTAGACTGATCTTTGCCCAATTCAAACCCTAGCTTGAAACGGCGCAGAGTCCTCAATCAGAAAAAACATAGATGCGCCTTGTTTGTAGAACTTGAGTATCTTCAGCTGAGCGCAAGCCGGGCCAAATCAGACGTGGCAACGAGCCACAACAAGAATAGCTGGGAATGCAGGGGCCGATGAGAGGAGCAACAAACTCCAAGAAGGATAAGGTATCGCATCAAAACAAAGAAACCAAGATTGAACACAAAAAAAAACGAGCCCAAGCTAACCCCCTCCAGTTCCTCTCGATTTGGAGTCAGTCTAGATCTCTATGCCATCGTCTTCGTCTTCCATAGCCGGAGATGGGTATCTGCGTCCGGAAGCATAAAAGCAAAACGAACAAAAGTACTGGAATGAGATCCTGGGTATTTCAGGGAAACAAAACGGCCCAAACCACTCCCATGCTATATCCTGGAGGCCCCAGAAAGAAATAATGGATAATAGACAATAGATTATCAATACCGGTAACGACAGTCAGGGGTATCATATGCCCTCCCCCAAAGCACATGAGAGTCTGGTATACTCGTGAGATATCCTATTTATGATCAACCTTTCCCCTCCCAATACCCAAAATGCAAATATCCAATCCCAAAACAACAAAATGACAAAGGAAACGAAGAAGTGAAGAATAATGTCGTCCCACGAAGTGAAGTCGCACAAGAACTTAACCTAACAAAGCCGACCATGATTCTAATCCTTTACGGCTTCTAGACCCATCCCTGGCAGAGCAATTCCCAAACCATTCGGATGGGGAAGCGGTGCCGGGTTTGCCGCATGATACGGCAGGCTGGTAGGCGCGGTAGGAGCGGCAAACATTGCAGGCGGCGGCGGCGCTGTCGGAGTATGTTGTGTGCCATAGGGATATGATGTGACCGGGGATCTCCGGGGTTCAGGAGAGAAGGTCGATGTAGCCGAAGTGGGCGCGGCTGGTGAGTGAGGAGGAAGGTGCTGCGTGTCGAGACGTGGAATAGAGCCATACGGACTCGGCATCGGCAGACCAGCCAGAGCAGGTTGCGCAGGGACTGGATAGCTGGTGGACATGGGGTAGATCGAGGTGAGCGGGTCAGGAACTGTGCGTGGACCAGCTTGAGCATACGGATGATAGTCGCTCTCATAGCCGTGTGGGCTGTCATCGGGGGCACCATCCAGGCGGGCGCGCTTCGTCGGCTTGTCGTCGTAACTGCTGTAGCCATAAGAGCCAGACCCGTACTCTCCTGGCCGCATCTGCGGCGAGTCACCATAGTAACCGCTCTGGGACCCAATCGCGCTCCTGGTCCTGTCGAGCTGGCGGAGGTGGTGTGTGCTTCCATTCGGGCTGCTCAAGTCATGGCTAGTGTCATGAGGGAGGTAGCCATAGCTGCCCTGGGGCGGCCGCATCTGATCTTGCGTTGCCATTCCCAAGCTCCGTTTCTTGCTTGAGACGCTGCGCGAGTCCTTACGCAGGCGCAAGCGGACGCCCTGATCGCTGAATGAGCGCGTCAAAAACGTTGACTCGGCCAGCCCGGGGAAGCTCTTGGTTGCGTAGACGATGAATGGATCGGAAACTGTGCGTGACAACAACCAGCACTCTTTGTCGGCCAACCTTAGCTCATAGAGCATAAAGAGCAGTCGGTATGTTCCCACTCTCCTAACAGAGAGATCGCCAAAGACAAAGAAGCCGCCTTGGGTGTTGTCGGTATCCTTGAGACTATAGAGGGACGAGACCAGTGTTCCTGTCAAATCGCTCTCCTTCGGCCCTCCCCCACTGTCTGGCTCATCGTCACCCTTGGGGATTAGCCTGGCGGTCAGGATCAGGTAGGGGTTTTGCAGAAAAGTCCTGTTTGGGTCTTTTCTCGGATTGACGAGAAGCTGAACAATGGGCGGCGGATCGATCGGTTTGCGCTCTGTGCCCTGCGGTCAGCAGAGTCCATAAGAGCAGCTGCTGGCGAAGTTTGGAACAATACCTTTCCCTTTTCCTATCGCAACGCAGGCATACTTAGGTTGCTGCCGCACTCGGAGCTCGTAATCGTTTGGTGATAGTGATGAAAGCATCATTTCGACTAACTTCTGAACCTCTAAATTTCAAGAGAAACCAACCGAAGAAGATTAATGGCGCATTGGACACTTGACGGCGGCTGTCAGGGAGACGAGTTATCGAAGGCCAATCCGGCCGAGAAGACAACGCAGGTTTGCCGGGAACAGGGGAACAGGTGACCAAAGTATCAACAAAACCCGACTCTTCTATCCCTCTGTTGTCCCTTCCCAGACACTCTCAAACTCTTTCTCTGCTATCGTCAATGACTTCTGTCTAATGGTTCTCCTGATTGCTGGTCTCCAACCAAGGGTGCGTTATCGAGACTGGCGTTGGAGACGTCGTGTGGTTGGTGGCTGTAGTTAAGTCGGGAAGTCGAAGATGTTGATTGCTGTCGAGCTCGATATAGACCTCGCCTTCGCTCTCTACCTAGAGTGTAGGAGAGGAAGGGTTTATCAACGGTCGGCCCTCTGGGAGGGGTAGAAGCACTCTTGAGTGCCTACACACGTAATATAAGCGGCGAAGTCAGTCAACCGGAGTGAATGAGCACCGAACAAGGCAGGTCCTTGCCACGGGCTCACTTGAAAGCCGCGAGCTGCAAGTCAGGGCAAGCCAGAGATGTAACGCCGTGTCTGCAGCAGATGGGAGTCGCGTGTCTATGTAACCTCTCAGGCTCACTCACACACAAACGCTGTCAACTCGGAGGTGTGTAAGTAAATCTCAGCCGGGGAACAGGGGACGGTCCGGCAGAGAGAAACGGGGGGTTGATCCTCTGGAACTGGTTACACAATGGGGATGAGTTGGGGCTAGATGGGAAAGTGAGAGATAGGGCAACAGACGAAATATAACCAAGAAAGCAAGCAAAGGCTTGGAGGAGAATCCTTGACAAGGAGATTGACGGGGACTCCACAATGGCACCTAGGCAGGGTCGCTGTATGTATGAAATGTACCTTAAGTACGTAAGGTAGCTTAGTCCCGAGCGGAGGAGGGGCATCAATAACAGAGCGACAGGGACGATGATATGATTGACAAGAGAGAGAACCGATGCCTGGGGAGGGGCCAGTTTCTCCAACAGCGGGGCTCCCCAGGATGCTCTAGTGTCGCAAGGCATGACCTGGGCATCGTCTACTGGAGACCAGGGGGTGACTCGGTGGTGCGCGGGCACGGTAGGATGGACAGGGTTGAGAGCTAGGCCTCGATTTGCTAAGTTGCCCTACCCTGTGACCCCAGACGGCACAACAGCTGCTAACAGTGGGCAGCTTGTTCTTTTCATCGCTAAAAGACTGCATGCAGGGGACGGAGCTGCAGGGCACGACAGCGCAGCCGCGAATCTGACAGGGCAACAGGGGGGACTTGAAGCCGGGAGTGTGCTCGCGGGACACGGCGGTCGATAGACTGCTGGCACTACAGTCCAGTGACAAGAACCCTTCAATGACGAGTGGAGTTTTTTTTTTTTTTTTTTTTTTTTTTTTTTTTTTTTTT
>Ga0065720_1003097_pt1 | contig 38350 bp, 32 predicted proteins | sample Thericmetagenome_FD_59107 | JGI IMG/M metagenome (GOLD analysis project Ga0065720, IMG submission 59107) | Thermophilic microbial communities from the Joint Bioenergy Institute, California, USA of rice/straw/compost enrichment - eDNA_2 v2... | ecosystem: Engineered > Solid waste > Grass >... | reverse complement strand
CGCTCTCACTCAGTCAAACAAGAGCAACGATAGCAACCAGATGTGTGGAATATGCGGCTTCCTTGCGTTAGATGAGCGGCTCAACGAGCCCGTCCTCAGACGGATGAACGCCACCATCGAGCGCCGCGGTCCAGACGGCGCCGGCCACTACTTCGATGGTAAGGTGGGTCTTGCCATGCGCCGCCTGGCGATCATCGACCTGGAGGGTGGCCAGCAGCCTATCTTCAACGAGGATCGTAGCGTCTGCGTCGTTTTCAACGGCGAGATCTACAACTACCGTTTGCTGCGTAAGATCCTCATCGAGCAAGGACACCAATTCCAGACACACAGCGACACGGAAGTCATCGTCCATCTGTACGAGGAGCACGGCGCGGAATTACTGTCCCACCTCGAGGGCATGTTCGCGTTCGCTCTCTGGGACTTGAAGCAGCGCACGCTGCTGCTCGGCCGCGATCGCCTTGGCATCAAGCCCCTTTACATTGCCGCCACGCCGGGCGGCATTGTCTTTGGCTCGGAGATCAAGGCCGTTCGGGCGAGCGGCCTCGTCGATTCGACCATCGACCTTCAGGCGCTCGATGAGTACGTCACATACACGAACATTCCAACTCCTCGTACGATCTACGAGGGCATTCGGCAGGTCGAGCCGGGTACGTACGTGCAGATCTCGGCAAACGGAGCCATCAAAGCGTCACGCTACTGGAAGGTTCCTCTCGTGCCCGAGGACGATCGCAGCGAGGCCGAATGGCTCGCGGCCTGCGAGACAAGCCTGAAATCGGCCATTCAGAGCCACCTCGTCGCCGATGTTCCCGTCGGTGCCTTCCTGTCCGGAGGCGTCGATAGCGGCCTGATGGTCGCCATGATGGCCGAGATGCTTGACCGCCCTGTGGAGACTTTCACGGTCGGTTTCAAGGACGCTGGATCGGCCTTCATCGATGAACGCCGCTACGCGCGGGAGCTGGCGAAACGCTACAAGCTCAACTACCACGAAATCGACGTCACTCCTAATCTCGAGGAGATCGCTAACGATATCGTCGATGCGTTCGACCAGCCCTTCGCAGACGATTCGGTTGTCCCCTCCTACTACGTCTCGCAAGTCGCCGGGCGCAACGTCAAAGTCGCGATGACCGGACTCGGCGGCGACGAGCTCTTTGCCGGCTACCGGAGACATCTCGGCCTGATGCTCGGAGAGACCTATGCGCGACTGCCGCGATGGTTGCGTGAACGGATCATCGAGCCTGCCGTTCGCCGACTTCCCGAATCGCGCAATTCCAGCGATGTCATTGATCACCTGAAGCGCTTCACGCGAGCCGGCGGCGTCCCCGCCGCTCAGCGGTATCAAGATTCGCTGTCCGCGCTTACGTGGCTCGATCGTCAGACGCTCTACGCGCCGGACGTCGCCGCACGGATAGATCCGACCTCAACGACGCACGTGCTCATCGGCCGGTTCACCGAGGGCTCGGAACCTTCCACGCTCGAGCGCGCACTGCGCACCGACCTGCAGACGTACCTCGTCGACGACATCCTGACGCTCACGGACCGGCTAAGCATGTGGCATTCGTTGGAGCTCCGCGTGCCCTACCTCGATCACCGTCTCGTGGAGCTCGTCGCCCGAATGCCCTCCAGGCTGAAGATCCACGGTCGCACCCAGAAGTATCTTCTCAAACGACTCGCCGAGCGTTGGCTGCCGCACGAGATGATCTATCACAAGAAACAGGGCTTCGAGGCGCCAATGGGCCGATGGTTGCGTGGACCGTTGCTTCCGTTCTTCGACAGCGTGGTAAACCGCCGTAGCGTCGAAAGAACTGGACTGTTCAACTTTGAGACCATCGAGCGGCTCAGGAACGAGCATGTCTCTCGCCGAAAGAAGCACAGCAAAGTGCTGTTTTCGATCATGATGCTACAGCTCTGGTACGATCGCGTCCTTGGCTGAGGACCCGCGACTCATTGTACGCACGTCTTGGTCAAAGGCGCATGCTGCCGGACTTCGTCCATCGCTTCTTCAACGTATAGATCAACGACGGCCTGTACGAGTCGATCTCACGAATACGACGCATCGTAGCCGCCGTCATTCTCTTGCGTTCGCGCAATGCCTGCGGTACCCCCCTCAAGCCATGCCATACCGCTCTAGCCCACCACAGAAGATACCCGTCCCTCAGCGCGTAGAAGAACATGGCGGCCGTTTGACGCAGAACCGTCACTGTACCGTAGGTGAGCGGTAGGTTGCGTATCGCCAACCAGAAGGTGTTCCTAGTATCGAAGTAATAGTTGCGCCAGGACTTCCTTCCCTCAGGCGCAAACGAATGTGTCACCGTGATGGCTGGACTGTAGATCACGCGCCATCCTTTATTCATGATGCGAAATGCCAGATCTGGGCCCTCGTGGCTAAGGAAGAATGGCTCCGGATAGCCTCCGACCTCTACGAGCGCGCTCCGCCGAAATGCCACCGCACCTTCGGTGATTTCGTACGTATCAAATACTGAGTCACAGTACTTCTCTACCTCGCGATGGTGGACCCAATTCACGATCCTTCCGGTTCCCTCCTCCAGCACTTTGAAGTTGACAGCGGCAATCTCCGAGTCGGAGAAAATGCGGCCAAGCTGGTCACGCGCGTCCTTGCTGAGCCCGAACACATCGTCGTCCAGACAGATGATGATGTCGCCCCGCGCGACCTCGAATCCTAGATTCCGGCCCGCAGCGCCGAGATTGCGCGGAGCCCTGACGGTCGTCACACCAGGATAACTGTCGGCCACCGCGGACGCAGGTACGTCGGACGCGTTATCCACCACGATAACTTCGACATCGTCTCGCCGAAGCTCCTCGAGCTCTTCGAGCAATCGCCGTAGTAGATGACCGCGATTGAACGTTAAGATGACGATCGAATAAGAGAACGGTTGCGTGCGGGTTGTGGTCGACATCGGAGTCCGTTCTATGGGCTCGCCAGGATTCTTCGTCCCGTTATGCAGCGGAGAAATAACTGACACGAGCGGGCCAGTTCTGCTGCGGCTTCGCTCGTCACTGTTGTCGGGTCACACGGAATACTGCGCAACGGCGCTTCATTCCGATGCCCACAATCTACATACGTCCCGGTACGCAACTGTGGTCGAAATTCTATCGAACTATCGGCCCCTTCTCTACGGGAACTCTTTCGATCAAACCCGACAAATGGAGAACCGATACTTGCTGTTGCGTTCCTGTTCCAAACGACTGACACGATTGACTCTTACGATGACATCATCGCCGAACTCCTTTTGAAACACCGCGACTAGCTCCCGCTCCACTTCATCGCTGTACTCTGGCGTGGGCACAAGGTTCAGCACGAACTCTTCGAGCCCTTCCTGAATGATTTGGAGCTGCCCGATTCCCGGAAAGGCGGTGAGCGTCTTCTCGACCAGAGAGATACCAGCAACACGGGATCCGTCGCGTCGCTTCAGGGAATCCGCCGTCCGTCCCGTTAATCTTTCCATTAACGGCAACCCGCGCCCGCATTCACACTTGCGGTCCGAGGGTACACCCATGTCGCCGACCGCATAGCGAATCAGCGGCATCCCGCGATTCATGAAATCGGTCAATACGATGCTGCCTTCCTCACCGGGAGCTGCGGGCGCCCCGTCCTCGCGAATGAATTCCACTAGCACATGCTCAGCATTGAGGTGCAATCCTTGATGAATCTCGCATTCGCTGGCGATGAGCCCCACTTCTTCGCAACCGTACCGGTTTGTAACTGGCGCCCCGAACACGCTTTCGATCACTTTGCGCTCGTTCTCGAGCAGCATCATCGAGGTGGATATGATCCCATCAACCGGCGGGACTCTAATGTCTCGGTCACGGAGAAACTCGGCAAAAATAAACAAGGAATGCGCGTGACCAAAAAGCATCTCCGGCTTTCGCTCCCTCATCCACCTAGCGAAAGCGGCCATCGACTCCTCGTCGAGCCGCATGGTGTCGAGGAACATCAAGCGGTCATGGAACGTGTTGCGGATCTTCTCTTTGAGCGTCCGAGGTACGGGTGGTGTACCCCAGAGTCCTGCAATCGTTGACCCCGGCTTCCAGCCGGCCCAGCCATCCGTCCGCATCGCCGCCGCATTGCGCGCTTTCTGGCAACGCTCGTCGAAGTACACACGAAGCGCGACACCCGTCGAGCCGCCCGTCTTGGCGCCGATGAGATCTTCCTTCGCGAACTCCGACGAAATTAAGCCCTCGACCTCGCTACTGACCTGCGCCTTCGTGACGACGGGAAGTTGCCTTATATCTTCGAGGCATTCGATCCGGGGGAGCCCTTTCCAATACTGCCGGTAGAATCGGCAGTGTTCGTACGCGTACTTTGTGATGAAGCGAAGACGCTCCAGCTGCAGTTTCGCCAGCTTTTCAGGACGCCAATACTGCGAGCGCCGCAACGACCGCAGCTCACGGAGCCGTCCCGTCCCGTCCCAAAGGTCCCAAAGGGGATATGTAAAGTACTTGCAGAGGACCTGCCACGCCGAGCTCACCGTTCTCGCCTCGACTTATTGCCAAGTAACCGTTCTGAAAGGATTATTGTAAGTTTTTCAGGGCGTAGTCGAACCCAATTAGCTGAGCTTACCGCTAACATTTATCTCGATCATTGATGCATGCACGTTATGTAGTGGTACCTGGCAAAACGGATCTGCGCACCATCGTTGGGATAGCCCGAAAGACACGTATTCAGTTTAGGTGTCGCTGAATCGCGTCATGAGGCTAAGTCTCAGGAAGGAGCGAGCAAAGACCTTTACCGACTTGGAGGGGGCCACTCACCATATTGTCGGTTTAAGCAGACTTTTCCCGTATGCGCCGCGACTCGACAATAATCGCAGACGTGGTTCACACCCTACCGCGTCCACTGGCGGTACGCTTCTTCGAATTCCCGGGACTCGGTCCATGCGTTGCGCCAGGATGAGGACACTTAGTCGTTGCTTCGGGCTCCGAAGAGGCAACCTACGATCGGATGTTCATCGAGGATCATCAATGAAACTGCATCTTTCATCGCTGTGCATATTGGCTGCCGCATCGAGCCTCGCAACTTACACTCATGCGGCACCTTCGCTGTCTCAAGTTTCAGGGACAGTTTCTCACGGTAGCTCGGTGACCGTCACGGGAAGCAATTTCGGCAGCAAGGAGAAGGCATCTCCATTAGTATTCGATGATTTTGAAGCCGGCAGCAGCGGCTCCAAAGTAATGATGTCGAAGGCCGTCGTAGGTCAATGGCAAAGCGGCGCCGGTTACGATCAGCCTACCTATACGACGGAACGCGCCTATGCGGGCAGCAAGTCTGTCAAGCTCGCAGCTCGCCCCAATGCCTATAATCTCTCCGTCAATCAGAACGGCAGCTTTCCGGTCATCTATATGGACTGGTGGGTACGTGTTGACCTTCTCGATAATGTTTCCCGCAATTGGAAGCCTTGGCGCGTCTACGGCGCAAACGACAAGTTGCAGGTAAACGGCGTGGTCATGTGCAACGGGAACGGACTCAGCTTCCTCAACGAACAACGAGAGGTAGGCTATTGGTGGGGTGAGGGTGGCAGCTTCAGTAACGGTCAATGGCAGCATTTCCAGGTCATGATGAAGGCTTCATCTGCACCCAACGTCGCCGACGGCGCCATCAAACAATATATCAATGGAAAGCTGGTAAGCGATCACAAAGGTCTCGTGACTCGCACAACATCTGCACACTGGGATCAAATTCGAATTGGTCACTACTGGGCTACCGAAGCCGTGGACGCCTGCACCAGCAACAGTGGCGCGAACATCTATCTCGATAACGTGTACATCGACACGTCGTGGGCGCATATCGAGCTCGGCAACGCGAGCACGTACTCCGCTTCTACGAAGCGTGAAATCCAGATCCCGACGCGGTGGTCGTCAAACTCGATAACATTTACCGTGAATGCCAGCTCCTTCCCGTCCGGTTCAACCGCCTACCTATATGTGACCGATGCGAACGGAGAGGTGAATGCGAACGGATTCCCCGTGGTTATCGGAGCCGGCTCAGCGGAGAAAGTGCCGGCCCCACCCGCCAACGTCTCCGTGCAGTAGCTTGAACCAAGGTTAGGGATACCTTTAAGGGGCACTGAACGGTGCCCCTTTTTCTTTTCGATCACAGCCCCACAGCGGACAAAGAAGCAGTGCAATATCCTCCGAAACAAGGGGCCGTCGACCACGCCCGGTCTCCTCGCAGTTACAATGATGACCTCCCCCGAAGAATGACACCACAAGATGAAGGTCGCGTTTCTCATAGATACGATCAGCACAGACACGGCCGGTACCCAGAAGCAGCTGCTCGAAATGATTCGACGCCTCGATCGAAGCACCTTCGAGCCGCAGCTCATTTGCCTATGGGAATCGCCCTGGATGAAGAAAAACTCCCTGCCATGCACGTGCACAGTGCTCGGCTACCGCGGTTTCCTCAAGACCAACTTTCCAGGCGTAGTCCGTCGATTGGCACGCATCATCTCTGAGCAGCGCATTGACATCGTCCATACTTTCTTCGAAGACTCCATTTTCGTGGCCTGGTTTTCTGCCGCATTCGCTCGCCCACGACCAGTGCTCCTTTCCAGCCGTCGTGACATCGGGCTTGGTCGAAAGAATCAACCTTGGTATCACTCCCTTTTTCGCCTCGCTCTGCCTTATGTGAATCGAAGCTTTGCAGGCATCGTCGCTAACAGCGAGGAGGTGCGCAGGTATGTCGCGCAACGGGAACGCACCCCTCTGTCGAAGATAAAGGTCCATTACAACGGAGTCGCATTTCCGACTCATGATCCAGCCCCCGCTATCCCTGCCACCATCGCCGCTCACCCGAATGCCACCTGGATCGCTATCTGTGCCAGTCTCACGCCAGTAAAGCGTCATGACCTGCTCTTCAACGCATTCGCCAGGCTGCCAATAGATGGCGCCTCCACCCCGCCTCGACTAATTCTATTGGGAGAGGGCCCCGAGCGGTCCACGCTCGAGTCATTAGCAAGCGACCTTGGAATCAGGGATCGCGTCCATTTCGAAGGAGCCGTAAAGGACNTCAACACCTACCTGCGACATGTCGATATCGGAGTTCTGTGCTCTGATCGAGAAGGGCTGTCGAACGCAATACTCGAATATATGGTGTACTCCCTTCCGGTCGTCGCCACTCGGGTCGGCGGCAACGTGGAGCTAGTAGATCATGATAACGGCCGCCTTGTGCCCCCGGACGATGTGGACGCCCTCGCCGCCGCATTGCGCGAGCTCATTGACGATGAACCATTACGCCACCGTCTCGGCGCAGCTTCCCGCCGCAAAGTCAGCGAGCGTTTTTCNTGGGAGCGCTCGATGCGCACGATCGAGGATTATTATCGTTCGCTTGCGCCATCGAACTAGCGCCGTGCGCCCGCCAAAGCACAAACGACCAATAGCTAGACCCTATTGGGGGACTAGACGTTCATACAGGCGAGAATAGGCTTCGAACATTTGCTCACTCGAGTACTCGCGACGCAAGCGCTCCCATGCATTATCGGCCAGGCGTCTTCCCAAGTCCGGCTGCCGCACCAGACGTTCGATCGCCTGTGCGAGTACCTGCGGGTTGCTCTTGGGTACCACAATGCCTGTCTCGCCATCCACGATGAGCTTCGGTACGTCACCCACCGCGGTCACGATCGCCGGCACCTTCGACGCCACCGCTTCCAATAAGCTCATCGGCATCCCCTCATCCAGCGAAGGAAGAACGAAGATATCTGCCTCCGCCAACACGCTTCTGACGTCCTGTCGAAAGCCAAGCAACCGCACGCGGTCAGTTACACCGGCGCGTTCGATCTGCCGCTCGAGAACCGCTCTCAGCTCACCGTCTCCCACGATGTCCACTTGAACACAACCAATCGATGGATCCATCAACGACGCTGCAGCAACAAGATCACATTGCGCCTTCTGCTCCGACAATCTGGCCACGTTAAGCACGCGAATCGGCTCGCCTGGACGACGAACCCGCGTACACATCGAATAGTCCGAGAGAGCGATACCGTTCCTAATCAAGCTGATGCGATCTTGCGCCACCTCGTGATCAAGCAGAATCCGCTGAATGTCCTCGGACACGGCCGCGATCGCAGGATAGTGCCGATACAGGCGCTTTTCGATCCGCATCATGATTCGCATTTTCCACGGCGCATTTGCATCCACGAACCACAGGTGACATGTTGCAAAGATCTCTATACCCGATAAACGACGCAGGAAGTACGCGTATACCGCCGGTTTGTATCCGTGCACGTGAATTAGATCGATCTGCAGACGCTGCAGCTCTCGCGCCGCTCTTGGAAGCTCAAACAGAACCCGAGCGTTCGCGATTCTGATTCGATGCGCCTCAATCCCGTAATCGCGAGCGACCTCGACCAGATCAACTCTTTCGTCATCCCTCTGAACGATGCATCCGATCACAGGTTCAAAGTCACCCTTGACCAGCATTTCCCTTGACAGGTTAAGAATTACGCGTTCCGCACCGTAGATGCCACCTGACTCGATCAGATGAAGAACCCTGCGCCTCGCCCCCGTCGTGCCCATCCCCACTATTTCCTTGCGTAAATCTTGTACTTCAAGCCGTAGTCTCCGCCGCCGGCACCAGTCTTCTTGCCGCTCAACTCGAAATGCGCATCCAGCAAGTTCCTCACCGCTGGTGCTTCGTCCATGTTGAAATCGTCCTGGACGAGAATGAACTTGATGTCGTCCCAGCCGACGACGCTGCCGAACGTTTCAGGCGGCGTCGTATAAACGTCATAGAACTCAAAGCCCGATTCGAAACGATTCTCGAGCATATCGAACAGCACAAGGGTCGTTCGCTCTTCCCAGTTCTTGACATGTCGTTCTGTGAAGGTCAGGCCCTCGCGCCGGTCACTCTCCAGCAAGCGCTCCACGACGGCACGTGTTCGCTCGATGCAGCGCGTGTTCTTCGGCAGAGTTATCGCGTCAAAACCCAGTACATAAATGGCGTGGTCTGACGCGTTCTCTGAGACCCACTCAACCAGTTCTGTATACGGTGCAGCACGAAGGAACAACACCTGTCGTATCGACTGCGCTCCCAACACAGCCAGCAGCAACCCTGCTGCAACGATTGTCCAACTACGGTTACGCACGCTGCTTAGCGCGTACGCCGCCATTACATAGAACACAGGCAGTGCCGGCAGCATCCAATACGCGCGCATTTGCCGGATCAGGCTGAACAGCAAGAGCCAGCCCACGGCTACTACGGCTATCGTCTTTATCTTCGACGATGCCAATGCGCGGTCACGAAACCCGACCCAGCATCCGGCGACGATGACTGGTACCGCTATCCACCCCGTGCCGCGCAGGATCGTGATAAATTGATCGCCCCATTCGAGCCACGGCGAAATATCGTCCTTGTAGTTCGCCATGCGAAGCTTGAGATACAAGAGCGGATCGAACAGTGGAGAGCCCGCAGAGACACAAAAGAGAAAGAACGACACCCCAGCGAGGAGAACGAAGCGCCCGAATCCTTCTCGCAATCCGTGTACCCGAAGCAGATCAATGGCAAGAAATATCGCAAGAAACGCACCATGTAGCTTCTGTCCAGCGGCCACCCCTAACAGAACCGCACTGACCATCAGCCATCCGTAATGCCGACCAGCCTCTGAGCGCAAATAAGAAAGCAAACCCGCGGCGCAATAGAACGACAGAAATGAATCAGGCCGCGCCACGATGCCCGACCATATTACGTTGTAAGACAACGCATACATCGCCACCACGACGACCGACGCCCAACCGGACCATCGATGTTCTAGAACCTGCCGCGCTATACGATAAACAAACCAGAGCGTGATGAGATCGACCGCCAACGTGATCCAGCGATATGCGAGCACGTAAGCACCAGGATCCCCGTAGAAATCTCGGTAGGCATCCGCCACAACGTTGAGGCCGATCCCGGTGTCCACCAAGCCCAACGCGACCTTGGTAAGATAGACGACGATGCACACGAGACCATACACCCAGCTCTCGATGTACATCCGCTGCGGCGGCGCATGGCCGAACCACACTAGAAACCCTCCCTCGAAAGCCGTATCGTCGTCTACTGTGATGTGCGGCGCCCCTGACCCGATCACCAGACAGCGCAGCACTATCGTCACTGCGAACACGACCAACAGAGCAAGACTGGTTGGACTGAGCGCTGCCCGACTCATCCGCACAGAGATTGCTTTCATCCTCGCCACCCTATCTCTTGCGTGCCCGAGTGTCGCCCGTAAACACCCAGCATCTGTTGCCAGTGAAGTTTGTTGCGAGCGAGAACGCGATCGCTACGCCTTGTGCCAGTTCGGGACTCATACCCATTCCGCGAGTCAGCAACGCCAACACCGCCAGATTCACCCCAAGAGAGAGCACATTTACCGCCAAAAACCGTAAGAACTCGCTTCGTCTCGCGCGACCTTGCACTCGAAACGTAAACCGCCTGTTCAGTACGTAGCTATTGAGCAGGCCGACCGCGTAACCGCTCGCAGAAGCGACAAGCAGAGGAACTCCGAAGATTCGAAACAACAGGACGAACGTACAGAAATGCAGAGCGGTGTTGACAATGCCAACGAGCAAAAAAAGCACGAACTGCGCCGCCGCCCTCATTGATCGAAGTTCACCTCGTCCTGAACGACATATAAAGGTCGACGCTTCACTTCTTCGTAGATGCGCCCCACGTACTCACCGAGAATACCGACGCAGATAAGCTGGACCCCTCCGACGAAGAGCACGGCCGAGAATGTCGATGCCCATCCGGGAATGACGGTCTCCGGAAAGAACACTCTTTGAACGAGTCCGTACACCATGGCGACGAAGCTCACGCCGGCGCAGAGCAACCCGAACGCCGATGCTATCTTTAGCGGTATCTGCGAAAACGAAAGCACGCCGTCAATGGCGAACTTAAGCATCTTCTTAAACGGATACTTCGTCTCGCCTGCGTACCGTTCCTCCCTTACGAACTGAACTTCTCCCTGCTTGAATCCCAACCAGCTCACCATACCACGCACGAAGCGCGCTTGTTCACGCATCTTGCGGAGTTCCTTGAGCACACGCATGTCGATCAGACGAAAGTCCCCCGTGTCGACGGGAATCTGAACGGCGGTCATGCGCCGTAACAGACGGTAGAAGATCTTCGCGGTTGTCTTCTTGAACCAAGTCTCGCCCTTACGATGAGTGCGGACCCCGTAAACGACATGATAGCCCTGCCGCCATTTCTCGAGCATTTCAGCAATGACTTCTGGCGGATCCTGCAGATCGGCATCGATAACCACGATAGCCAGCCCGCGACAGCGATCCATGCCTGCGGTAATGGCGATCTGATGACCGAAGTTGCGGGAGAAGTTGATCAGCTTGACTCTTCGATCAGTCCTGCAGATCTCCTGCGCGAGTTCCAGCGTGCGATCACGACTTCCGTCGTTAACAAGAATAATCTCGTAAGACGACACGCATCGCTCAAGGGCCGCTGTGAGGCGCTCGTACATCGCTCGGATAACAAGCTCCTCGTTATAGAGCGGTACCACCACGCTCAATGTGACGGAAGAAGGAACGTGCTCGTCTTGGTGCGTAGCCGGCTTCGTTACGACCACCTGTTCAGTTAGTTCTTTCATTCTCGGTCTCTGGGATTTCTAGTTCGCGCTTACCGCAGAGCACTTGTCCGCCGCCAGTCTGCAAGGCTTAGACAGCTCGAATAAACGCGACCAACGCACTAGGCGCTAATTGATACAGCCCTGACTCGCTCCGCGCGCTAGCATTAAACGGCCGATGGCAAGTGCTCTATACTAGGGGCCGTCCGCGCAGAAGACCCGTAACGCGATCACATATTAGTAAAATACTAGCGTTTTCAATGGCTTGCGCTGAGATCGCGCGCCCTTCCGCATCTGAAATAGCCCTGTGTCCATGCCCGCCAGCACACCGCCGCCATACCCCACGTTGAGACTCCCGCAGATCGCAGTCTTCAACCTCCTGATCTTCGCATGGTGGCTTGAAGTCGGATTGCGCGTTTCGCTTCTGGCCGCCATTCGCTTTGAGTTTCTTTTGGCGGCTACCTGCATTGTGATGGCCGTGTTACACGCACACGCCACACCGCGACCCCGAATCCGCCCAAAGGCTGAAAGCAACTCTGACATCATCAAGTGCAGCGTCGTTTTTGTCATCGTGCTGGCGCTTAGCCTCCCTTTTGCCCTCAATTTTCAGATTGCGTGGAATTCATTCTTCAACCGGGTAGTTAAGCTCGCGATTATCGGCCTGCTGCTACCTCAGTTCGTCGTTTCACCCTTTACGCTGCGTATTTATCTATTTACCACCCTTCTGGCCTTCCTGAAGATTGGCCAGGAGGCCTTTCTCGGCAAGGTGACCGGTAGCATGGTGTGGTACAACCAAGGCGTGCCACGACTACACGGCGAACCCGGCACCATGTTCGGACATCCGAACTCATTGTCGGGTAAGACAGTCAGCTTATTGCCGTGGATGTGGTACATCTACCCGACGGTCCAGCGTCACTGGGTCAAGCTGCTACTAATTCTTCAGCTTGTATTTTCAATCAACATCATCATCTTCACTGGCTCACGCACAGGCTATCTGACTGTAATAGCAGTTGCTTTGCTCACAATTGCTCTGGCAAAGAAGTATCGCGGACGCCTCCTGATTGCATTCGTCGCTGCAGCCATTGCCACGGTCATATTCGTTCCGCAAGAGTATAAAGACCGGTTCACGTCCGCATTCACGGGTGTGGAGGCAGAGGGCAAATCTGCCGATACGCGTAAAGCTCTCTTCTTCGACTCCCTACAAGCATTCGCGGACAACCCCATTGGGGTTGGAATTAGCTGTTTTCCGCTGTATCAAGCAATTCACAAGCGGAATGCACAGGATACGCATAACCTCTACACTCAGCTTCTTGCCGAAACTGGCCTTCAAGGCTTTCTCTGCTTCCTTGCTCTCCTATATGTGGTGCTCCGAAAGGCATTTCGCTGCCGCAAGGTCTTCATGAGTCTCATAGGGAAACTGGAACAGAGTGCCCCATCCAATCCTTCCGACGAAGCGATCAATAGCGAACTACGAGACGTGCGCCTGCTACTGGCGACCACAAACGCGCTGATCGTTTTCACGTTCACGCGACTCGCACTCGGCGTATTCGGCCACGATCTGCTCGAGATCTACTGGTGGCTTGCCGCAGGAACGGCAATGGCTTTACACAACATGAGGCTCGTTGCAGAACGTCGGTGCGAAGTGCTACTTCAAAAAAATGCCAGCGGCGCCGATTTGGCGCTTTCCCACACCGTCCGGCATGAGAGGTACAAGTCCCCGCGATACCCACTGCAGCGCAAACTGTGATCCGTCGACAACCTCCTCGCAGCCGCTCCGCTATTATTTGAAAGCTCTTTGCAGGAAAGGACCTTCGAGCGCTCTTCACATGACCAGCCCCCTCGTTAGCGTCGTCATTGCGACTTACAACTCCGGGCACTATCTTTCTCAGGCCATCGAGTCGGTACTCCAACAGACCGTTAATGACCTTGAGGTCATCGTGATCGACGATGGATCGACGGACGGTACCCGGAACCTGGTTGCGAGCATCGACGACCCTCGACTGCGTTACGTCTGGCAGGCCAATGCCGGCCAGACGGTCGCCAAGAATCATGGCGCTCGTCTTGCGCGCGGTGAGTTTGTTGCGTTCTGCGACGGCGACGATTTCTGGTACGAGAACAAGCTCGAGCTTCAGCTACCCTTGTTCTCGAAATCTCCTTCCGTAGCGGTGGTCTATAGCCCCGCGGATACGATCGACGAACACGGTCACCCTCTAGGCGACACGTTGTTCACGCCACATCGCGGCACAGTCACCCATGCGCTTTTCATGAGAAACTTCGTTCCATTCGGGACCGCTGTTGTTCGCCGACGCTGCCTCGAGGAAGTCGGAGGCTTCGACGAATCACTGCGAATGGGCATCGACTGGGATCTCTGGCTCAGAATCAGCGTACGGCACCAGTTCGACTACGTGGAGCAGTCCACTTATGCGTACCGCATTTGGCAGGGACAGATGTCCAAGAATTGGCGCGGTCGCTATTCGTCTGCCTTCCGGATCATGAACAAGTTCGTGGACGAGCATCCAAACGCCATCCCTTCGCGCCTTCGGCGCCATGCCTTTGCTGATACCTTCGCCAATCGCGCACGAGCCCGCCAGCAAGAGCAACGTTGGGCCGCTATAGGAGATGCAATGAGAGCTCTGGTACTGCACCCGACGCGCTCCTACATCTGGAAGACGTTAGGACGCGTCGTCGTGGACAGCGTGACTGCAAACTCTTCCGATTCTCGCACCAACTAGCTCTAGCACTCCGCGACCTAGCACACACCAAACCTCTTCGGAGGACGAACGCTAGCGACTCGGGGAGCCTTTCAACGACTAAGAGAATGTCCGCTTCGCATGCACGTCGTGCCAGATGGTAAGCTCTGACACGTGGTGTCCGGTTGCACCTCCGACGAATGCTGCCCAGTCTGCCCGAGCGTCTTCGGTGGCTTTCCATGCACCATCCGTCTCTTCGCCGAAAGGACCGGAGCTTCCTTCCGGGAACAGCCAGCCGTCTGAACCGAGCACGCCCGAAGTACGCACCTGCCCGCCAGAAGCCGATGAAGCTTTCGACTTCAAGTTCGACAGAACAAAACCGACTCCAGGCAGTGCTTTTATCTTGCCCTTGATCTTCGTCTTGAGAGACGGAGGCGTCACGACCAGCTGTTTTTGTGTAGTTTGATCGATAATCTTGCACTGGCCATAGTTCAGTTTAGCGAGGCGAGTAAATACCTGATCCGCGAGCTCGTGCTGCCTTGGCAACTCAAGGGAAATATAACTTGGTCCGATGTCCGGCCTAATGTCCTGCAGACAGAAGTGTTCTTCCCCGTGCAAGCTCATCTTAAGGTAGTAAGGCACGCCGTACTTGGCAAAGAAATCGCGCAACGGCCAACACTCTACATCGACAGGATGCGCCTTCCGCCCCAGCCGTGTCGCAACTTCGCGATCGAACGAATTCCAGAGTCGATGTCCTTCGCAGATCCAAAACTGCGCAACTTTCCGTTCGGGCGCTAGAGCGACGTTGACTAGCTCAAGCCTTCCGCTTGCCACTTCCTTCGCGAAACGCTGTTTGAGCTCTGGAATCAAAGACGGATCGGCTTCGATACCCACCACGCGATAGCCTTTCGCGAGATAGTAGGCCGTGTCGTCTCCATTGTTCACGCCAACGTCGTAAATGAGATCCGAACGCACCTGCTCGTCCACTCTTACCTCCCACCAACGCCCACGAACATCGTTACCACTGATCCATCAGCCAACCCGAGGCTGCCATAGCACCTGCTTCTCGCCGCGAACGAAGCGCAAGAATGCAACGGCGGACGCGACATTCAGCAGCGCGAAGTAGTAACAGTAGCGACTGAGCGCAAATCTGCCTGCACGATTGACCCCCGAAAGCTCAAGCACGCACAGCGCCGCGAAAATAAGCTGCGATACCACCCCGGCGACGTAGATCGTCCCACGGGCCACAAGCCACCAGTTCAAGACGACCGCCAGCAAAAGCGGCATGAAGCTCAAGTACCGAAGCAGCTTGTGGGACCAGAGCTGCCATGCGAACAGCGGGTGCCTGAGAGGATTCAGAAGGCTCTTGTTGTCTCGTAACGCCCACAACGCACGCAGCGCAACGCGTACGCGCATCCGAAACTCGGATGACTGGGTAGTGAGCGTCTCCTCGGTCAGGAGTGCTTCCGGCTCATAGACCACGCGGTAACCACGAGCAACCACCCGCAACGGAAGCACAAAATCCGGCAATTGGTCGGCTCTCATCGGCTCGTAAAGCGACCGTCGGACAGCGTCGACACCGCCATCCACACCCACAATCGACCCCAGCTTAGTCTCCGCCGAGCGAAGAGCATTCTCGTACCGCATGAATGCGCTGCAGCCATCGCCGACGAGGGACCCGTCGGGATTGACATACACCATCTTGCCGGTCACGTACCCCACGCTCGAGTCTGCGAAGTTCTTGACCAACTGGCGCACGGTATCGGGCTTGTAGATCGAGTTTGCGTCCGCAAAGACGATGATGTCGCCCGAAGCTAACGGAACAGCCAGATTCAACGCGCTTGTTTTGCCTTGCCTTGGCACCTGACGCAGCAGCCTTACACGAGGATCGCTGCGCGCGATTCGCTCCACGATCTCGTCCGTACCGTCGGACGACTCGTCTGAAACGACGATCATCTCGAGCTGATCGGACGGATAATCCTGTGCTAGCTTGTTGAGAACGGATGCTTCGATGTGTGCCGCCTCATTATAAGCGGCGGTGATGATGGTGACCTTCGGCACGAAGTTCTCGTCGTGCCGCACGGGACGCGCACAAAGACTGCCCGCAAGCCGCACTACGAGAGGGTAGACGACGTACGGATAGGCACCGACAAATAAAAGAATAAAGAAAGCCGCCTCTAGCATGGCACGAGATAGTGCCACTAGGCAGAAAGCAAACCTGTGTCACAGAGCACGTTTCGCACGGTCGTGAAACGGAACTCATCGATCAGGCGCTCTAGCCGACCATAAGTCTTGCTCAGGTTCGTGTAGTGCCGAAAACGCGAACGCCACTTCGCTTTGACCCGCGGTTGCTCGGGGTCTACTTCCCACGGATGCAAGTAGAAGACGAAGGACTGTCCCTCACTTGCGTTGATCCGCCTCAAACCTGCTCGCGTCAGCCAGTACGGCAATAGTCGAAAGTAACCACCGCCCGCCACAGGCACATGGACGCCAGCCAGCGGAGCCGTCGATGGTGGGAACTCGACAAGCTTTTTTCCGCTCGGTGTCTCGACGACACCCGGGCGACGCGGCGCTCCGGGAATGCCATAGATATCGTGACGGACTGGGAAGATACTGGAATCGTATTCGAACCCCAGACTGTGAATGATGTCGAGCGCCCAAAGCGACTGTCGCGTAATCGACCAGCTGGCAGCCCTGTACCCCACTACCGGCGCACCGACAATGTCCTCCAGTAAGTGCTTCGAATCGCGCGTCTCTGCTTCAAATTCTTCCGGTGTTTGTCGGTAGATCAGCCGATGGCTCATCCCGTGACAGGCGACCTCATGTCCTGAGCTGTAAATCTCGCGAATCAGATCGGGACTGCGACGCGCCACCCAACCAAGGATGAAGAACGTTGCCTGAATACCCTTCCTTGCGAACAGCTCAAGCAACTTATGCGTGCTACTCTCGGCGCGATACTCCATCCGTGGCCAGTCTTCCTCACGAATAACGTCTGATAAGGCGGCGACATGGAAGTAATCCTCCACGTCGACGCTCATTGCATTGCGCAGCACCTGACTCGTCATAGGCTCCGAGCCGGCCACCAGGATAGAGAGAGGGACACGCGGTTCTCGGTAAATTCGCTTGCCTTGAGCGTACTTTTTCGATCCATCCAATCGTACTGCAAGCGCAGGTCCATCCTGCGCCCAACTTGCCAATCCAGGTAAGCGCCGGCCTCGATCTCGTCTGTATCCACGTCAACCTCGTCATACCGCTCCTGTTCATAGTTGGCAAACACCCTTAGCTCTAGTAGCGGTCTTAGCTGACGAGAAATGTAGATGGTCGCGGCGGCCACTGTTCGGTCCGTTGCATCACTTTCCTCATAATCTTCGTCGCTGTAATGCACACTGAGACCAAATCTTGTGCGACCACGAAAGAAATTGTATTCGACCGACGCAAAACGATTCTCGAACGGCTCGCTCGTCGTAAGCACAGATGATGTTTCCAGGGTGACGCCCCGTGTAACTTGCCCCATGCGAAACATCTCGGCCGAATTGGAGTATTGTGAACCAAGACTGATAAACACAGACGACGACTGCGATAACCGGCGATTGATCGAACCTCGCAACAATACACCGCCAGGTGACTCGTTTCCGATCTCGAGCATCGTATAGCCGGCGTCCAGATGCAGGACCGTTCTCGCACTCTCTGCCTGCAGCCGGATGAAGCTCTCGTAACGGTCGTAGTCAAAACCGTCGCTGCCCTCTTCGACGTCGACGCGCGCGCCTGCCACATTGAGCGAAAGCGACGATCCTTTTGAACCGTCACGGACGAGACTTACCACCGCGTCGTACTGATTGCTGTCGAACAGACTCATCTCGTAGTCGGACATGGTGTACCGAGCAGAAAGTGCCAGGTATGTGCGCCCGCCGCCTATTCTCAGATCGGGGCCTGTCGAAAACACGTTGATGTTCTCGCGCGTCTCCGGCGTCGCTGCAAAAAAGGGATCGCGCGCTACCTGACCGAAATTCTCTTCGACTGTCCATCGCAACCTATCTGGCACGAGGTGCCCAACCAAGCTGGCCGAGACACCACCTATCACACCGTCGTCGAAGGTATCGTCGATATAGTGTTCGTACGACACATTGCCGTCGATCGACACGTCCAACTTGGCGCTAGAGTGCTCATAGCCCAAGATGACGCCTGCTCTCGCAACCGAGCCACTCTCCTCGTCCTGCGGCGCACGAGCGACGTTATCTGACCAGGACCCCCCCGCAGTGATGGCGAAGCTCGCCCCCTTTTGCAGCTCTCGGGCCTCGCCGACCTCCGACACATCGCGCTCCTCGATCGATTGTTGCGCAATCGCCGGCAAACTAGCGATCACAGCACCGACGAGCGAAATAGCTTTGGCGCCGCGCTGAGCATTGCGAAATCCGGGCCGCATACGCTTCCTCCCGCTTGTTGTTCGTGTANATCAAATCGCCGACGCCCAGATCACGCAGAGCGATCGTCCCCGTAGCCGTAGCCGTAGTAATACCCTGGAGTGCTCGAGACAGCTGCCCGATTGAGCACGAGCCCAATCGGCCGGTCGTTGCCGAGAGCATCGATCGCATCGAGCACAGCTCGCTGGGGTGTTAGGCCGGCCCCAACAACAAGAACGATTTGTCCCCCAACGTGGGCAAGTGCCCGCGCTTCACTCGTCAGCAACACTGGCGGCGAATCGATGACCACGATTTGCCTCGCATCACCTGCCTCTAGTTCTTGCATGAGAAGCCCCATGCGCCGACTTGCCAGGAGCTCGGAGGCGGTTTCGGTCATCTTGCCAGCCGGCAAGATACTCAGGTTAGGAACGTCCGTCTGCAACAAAGTCGACGCCAACGGGACATGCTCGTCTCTCAACAGGTCCATCAGACCGGGTCCCTTCTCGACACCGAAGATCCGGCTGATATGTGGCTTGAGAACGTCCGCATCCACAAGCAACACAGAGAAGTCTTTCTCTAGCGCCATGCTGAGGGCGAGGTTGATCGATGTAAACGTCTTGCCCTCTCCAGGCATAGCGCTCGTCACCATAATGAACTGTCCGCGCTCGACTCGATCACCACCTCGACCTGTGATGGCCGCAATCAGCTGACGTTTTATGTGTCTGTATTGATCGGCGAGCACGCGTTGCTGGTGCTCGGGCGGAATGAGCCCTTCGCTGCGCAATGCGTTACGATCGACTTGTACGATCTTGTCGGTCCTATGCGCAATACGTCGCTCCGTAAGCCCGCTCGATACGCCATCAGCGTCGACAACGACTCCGACAACGCCTGCACTAGATCGCTGCTCTGCGCTCACGCTCGAGCGTGCAGCCTGCATCTTCTTGATCGCTTGTTCGACGAGGCTCATAGATCAACCTGATGCGACTGGATGCAGCAGACGGACCGCCGCGCTGTGGAACAACATTACCGTCGCGAACGCGATAAACAGCATTGCTGCCGCGCCACTGAAGGCAATTCTCTGAATTCGGGTAGCGGCGCGGTGCTTCTCGACCCAGGTCATGCTCACCACACCGAGCACGGGCAACCCCGTGATCTCGTTCAACGTCCGCGTGTTGGTGAATACCGGCCGGAATTGATGCAGCAGATAAGCCAACCCCCCGCCAGCACCAAGCCCCCCAGCAAGCACCATTGCCAAAAGCAGCAATCGATTCGGTGCAACTGGGTAAAACGGTGCTGCAGGCGGATCGACGATATCGAACTTCACCACACCCGTCTCAGCCGCGTCGTCGGTCAAACGTGCCTTTTCGAGACGCTCCACGAGCGCGTTGTACTGTGCTCTCGTGACGTCGTAATCCCGGTTGAGGCGAGCAAACTCTGCTTCGACCTCTGGAGCAGTGTTCACCAGCGCGCGCAGCTCAGCGATCTTCCGGCGCCGATCCGCCAGCTCGCCACGGAGCGTTGCGATTTCGACTTCAGCCTGATTGAACGCAAGCTGGATGCTTTGATATACCGGGCTAGCTGCGGCACCGGCCGCAGCAATAGCTGCAGGATCGCCTCTCCGAAGGGCATCGAGCTCCGCTTCCCGCTTCTGCTTTAGTTGTTCCAAGGTTTCCTTCAGCGCGACCACGTCAGGATGCTTTTCCGTGTACCGGAGCAGCAGCTCATCCAGCCGCGACTGAGTTTCCTGAATACGCGACATCGTGTCGTTGGCAGGAGTGCCCGACCGCTGCACCCCTACTCCACCCGGCGTTGTAGTCACGGATGCTAGATAGGGGATCTCGCTCTTGAGCTGTCGCTCCAGCTCGTCCCTGCGGCGTATCGCGTTAGAGAGCTGCGATTCGACCTTCTGAGCTGCATCTATCTCACTCTGAAGCCGCGCGAAGTAATCGCCTTGCTCACCCGGCATCAGGCCTACGTTCTTGCGTTTGAAGTCGGCAAGACGCGCTTCGGCCTGTGCAAGCCTCTGCTCGTACTCCGCGATCTGTTCTCGAAGAAAGCGCTGAGCGCTTTCCGATCCTTCCTTCTTTCCCCCCAAGGTGTCCGAGACGAAAGCCTTCAAGAGCGTCTCAACAACTTCGATGCTACGGTCGCGCTGCGTGTCTTGGTAGCTGATCACGTAGAGCCCACCACCCTCATCCAAATCGCCCCCTTCGATCTTGATCCGCGATCGAAGATCATCGATGAACGCCGCACGCTGCTGCAGAGTCATGTCCGGCTTAAAAAGGTTTGTAGCTTGCGCAACACGCTCCAGGTGGGGCCTACCAAGCAAGGCCTGCTGCACCATCAACAGTTGCGAGTCCACGTCAGACTCGAGCGCAATCCCTTGCAGGATTGGGCGCAGCGCCGTACGCGTATCGACGTAGACCTTAGCGCTCGCCTCGTACATGTCCGGCAGGCTCAGCACAATCAACCACCCGCCGAGACAAACGACCCACGCCACGATGAGCGCAGGCCAGCGAAAACGCCAAGCGCCGCGGACGTGATCAAGAACTTGTTCGACAGCAGGATTCATCGAAGTCCCTTAGAAGATGGATTGCGGCACGACAAGCACGTCGCCGGGCTTCAGCTCCAGGTTGTGACGCATGTCACCCTTGTTCACCAGGTTGTCGACCTTGACCTTGATCTCGCGCTGCTTGCCGCCTTCGTTGCGCACGACCTTGGCGCGATTGCCCGCCGCATACGGACCAAGCCCCCCCACGGCCAGAATCGCATCGAGCACCGTCATGCCTTGACGGTACGGAATTGCCTGCGGTTGTTTCACCTGGCCGATAACTCGCACTTGACTGAAGGCGCTCACCGGCTGCGTCACGATCACGCTCACCTGCGGCGAGCGTACGTACTCTGACAGCACCGTCTCGATGTCACGGGCGAGCTGCGACGGTGTCTTGCCCACGGCCACCATGTCCTCGACCAAGGCCGTTGAGATCTTTCCGTCGGGGCGAACGGGAACGGTGTTCGTGAGCTCCGGGTTGCGCCACACAAAAACCTGAATCGTGTCTCCAGGTCCGATGACGTAGTCGTCGCCCACCTTGCTTTCTGCCGGCTGACGCCCGGGCGGGTTGGCGCCACTTCCAGGTTCCGGCACTGCGGCTCCTTGCGCCATTGCCACGGTAGAGAGCATGGCGCAAGCCATGATCATGCCAACGACGGAGACCGTGATCTCGCGAACCCAGTTAACAACGTTTGACATGGCGGATCGACCGTACTTATGGGAGGGTACTGATGCAGCTGAGCGGCGTGAGCTCATTCGTGCAAGGTTAGCAGATAGCGAACGACGGAATTGCGATGGCGTGCAAACTCTGAACAAGGCATCCGTGCTTACACCCACCGCCCGCGGGACACATATTCGACTCTGTCACAGACCCAGCGGTGGGCAATCCTGGCCACAGAGCGCTTGCCTTGCCCTCGAGCGTTGGCCCAAAGGCTTGTCAAGCGTACAGGAGCCCCTGCACGCCCCATATCTTACAGCGCCCCGGCAGCCCCCTTACGCCCGGACGGTGCTGGTTGGTTCCCACCGCCCCCCAAATGACTCCGGCCAGGCCCGGCCGGCTTCCCTTCGGTTGATGTGGCAGGTGGCCACGCCCGGCTACGGCGCGCGAATCCCGTACTTGTCCATGAGATCGTAAAGCGTTGGGCGGCTCACTCCGAGCAGCTCCGCCGTGCGGGAGATGTTCCCGTTCGTGATCGCCAGGGACTGCTGGATCGCCCGTCGCTCGGCGCGCGCTCGCACTTCCTTGAGATTGAAGAGCCGTTCGCCCTCGGCTACCTCCTTAAGCCCTAAGTCTTCCGCCGTGATGAGCGGCCCCTCACCCAGGATGGCGGCCGTCCTCACCTTATTCTCCAGCTCGCGCACGTTCCCCGGCCACTCGTAAGCCTCGAGCGCGGCCAGAGCCCCTTCCGTAAACCCTCGCTTCGGTCGTCCCTGGCCGCCCAGCTTGCGCAGGAAGGCATGAGCCAGCACGGTGGGATCTCCCTTGCGCTCGCGTAGCGGCGGCACGGCAATCACGACCTCCCCAATACGGTAGAAGAGGTCTTCGCGGAATTTCTGCTCGGCGATCAGCGCCTGAAGGTTCTTGTTCGTCGCACAGATGACGCGCGTATCGACCGCAATCTCCTCGCGTCCGCCGATCCGCTCGATGACGCGGTCCTGCAGGAATCTGAGCAGCTTGGCCTGGAGCGGTAATGGCATGTCGCCGATTTCATCCAGGAACAGCGTTCCGCCGGCCGCCAGCTCGACTTTGCCGACCGTCCGCTTGATGGCGCCGGTGAATGCGCCCTTCTCATGCCCGAAGAGCTCACTCTCGAGAAGTTGCTCGGGAATCGCCGCGCAGTTGATTGCCACGAATCGCCCTGTGCGGCGCTCGCTCTGTGCGTGCAGAGCTCGCGCGATCAGCTCCCTTGCCCGTTCCGCTCTCGCCTGTGATCAGCACCGATACATCCGTCGGCGCGACCTTCTCGACGATGCGACACACTCTCTGCATCGCTTCGTCAGTTGCGATGAGCCCATCGAACGGCGAATGCGCCTGAGCTTCGCGCAGCCTGCGATTTTCGTCCTCGAGGTCGTAGATGTGAAACGCCCGGCTCACGATCAGGCGCAATGCGTCAGTGTCGAGAGGCTTCAAGTAGAAGTCATAGGCGCCGAGCGAGACTGCTCGTACCGCGTTCTCGCGATCTCCATGACCCGTGACTACTATCACCTTCGTCTGGGGCGCCAGCGCCAGAATCTCGCGCAGCGTCTGCATGCCTTCATCTACGCCCTCGGGATCCGGCGGCAAGCCGAGATCCTGCAGCACCACACGTGGCTCGTAGCGCCGCAAGTGTGCGACCGCCTCGTTTCGAGTCGTCACCGTCAGCACTTCGTATTCGTCGAAGCACCACTTCAATTGTTTCTGCAGGCCCAGATCGTCCTCGACGATGAGCAGCCTTGGTTTGTCGCTGATCGACATTCTCTTTCCTCAGACAGGGCCAGAGGCACGAGCCTGCATCGGTTCGTTGCTCCGCCCTTGCGCGTCCTCGACTCGGGGCAGCGTAAACGAAAAGGACGTGCCGACGTGCGGCGTGCTTTGCACTTCGACAGTGCCGCCCAGTGAGCGGATGTACTCCCGCGCCTGATACGCCCCGATCCCCATTCCCTTCGCACCTTTCGTGCTGTCGAAAGGCCGGAACAACCGGTCGCGGACGAAGTCCGCCTCCATGCCGGTACCCGTGTCGGTCACCGTGACGCGCGCACCAGCATCCGTACGACTGACCTGCACATTGATCGAACCGTTCTCGGCTGTCGCGTCCTGGGCGTTACGCAGAATATGCTCGATGACGGAGGTCAGTCTTTCGTTGTTCGCCATCACACGGCTGATTTCCGTGACCTCCACTGTTGGGCGAGGCTGTCGATCGGCGCACCGCCGCGCCGCCTGCTGCACGATTGCACCGAGGTCAACCTCTTCGAGGCGCTCGAGCTCTCTCCGACCGCGCAGCTGTTCAATGAGCTTGGATATCCGCTCCACCGCATTGCGGATGGTCTCGATCGCATCGTCCACGAACTCCGGGTTGTGCTTGTGGCGAACCGAGTTGTCGACGATCAGCTTGAGCTGCGCGACCGAGTTCTTGAGATCGTGCATCATGAAAGCCGTCAGGCGATTGTAGGCTTCGAACTGTCGACTTTCGGCGAGCCTGCGGCTCGCATCGTCCTGCGCGATGTGCGTCGCGACGTGACGCCCCACCGTCTTCAGCAGATCGCGATCCTCGTAGGTCAACTTGAACGGTCGTGGCGGATCGCAAAGACAGATGAATCCCACCACCTCGTCGAGTTGCAGCAACGGAGCCACGAGCCGCAAGGCCGGCATCTCCATCAGCCAATCAGGAACGCTGATATTGTCGTACACCTCTGGTGCGACGCGCAGCTCGCGCAGATCGATGATCCAATGTCTACGCACCAGAAACTCCGCGAGATCATCGTGCAATGCGACTGGTCTTGCCTTGTCGGACAATTCCAGCGAAGCGGGCCATGCGGCTTGAAGCACGAACCTTGGCTCATCGCTGTCCTTCAGGAACAGCAGGCCGCCTGGACTATCGAAGATCTGCGCGATCGCGCGTACGGCGGTGCGCCGCACATCAGGTTCGTCGGTCGACGAAAGCGTGCGAATGAACCGTAGCCACTCGATGCGGTAGTCGTACTTGTTGCGGTAGAAATGCTTGCTCAAGAAAACGGCTGCGTGCCTCCGCAGCGTCGCGGAGGACAGAATGCCTGCGAGAGCCACCACCGCGCCGACAAGGAAAACGAGTTGGCCGACTCGACCCCATTCGCCGCCAAGCTGCCGCACGTAGTAGCCGCCGACGACAACGACCGCCAGGTACGCAAGCGACAGCAAGACCGTGGTCGAATAGAAGACCACCTGCCGCGAAACGAACACATCGACTGACCAATCGCGAGTGCGTTGCGCAGAAACCGCGATCAACGGAGCGACGAAGACGTACAGAAGCCCCCGAGCGCTCCAGAACTCGAACGACATCCCTCCCCGCAGCTCCGCGTGCGAATACAGGAGCAGATCACAGGCAAACAGGAGCGCCACACCGACCACGAACCAACGGGTCGACTTGCGCCCACCAGGTGTCGGGTTGCGGTAGATCTGTTCGAGCAGGATCAGCCCGCAGAAAGACAACGCGAGCTGCGTTCGCTGAATGAGCGTAGCCGGGTCCGCGTAGAAGACCTCCAGCCGTTCGAGGCCCCACAAGATCGCTGGCGCAAGACATGCGGTTGCGCCCACCGCGACAGCAAGCACACGCAGGCCGCGCTTGAGCAACGGTCCGCCTAGCACGACGAGAGCCGTCAGCCACGCACAGTCGGCGAGCGTCTCGACAACGTAGGTGGTGAGAACGGACAGATCTCGTGTCGCACCGAGGGCGAGGACGATACCCCAGGCGGCGGTCATTCCGACCGCAGCGATCAAAGCGATGCCACGCGGCGCACCTCGCCAACTGATGGCCATCAGCACGGCAAGGCAGGCGAACGCGAGCCCGGCAGCGCCGTAGCTCATCGTTGCGAACACATTCAGACTGGTCGAGTCCACGGGCCGCTAGTCGACTGCCCTACCCCGACCACACACGCCGGGGCCTTCACTGATCAGCGTGCGCCCTTACGCCACAGGATCACTTCGACTGTTTGCACAAGGATCGCGAGATAAAAGAGCAGGCTGTGGTTTTTCACGTAGAAGAGATCGTACTGCAGCTTCTCGGCTGCGTCCTGCTCCGAGGAACCGTACGGGTAGCAGAGCTGCGCCCATCCCGTGATGCCCGGCTTGATCGAACTGACGCTCGCGATAGTACGGGATGCGTTCGTTCAGCTGCTCGACGAATTCGGGCCGCTCGGGCCTCGGTCCCACGAAGCTCATTTCGCCTCGCAGCACATTCAGGATTTGCGGCAGCTCGTCGATCCGCGTCATGCGAATGAATGCACCGACCCGCGTCACACGGCTGTCATTCTTCTGCGCCCATTGCGCCCCGTCGCGCTCGGCGTCCTCGCGCATGCTGCGGAACTTGAGCAGGCGGAACGGCCGCCCGTACTGTCCGACGCGCACCTGCCGATAGAAGATGGTCGCCCTGGGGCCTTCCGTGATTTTGATGGCAAGCGCCGTCGCAATCATGATCGGGAGGGTGAGCACCAACAGGAACAGGCTGGCGATGATGTCGAAGGCCCGCTCGAGGACGCTGTGCAGGCGCCCCTGCCGAAAGCCCTCGGAAAAGATCATCCAGCTCGGGTTGAGCACGTCGAGGCGGACTTTGCCTGTCTCACGCTCCAGGAAGGTCACGAGGTCGGTGATGTCGACGCCCTCGAGCCGGCACTCGAGCAGCTGATCCATAGGAAACTGCCGTCGGCGATCGTCCATCGCAACGACGATCTCATCGACTTCCTTCTGCCTGCAGAGCGTCAACAGGTCGCTCTCGACCGTGAGCTTCGCATCGGCGGGAACGCCATCGACCTCGTCGCCCTCAGCCGGCACGTAGCCGACCACGATGAACCCGCGACGATCCGAGCGGCGCCGCAGTTTCGCGATGCTCGCCGCGCGCCGACCGGCGCCATACACGAGCACGCGCCGCTTGAAGATGTCCTCGTCGACGAGCTTTTCGAACACCGTGCGCAGGATGAAGGAGGCCGCGAACGCGACGGTACACGTCAACAGAAGTTGCGAGCGACTGATGCTGAGCGTTGGCATAAGATACGCCAGGATGGCGATGAGCATCGCCCCACCCAGCACGCTCGCCGCGACGCGCGCCAAAACGCCCGCGAGCCGCGACCGCTGCCGTGCGTTGTACAAGCCCGTCGAGGCCATGGCGACAAAGAGCACAGCAGCAAACAGAAGCCCGGTCCCCCAGTGCACCTCCCAGGCATCGACCGGCAACCCGGCAGCACGCCCGAGTAGCGGCGCCACCCACGGTGCCACGAAAAAGAGCACAGCCTCCATCAGCGCCAGAAGCGCAAGCGGCAGCTGCCAATAGTGCTGAAAGATCCGAATCGCCACGAAGCGCTTTCCCCTTCCTCTCTTTCCTCGCCAATGACGGCAGTGCACGCAGGCGCAGCCTAGAACGCCCGTCGATCGTGGCGTGACACCAACTTAAGCGAAGAACTTAGAGGGCTGGATCGAACTGTCGTACATGAGCCGCCAAGTCTAGTGGTTTCCACGCGACGGCCCGTGACTGCAGTCACAAGGCGAAGTGAACTATTGTNATTGACAATGATTCGCATTTGGTTTTAGATGTGCCCGTACGCTCGCTACATCACGACTACCATGTACGTCTGCCTCTGCAACGGCATCAGCGACCGCCAGATCCGCGAATGCGTCGACCGCGGCGCAACGACGCTGGACGAGGTCCAAGCTCGTCTTCCCGTCGCCAACTGCTGCGGTTGCTGCGAGAGCACGGCGCGCGAAATCATCGAGCTACATGCCGAGTCGAAGTCGCGACCGATCGCGGCCTAGTCTCCCTCCGACGATTTCCTCGATCGACACAACGAGGCTACCGGATTCGCGGTTGCCCCTCGACTGAGGGGCGCGAATAATGGCGGCTCGTCGACTTTCGGAGCCCGCAATGCAAGGCAGCCCTACCGTCATTCGTCATCTCAACGTCGTGCTCAAGAACGAGCTCACCGCGATCAACCAATATTTTCTGCACGCGCGCATGTTCGACAACTGGGGGCTCAAGCGACTCGCAAAGCGCACGCGCGAAGAATCCATCGACGAGATGAAGCACGCCGACAGGTTGATCGAGCGCATCCTGTTTCTCGAGGGGCTGCCCAATCTGCAGGATCTCGGCAAGCTGCTGATCGGCGAGAACGTCAAGGAAGCGCTCGAGTGCGATCTCAAGCTCGAGCTGCAAGCGCATCCCGATCTCAGAGCTGCCATCGCCGAATGCGAGAAAGTAGCCGACTACGTCTCGCGCGATCTCTTCAAGGAAATCCTCGAGTCGGAAGAAGAACACATCGACTGGCTGGAGACGCAGCTCGATCTCATTGCAAGGATCGGGATCGAGAACTATTGCCAGAGCCAACTCGAGGAGTAGGAAAGCCTGCCGGCGGCGGGTCTAGCTGATGGTCTTCGAGACGACCTCAGACAAGCCGCCGGCAATCCCACGGCTGTTGACCGCCGCCACTGCGAAGTACCACGTCCCCGAGCTCAAGTTCTCCACCACGTAAAGGCTGAGCGACGGGTTCATCAGCGAGATCCTCTGATCCAACGCATCGCGGTCCTGGCCGTACCAGATCTCGTATCCGGCGAGATCGGTGAGCACACTGCCATCCGTATTCCGGTCAGGCGGCATCCATGACAGCGTCGCCGAGCCGACCGCCGCGTCGGTCACAGTGATCGAGAAGGGCGGAAGCGACGTCGAAGCGCGACCATCGGAAACCGAGACGACAATCCTGTGGTAGGTGCCGATGTCCGCCTCCGTGGGCGTTCCAGACAGCCTCCCCGTTCTCGGATTTAGCGTAAGCCAGCCAGGAAGGTTCTCAGCGGTGAAAGTCAGAGCATCGCCGTCCGGATCCGTCGCGACAGGCTGGAATGAATAGGACTGCTGCGGTCGCACGGTACTCGCAGGAACTCCATCGATCCGGGGGGCCCGATTGCCGGTACCCGCTCCGTTACCGTCCCAGGATTGATCGCCAGACGCCGGAGTCCCGCCATCTCCTCCTCCGCAGCCGGTTGCCAACAGCAAGCTGCACACGGCGGTCGCTATCCAGCGTTGGATCTGCTTCATCGGTCTCCAGGAAGACAATTAGTCGTTAGGTCCGGCGGGACTGGCTCTTATGTACAATGGCCATGCCAAAAGGAAAAAGTTACGTACTGATAAGCACTTAGGGTGACCGCCCAGGCAACTCGGTTGTGCCGACTGTCTCCGATCACCGACGGAGCCGTTTGACGTTCGCAAGAGATCGATCGTATTTTTTTGATTTTGCTCACAATTCCGTCGTCGCGCCGAAGCGACAGCCTTGTCAGCATCTTCGATCTTTACTGACGACACTCGGATGCCCCTCCGCGCGACCGGTGCGCGACGCTGCTTAAGCGTGCTCGGCACAACTCCGCTGGTCCTGCAAGCACCCGCGTCCAAACCTCGCTCGCGGATCAATCACGCACGCGAGCGAGTTCTTCGCTACGAAAACTTGACTTACTCGCTCGACGTTCATAGAGTGCGCGGCTCCCGCGTGGGGCTATAGCTCAGCTGGGAGAGCGCTTGCATGGCATGCAAGAGGTCGCCGGTTCGATCCCGGCTAGCTCCACCAAGCCCTCATCGCTTCAGCGTCCCCATCGTCTAGAGGCCTAGGACATCGCCCTTTCACGGCGGTAACCGGGGTTCGAATCCCCGTGGGGACGCCATCTCAAGACTCAAAAAAACGATAGCGTCATCAAGGATGGAAAGCCCCAAGACGAGGGGCTAGGTAAACTCGCCGGAACAAAAGTAGAGATCGCCTGCGCCGCCTCAGGAGCAAGGGAATGCGAGCGCGACGGGAGCTTTCTCGCTGACTTTTCTCAGCGGTTGACCAGCGCGGGATGAGCGTTTCGAGACTCGAAGGGATTCAACGACTCATTAGAACTATTGAGCCAGCCGTCGTAGCCTAGGCATCAAACCCGGCCGCAGTATTCCACTGCCTTTTTGAGCCGCTGCAACGTCATCTCGCGTCCCAGCACTTCGAGGGTGACATCAATCGGCGGCGAGACGGACGTCCCAGACACCGCCACACGGATCGGTTGCGCCACTTTGCCGAGGCCGACGCCCAGCTGCGTGGCGGTATCGTTCACCGCTTGGTGAATGGCGGCCGCTGACCACGTCTCGAGCGCTCCCAGCTTCTCCATGACGAGCTCGAGTGCAGGCTTGGCTTCCGCAGTCAGATTCTTCTTCGCCGCCTTCTCGTCGTACGCGGCAGGCTCGCGGAAGAAGAACACGCTGTTCTGAGCCATCTCCTTCAGCGTCTTCGCACGCTCCTGCTGGCTCTTGGCCACCGCCGCCAGCTTCTCCTCGTCGTCCACGGGGACGCCGAGCGCAGCAAGGTGCGGCTTGAGATGCTTGGCTAGGTGCTCAGGCGTCGAGCGCATGATGTGCTGCTGGTTGAGCCACAACAGCTTGTCCGGATTGAACGCCGAGGCGGCCTTGTTGACGTCCTTGATGTCGAAAAGCCGGATCATCTCTTCGAGCGAGAAGACTTCCTGGTCGCCGTGCGACCAACCGAGCCGCACGAGGTAGTTGAGCAGCGCCTCGGGCAGATAGCCTTCCTCGCGATACTGCAGGACGCTCACGGCACCATGACGCTTCGAGAGCTTCGCGCCGTCCGCTCCCAGGATCATCGGCACGTGCGCGTACTTGGGCGGCGTGCCGCCCAGCGCCTTCAGCATGTTGATCTGCCTGGGCGTGTTGTTGAGGTGGTCATCCCCGCGGATCACGTGCGTGATGCGCATGTCCCAATCGTCCACGACCACGCAGAAGTTGTACGTCGGCGTCCCATCCGAGCGGGCGATGATGAGGTCATCGAGCTCGGAGTTCTCGAAGCGGACGTTGCCGTGGATCTCGTCCTCGACGATCACCACACCTTCCTGCGGGTTCTTGAAGCGGATGACCGGATCGACGCCAGGACGCGGCTCCGTGCGATGCCGGCACGTACCGTCATAGCGCGGCTTCTGCTTCGCCTCGAGCTGGCGAGCGCGCATCGCCTCGAGCTCTTCCTTCGTGCAGTAGCAGCGATAGGCGTGCCCAGAGGCAAGGAATTGCTCCAGCACCTCACGGTACCGGTCCATCCGGCGCGTCTGATAGAAGGGACCCTCGTCGGCGTGCAGGCCGAGCCACTCCATGCCGTCCAGAATGACTTGCGTGGCCTCCTCGGTCGAGCGCTCGCGGTCGGTGTCCTCGATGCGCAGGACGAACACGCCGCCGTGACGCTTAGCGTACAGCCACGAGAACAAGGCGGTACGGACACCGCCGATGTGCAACATCCCGGTGGGACTAGGAGCGAAGCGAGTGCGAACTGTCATGGATGTCCGGCGATTCGTGGATCGTGACCCGACCGAGCGAGCTCCTCCTCGCGGGATACGGACATCCCCGCGCCAGTCACGAGTCGCTCATCACGATTTACGCGAGAGTGGTGGGCGGTACAGGGATTGAACCTGTGACCCCTGCCGTGTGAAAGCAGTGCTCTACCGCTGAGCTAACCGCCCAAAGAATCGACCGAAACTCGATGCACTTGGACGAACCGGCGCCCGGTTCGGAAGGGCCGCTAGTGTAGGCAGCGCGAGCCGCAGGGTCAACGGATCAGGCGCCCGAAAAGCTCATGCGACGGCACCCCCGGCGGTCGCGGCGCAATTGAACTGGGCACAGTAGGCGCCCACCGAGCCGACGGCCTCCATGTAGGCCCCGAACTCGACTGGCTTACGGACGTAACTGTTGGCCCCTGCCTGGTAGCTGGCAAGCACGTCGGACTCCTGTCCCGAGGACGTGAGCACGACGACCGGCACATGCCGCGTATGAGGGTTGGACCGAATCCTCCCGAGCACCGCGATCCCGTCCAATTTGGGAAGCTTCAGGTCGAGCAGCACGAACGTNGGGAGCACGCTTGGGTCCACGCCCCGCATGGCGCCCCGTGCACAGGAGAAAATCGATGGCTTCGGCCCCATCCCGCATCACGACGACCTCGTGTGTGATACCCCGTTTACGTAAGCTGAGCAGCGTCAACTCCTCGTCGTCGGGATTGTCTTCGACGAGCAGGATAAACGGCGCGCCCACGTGAGCTCCTCCATGTCCGCCCCATCGATCACAGATCGGCCGCAGCCCATGCTGTCGTTCTGGGGCGGATCCTCTGGACCGGCCGACTCGCCTCTTGGAAGGACCGTCATCCAAACGATCCCGCGGAGAATCATCCTAGCTGAGGACGCGGCCGAGACCACTCGGCAAAAGCCCTGATTTGGGCGGACTAGAAAGGGTTTGAGCAGCCGGGCGGCCGCGTGGCCGACCGCCCCTGCCGCCTGGGTCAGGCGTCAGTGCGCTTCTTCGCCGCCGATGAGGCTCAAGAGCTCGGCGGTCTTTTCTTGCATGAGCGCGCGATCGCCCCGGCTTTCGACGTTCAAGCGAATGAGCGGTTCGGTGTTCGATGCACGCAGGTTGAACCGCCAGCCGTCGAATTCCATGGAAAGCCCGTCTGTGAAGTCCACGGTCCGCGCTGCAGCCTGGTACTTCTCCTGGACACGGCTGATCGTCGCCTTTGCATCCTCGACCTTGCGGTTGATCTCGCCGCTCGCCGGGAACTTCTCGATGCGCTCGCCCACCAGCCGCGACAACGGCATGTCGAGCTCGCACATGAGCTGCGTCACCAGCAGCCACGGGATCTGGCCGCTGTCGCAATAACCAAAGTCGCGGAAGTAGTGGTGCGCGCTCATCTCGCCGCCGTAGATGGCGTCAGACTGGCGCATGACATCCTTCATGAAGGCGTGCCCGGACTTCGACATCACGGCCTGTCCGCCGAGCTCCTGGATGATGTCGAGCGTGGCCCAGGTCAGGCGCGGATCGTGGACGATCCTCGCACCACGTTCCTTGCGCAGGAAAGCCGACGCGAGCAGCCCCACGATGTAGTAGCCCTCGATGAACCCCCCGTTCTCGTCGAACAGGAAGCACCGATCGTAGTCCCCGTCCCAGGCAACGCCGCAGTCGGCCTTGTGCTTACGGATCGCATCGATGGTCGACTGGCGATTCTCCTCGAGCATCGGGTTCGGGACACCGTTCGGGAACGTCCCATCGGGCTCGTGGTTGATCTTGATGAACTCGAACGGCAGGTAAGGCTCGAGCGCGTCGACCACCGCGCCGGCGCCGCCATTGCCTGCATTGACGACCACCTTGAGCTTCTTGAGCTTGGAGCGGTCGAGGTAGGTCAGCAGGTGCTCGATGTACTTACCCTTTACGTCGAGCTCGAACTTCTTGCCCTTGCTCGCCGGCTCCGTGAAGGCATTCGCCTCGGCGATGCGCTTGATGTCCTGCAGCCCCGTATCGCCGCTGATCGGCCGTGACTGCTCGCGCACGAACTTCATGCCGTTGTAGTCGGGCGGGTTGTGGCTCGCCGTCACCATGATCCCGCCGTCCATCGACTCGCTGAAGGTACGCGAAGTAGACAACCTCGGTGCCGCACAGTCCGATGTCGTACACATCGACGCCCGAATCGATGAGCCCTTCGCTCAGTGCTGCGGCCAGCTCCGCGCTCGATAGGCGAATGTCGCGGCCCACCACCACGCGCTTCGGCTTCAAGAACTCCGCGTAGGCGCGGCCGATGCGGTAAGCCACGTCGGCATTGAGCTCGCCGGGGATCCGCCCTCGGTAGTCGTATGCTTTGAAACCGATGATGGGACCAGCGGACGGCTTACGAGCGGACGATTGATCTGAACTCATCTCGATGACCTTCAAGCTTTTGTGACGATCGAGCGAACCGCAAGATCGATAATCTCATGCGAACGAGTGCCTCACCCGAACGTTGACTCGCGACGCCCGGTTCCGCTGCATATCTTGCGCGATTTCCGGCGTCCTTTCGATCTGGAAGCAAGTTGCGGTCCAAGACGAGACCACCCGGGAATCGGCGCGCCGCCCCCTCGGCCCAGGGGCATGCACGCCTCCCTGCCCGCTGCGTTTGAGACTCACTCGCTCTGAGGCCGTCCCGTGTCGTCGAAACGGACGATGTCGTCCTCGCCGAGATAGGCCCCCGACTGCACCTCGATGATGTGAAGCGGAATCTTTCCCGGGTTCTCGATCCGGTGCTTCACACCGAGCGGAATGAACGTCGATTGATTCTCTTCCAGCAGGAAGGTCTCATCGCCGCGCGTGATCCGCGCAGTACCGGCGACGACGATCCAGTGCTCGGCACGATGATGGTGCATCTGCAACGACATCGCCGCACCAGGCTTGATCGTCAGCCGGTTCACGATGAAGCGCTCACCGCTGTCGATGCGATCGTAGCTGCCCCACGGCCGGAAGATCTCGCGGTGTACCGAGGTTTCGTAGCGCCCTTGCTTCTTGAGCTGCGCCACGAGGTCTTTCACGTCCTGAACGCGATTCTTCGGCGCGACCAGCACAGCGTCTTTGGTCTCGACCACGACGTGGTCGCGTAACCCAACCGTGGCCACCAAGCGGCTCGTCGATTGCAGATAGCACCCGCGCGTATCGGACGTCAGCACGTCACCGATTGCGACGTTGTCGTTGTCGTCCGCCGGAATCGCCTCGTGCAGCGCCGACCAGGAGCCGACATCGCTCCACTGCGCATCGAGCGGCACGACGACGGCGTGCTTGGTCTTCTCCATGACGGCGTAGTCGAACGAGTTGCTCGGGCAGTTCCCGAACTCCTTCGCCGGCAGCCGCGTGAAATCGAGGTCGCGCCGCGCAGCCGTGAACGCCTGGGCACAGGCTTGGTAGATATCGGGCGCGAGCGAGCGCAGCTCATCGAGCGCGACGCTCGCGCGGAACATGAACATCCCGCTGTTCCAGAGATATTGCCTCGAGTCGACGTAGCGCTGCGCCGTCGCGAGGTCGGGCTTCTCGACGAACTCTGCGATCGGATAGACGGGACCCGGGCCGTCGCCCTTCTTGATGTAGCCGTAGCCCGTTTCCGGCTTGTTCGGGACCACGCCGAAAGTAACGAGGTTCCCCTGCTCCGCCGCCTTGANGCCGATGGCGACCGCCTCGCGGAATGCGGGCACGTTCTGAATGACGTGGTCCGCCGGCAGGATCAGCAGAATTGGATCGGCGCTCTTGGCCGGCGAGGGTTGAGCTTGCGTGACCGCAGCCATCGCAGCGATGGCGATTGCCGGCGCAGTGTTGCGCCCTGTGGGCTCGAGAATGATCGCCTGAGGCTTGGCCCCGGCTTCGAGCAACTGCTCGGCGACGAGAAAGCGATGACTCTCGTTGCAGACGACGATCGGCTCGCCCACCCCCTCCACGCCCGCGAGCCGCGCCAGCGTCTCCTGCAGCATCGTTCCCTTGCCGACGAGCGGCAAGAGCTGCTTCGGATAAAGCTCGCGCGAGAGCGGCCACAGACGAGTACCGGAACCGCCCGAAAGAATGACGGGGATGAGCATTGCGAGTCCCTAGGAAACGGCGAGCAACCGGCGAACGGAGCAGCGTGTCGTCAAACGGCCCGCCGCTCGCTCGGCACGCTGACGCTGTCGCCGCGCCCGATCGCGTAGTAGCCGAATCCGTACTTCTTCACGAAGGCAGGATCGTAAAGGTTCCGTCCATCGAAGATGACGGGGTTCTTGAGGAGGCTCTTGATGGCCTCGAAGTCGGGGCTGCGGAACTCCTGCCATTCCGTGACGATCGCCAAGGCATCGGCGCCTTTCAACGCATCCATCGAAGTCTTGACTATCTCGAGATCCGGACGGTCTCCGTAAATGCGCCGCGCCTCCTCGTGCGCGACCGGGTCGTACGCGCGCACCTTCGCGCCGGCGTTCCAGAGCGCTTCCATCAAGGTTCGGCTCGGCGCCTCCCGCATGTCGTCCGTGTTCGGCTTGAACGCCAGGCCCCACAACGCGATGGTCTTGCCGGCCAGCTTGCCGTCGAAGTAGCGCTGAATCTTGTCGAACACCACCGACTTCTGGCGCTTGTTGACCTGCTCCACCGCGCTCAAGAGCACCGCGTCGAAGCTGTGCTCGCGTGCACTGCGCTCCAGCGCCTGAACGTCCTTCGGGAAGCACGACCCGCCGTACCCGCATCCAGGGTAGATGAAGTGGTAGCCGATGCGCGGATCCGAACCGATACCCTGCCGTACCTTCTCGATGTCGGCGCCCATACGCTCTGCGAGGTTCGCCAGCTCGTTCATGAAGCTGATCTTCGTCGCGAGCATCGCGTTGGCAGCGTACTTCGTGAGCTCGGACGAGCGGATGTCCATGACGATCATCCGCTCGCGATTGCGCGTAAACGGGTCGTAGAGCACCTTCAAAAGCTCCGCTGTGCGCGGGTTGTCGGTGCCCACGATGATGCGATCCGGCTTCATGAAGTCGTTGATCGCAGCGCCTTCCTTCAAGAACTCGGGGTTAGAAACGACGTCGAACTCGACGCTCGCGCCACGTTTCTTGAGGGTCGCTTCGATCTTGGCCTTGACCTTATCCGCCGTTCCCACCGGCACCGTCGACTTCGTCACGACGATGCGGTACTCCGACATGTTCTGGCCGATGGCCTCGGCGACCGCCAGCACGTACTTGAGGTCCGCCGAGCCGTCCTCGTCCGGAGGCGTCCCGACCGCGATGAACTGGAAGAGACCGTGATTGACGCCCTCAGCTGGGTCCGTCGTGAACTTGATGCGCCCCGCCTCGAGATTCTTCTTGAGCAGTTCGTCCAGGCCTGGTTCGTAGATCGGGGACTCGCCGCGCTTCAGCATGTCGATCTTCCGCTGATCGACATCGACGCACATGACGCTGTTGCCCACCTCGGCCAAACACACGCCTGTGACCAGGCCGACGTAACCGGATCCAAAAATCGTCAATCGCATGTATTCGATTCAAACTTCCCGGACAGAGGCCGGAGATTAGGAAGATTCCACAATGGCGTAAAGCGAGCGGGTGGTAGCCTAACGCTCAGTGAATCCATGCAAAATACATGCCGACTTAGGTACAGCTAGACCCGAAACGAACGAGGACAGAAGGTCAGCTACGGACTGACTTCACTACTTCCATGGCAAGAAAGATCTCCCGCTCGCGAGCTCGGCCTCCACTTTGCCGGAACTCGGACGACTCAACACTAAGCTCGTTCCAAATATCAAGTGGTACACGACACCGCACACACACCACAGCAGGAAGAGCCAACCGTCGTTTACACCAAAAATGCTTGCACTAACGCCAATTGCGGCACAAATCGCCGCAGAGGCGAGCACCACCTGGGCCACCTGCCGGGATGAAAGCCCCATCCGACGCAGGACATGGTGAAGATGCTCCGAGTCGCCATGAAACGGTGAGTAACCCTGGGCAATACGCCGTACCATGCTGCTAAAGAGATCGAACACAGGGAGGGCAAAAATCCACAAAATAGCTGCGGGACTGACCGCACGTGCGGGCCCTTGCGAGACTTCGATACTGATCCATGCTAACGTGAATCCCAACATCGTGCTTCCTGCGTCTCCCATGAAGGCGCGCACCTTTTGCGTCCGCTTGGAAGGCCAATTAAAGACGAGAAACCCGACGATACAACCCATCAATGTCACGATCATGGGTACGTAATCAAGCGCTTCCGCTAAGACGCACGAAAATCCTAGGAACACCAACGCAACCAACGCCTGCGCCCCTGCCACGCCATCACTGCCATCGAACATGTTGAAAGCGTTGATCGCGGTCAGAATCAAAGCGACCGAGAAGGGGACGGACAACCACCCGAGCTCAACTAGCTCCCCGAAGAAGGGTCGCCCAATGTCATTGACAACGACGCCGGCCCCACCCACCGTCAGCAGAGCCGCACAGATCTGCGCAAGAAAACGAACGGATGCGGGTAAGTCGTATCGGTCGTCCAAGGCCCCAATGAGCACCAGCATCAAGAGCCCCGCAATAAAGAATGCGAAGCCCACGATAGAAGGATGGCTGTACAAGCTCCCGATTATGAACCCGCCGGTCATGGCCAGCCCCCCGATCACTGGCACATCACCGACATGCATCTTACGGCCGCCGGGCTTGTCGATAAGCCCGACGCCACGCGCCGCTGGGCGCAGCGCGCACATGAACAAGACCGTCGCGAGAAACGGTAACCCAAATTGAACAACGTTGTCTGCCATGACTCCCCGGTAAACCAAATCGAACGGCTCACAGCTTGAGCCTTCGTTCACACCCCATAATCAGACCAGGCGCGAAATATACATGACAATCTGGAGCCCCGTAAAAGCGACGCACATTGCCGACTCGACGAGCATCGCCGACCTTCATCACAAGCCATTGAAGACTTGGCAACCGAAAGGTTAACGATCTGTAGTATCCCTCTGTGACCCGTCGGCCTTCTTCGGACCCTCCGTTTACTTCGGACGTAAGCTTCCCCTAATTGTAGACAGTTGGAGCTAGACTCTCCTAGCGAAGGGAGAGTCCATGAAGAAGTCAAAACACACAGAGTCGCAGATCGTTGCGATCTTGAAGGAAGGTGAAGCTGGCGTACC